>VFQP010002798.1_pt1 | contig 18834 bp, 14 predicted proteins | sample 3512351 | NCBI WGS metagenome assembly VFQP01 (sample SAMN10412372, study PRJNA504923) | tailings metagenome | isolation source: Relicate 1 Philex TSF1 revegetated site | place: Philippines: Tuba, Benguet | collected 2017-08-29
CGCTGATGCTCAAGGACACCGCCGACAAGACCGCGTGGAAGGTGTTCGAGCCCGGTGGCACCGACGACCTGCCCGGCTTCGCGGGCGCGGCCAACCTCATGGTGCTGCCCGATCCCGAGAGCTTCGTCGAGCTGCCCTGGGCGCCCGGCACCGGCTGGCTGCGCTGCCAGCCCTGGCACGCCGACGGCACACCGGTGGCCCTGGACAGCCGCCGCGTGCTGCAGACCGCGCTGGCCGCGCTCGCACGGCACGGCCTGGGCTACAAGACCGGGCTCGAGGTCGAGTTCCACATCTACCGCCTCACCGACCCCACGCCGCAGCTCGACCCCGAGCGCGCGGCCTGGCCGGGCGAGCCGCCCGCGGTGCAGATGGTGCACCCGGGCTACCAGTTGCAGGGCGAGGCGCTGATCGACCTCGCCGACGAGCCGCTGCGCATCGTCGAGCGCACCGCGCTCGGCCTGGGCCTGCCGCTGCAGTCGCTCGAGATCGAGCTCGGCCCGAGCCAGGTCGAGGCGGTGTTCGACGCCACCGACGCGCTCACCGCGGCCGACCAGATGGTGCTGCTGCGCAACGGCGTGAAGCAGGCGCTGCGCCGCGCCGGCTACCACGCCACCTTCATGTGCAGACCGCCGTTCCCGAACATCATGTCCAGCGGCTGGCACCTGCACCAGTCGGTGGTCGATCTGGCCAGCGGCCGCAACGTGTTCCAGCGCGACACCCCGGCCCCGGGCACCACGCCGCGCGACGCGCTGCACACGCTCAGTGACACCGGCGCGCACTGGCTCGCGGGCCTGCTCGAACACGCGCGCGCAATCACGCCGCTGTGCACGCCCACGGTGAACGGCTTCGGCCGCTTTCGGCCCAACGCGCTCGCGCCCCAGGCCATTCTCTGGGGCCGCGACAACCGCGGCGCCATGCTGCGCGTGGTGGGCAGCGCGGGCGACGCCGCCACGCGCATCGAGAACCGCCTGGGCGAACCCGCGGCCAACCCGTACCTGTGCATGGCGGGGCAGATCCACGCGGGGCTCGACGGCCTGCAGCGCCGGCTCGCCGCGCCCCCAGGCACCGAAGCGCCCTATGCCGAGGGCAGCGAACGCATTCCGAACAACCTCGGCGATGCGCTGGCCGCGCTGCGCAGCGACACGGTGCTCACCCACGCGCTGGGCCCCGCCGTGGTGAACCACTTCTGCCGGATCAAACAGCAGGAGCTCGACCGCCACACCGCGGCCGAGGACAAGACCGATTTCGAGCGCCGCGAGTACTTCGCGCGCTACTGACCCCGCCACCGAAGCCCACAACCATGATCACCCTCCACCTCGTCACCGCCGACCAGCGCACGCGCGAGCTGCGCTGCGCCCCGGGCCAGAGCCTCATGAAAGCCGCGGTCGACGCCGGCGTCGACCAGATCGCCGCCGACTGCGGCGGCACCCTCACCTGCGCCACCTGCCACGTGTACGTGGACGAGGCCTGGGCCGCGCGCCTGCCCGCCCCCGTGGCCGACGAAACCGACATGCTCGATTTCGCGGCCGCGCCGGTGAAGCCCAACAGCCGGCTGTCGTGCCAGATCGTGCTCACGCCCGACCTCGATGGCCTGGTGGTGCACCTGCCGGCCACGCAGTACTGACGGCCGGCGCACGGCCGGTGGCACACTCCGCCCATGACCTACCTTTTCACCCCACCCCCCACCGTGTCCGTGCCCGTTGTGGGCCGTGGCGAACGCTTCCCCGTGCACCGCATCTACTGCGTCGGCCGCAACTACGAGGAGCATGCGAAAGAGATGGGCTTCACCGGCCGTGAACCGCCCTTCTTCTTCCTCAAGCCCGCCGACGCGCTGGTGGTGGCCGAGGCCGGCCAGACCGCGACCATCGCCTACCCCCCGCTCACGAAGAACCTGCACCACGAGATCGAGCTCGTGGTGGCCATCGGCACCGGCGGCCGTGGCATCCAGGCCGCCGACGCGTTCAAGCACGTGTACGGTTACGCCGTGGGCCTGGACATGACGCGCCGCGACCTGCAGAACGACATGAAGAAGCAGGGCCGGCCCTGGTGCATCGGCAAGGCCTTCGACGAGTCCGCCCCGATCGGCCCGATCACGCCCGCCAGCGAGGCCGGCGACATCGTGAACGCCGCGATCTGGCTGCAGGTGAACGGCGCCGACCGCCAGCGCAGCCACATCAACAAGCTGATCTGGAACATCGCCGAGACCATCGAGCACCTGTCCGCGGCCTGGGCATTGCAGCCCGGTGACCTGATCTACACCGGCACGCCCGAAGGGGTGAACGCGGTGGTCAGCGGCGACACCCTCACCGGCGGTGTCGACGGCCTGGTCCCCATCTCGGTGCGCGTGGCCTGAGGCATGCACGCCCGCCTTCGGGTTTGACCTCTCACACCGCGCCCGTCTCTCGCTTTAGGCTTCAAACAAGTTCAACACCACGGAGACCCTCCACCATGATCCAACGCAGAACCCTGCTCCAGTCCGGTGCGGCCATGGCCCTGGGCGCACCCGCGCTCACCGGCTTCGCGCAGCAAAGCGTCACCCTGAAGTTCCACACCTTCATGGCGCCGCAATCGAACGTGTACATCAACATGCACAAGGCGTGGATGGACAAGGTCGAGAAGGACTCGGGCGGCCGCATCAAGTTCGAGGGCTACCCCGCGATGCAGCTCGGCGGTACGCCGGTGCAGCTGTACGACCAGGCCCGCGACGGCGTGGTGGACATCGTCTGGACCCTGCCGGGCAACACCCCGGGCCGCTTCCCGCGCATCGAGGTGTTCGAACTGCCGTTCATGATGAACAACGCCGAAGCCACCTCCAAGGCCTACTGGGAGTACGTGCAGACCCTGGCCGTGGACGAATTCAAGGAGACCCAGGTGCTCGCGCTGCAGGTGCACGGCCCTGGCATGTTCCACATGCGCAACAAGCTCGTGAAGACCGCCGACGACCTGCGCGGCTCCAAGGTGCGCGGCCCCACCCGCCAGATCACCAAGATGCTGGGCCTGCTGGGCGCCACGCCCGTGGGCATGCCGCTGCCGCAGATCCCCGACTCGCTCTCCAAGGGCGTGATCGACGGCTGCGTGATCCCCTGGGAGGTGGTGCCTTCGGTGAAGGTGCACGAGCTCACCAAGTTCCACAGCGAGTTCGACCCCGCCGGCGGCGCCCTGTACACCACGACCTTCGTGATGGCCATGAACAAGGCCAAGTACAACAGCCTGCCGCCCGACCTCAAGGCCGTGATCGACAAGAACTCGGGCATCGAGACCTCGGGCTGGCTGGGCAAGACCCAGCAGGCCGGTGACGCGGCCGGCCGCAAGTCGGCGGTCGACCAGGGCAACACCATCCACAAGATCTCCGCCGCCGACGCGCAGGAATTCAAGCGCAAGGCCCGCCTGGTCGAGGTGGAGTGGATGCAGGAGATGGACAAGCGCGGCCACGACGGCAAGAAGCTGTTCGAAGGCGCCAAGGCGCTGATCGAAAAACACGGCAAGAAGGCGTAAAGCCCATTGACCGAGCGAAGGCCGGGGGCTCCCCGGCCTTTTTTGCGTCCGAGTCCCACTAAACTGCCGCGATGCTGCGTCCGCCCGCCAAGTTCTGCCGCAACTGCGGCACCGCCGTGCAGATGCGCCTGCCCGACGACGGCGACACGCGCGAACGCGCGGTCTGCCCCGCCTGCGGCACGGTGCACTACGACAACCCGCTCAACGTGGTGGGCACCGTGCCCGTGTGGGGCGAAGACGGCGCCCAGGTGCTGCTGTGCAAGCGCAACATCGAGCCGCGCTGGGGCAAATGGACGCTGCCTGCGGGCTTCATGGAGCTGGGCGAAACCACCGCCGAAGGGGCGCGCCGCGAAACCGACGAAGAAGCCGGCGCGCAGATCGAACTCGGCGAGCTGTTCACGCTCATGAACGTGCCGCGCGTGGGCCAGGTGCACCTGTTCTACCGCGCACGCCTGCTCAGCGACCGGTTCAACCCGGGCCACGAGACCATTGAGGCGCGCCTGTTCCACGAAGACGAGATCCCCTGGGACGAGATCGCCTTCCGCACGGTGCGCGAAACGCTGCAGCACCACTTCGCCGACCGCCGTGCGGGGCGCTTCGGCTTCCACGTGATCGACATCCTCTGAGGCCGGCCGGCATGCGCAGCAACACGTCGCTGGTGCTGCGCCTGGGAACGGCCCAGACGCTGGCCTGGGCCTCCAGCTACTACCTGCCCGCCATCCTCGCGCGGCCCATGGCCGAGGCCACCGGCGTGCCGCTCGCCTCGGTGTGGCTGGCCTTCTCCCTGGCGCTGCTGCTGTCCGCGGCCATCGGCCCGTCGGCGGGTCGCCGCATCGACCGGCTCGGCGGCCGGCCGGTGCTCATGGCCACCAGCGGCCTGTTCGCCCTCGGCCTGGGCCTGCTCGCGCTCGCGCAGGGCCCGGTGTCGCTGTACCTGGCCTGGACGGTGGTGGGGCTGGCCATGGGCGCCGGCCTGTACGAGGCCGCCTTCGCCACGCTGGTGCGCCTGCAGGGCCGCGACGCCCGCGGCGCCATCACGGGCATCACCTTGCTCGCGGGCCTGGCCAGCACCGTGGGCTGGCCGCTGTCGGCGTGGATGGAGGCGCAGTTCGGCTGGCGCGGTGCCTGTCTGGGCTGGGCCGCCCTGCACCTGCTGCTCGGTCTGCCGCTCAATGCCAGCCTGCCGCGCACCGAGGCGCTGCCGCCGCCCGAAGCGCTGGCGCCGCACAGCGCGGCCGCGCCGTCGGAGCCGCCGCGCCACGTGGCCTGGGTGCTGGCCTACGTGTTCGCAGCCACCTGGTTCGTGAGCAGCGCGCTCGCCGCCCACCTGCCCGATCTGCTGATGGCCAGCGGCCTGTCGCTGGCCGGCGCACTCGCCGTCGGAGCACTGGTGGGGCCGGCGCAGGTGGCGGGCCGCCTGCTGGAGTTCGGCGGCCTGCGCCGCTTCCACCCCCTGTGGTCGGCGCGGCTGGCCGCGGCGCTGCACCCCGTGGGGGTGCTGGTGTGGATGGCGCTGGGCGCAGCGGCCGCCCCGGTGTTCGCCCTGTTGCACGGCATGGGCAACGGCATGCTCACCATCGCCAAGGGCACCCTGCCCCTGGCGTTTTACGGCCCGGTGGGCTACGGTCGGCGCCAGGGCTGGATCGTGGCGCCCTCGCGGATCGCCCAGGCATTCTCGCCGCTGGCCTTCGGGGCGCTGGTGGAGCGCTGGGGCGCCGGCGCCTTGTGGGTGTCGGGCGCGATCGTGGCCAGTGCGCTCGCCTGCCTGTGGTGCCTGCGCACGGGCACCGGCAACAGCCCTTCGACAGGAGCCTGACGGTGGTGCAGTACTGGCTGATGAAATCCGAGCCCGACGAATGCTCGATCGATGACGCGCTGGCCGCGCCCGGCGCCACCGTGCCCTGGACCGGTGTGCGCAACTACCAGGCCCGCAACTTCATGCGCGACACCATGCGCATCGGCGACGGCGTGCTGTTCTACCATTCCAGCTGCCCCGAGCCCGGCATCGCGGGGCTGGCCCGCGTGGCATCGGCGCCCTACGCCGACCCCACCCAGTTCGATCCCGACTCGCCCTACTTCGACCCGGCATCCCGACGCGACGCGCCGCGCTGGCAACTGGTGGACGTGCAAGCCCTGCGCAAGACGCCCCTGCTCGGCCTGCCGGCCTTGCGCGCCGATCCCGCGCTCGACGGCATGCTGCTGCTCCAGCGTGGCAGCCGGCTGTCCATCACGCCGGTGAGCGAAGCGCACTGGCGGCATATCACCAAACGGCTGACGGCCGATTGACGGAACCTTGACGTTGCGCCCGTTCACACATTCGCGCGAAGTACACAGCATGTCTTCAAGCGAGGTGCGCATCGATGGATCGATTCGAACTGGGCGGATGGCTCCAAAGCCTTCACGACGACGCGGCCCTGGCGGGCGCCGGGGTTCTGGCCCCTGACAGCGCCGCCCACCTGATCCTCGTCGATGACCTGTGGGTGCTGGTGTCCCTCGACGAAGAGGATCAACGCCTGCGGATCGACGTGGTGCTCGCCGATCCCCCCGAGAGCCTGACCGACGCCACGCTGCACCGCGAGTTGCTGCGCTGGCACTTTGAACGCCCATACGACCTGCAGCACCTGCAGTTCGCGCTCGCGGCCGACGGCACCGTGGTGTGCCACAGCGACTGGCCGCTCGAACCCGACACGCCGCTCGACACCCTGACCGAACAACTGCACGACCTCGTCGATGCGGTTCAGGACGCCTGGTGCCAGGTGTGCGCCCAAGGGCTGCTGGCCCTGGCGGCACGCCCGGCACGCAGCGGCAGCGGCAGCGCATCGATCGCGAACAACGAGTTGAGCTGAATCCACCAAGGAGGTCATTGATGTGTACGCCGAAAAGTCTGAGCAGAAACGCGAGCTATGCCCTGATTCCCCTGGACTCATCCTGCTCTGAGTCATCCGACTTGCTGCCGTCGCCACCGCAACACGGGGCCGGCCGCCGAAACGAACATGCCCCACCGCCGCGCAAGGTGTGTGAGGCGGCGCAAGCGGTGCAGCGGCGCGACGACGCCGCCCGCGGCGCTCCCTCGTTCCGCTTCGAAAGCGGGACGCTGTTCGTGCGGGCCGGTTCGGGGCCCGAAGGCGGCACCCACGATGGCGTCACGCCCGAGCGCTCGATGGCCCTGAGCCAGGCCGCGCCAACCAGCGGCCTGCTGGCCTCATCCAGCGCGAGCGCGGCCTACGGCGGTCTCGCGGCAGCGCTGGCGTGCAAGGGCGTCGCTTTTGCTTTCGATGCGTCGAAGATCCTCATGTGCTTCACCACCATCGGCAGCATGTACGACATGTATGCCACGGGCATGGGCGTGGTCGACGCCCACAAACAGCACGTGCACTGCATGAAGATGCGCGTCGACTGCATCAAGATCCTGACGGATGCGCAACAGCGGCTGGCGAGGAACGAAGACCCCGACGCCCAACGCATGCTCATCAGCGCGGCACGCGAAGTGCTCGGCTTGCTGCACGGCCTGTCGGCGAGCTTCGAAAAGCTTTATGTGCACAAGGATGTGGCCGCGGTCTGGGCGACGCGGCGCGAACTCCAAAGGATGCTGGTAGACACCGACACCGCCATCGCCGAGCTGATGCTGACAAGCGACTCTCTCGAAGCCGACAACGGTCTCGTGCGGCAGGCACTGGGTGACGCCCTGCAAACCGCGTCCATATTGCGAGACACGCTCGAGGCGATGCCCAAGGCACGTTTGCACGGCAAAGGCCCCTGGCAGCGCTGGCGTGTGGGGCACAGCGAGTGGGTGCGGCTCGTACCCCTGGTCAAGCGACTCAGGGCGAGGCAGGAAGCGCAAGAAGAAAAAGACAGCGCTGCCAGAGAATGCGACCCGCAGCACAAGAGCAACCCGACCTTTGCCCAAGTGCTCACGCTGCTCAAGGGGCTGCAAACCCGCACCGACAAGCTCGGGGGCAACGACCCCCTGGGCGGCATCGGCCAGCACGAGGCCAAGTTCTGGCGCGACGTTCACCTGGCGGGCGCACAACCGCTGCTGTTGCTCAGCGCGCACGCGAGCCTGCTGGCCCAGGCGCCCGGCGCCCTGACCGGCGTGGCCGGCTTGTTGCTGCCCATGGCCGTGTTGCAGGGCATGCTCGACCTCAAGGACGTCAAACGCAGCCACCACGACCTGGCGCTCGACAAGGCCTCACGCCTGGAAAGCCTGGAGCGGATCGCGGGCGAACTCGCCGGCGCGGACCGGGCAAGGCCACACGAAGCGCACCTGACCCGCACGGTGATGCACGCCGCCCTGAACCGGCACCTCACCGACGAGAAGACGCGCAAGATCAAGCAGTGGCTCGCGCGCTTCCGCGGCTTCAGTGCAACGGCTGGGCTGTCGGTCGGCACGCCCGCGAACCTGAGTGCCATGTTTGCCGTGGGGGTGATGGGCGTCACGGGCGTTTCCGTCAGCACGGGCGGCGTGGCGCTGGGGGTGGTGGGCGCCGTGGCGTCGACCGCGGTGCTTCCCCTGCTCGGGGGCATCAGCTACCTGAAAAAGCGCGACTGGAGCCTGGACAAGCAAGCCCGCCGCGAACACAAGGACGCCCTGCGCTTGCTGCAGGCGCTGCAGGCCGCGGGAAAACCGCTTCACGCGTTCATGAACGCCAGCGACGAGGACCGTGACCACATGTGCCAAGACCTGGGCCTGTCGAAGGCCCGACGCCTGGCCCACAACCCCTACGTCGTCAGCACCTACGTGGCCGAAGGACTGCGCCAGGGCGCCCACCACCACCCATGCCCCGGCTACCCCTCGCCGGCCCGCATGGTGCGCTGGGCCGCGGTGCTGGGCATCCCGCTGTCCTTGATCGACAGCCTCGCCCCCCATTGCCCCCCCGCGGATCACGTGAAGCTGACACACCAGTTCGCCGCCCGCGCTTTTGGCCGCCATTGGTACACCGACGCACCCAGCGCACCTGTCGCCTCGAAAGCCTCGGACGCCTCGGAAGTGGAAGAAGCCTGGGCAACGTCGTCAACGTCGGAAGCCACAGAAACGTCCGACGACATCAGCCTTGCGACCGACTCTGACCGGGAAGACCAGGTGCCCTCCGAGCCGCCCGCGGTCCAATGGCTCGGGCGCCTGGAAACCGCCATGAAGGCGCTGGGCGAAACCCGCCGCGACCGCGTGGGCCGGGCGCTGGCGCGCAAGGGCGTGCCGGTGCGCAACCCCCTGGGCACGCCCAAGCGCGTGCTGGAAGCGCTGGATGCCGACCCCTTGCTGGCGGGTGCCCTGCTCAAGCAACTGGGCCTGAGTCCCGTCGAACCGCAGAGCCAACAGGTTTTGCAGACCACCAAGGATCTCGTCAGTGGCCTGACCGACACCATGCATGGCCTCAAGCAGGCCTCGCGCATGCAGCGGCGCCTGGGGGAAATGGCCCAGGTGATCGAGCGGCTGCAAGCCGCCGATCCTGGGCCCACCATGCCTGCGGCCGCCTGACCCCCTCAATGAAAGTCCCGGCTCCTGCCCGTGGCCAGTTGCCCGAGCAGGGGCGTGAGGTCTTCCAGGTAACCTGCGATCAGGTTGCCCACCGGGCCCTCGCGCTGCCAGTGCCCATACACCGCGAGCAGGCGCGCGTGCAACAGCACCTGGCGAAAGCGCTCGCGGATGCGCCGCCACACGATGACCTGCACCACACCGGTCTCGTCCTCCAGGCTCACGAAGACCACGCCACTGGCGGTCTCGGGCTGCTGGCGCAGCGTGACGATGCCCGCGCAGCGCACAAGCCGGCGGTCGGGCGCGGCCTGCAGATCGGCCGCGCTGAGCAGGCGGCGGCGTTCGAGCACCGGACGCAACAAGGCCAGCGGGTGGCGCCTCAGCGTGAGGCCCAGGCTCATGTAGTCCCAGGCAACGGCCTCGCCCTCGGGCGCCTCGGGCAGCGCCAGCGGCGCTTCGTGCACCGGCGCCTCGGCCAGCAAGGCGGGCACCGCTTGCAGCGCCACCGCGTCCCACACCTGCTGGCGCCGGTGCCCGCTGAGCGAAGCCAGCGCATCGGCCGCGGCCAACTGCGCCAGCTCCCGCCGCCCCAGCCGCGCGCGCCGCGCCAGATCGGCCACGTCGTCGAAAGCCCGCGCGCTGCGCGCGGCCACGATGCGCTGCCCGGCCGCCGCCGACAAACCGTCCACGAGACCTAGCCCCAGGCGCACGGCTCGCAGGGGGCCGGCCGCCCGGGTCGGGGGGGCGAGCGCTGCGTCCCAGTCGCTGTGCGACACGTCCACCGGCAACACCTCCACCCCGTGGCGGCGCGCGTCCTGCATCAACTGGTTCGGCGTGTAGAAGCCCAGGGGCTGGCTGTTGAGCAAAGCCACCAGGAACACATCGGGGTGGTGGCGCTTGATCCAGCAGCTCACGTAGACCAGCTTGGCAAAGCTCGCGGCATGGCTCTCGGGAAAACCGTAGCTCGAAAAGCCCTTCACCTGCTCGACCACGCCACGCGCGAACGCCGGGTCGTAGCCGCGATCGGCCATGCCCTGCAGCAGCCGCTGCTCGTAGCGGCCCAGGTTGCCCTTGCGCTTCCAGGCCGCCATTGCGCGGCGCAGACCATCGGCCTCGTCGGGCGTGAAGCCCGCGGCGATCATGGCGATCTGCATGCACTGCTCCTGGAACACGGGCACGCCCAGCGTGCGTTCCAGCGCGTCGCGCAGGGCCGGTGGGTAGACCACGGGCTCCTTGCCCTGGCGCCGGTTCAGGTAGGGGTGCACCGCTCCGCCCTGGATCGGGCCGGGCCGCACCAGCGCCACCTCGATCACCAGGTCGTAGAAGCGGCGCGGCCGCAGGCGCGGCAGCATGCTCATCTGCGCGCGGCTTTCGATCTGGAACACGCCCACGGTGTCGGCCTCGCAGACCATGTCGTAGGTGGCCGCGTCTTCCCGGGGCACGTCGGGCATGCCGAAGGGCCGGCCCAGGCGCTGACCGATCAGCTCGAGCGCCTTGCGGATGGCGGTGAGCATGCCGAGCGCGAGCACGTCGACCTTGAGCAGGCCCAGCGCGTCGAGGTCGTCCTTGTCCCACTCGATCACGGTGCGGTCGGGCATGGCCGCGTTCTGCACCGGCACCAGGCGCGTGAGCGGCCCGCGCGTGAGCACGAAGCCCCCGGTGTGCTGCGACAGGTGGCGCGGAAAGCCCATGAGTTCGGTCGCGAGCTCGACCAGCTGGCGCACCTGCAGCGACGCGGGGTCGAGACCGACCTCGATCAGCCGCTCGGGCGCGATGCCCTCGCCCTCCCACCAGCGCACGCCCTTGTTGAGCGCCTGGATCACCCCCAGGTCCACACCCAGGGCCTTGGCCACGTCACGCAACGCGCTGCGCGGGCGGTAGCTGATGACGGTGGCCGTGAGCGCGGCGCGGTCGCGGCCGTATTTGCGGTAGAGGTACTGGATCACCTCCTCGCGCCGCTGGTGCTCGAAGTCCACGTCGATATCGGGCGGCTCGCGGCGCTCGCGCGAGATGAAGCGCTCGAACAGCATGGACATCTCGCCCGGGTTCACCTCGGTGATGCCCAGGCAGAAGCACACCACGCTGTTGGCCGCCGAGCCGCGCCCCTGGCAGAGGATGTTCTCGCGGCGCGCGAAGGCCACCACGTCGTGCACCGTGAGGAAGTAGTGCTCGTAGCGCAGCTCGGTGATGAGCGCGAGCTCGTGCTCGATCTGCCGCTCCCAGCGCGGCGGCACGCCCTCGGGCCAGCGCCAGGCCATGCCTTCGCGCACCAGCTGGCGCAACCAGCTCGCGGGCGTGTGGCCCGGCGGCACCACCTCGTCGGGGTACTGGTACCTGAGCTCGTCGAGCGAGAAGCGGCAACGCGCCGCCACCTGCAGGGTCTCGGCCAGCAGCTCGGGCGGAAAGCGCTGCGACAGCAGCAGGCGCGAACGCAGCCGCTGCTCGGCGCTTTCGGCGAGCTCGAAGCCGCAGTCGCGCAAGGGCCGGCCCACGCGCGTGGCGGTGAGCACGTCGTGCAGCGGTTTGCGCGAGCGCCGGTGCAGGCGCACATCGCCCACCGCCACCAGCGGCACGGCGCACAACCGGCCGCTTTCGCGCAGGCGGTGCAGGTGCAGCTCGTCGTCGAGCGCGCGGCGCTGCACCACGCCCAGCCAGCAGCGGCCGATGAAGTGCTGCAGCAGCCAGCGCGCGATCGCGTCGCAGGCGCTTTGCGGCGCATGCCGTGCGGGCATGGCGATGGCCAGGCATTCGGGCAGCGCGGCGCCGTCGATGTCGTGCGGCGCCAGCCGGTACGTGCCCTTGGGCGAGCGCCGGCGCAGGCGCGTGATGAACTCGCACAGGTGGCCATAAGCCTCGCGCGAGGTGGCCAGCAGCACCAGCGCGAAGCGGCCGTGCACCGGGTCGTCGACCTCGAAGCGGCTGCCGATCAGCAGCGGCAGGCCGCGCTCCTTCGCGGCCACGTGCGCGCGCACCACGCCGGCCAGGGTGCAGTCGTCGGTGATGGCGAGCGCGCTGTAGCCGAGTTCGTGCGCGCGCGCCACCAGCTCCTCGGGGTGGCTCGCGCCCTGCAGGAACGAGAAGTTGGAGAGGCAGCACAGCTCGGCGTACGCCGGCAGGGTGGCGGGGGCATCCATCGGAGGCCTCAGGCGAAAAAGCCGTGCAGGTACCAGGCCGGTGCCGCGCCGTCGGTGGCACGGGTCTGGAACACCCACAACAGGCCCGCGCGCGCGGAAAACGCCAGCCAGTAGTCGCGCACCACCAGGTGCATGCGGCCCCGCGATTCTTCGCGGTCCCACCAGCCGCCTTCCACCCGCTGCGGTCCGAGCAACAGGCGCAGTTCGTCGAAGTACACCGGGCGGTTGCCACGCACCACGAGCTTGAGCGGCTCGGGCAGCAGAAAACCCGGCTGCGGGGTGTCGGTGAGCGGCACCGCCTGGCGCGGCAGTGGCCGATCGGCGGGCTGCCAGCGGCACATGGCTTCGGGACGGTGGTCGGCCACGGGCACGGGGCGCAGCACGCGCTGCTCGCCCAGCCGCGCGGCGATGCGCTCAAGCACCCGCGGCAAGGCCTCGCCGCCCTGCGCCGCGCCGGGCGTGGGCGGCAGCAGGTCGGTGCTGGTCTCGACCAGGGGGCGCACCTCGTCGGCCCGCAGCCACAACTCGCCCACAGGCGCCTGCAGCTGCACGTGCGCCAGGTGCTCGGCCAGCAGGCGCGCCAGGTGCTCGACGTCGCGCGTGGGCTGCGCGGTGCGCACGCCCAGGGCGTCTTCGGGACCGACCTCGCGCGAACGCATCGCGTCGTGCGCCCAGCGCAGCGTGAAGGCCAGCACCCCGCTGCGCCGCGCGAACAGCCAACCCGCCAGCTGCATCAGCAGGCGGCGCGCCCCGAACACCAGGGCGCCGGCCTCGTCCACGCGCGACGGCAGCTCCAGGCGGGCTTCGAACACCTCGGGCGCGACCAGCCAGCCATGTGCCTCGGGGGCCTCGCCATACAACTGGTCGAGCGCATGCAAGAGGGCCTGATCGAAGCGGCGTCCGAGCGCGGCGCGCGGGCGGCGGCGCAGCTCGCCCAGGGTGCGGCAGCCGGTCTGCGCCAGGGCCTGGGCGTGCGGGCGCGCCGCGCTCAGCACGGACAACGGCAAGGCATCGAGCGCTGGCGCGAGTGTGCGGCCGTCGAGCTCGCCCCGGCCGGCTCGCGCCAGGGCCAGCGCAGCCAGGCCGTTGGGCCCCCAGGCCATGGCCTCGGCCCCGAGCTGCGCGGCCTCGCTCTGCACGCGTGCGCGCAAGGCCGCGCGGCCACCGAACAGGCGCACGCTCGCCGACAACTCGACCAGCACGGCCTCGTCGACCAGCGCCACCCGCGGCGTGTACCCCAGGGCCCAGAGCCCGAGCGCGCGCTGGGTGGCCTCAGTGCAGGACGGGCTCGGACACAGGGCGCACCACCACACGTGCGGGCTCCGTCGAAGGCCTTGGCAGCGGCCACAGCCGCGGCGGCAACACGGCCGCCAACCCGGGCGGCACCACCTGCAGGCGCAACGGCCGCGCCAGCGGCGGCCCTTTGCGCTTGAGCAACTCGAGTTCAATGCCCCAATCGGGCTGCGCCCGGGTCTTCAGGCGCAAGGGTGCGGGCGAGGCCTGGTGCGCGGCCTGGGCCGGCCGGCAGATGAACACGGGCGCGTCGTGCTCGGCCGCGAGCACCTGCAGGCGGCGCAGTTGCGGTCCGCGCGCCTGCGGCAACCAGGCCAGCACCGCGCCGCCGGTGCGGGCCTTGATCAGCTGCTCGGTGCTCCACAGGCGCTCGGCCGGTGCCCGGGCCTGCAGCCAGACCAGTTGCCGCGCCGGCAGGCCCCAGGCCACCAGCCCGGGCAGGTGCGGCGGGTGCGGCGGCCCGACCAGCAGCAGCTCCCGGCCTTCGCGGGCCAGGCTGGCCAGCACGGGCGCCAGCAGGCGCCACTCGGTGCCGCCATCGGGCTCGCCCAGGATTTCGGTGAGGGCGTGTGCGGGCCAGCCGCCCCCGGGCAGCACGGCGTCGAGCGGCGCAAAACCGCTGGACCAGGTGCGCCGCACGGCCGCGTCGAGCCGATCGGCCGACCAGACGCCGGCGGGCCAGGCAGGGGCCACGGACGCGGAAGGCTTCAAAACGGCCAGGGACATGGTGTCCTCCGGCGCGGTGGCTGGATCATGGAATCCTCACGATACTGTATTTATTTACAGTATAGAGAGTTCACGCGGCCGGAAAGCAAAAAAGCCCTCGAACCTTTCGATTCGAGGGCTTTCGCAATAAATGGTCGGCGTGGCGGGATTCGAACTCGCGACCCCTTGCACCCCATGCAAGTGCGCTACCAGGCTGCGCTACACGCCGACAAGCCTCGCATTATAGCCTGCGAAAAAGGCCGTTTTCAGGGAGTCAGGCGCAGAAGTTCGCGAATTTCGAGCAACTCGCGCCGCACCTCGCTCACGAGCGAAGTCGGGACCACCGGCGCGGCCACCGTGGCCGACACCACCACCGTGTCGTCCTCGTGGATGACGGCGTCGAGATCGATCACATCGATGGCCTCGTCCTCGTCGTCGCGACGGCGCTTCTCGTCGCGTTCGGTCTGGGCCAGTTCCTGCAACTTGTTGCGCGCCCCGCTGATGGTGAAGCCCTGTTCGTACAGCAGCTCGCGGATGCGACGGATCATCAACACCTCGTGGTGCTGGTAATAGCGCCGGTTGCCCCGGCGCTTCATGGGGCGCAGCTGAGTGAACTCCTGCTCCCAGTAGCGCAGCACGTGCGGCTTGACGCCACAGAGCTCGCCCACCTCACCGATGGTGAAGTAGCGCTTGGCGGGAATCGGGGGGAGAGAATTCTCCATGTAAATCAAGGCGGTAGAAACCGAACCTTGAATTTACTCTAAGTGCCGGCCAACCGGAGGGGGGTATGCCGGTTTTCGTGAGATATGTTGCAGCCAGACTCCAGGCGGCCGAGCAGCGGCGATCAATCGCCGATGACCGCCGCCTGCACCTGCTCCTTGAGCTTGGGGCTGGCGTGGAAGGTGACCACGCGGCGTGCCTCGATGGCCACGGGCTCGCCGGTGCGCGGGTTGCGGCCGGGACGGGCCGCCTTGGTGCGGATCTGGAAATTGCCGAAGCCGGAGATCTTCACGTCGGTCCCGTTGACCAGGCTCTCGGTGATGAGGTCGAAGAAAGCGTCGATCATGTCCTTGGACTCACGCTTGTTCAGACCGATCTGGTCGAACAGCAGCTCGGCCAGTTGCGCCTTCGTGAGGGCCGGGGTTTCGAGGCTTTCGACAGCCAGTTCCATTCTTCGATCTCCTTGCTTGCGACGGGCCGGGTTCAGGTGCGCAGGCGCGCGCCGGTGCGCTGTTGCAGCGCCGCCAGTGCCGCGGCCACCGTGGCCTCGATCTGTTCTTCGGTCAGTGTAGCGTCGTCGCGGTTGAGCACGAGGCGCACCGCGAGGCTCTTCTCGTCGGCGGCCAGGTTGCCCGCGGGCGCGCCTTTCTTGGGCCGGTAGACATCGAACAGCACCGCGTCGCGCAGCCACTCGCCGCCCGCGGCGCGGATGGCCGACAGCACCGCGTCGTGCGTCACCGACTCGTTCACCACCAGGGCCAGGTCGCGCTCGACCGGCTGGTGGCGGCTCACGCCCTGGAACACGGGCACGGGACGGGCCAGCACCGCGTCGAGTTCAAGTTCGAACAGCACGGGGGCGCTGGGCAAGTCGTAGGCCTGGCGCCAGCGCGGATGCAGTTCGCCCACATGGCCGATGCAGCGGCCATCGAGCCAGACGGCGGCGCAACGGCCCGGGTGCATCGCGGGGTGCTCGGCGGCGCGGAACTCGGCGCGGCGCGGCGCGAGCAGCGCCTCGACATCGCCTTTGGCGTCGAAGAAGTCGGCCACGCGTTCGGCCTCGCCCCACTGCAAGGCATTGACCGGACCGCCGGCCAGGCCGGCCACGCGCATGGGCTGGTCGAAGCCGGCCACGCTGGTGTCGCTGTCGGCGACCGACGTGTCCTTGCGGAACACGCGGCCGATCTCGAACAGGCGCACGCGCTCCGCGCGGCGGTCGAGGTTGAACTTGAGCGCGGCGATCAGGCTGCCCACGAGCGAGGAGCGCATCACGCTCATCTGGCTCGCGATCGGGTTGAGCAGCTTGATCGGGTCGGCGTTGCCCGCGAGTTCATGCTCCCACCGCGCCTCGACGAAGCTGAAGTTGATGGTTTCCTGGTAGCCCAGCTGCGCGAGCTGGCGGCGCAGCGCGAACGGGCCGCGGCGCGCCTCGGGGCGGATCTTGGCGGTGATGGGCGCCAGCGGCGGCGTGGTCGGCAGCTGCTCGTAGCCGATCAGGCGCACCACCTCTTCGATCAGGTCTTCCTCGATCTGCAGGTCGAAGCGGTAGGCCGGCGGCGTGACGGTCACCGTGCCCTCGCCTTCCTGCACCGCCAGGCCCAGGCGACGCAGGGTGTCGGCGCACTGCGCCTGGCTCACGGGCATGCCGATGACCTTGCTCGCGCGCGCCACGCGCAGCGTCACGGGCCTGGGCTGCGGCACATTGACCACGTGGTCGTCGATCGGGCCGGCCTGGCCGCCGCAGATCTCGAGCACGAGGCGCGTGATGTGTTCGATGTGCTCGACCGTGGTCGAGGGATCGACGCCGCGCTCGAAGCGGTGGCCCGCGTCGGTGCTGAAGTTGTAGCGGCGTGAGCGGCCCGCGATGGCCTTGGGCCACCAGAACGCGGCCTCGATGTAGATGTTCTTCGTGTCGTCGGACACCGCGGTGGCGTCGCCGCCCATGATGCCCGCGAGCGACTCCACCGCCTGCTCGTCGGCGATCACGCCGACCTCGGCGTCGACCGCGATGGTGTTGCCGTTGAGCAGCTTGAGCGATTCGCCCACGCGGCCCCAGCGCACCTGCAGGCCGCCGTGGATCTTGTCGAGGTCGAAGATGTGCGAGGGGCGGCCGAACTCGAACATCACGTAGTTGGAGATGTCCACCAGCGGCGAGACGCTGCGCTGGCCGCAGCGCGCCAGTCGTTCCACCATCCAGGCCGGCGTCTGCACCTGCGTGTTCACGCCACGCACCACACGGCCGCTGAACCGGCCACACAGATCGGCGGCTTCCACGCGCACGGGCAGGCGCTCGGCCAGCGCCACGGGCGCCGCCGGGAAGCTCGGGGCCTGCAGCGGTGCACCCGTGATGGCCGAGAGCTCGCGCGCAATGCCGTACACGCTCAGGCAGTGCGCCAGGTTGGGCGTGAGCTTGAGCGTGAACAGCATGTCGTCCAGCGCCAGCTGCTCGCGGATGTCGCGGCCCACGACGGCGTCAGCAGCCAGTTCGAGCAGGCCTTCGTGGCTCTCGGAGAGTTGCAGCTCGCGCGCCGAGCACAGCATGCCCTGGCTTTCCACGCCGCGCAGCTTGCCGAGCTTGATCGCAAAGGGTTTGCCGTCGTCACCGGGCGGCAGTTCGGCGCCCACGAGCGCGCACGGCACCTTGATGCCCACGCGCGCATTGGGCGCACCGCACACGATGTTGAGCAAGGCGCCCTGCCCCACGTCCACCTGGCACACGCGCAGGCGGTCGGCGTTCGGGTGCTGCTCGGCGGCCTTGATCTCGCCCACCACGACCTTGGAGAACGGCGGGGCCACGGGGCGCAGCTCCTCGACCTCGAGCCCGGCCATGGTGAGGGTGTCGGCGAGTTGCTGGCTGGTCAGCGGCGGGTTGCAGAAGGCGCGCAGCCAGGATTCGGGGAATTGCATGGTGGTCGCTTGTCGGCTGGTCGGCTTATCGGAACTGGCTGAGGAAACGCACGTCGCCGTCGAAGAACAGGCGCAGGTCGTTCACGCCATAGCGCAGCATGGTCAGGCGGTCGGGCCCCATGCCGAAGGCAAAGCCGATGTAACGCTCAGGGTCCAGGCCCATGTTGCGCACCACGTTCGGGTGCACCTGGCCCGAGCCCGCCACCTCGAGCCAGCGCCCGGCCAGCGGGCCGCTCTGGAACTGGATGTCGATCTCGGCGCTGGGCTCGGTGAACGGGAAGAAGCTCGGGCGGAAGCGCAGCACCAGGTCTTCGCTCTCGAAGAAGGTGCGGCAGAAATCGGTGAAGACGACCTTGAGGTCCTTGAAGCTCACGTTCTCGCCGATCCACAGGCCTTCGCACTGGTGGAACATGGGCGAGTGCGTGGCGTCGCTGTCGACGCGGTAGGTGCGGCCCGGCGCGATCACGCGGATCTCGGGCATGCCCTGCCCCGCGTCGAGCGCCGCGCGGTGGCGCTTGACGTGCTGCACCGCGTGGCGGATCTGCATCGGGCTGGTGTGCGTGCGCAGCAGGTTGGGCGCCTTGGCCGAACCGCCTTCGACGTAGAAGGTGTCGTGCATGGAACGCGCCGGGTGGTCCTCGGGCGTGTTCAGCGCGGTGAAGTTGAACCAGTCGGATTCGATCTCGGGCCCGTCGGCGACCTCGAAACCCATGGAGCCGAAGATGGCCTCGATGCGCTCGAGCGTGAGGCTCACCGGGTGCAAACCACCCATGCCGCGCTGGCGACCCGGCAGGCTCACGTCCAGGGCCTCGGCCTTGAGCTGCGCCTGCAACTCGGCTTCGGCCAGGGCCTGGCGGCGCTCGGTGAGAGCGGCCTCGATCGCCTGCTTGGCCACATTGATGGCCGCACCGCGGGTCTTCTTCTCCTCGACCGACAACGCGCCCATGCCTTTCATGAGCTCGGTGATGCGACCGGCCTTGCCGAGGTAGCGGGCCTTGGCGTTCTCCAGGTCGGCCGGCGTGGCGGCCTGCGCGAATTCGGCGCGCGCGCTGTGAACCAGGGTGTCCAACTCGTTCATGCGATGGATGTCCGATGCAATGAAAAAAGGGT
>VFQP010002799.1_pt1 | contig 18833 bp, 13 predicted proteins | sample 3512351 | NCBI WGS metagenome assembly VFQP01 (sample SAMN10412372, study PRJNA504923) | tailings metagenome | isolation source: Relicate 1 Philex TSF1 revegetated site | place: Philippines: Tuba, Benguet | collected 2017-08-29
TCCTCGAGCGCGAGGATGAACAGGAACAGGATCAGGATCTGCGGCAGGAACACGACCACCCCGCCGAGGCCGGCGATGATGCCGTCGGCCAGCAGGCTGGTCAGCGGCCCTTCCGGAAACGTGGCATTCACCCGGTCGCCGAGCGCCGACGTTCCCGCATCGATCAGGTCCATCAGCGGCGCGGCCCAGGCGTAGACGGCCTGGAACACCAGGAACATCACCACCGCCAGCGCCAGCAGGCCAAACACCGGATGCAGCAGCCAGCGATCGAGCGCATCGTCGATGCGCGCGGTGCGGCGCGGCATGGTGACCGTGGCGGCGATCAGGGCCCGGGTTTCGTCGTGGAGATCGCGCGCGCCGTCCTGCGCGGCGGCGTCGGGCGCGCGCGGATGCGCCAGCACGTCCGCGAGCCGCGCCTGCAGGGCCTGCGCCCCGTCGCGGCGGATCGCCACGGTTTCCACCACCGGCACGCCGAGGCGTGCTTCGAGCGCGGCGCGGTCGATGACGATGCCACGCCGCGCCGCCGCGTCGGCCATGTTCAGTGCCACCACCATCGGCCGGCCCAGGCTGCGCAGTTCCAGCACGAAACGCAGGTGCAGGCGCAGGTTGGTCGCATCGACCACGCAGACCAGCACGTCCGGCGCGGGCTCGCCGGGATAGAAGCCGCGGCACAGGTCGCGGGTGATCTGCTCGTCCAGACTCGCCGGCTGCAGGCTGTAGGCGCCCGGCAGATCCAGCAGCGCCCAGGTCTCGCCCGACGGCCCACGCATCCGGCCTTCCTTGCGCTCGACGGTGACTCCGGCGTAGTTGGCCACCTTCTGCCGGCTGCCGGTGAGCAGGTTGAACAGCGCGGTCTTGCCGGCATTGGGACTGCCGACCAGGGCCATCCGCGGCAGCGTCGCCGTGCTCATGCGCCGGCGACCTCGCGGAGGCGGACGCGGGCCGCCTCGCTGCGGCGCAGCGCGAACCGGGTGAAGCCCACCTGCACCAGTAACGGATCGCCACCGAACGGCGCGGCGGCGACGATCTCGACCGGTTCGCCCGGCACGAACCCCAGCTCCCGCAGCCGCCGGGCGATGGGATCGTGTGCGCGCAGATCCTCCACGGCTTCGACCTCGGCGGACGTGCGGCGCGGCAACTGGGAGAGGTTCACGGGATCGGCCAGATCGGAATGGTTCTCAATTCTAGCGCCGCCATCGCATTGCGGCATGGCCGCTTCGGGCGAATCGTTATGATTCCCGACTGTTTTCAGTGCGACCCCGTCATGTCCGATGTCCTCACCCTCGAACGCCGCGCCGCGGTGGCCCGCCTGCGCCTCGACCGGCCCGACCTGCACAACGCCTTCGATGCCGGTCTGATCGCGCAGCTCACGACCGCGCTCGACACGCTCGGGCGCGATCCCGAGGTGCGCGTGGTGGTGCTCGAAGGCAGCGGCCGTTCGTTTTCCGCCGGCGCGGACCTCAACTGGATGCGGGGCATGGCCAGCGCCGGGGAGGACGCCAACCGCGAGGACGCGCTGGCCCTCGCCCGCCTGATGCGCACTCTGGACGAGCTGCCCAAGCCGACCATCGCCCGCGTGCACGGCGCGGCATTCGGCGGCGGCGTGGGCCTGGTGGCGTGCTGCGACATCGCGATCGGCGTGCCGCAGGCGACGTTCGGCCTCACCGAAAGCCGGCTCGGTCTGCTGCCCGCGGTGATTTCGCCCTATGTGATCGCCGCCATCGGCCCACGCCAGGCGCGGCGCTGGTTCGCCACCGCCGAGGTCTTCGACGCCGCGGAGGCGCTGCGTATCGGCCTGCTGCACGCGGTGGTCGACGCCGCGCAGCTCGATGCGGAAATCGACCGGCAGATCGCGCTGTTGCGCAAGGCCGGCCCCGTCGCCGCGGCCGGCGCCAAACGGCTGGTGCGCACCGTCACCGCCGCCGCCGACCGTGACCGGCTGGATCACGACAACGCCGCATTGATCGCGGCGCTGCGGGTCTCGCCCGAGGGCCAGGAAGGCCTCGGCGCGTTTCTCGACAAGCGTGCGCCCGCGTGGGTGGCACCGTGATCCGCGCGGCCTGATCGCCCTTCCCTGCCCGGCGTCTGCGGTCCGACCGCGCGCCCCCGACCGGATGTCCCGATGTTCTCCAGTGTCCTGATCGCCAACCGCGGCGAAATCGCCTGCCGCGTCATCCGCACCTGCCGGCGGCTCGGCATCCGCACGATCGCGGTGTATTCCGAGGCCGACGCCGATGCCCAGCACGTGCGCCAGGCCGACGAGGCCTGGCCAATCGGCGGACCACGGCCGCAGGAGTCGTACCTGCGCGGCGACGCGATCCTCGAGGTGGCACGCGCCAGCGGCGCCGAGGCGATCCATCCGGGCTACGGTTTCCTCAGCGAGAACGCCGACTTCGCCGATGCGGTCGAAGCCGCGGGCCTGCGCTTCATCGGCCCCTCGGCGGCGTCGATGCGCAGGATGGGCAGCAAGGCCGGCGCCAAGGATCTGATGCACGGAGCCGGCGTGCCGGTGGTGCCCGGCTATACCGGCGAGGACCAGAGCCAGGCCACGCTGGCGCGCGAGGCCGCGCGGATCGGGTTTCCGCTGATGATCAAGGCCGCGCACGGCGGCGGCGGCAAGGGCATGCGCATCGTGCGTGCGCTCGAGGACTTCATTCCCAGTCTCGAGAGCTGCCAGCGCGAGGCGAAGAACGCCTTCGGTCGTGACCGGGTGCTGCTCGAGCGCTACATCGAGTCACCCCGACACATCGAGATCCAGGTGTTCGGCGACCACCACGGCGGCGCGATCCATCTGGGCGAACGCGAGTGCTCGGCCCAGCGGCGTTACCAGAAGGTGTTCGAGGAAGCGCCCTCGCCGTTCCTCACCTCCGAGCTGCGCGCGGCCATGGGCGCGGCCGCGGTGCAGGCCGCCCGCGCGATCGACTACGCCAACGCCGGCACGGTCGAGTTCATCGTCGCGCCGTCGGGCGAGTTCTTCTTCATGGAGATCAACACCCGGCTGCAGGTCGAACACCCGGTCACCGAGCTGATCACCGGCCTGGACCTGGTGGAATGGCAGCTGCGCATCGCCGCCGGTGACGCACTGCCCCTGGCCCAGGACGCGGTGACGCGCCACGGCCACGCGATCGAGGTGCGCCTGTATGCCGAGGATCCCGATGCCGGCTTCCTGCCCGGCTCCGGCACGCTGCGCACGCTGCGGCTGCCGGCTCCGTCGGCGCACGTGCGCATCGACTCGGGCGTGGTCGAGGGCGATACGGTGACGATCTTCTACGACCCGATGATCGCCAAGCTGATCGTCCACGACGTCGACCGGCCGCGGGCACTGGCGCGGCTGCGCGAGGCGCTGGCGCAGTGCGCGATAGACGGGCCGAAATCGAACATCGCCTTTCTCGAGCGCCTGGTCCGGCATCCGGCGATCGTCGAGGCGACCATCGACACCGGCTACCTGGACCGGCATCTCGACGAATTCGTCGCCGGCGATGCCGCGCCCGCGCCCGAGCCGGCCCTGCTGGCGGCAGCCGCGGTCGCCACGCTGCTGGACCGGGCGTCCGTCACGCCGGACGATAGCGCATCGATCGCGAACAACGAGTTGAGCTGAATCCACCAAGGAGGTCATTGATGTGTACGCCGAAAAGTCTGAGCAGAAACGCGAGCTATGCCCTGATTCCCCTGGACTCATCCTGCTCTGAGTCATCCGACTTGCTGCCGTCGCCACCGCAACACGGGGCCGGCCGCCGAAACGAACATGCCCCACCGCCGCGCAAGGTGTGTGAGGCGGCGCAAGCGGTGCAGCGGCGCGACGACGCCGCCCGCGGCGCTCCCTCGTTCCGCTTCGAAAGCGGGACGCTGTTCGTGCGGGCCGGTTCGGGGCCCGAAGGCGGCACCCACGATGGCGTCACGCCCGAGCGCTCGATGGCCCTGAGCCAGGCCGCGCCAACCAGCGGCCTGCTGGCCTCATCCAGCGCGAGCGCGGCCTACGGCGGTCTCGCGGCAGCGCTGGCGTGCAAGGGCGTCGCTTTTGCTTTCGATGCGTCGAAGATCCTCATGTGCTTCACCACCATCGGCAGCATGTACGACATGTATGCCACGGGCATGGGCGTGGTCGACGCCCACAAACAGCACGTGCACTGCATGAAGATGCGCGTCGACTGCATCAAGATCCTGACGGATGCGCAACAGCGGCTGGCGAGGAACGAAGACCCCGACGCCCAACGCATGCTCATCAGCGCGGCACGCGAAGTGCTCGGCTTGCTGCACGGCCTGTCGGCGAGCTTCGAAAAGCTTTATGTGCACAAGGATGTGGCCGCGGTCTGGGCGACGCGGCGCGAACTCCAAAGGATGCTGGTAGACACCGACACCGCCATCGCCGAGCTGATGCTGACAAGCGACTCTCTCGAAGCCGACAACGGTCTCGTGCGGCAGGCACTGGGTGACGCCCTGCAAACCGCGTCCATATTGCGAGACACGCTCGAGGCGATGCCCAAGGCACGTTTGCACGGCAAAGGCCCCTGGCAGCGCTGGCGTGTGGGGCACAGCGAGTGGGTGCGGCTCGTACCCCTGGTCAAGCGACTCAGGGCGAGGCAGGAAGCGCAAGAAGAAAAAGACAGCGCTGCCAGAGAATGCGACCCGCAGCACAAGAGCAACCCGACCTTTGCCCAAGTGCTCACGCTGCTCAAGGGGCTGCAAACCCGCACCGACAAGCTCGGGGGCAACGACCCCCTGGGCGGCATCGGCCAGCACGAGGCCAAGTTCTGGCGCGACGTTCACCTGGCGGGCGCACAACCGCTGCTGTTGCTCAGCGCGCACGCGAGCCTGCTGGCCCAGGCGCCCGGCGCCCTGACCGGCGTGGCCGGCTTGTTGCTGCCCATGGCCGTGTTGCAGGGCATGCTCGACCTCAAGGACGTCAAACGCAGCCACCACGACCTGGCGCTCGACAAGGCCTCACGCCTGGAAAGCCTGGAGCGGATCGCGGGCGAACTCGCCGGCGCGGACCGGGCAAGGCCACACGAAGCGCACCTGACCCGCACGGTGATGCACGCCGCCCTGAACCGGCACCTCACCGACGAGAAGACGCGCAAGATCAAGCAGTGGCTCGCGCGCTTCCGCGGCTTCAGTGCAACGGCTGGGCTGTCGGTCGGCACGCCCGCGAACCTGAGTGCCATGTTTGCCGTGGGGGTGATGGGCGTCACGGGCGTTTCCGTCAGCACGGGCGGCGTGGCGCTGGGGGTGGTGGGCGCCGTGGCGTCGACCGCGGTGCTTCCCCTGCTCGGGGGCATCAGCTACCTGAAAAAGCGCGACTGGAGCCTGGACAAGCAAGCCCGCCGCGAACACAAGGACGCCCTGCGCTTGCTGCAGGCGCTGCAGGCCGCGGGAAAACCGCTTCACGCGTTCATGAACGCCAGCGACGAGGACCGTGACCACATGTGCCAAGACCTGGGCCTGTCGAAGGCCCGACGCCTGGCCCACAACCCCTACGTCGTCAGCACCTACGTGGCCGAAGGACTGCGCCAGGGCGCCCACCACCACCCATGCCCCGGCTACCCCTCGCCGGCCCGCATGGTGCGCTGGGCCGCGGTGCTGGGCATCCCGCTGTCCTTGATCGACAGCCTCGCCCCCCATTGCCCCCCCGCGGATCACGTGAAGCTGACACACCAGTTCGCCGCCCGCGCTTTTGGCCGCCATTGGTACACCGACGCACCCAGCGCACCTGTCGCCTCGAAAGCCTCGGACGCCTCGGAAGTGGAAGAAGCCTGGGCAACGTCGTCAACGTCGGAAGCCACAGAAACGTCCGACGACATCAGCCTTGCGACCGACTCTGACCGGGAAGACCAGGTGCCCTCCGAGCCGCCCGCGGTCCAATGGCTCGGGCGCCTGGAAACCGCCATGAAGGCGCTGGGCGAAACCCGCCGCGACCGCGTGGGCCGGGCGCTGGCGCGCAAGGGCGTGCCGGTGCGCAACCCCCTGGGCACGCCCAAGCGCGTGCTGGAAGCGCTGGATGCCGACCCCTTGCTGGCGGGTGCCCTGCTCAAGCAACTGGGCCTGAGTCCCGTCGAACCGCAGAGCCAACAGGTTTTGCAGACCACCAAGGATCTCGTCAGTGGCCTGACCGACACCATGCATGGCCTCAAGCAGGCCTCGCGCATGCAGCGGCGCCTGGGGGAAATGGCCCAGGTGATCGAGCGGCTGCAAGCCGCCGATCCTGGGCCCACCATGCCTGCGGCCGCCTGACCCCCTCAATGAAAGTCCCGGCTCCTGCCCGTGGCCAGTTGCCCGAGCAGGGGCGTGAGGTCTTCCAGGTAACCTGCGATCAGGTTGCCCACCGGGCCCTCGCGCTGCCAGTGCCCATACACCGCGAGCAGGCGCGCGTGCAACAGCACCTGGCGAAAGCGCTCGCGGATGCGCCGCCACACGATGACCTGCACCACACCGGTCTCGTCCTCCAGGCTCACGAAGACCACGCCACTGGCGGTCTCGGGCTGCTGGCGCAGCGTGACGATGCCCGCGCAGCGCACAAGCCGGCGGTCGGGCGCGGCCTGCAGATCGGCCGCGCTGAGCAGGCGGCGGCGTTCGAGCACCGGACGCAACAAGGCCAGCGGGTGGCGCCTCAGCGTGAGGCCCAGGCTCATGTAGTCCCAGGCAACGGCCTCGCCCTCGGGCGCCTCGGGCAGCGCCAGCGGCGCTTCGTGCACCGGCGCCTCGGCCAGCAAGGCGGGCACCGCTTGCAGCGCCACCGCGTCCCACACCTGCTGGCGCCGGTGCCCGCTGAGCGAAGCCAGCGCATCGGCCGCGGCCAACTGCGCCAGCTCCCGCCGCCCCAGCCGCGCGCGCCGCGCCAGATCGGCCACGTCGTCGAAAGCCCGCGCGCTGCGCGCGGCCACGATGCGCTGCCCGGCCGCCGCCGACAAACCGTCCACGAGACCTAGCCCCAGGCGCACGGCTCGCAGGGGGCCGGCCGCCCGGGTCGGGGGGGCGAGCGCTGCGTCCCAGTCGCTGTGCGACACGTCCACCGGCAACACCTCCACCCCGTGGCGGCGCGCGTCCTGCATCAACTGGTTCGGCGTGTAGAAGCCCAGGGGCTGGCTGTTGAGCAAAGCCACCAGGAACACATCGGGGTGGTGGCGCTTGATCCAGCAGCTCACGTAGACCAGCTTGGCAAAGCTCGCGGCATGGCTCTCGGGAAAACCGTAGCTCGAAAAGCCCTTCACCTGCTCGACCACGCCACGCGCGAACGCCGGGTCGTAGCCGCGATCGGCCATGCCCTGCAGCAGCCGCTGCTCGTAGCGGCCCAGGTTGCCCTTGCGCTTCCAGGCCGCCATTGCGCGGCGCAGACCATCGGCCTCGTCGGGCGTGAAGCCCGCGGCGATCATGGCGATCTGCATGCACTGCTCCTGGAACACGGGCACGCCCAGCGTGCGTTCCAGCGCGTCGCGCAGGGCCGGTGGGTAGACCACGGGCTCCTTGCCCTGGCGCCGGTTCAGGTAGGGGTGCACCGCTCCGCCCTGGATCGGGCCGGGCCGCACCAGCGCCACCTCGATCACCAGGTCGTAGAAGCGGCGCGGCCGCAGGCGCGGCAGCATGCTCATCTGCGCGCGGCTTTCGATCTGGAACACGCCCACGGTGTCGGCCTCGCAGACCATGTCGTAGGTGGCCGCGTCTTCCCGGGGCACGTCGGGCATGCCGAAGGGCCGGCCCAGGCGCTGACCGATCAGCTCGAGCGCCTTGCGGATGGCGGTGAGCATGCCGAGCGCGAGCACGTCGACCTTGAGCAGGCCCAGCGCGTCGAGGTCGTCCTTGTCCCACTCGATCACGGTGCGGTCGGGCATGGCCGCGTTCTGCACCGGCACCAGGCGCGTGAGCGGCCCGCGCGTGAGCACGAAGCCCCCGGTGTGCTGCGACAGGTGGCGCGGAAAGCCCATGAGTTCGGTCGCGAGCTCGACCAGCTGGCGCACCTGCAGCGACGCGGGGTCGAGACCGACCTCGATCAGCCGCTCGGGCGCGATGCCCTCGCCCTCCCACCAGCGCACGCCCTTGTTGAGCGCCTGGATCACCCCCAGGTCCACACCCAGGGCCTTGGCCACGTCACGCAACGCGCTGCGCGGGCGGTAGCTGATGACGGTGGCCGTGAGCGCGGCGCGGTCGCGGCCGTATTTGCGGTAGAGGTACTGGATCACCTCCTCGCGCCGCTGGTGCTCGAAGTCCACGTCGATATCGGGCGGCTCGCGGCGCTCGCGCGAGATGAAGCGCTCGAACAGCATGGACATCTCGCCCGGGTTCACCTCGGTGATGCCCAGGCAGAAGCACACCACGCTGTTGGCCGCCGAGCCGCGCCCCTGGCAGAGGATGTTCTCGCGGCGCGCGAAGGCCACCACGTCGTGCACCGTGAGGAAGTAGTGCTCGTAGCGCAGCTCGGTGATGAGCGCGAGCTCGTGCTCGATCTGCCGCTCCCAGCGCGGCGGCACGCCCTCGGGCCAGCGCCAGGCCATGCCTTCGCGCACCAGCTGGCGCAACCAGCTCGCGGGCGTGTGGCCCGGCGGCACCACCTCGTCGGGGTACTGGTACCTGAGCTCGTCGAGCGAGAAGCGGCAACGCGCCGCCACCTGCAGGGTCTCGGCCAGCAGCTCGGGCGGAAAGCGCTGCGACAGCAGCAGGCGCGAACGCAGCCGCTGCTCGGCGCTTTCGGCGAGCTCGAAGCCGCAGTCGCGCAAGGGCCGGCCCACGCGCGTGGCGGTGAGCACGTCGTGCAGCGGTTTGCGCGAGCGCCGGTGCAGGCGCACATCGCCCACCGCCACCAGCGGCACGGCGCACAACCGGCCGCTTTCGCGCAGGCGGTGCAGGTGCAGCTCGTCGTCGAGCGCGCGGCGCTGCACCACGCCCAGCCAGCAGCGGCCGATGAAGTGCTGCAGCAGCCAGCGCGCGATCGCGTCGCAGGCGCTTTGCGGCGCATGCCGTGCGGGCATGGCGATGGCCAGGCATTCGGGCAGCGCGGCGCCGTCGATGTCGTGCGGCGCCAGCCGGTACGTGCCCTTGGGCGAGCGCCGGCGCAGGCGCGTGATGAACTCGCACAGGTGGCCATAAGCCTCGCGCGAGGTGGCCAGCAGCACCAGCGCGAAGCGGCCGTGCACCGGGTCGTCGACCTCGAAGCGGCTGCCGATCAGCAGCGGCAGGCCGCGCTCCTTCGCGGCCACGTGCGCGCGCACCACGCCGGCCAGGGTGCAGTCGTCGGTGATGGCGAGCGCGCTGTAGCCGAGTTCGTGCGCGCGCGCCACCAGCTCCTCGGGGTGGCTCGCGCCCTGCAGGAACGAGAAGTTGGAGAGGCAGCACAGCTCGGCGTACGCCGGCAGGGTGGCGGGGGCATCCATCGGAGGCCTCAGGCGAAAAAGCCGTGCAGGTACCAGGCCGGTGCCGCGCCGTCGGTGGCACGGGTCTGGAACACCCACAACAGGCCCGCGCGCGCGGAAAACGCCAGCCAGTAGTCGCGCACCACCAGGTGCATGCGGCCCCGCGATTCTTCGCGGTCCCACCAGCCGCCTTCCACCCGCTGCGGTCCGAGCAACAGGCGCAGTTCGTCGAAGTACACCGGGCGGTTGCCACGCACCACGAGCTTGAGCGGCTCGGGCAGCAGAAAACCCGGCTGCGGGGTGTCGGTGAGCGGCACCGCCTGGCGCGGCAGTGGCCGATCGGCGGGCTGCCAGCGGCACATGGCTTCGGGACGGTGGTCGGCCACGGGCACGGGGCGCAGCACGCGCTGCTCGCCCAGCCGCGCGGCGATGCGCTCAAGCACCCGCGGCAAGGCCTCGCCGCCCTGCGCCGCGCCGGGCGTGGGCGGCAGCAGGTCGGTGCTGGTCTCGACCAGGGGGCGCACCTCGTCGGCCCGCAGCCACAACTCGCCCACAGGCGCCTGCAGCTGCACGTGCGCCAGGTGCTCGGCCAGCAGGCGCGCCAGGTGCTCGACGTCGCGCGTGGGCTGCGCGGTGCGCACGCCCAGGGCGTCTTCGGGACCGACCTCGCGCGAACGCATCGCGTCGTGCGCCCAGCGCAGCGTGAAGGCCAGCACCCCGCTGCGCCGCGCGAACAGCCAACCCGCCAGCTGCATCAGCAGGCGGCGCGCCCCGAACACCAGGGCGCCGGCCTCGTCCACGCGCGACGGCAGCTCCAGGCGGGCTTCGAACACCTCGGGCGCGACCAGCCAGCCATGTGCCTCGGGGGCCTCGCCATACAACTGGTCGAGCGCATGCAAGAGGGCCTGATCGAAGCGGCGTCCGAGCGCGGCGCGCGGGCGGCGGCGCAGCTCGCCCAGGGTGCGGCAGCCGGTCTGCGCCAGGGCCTGGGCGTGCGGGCGCGCCGCGCTCAGCACGGACAACGGCAAGGCATCGAGCGCTGGCGCGAGTGTGCGGCCGTCGAGCTCGCCCCGGCCGGCTCGCGCCAGGGCCAGCGCAGCCAGGCCGTTGGGCCCCCAGGCCATGGCCTCGGCCCCGAGCTGCGCGGCCTCGCTCTGCACGCGTGCGCGCAAGGCCGCGCGGCCACCGAACAGGCGCACGCTCGCCGACAACTCGACCAGCACGGCCTCGTCGACCAGCGCCACCCGCGGCGTGTACCCCAGGGCCCAGAGCCCGAGCGCGCGCTGGGTGGCCTCAGTGCAGGACGGGCTCGGACACAGGGCGCACCACCACACGTGCGGGCTCCGTCGAAGGCCTTGGCAGCGGCCACAGCCGCGGCGGCAACACGGCCGCCAACCCGGGCGGCACCACCTGCAGGCGCAACGGCCGCGCCAGCGGCGGCCCTTTGCGCTTGAGCAACTCGAGTTCAATGCCCCAATCGGGCTGCGCCCGGGTCTTCAGGCGCAAGGGTGCGGGCGAGGCCTGGTGCGCGGCCTGGGCCGGCCGGCAGATGAACACGGGCGCGTCGTGCTCGGCCGCGAGCACCTGCAGGCGGCGCAGTTGCGGTCCGCGCGCCTGCGGCAACCAGGCCAGCACCGCGCCGCCGGTGCGGGCCTTGATCAGCTGCTCGGTGCTCCACAGGCGCTCGGCCGGTGCCCGGGCCTGCAGCCAGACCAGTTGCCGCGCCGGCAGGCCCCAGGCCACCAGCCCGGGCAGGTGCGGCGGGTGCGGCGGCCCGACCAGCAGCAGCTCCCGGCCTTCGCGGGCCAGGCTGGCCAGCACGGGCGCCAGCAGGCGCCACTCGGTGCCGCCATCGGGCTCGCCCAGGATTTCGGTGAGGGCGTGTGCGGGCCAGCCGCCCCCGGGCAGCACGGCGTCGAGCGGCGCAAAACCGCTGGACCAGGTGCGCCGCACGGCCGCGTCGAGCCGATCGGCCGACCAGACGCCGGCGGGCCAGGCAGGGGCCACGGACGCGGAAGGCTTCAAAACGGCCAGGGACATGGTGTCCTCCGGCGCGGTGGCTGGATCATGGAATCCTCACGATACTGTATTTATTTACAGTATAGAGAGTTCACGCGGCCGGAAAGCAAAAAAGCCCTCGAACCTTTCGATTCGAGGGCTTTCGCAATAAATGGTCGGCGTGGCGGGATTCGAACTCGCGACCCCTTGCACCCCATGCAAGTGCGCTACCAGGCTGCGCTACACGCCGACAAGCCTCGCATTATAGCCTGCGAAAAAGGCCGTTTTCAGGGAGTCAGGCGCAGAAGTTCGCGAATTTCGAGCAACTCGCGCCGCACCTCGCTCACGAGCGAAGTCGGGACCACCGGCGCGGCCACCGTGGCCGACACCACCACCGTGTCGTCCTCGTGGATGACGGCGTCGAGATCGATCACATCGATGGCCTCGTCCTCGTCGTCGCGACGGCGCTTCTCGTCGCGTTCGGTCTGGGCCAGTTCCTGCAACTTGTTGCGCGCCCCGCTGATGGTGAAGCCCTGTTCGTACAGCAGCTCGCGGATGCGACGGATCATCAACACCTCGTGGTGCTGGTAATAGCGCCGGTTGCCCCGGCGCTTCATGGGGCGCAGCTGAGTGAACTCCTGCTCCCAGTAGCGCAGCACGTGCGGCTTGACGCCACAGAGCTCGCCCACCTCACCGATGGTGAAGTAGCGCTTGGCGGGAATCGGGGGGAGAGAATTCTCCATGTAAATCAAGGCGGTAGAAACCGAACCTTGAATTTACTCTAAGTGCCGGCCAACCGGAGGGGGGTATGCCGGTTTTCGTGAGATATGTTGCAGCCAGACTCCAGGCGGCCGAGCAGCGGCGATCAATCGCCGATGACCGCCGCCTGCACCTGCTCCTTGAGCTTGGGGCTGGCGTGGAAGGTGACCACGCGGCGTGCCTCGATGGCCACGGGCTCGCCGGTGCGCGGGTTGCGGCCGGGACGGGCCGCCTTGGTGCGGATCTGGAAATTGCCGAAGCCGGAGATCTTCACGTCGGTCCCGTTGACCAGGCTCTCGGTGATGAGGTCGAAGAAAGCGTCGATCATGTCCTTGGACTCACGCTTGTTCAGACCGATCTGGTCGAACAGCAGCTCGGCCAGTTGCGCCTTCGTGAGGGCCGGGGTTTCGAGGCTTTCGACAGCCAGTTCCATTCTTCGATCTCCTTGCTTGCGACGGGCCGGGTTCAGGTGCGCAGGCGCGCGCCGGTGCGCTGTTGCAGCGCCGCCAGTGCCGCGGCCACCGTGGCCTCGATCTGTTCTTCGGTCAGTGTAGCGTCGTCGCGGTTGAGCACGAGGCGCACCGCGAGGCTCTTCTCGTCGGCGGCCAGGTTGCCCGCGGGCGCGCCTTTCTTGGGCCGGTAGACATCGAACAGCACCGCGTCGCGCAGCCACTCGCCGCCCGCGGCGCGGATGGCCGACAGCACCGCGTCGTGCGTCACCGACTCGTTCACCACCAGGGCCAGGTCGCGCTCGACCGGCTGGTGGCGGCTCACGCCCTGGAACACGGGCACGGGACGGGCCAGCACCGCGTCGAGTTCAAGTTCGAACAGCACGGGGGCGCTGGGCAAGTCGTAGGCCTGGCGCCAGCGCGGATGCAGTTCGCCCACATGGCCGATGCAGCGGCCATCGAGCCAGACGGCGGCGCAACGGCCCGGGTGCATCGCGGGGTGCTCGGCGGCGCGGAACTCGGCGCGGCGCGGCGCGAGCAGCGCCTCGACATCGCCTTTGGCGTCGAAGAAGTCGGCCACGCGTTCGGCCTCGCCCCACTGCAAGGCATTGACCGGACCGCCGGCCAGGCCGGCCACGCGCATGGGCTGGTCGAAGCCGGCCACGCTGGTGTCGCTGTCGGCGACCGACGTGTCCTTGCGGAACACGCGGCCGATCTCGAACAGGCGCACGCGCTCCGCGCGGCGGTCGAGGTTGAACTTGAGCGCGGCGATCAGGCTGCCCACGAGCGAGGAGCGCATCACGCTCATCTGGCTCGCGATCGGGTTGAGCAGCTTGATCGGGTCGGCGTTGCCCGCGAGTTCATGCTCCCACCGCGCCTCGACGAAGCTGAAGTTGATGGTTTCCTGGTAGCCCAGCTGCGCGAGCTGGCGGCGCAGCGCGAACGGGCCGCGGCGCGCCTCGGGGCGGATCTTGGCGGTGATGGGCGCCAGCGGCGGCGTGGTCGGCAGCTGCTCGTAGCCGATCAGGCGCACCACCTCTTCGATCAGGTCTTCCTCGATCTGCAGGTCGAAGCGGTAGGCCGGCGGCGTGACGGTCACCGTGCCCTCGCCTTCCTGCACCGCCAGGCCCAGGCGACGCAGGGTGTCGGCGCACTGCGCCTGGCTCACGGGCATGCCGATGACCTTGCTCGCGCGCGCCACGCGCAGCGTCACGGGCCTGGGCTGCGGCACATTGACCACGTGGTCGTCGATCGGGCCGGCCTGGCCGCCGCAGATCTCGAGCACGAGGCGCGTGATGTGTTCGATGTGCTCGACCGTGGTCGAGGGATCGACGCCGCGCTCGAAGCGGTGGCCCGCGTCGGTGCTGAAGTTGTAGCGGCGTGAGCGGCCCGCGATGGCCTTGGGCCACCAGAACGCGGCCTCGATGTAGATGTTCTTCGTGTCGTCGGACACCGCGGTGGCGTCGCCGCCCATGATGCCCGCGAGCGACTCCACCGCCTGCTCGTCGGCGATCACGCCGACCTCGGCGTCGACCGCGATGGTGTTGCCGTTGAGCAGCTTGAGCGATTCGCCCACGCGGCCCCAGCGCACCTGCAGGCCGCCGTGGATCTTGTCGAGGTCGAAGATGTGCGAGGGGCGGCCGAACTCGAACATCACGTAGTTGGAGATGTCCACCAGCGGCGAGACGCTGCGCTGGCCGCAGCGCGCCAGTCGTTCCACCATCCAGGCCGGCGTCTGCACCTGCGTGTTCACGCCACGCACCACACGGCCGCTGAACCGGCCACACAGATCGGCGGCTTCCACGCGCACGGGCAGGCGCTCGGCCAGCGCCACGGGCGCCGCCGGGAAGCTCGGGGCCTGCAGCGGTGCACCCGTGATGGCCGAGAGCTCGCGCGCAATGCCGTACACGCTCAGGCAGTGCGCCAGGTTGGGCGTGAGCTTGAGCGTGAACAGCATGTCGTCCAGCGCCAGCTGCTCGCGGATGTCGCGGCCCACGACGGCGTCAGCAGCCAGTTCGAGCAGGCCTTCGTGGCTCTCGGAGAGTTGCAGCTCGCGCGCCGAGCACAGCATGCCCTGGCTTTCCACGCCGCGCAGCTTGCCGAGCTTGATCGCAAAGGGTTTGCCGTCGTCACCGGGCGGCAGTTCGGCGCCCACGAGCGCGCACGGCACCTTGATGCCCACGCGCGCATTGGGCGCACCGCACACGATGTTGAGCAAGGCGCCCTGCCCCACGTCCACCTGGCACACGCGCAGGCGGTCGGCGTTCGGGTGCTGCTCGGCGGCCTTGATCTCGCCCACCACGACCTTGGAGAACGGCGGGGCCACGGGGCGCAGCTCCTCGACCTCGAGCCCGGCCATGGTGAGGGTGTCGGCGAGTTGCTGGCTGGTCAGCGGCGGGTTGCAGAAGGCGCGCAGCCAGGATTCGGGGAATTGCATGGTGGTCGCTTGTCGGCTGGTCGGCTTATCGGAACTGGCTGAGGAAACGCACGTCGCCGTCGAAGAACAGGCGCAGGTCGTTCACGCCATAGCGCAGCATGGTCAGGCGGTCGGGCCCCATGCCGAAGGCAAAGCCGATGTAACGCTCAGGGTCCAGGCCCATGTTGCGCACCACGTTCGGGTGCACCTGGCCCGAGCCCGCCACCTCGAGCCAGCGCCCGGCCAGCGGGCCGCTCTGGAACTGGATGTCGATCTCGGCGCTGGGCTCGGTGAACGGGAAGAAGCTCGGGCGGAAGCGCAGCACCAGGTCTTCGCTCTCGAAGAAGGTGCGGCAGAAATCGGTGAAGACGACCTTGAGGTCCTTGAAGCTCACGTTCTCGCCGATCCACAGGCCTTCGCACTGGTGGAACATGGGCGAGTGCGTGGCGTCGCTGTCGACGCGGTAGGTGCGGCCCGGCGCGATCACGCGGATCTCGGGCATGCCCTGCCCCGCGTCGAGCGCCGCGCGGTGGCGCTTGACGTGCTGCACCGCGTGGCGGATCTGCATCGGGCTGGTGTGCGTGCGCAGCAGGTTGGGCGCCTTGGCCGAACCGCCTTCGACGTAGAAGGTGTCGTGCATGGAACGCGCCGGGTGGTCCTCGGGCGTGTTCAGCGCGGTGAAGTTGAACCAGTCGGATTCGATCTCGGGCCCGTCGGCGATCGGGACGGAACGGGGCGTGAGTCGGGCACGGGAATGCTGCGCTGCGGCGTGACAGTGACGGGGAAATACCGCGGAGCGATGCGCCGTGACGCGCACTCCACGTCGCTTGTGCGGGGCGTCCGCGTTTGGCATGGTACCGCGATCCCCGCGCAGCCACGCCGCGCGGATTTCGAATCGCGCAAGCGTTCGCACGACCACTCGGGGAAGTACGCACCCATGCTCAAGAGTCTGTTCCGGGTCAAGCCCGTTGAAGCCGCGCCTCATGTCGACGCCGGTGAACCCGTCGAGGGCAGCCTGCAGGGCGAAGCCACGCTCAAGCGCACGCTGACGGCCAGGCATCTGGTGTTGCTGGGCATGGGCGCGGTGATCGGTGCGGGCATCTTCGTGCTGACCGGCCAGGCCGCGGCCAATCACGCGGGTCCGGCGATCATGCTCAGCTTCGTGCTCGCCGGCCTGGCCTGCGCGTTCGCCGGCCTGTGCTACGCCGAGTTCTCGGCCCTGCTGCCGGTCTCGGGCAGCGCCTACTCCTACTCCTACGCCACGCTCGGCGAGTTCATCGCCTGGTTCATCGGCTGGTGTCTGGTGCTCGAATATCTGTTCGCCTCGTCGACCGTCGCGGTCGGCTGGTCCGGATACTTCGTGAGTTTCCTCACCACCACACTCGGCCTGCCGTTCCCGGCCGAACTCGCCGGCGCGCCGCTGGCCTGGGTGGACGGCGGCTTCGTGCGCACCGCGAACATGTTCAACCTGCCGGCGGTGATGATCGTCGCCGCGGTCAGCGGGCTGTGCTACGTGGGCATCACCCAGTCGGCCTTCGTCAACGGCATCGTCGTGGCGATCAAGACCGCGGTGATCGCCGCGTTCCTCGGCTTCGGCTTCTTCTATGTCGATCCCGCCAACTGGACGCCGTTCATTCCCGAGAACGTGGGCCCGGGCCAGTTCGGCATGGACGGCGTGTTCCGCGCCGCGACGATCGTGTTCTTCGCCTACATCGGCTTCGATGCGGTGTCGACGGCGGCGGGTGAAGCGAAGAATCCGCAGCGCGACATGCCGATCGGCATCCTCGGTTCGCTGGCGATCTGCACCGTCATCTACATCGCGGTGTGCGCGGTGCTCACCGGCATGCTGCCCTACACCGAACTCAACACCCCCAAGCCGGTCGCCACCGCGCTGGAGGCGTATCCCAACCTCGCCTGGCTCAAGACCGCGGTCGAGATCGGCGCGATCGCCGGCCTGTCGTCGGTGATCCTGGTGATGCTGATGGCGCAGCCGCGCATCTTCTACACGATGTCGCGCGACGGCCTGTTGCCCAAAGTGTTCGGCAAGGTCCACCCCAAGCACCAGACGCCCTACGTCGGCACGATCGTCGTCGGCATCGCCGCCTGCCTGCTCGCCGGCCTGATGCCGCTGAGCGTCCTGGGCGAGCTGGTGTCGATGGGCACGCTGGTCGCGTTCGCGACCGTGTGCCTGGGTGTGCTGGTGCTGCGCCGCACGCGTCCGGAACTGCATCGTCCGTTCCGCGTGCCGATGGCGGCGGTCATCTGTCCGCTCGGCTTCCTGTCGTGCATGTTCCTGTTCTTCCAGTCGTTCCGCGAACACTGGCACCTGTTCGTGGCGTGGACGATCATCGGCATGGCGATCTACTTCCTCTACGGCCGGCGGCACAGCAAGTTGAACACCGCGGCCTGAGCCCGCCCGCCTTCCGCCCACGGCCCGCCCTCGCGCGGGCCGTGTCGGTGATGGCAACGTCCGCTTCAACCTCCAGCCGGTAGCCCCGATGTCCACGACCTCCACCGCCAAGAAGATCGGCCCGGTACTGGCCACGTTCGTGGTCGCCAACAACATGATCGGCTCGGGCTTCTTCCTGCTGCCGGCATCGCTGGCCGGCGTCGGCGGCGTCACCGCGTTCGCCTGGCTGCTGGGCACGATTCTCGCGGTGGCCCTGGGCGGCGCGTTCGCACGGCTCGCACGCCAGTATCCGGACCTCAACTCGCCCGACGACTACGTGCGGCCCGCGCTCGGACGCGACATGGGCTTCCTCGCCACCACGCTGTACTGGATCTCGTCGTGGATGGGCAACAACGCGATCGCGGTCGCGGCCTTCGGCTACCTGGTGATCCTGCTGCCGATCGACGACGGCGGCGGCGTGCGCCTGGTCGGCCAGGTGGTGCTGATCTGGCTGATGTTCGCGCTGAACCTGCTGGGCCCGCGCTCGATCGCGCGCTTCCAGTCGATGTGCGTGATCTTCGGCCTGCTGCCGGTGGTGGCGGTGCTGATCGCCGGCTGGGGCAGCTTCGACGCCGACATCTACCGCGACGGCTGGAACGTCACCGACAACTCGGATACCGCGGTCGTCTTCGGCGCACTGGCCTCGGTGTTCTGGGCCTTCGTCGGCCTGGAGACCGGGGCCATGGTCGCCGGCGTCGTCCGCAACCCGAACCGCAACGTCCCGATCGCGACGCTGGGCGGCATCCTGATCGCCGGCGTCGTCTACCTGGTGTCGTCGGTGCTGATGATGGGCATCGTGCCCGCCGAGCAGATGGCCGCATCCAGCGCGCCGTTCGCGCTGGTCGCCGGGCAGATGTTCGGCGCCTGGGCGATTCCGGTGATCGCGGCGGCCGCCGCGCTCAAGGCCACCGGCACGCTGGGCGGCTGGATGCTGGTGACCGGTGAATCCGGCGCGCGCGCCGCGCAGCGCGGGTTCCTGCCGGCGATCTTCGGCCGCGTGCGCGCGAACGGTTCGGCCGGCTGGGGGTTGTTCATCATCGCGCTGTCGATGACCGGCATCGCGGTGCTGACCCAGGCGCCGACGGTGGGCGAGCAGTTCGGCACGATCATCGAGATGGTCGTCACCCTGGTCGTCATGGCCTACGTCGCGGCCGGCCTGAGCCTGCTGTTCGGCACGCCGGCGCGCCGACCCACCGGAAGCGATCGCGCCCTGGGCATGGGCGCCCTGCTCGCCTGCGGCCTGCTGGCGTGGTCCACCGATACCGACATCCTGGTCGGCGCGCTGATCGTTGCCCTGCTCGCCTGGGCCGCCTACCGGGGCTTCTCGCGCCGGCGCGTCGAGGACGGCCCGCGCGCATGAGCGCACCCGACCGCGACCCCTGGTTCCCGGCCAAGACCGTCGGCTTCGGCTGGGGCCCGCCGCG
>VFQP010002800.1_pt1 | contig 18830 bp, 19 predicted proteins | sample 3512351 | NCBI WGS metagenome assembly VFQP01 (sample SAMN10412372, study PRJNA504923) | tailings metagenome | isolation source: Relicate 1 Philex TSF1 revegetated site | place: Philippines: Tuba, Benguet | collected 2017-08-29
CCAGAGTCCTGTTGCCGGCAGCCCAACGCGCGTGGCGGTTCATAGCAAAACCCTCTCACACTCAGGACGGCTTCCGTGTGCCGTCGCCGCTCCCTCCCGTCAGCCGCTCAATCTCCCGCACGAGCCCCTGCACCTCGTCCCGCCACCGCGTGCGCTGCGCCTCCTCCGCCTCCCCCGCCTCCCCACCATCAGCCTCTTGCGCGACCGCCGCCAGCAGCGCCTGCCTCAGCCGCCGCAGCGTGTCCTCATCCGCCGCCCCGAGCCGCCCCCGCGCCCGCGCCGCCACCACCGCCGCCAGGCGCACGTCCCGGTGCCCCATCGACACGCACGCCTGCACCAGCTTCTGCGCGTAAATCGGGTGCAGCGACTGCTGCTGCTCCTGCTCTTGCGCCAGCCCCGCCGCCGCGTCGCCGCGCTGCGGCGAGGCGAGGTGCGGCGGCAGCGCCAGCAGGCCGGCCGCCGCCACGGCGCCGGCGGCGATCTCGGGCGAGCCGGCGCGCAGCTGCGCCAGGGAGGAGAGGAAGAGCGCGCAGCACTTGGCGTCGGCGGCGTGCAGCCGCTCCAGCCCCCGCGCGGTGAGCGTGCGGACGAACTGCGCGCGCAGCGCCGCGGGGATGGCGCCCGGCCCCTCTCGCTGCTCCTGCTCCTGCTGCTGCTGCTCCTGGGACCCGTCGGCGGCGGCGGCAGGCGGGGGCGGTAGCCGGTAGCCGCATGCGAGGGCATAGAGGGCGTCGGCGACGGGGTAGGGCCCCATGGCGTGCGCCTGCGCATCACGCAACCATGGGAGGGTCGACAATGTCCCACACGACCGCAGGTGCCGTTGCAGCAGTCGCGGCGTCCGCCTGTGTCCCTGGCCCTCCGCCCCAAAGCCCTCACCTGCTCGACCATGCGCTCCATGCCGGCGCGCATGAGCGGCGCGCTGCGCACGCCCACCATGGTCAAGTTCTTGACAACCGACGCCACCCGGTTGCCGTTCCACCTGCGGTTTGCCAAGGCAGCGAGAGAGAGGGCGCACTGCAGCCGCCGTTGCGCTCCTGTGCTTAACGGGGCGAGCCGTGAACGTGATGACGCGTCGCTGAATCCAGCTGTGTGGCACTGCCCAGCCAAGCTGCGCGTGCGCTCACTCACTTGGGGATGAGGGGGATGGCCTCCTGGGCCAGGCGCTCCCAGAACAGCGCCTTGTCGTACCCCTGCACGCGACGGTGAGCACGCGGCGCCAGCGTGCATCCACCACCGCTCAGCCACGCAGCCCGTGCAATGTGGGGCCCCGGCTGCAGTGTGCTGCCCGCGTAAACTCTCCAGTGCCAGCGACGGCAGCAGCGCCAGACCCTCAAAGCCCTACCTGCATGGAGAAGCCCCAGACGAGGTGCTTCCACTGCGTGTCGCTGGCCAAGCGCAGCTGCGCGCAGCCGTTGGCCAGAAGCACCGCCGCCAGCGCGTCCAGGCTGCCTGGCGCCAGCGCGTGGCTCGCGCCTGCATGCACGCAGGCCGGCACGCGCACCCTTGTTCCGCCACCACGGCGTGCATCTGCTCTCTCCCGTCGTGCTGCTGTGTTCCTGTGCGCGCTTCAGAGCGCCACACCGCGCTGGTGCTCTGCCTTTCCCCCCCCCGCCAAGCTGGACGCTGGGGCTGGGCACCACCCACCCGCCACCCCTTGCCCCGTCCTCACCCGTGAGCCCCCGGATGAGCGGCGCCAGGTGCAGCACCGCCATGCGCGGCGCGTACGCCACGCCCGCCTCCTCGACGCGCGCGGCGATGCTCTTGACGCGCAGCGCCGTGGGGGACGCCCGCTCCTGCCTGCGCGCGACGCAACAACCCCACCACCCCCACGGCGCACGCCTCTTAAGCAGCCAGGCCCCGGGGCCGTGGCACCGCTGACGCCGCTACAGAGGGCGCGGCACGGGCCTGCTGCCGTGTGCAGACTGGCATGCCACAGCAAGTCAACTGCCCACGAGGCACGAGCCCAGTGAGCCCAGAGAGCACAGCCGTTGGGTGTTTTTTCCCCCCCCGCCACGGCCATCGCGTGATGGGGGCGCACCTGGCGAGGCGCTCAAGCTGCAGCGCCGCCGCCGCCCAGTGCACGTTGCCCAGCGACCTGGCGTGCTTGGCCAGCGTCTGCTCCAGCTCTGCCAGCGTCTGCGTGGCGTGGATGAGCCGCGCCACGTGCCCGCCGTGGTGCGTGCTGAGCGCAGCCTCCACCTCGGGGCGCGGGTTGGGCACGCCCGCCTTGGTCAGCGTGCTGGCGTGGCGCCGCTGCTGCTGCTGCTGCTGCTGCGCCGCCGGCCACGCTCTCGCGGCGGCGAGGGCGGAGGGGCCAGGGAGGTGGCGCAGGCGCGGGGGGAGGTTGGGCTCCGTGCCGCTGCTGCTGGGGTGGGTGGTGGCTGCCGCGAGGAGCGCGGGGCTGGCTGAGTTGGCGAGTGCTGTTGCTGCTGCGCTACAGGTGCTGAGCGTGCGGTCCGGGAGGCCCTGCGGGTGCCGCGCCCCGGCGGCGCCGGGCCAAGCGCTGTGGCACAGTGGTACGTGGTCGAGGTGTTGGTGCTGCGAGTGCTCTGCTCCCGCCTGCTGATGGTGCTGCTGCTGTGGGCCCGGAGGTGACGTGCAGGCAGCGTCCGAGGCGGCGTGTGGCCAACAAGGTGAGGCTGGCGGTGGCAGGGCCAGCAGTGGCTGCTGCTCGTGCACGCCGTCATGGAAGTGTCTGCTGCAGGTGCCTGCGGCGCTGCCTGGTGCGCTGGGCAGCGCCTGGCTCATCACGCCGATCGAGAGCCGCCTCCGCGCCTCCCGGCGATCTGCTGCGCCCGCCGCTGCGTCCGGCGCTTCCAGCGCGTGGGGGACATCGCTGGCTACGCAGCTGCACGCAGCGGCCGCGTGATCGAGCCCGGCGCCGAGCGAGCACTGGATGATCGATGAGCTCGGGCCCGCCTGCTCCAGCGCGCCTCGCCCCGATGCCGAGGCGCAGCGCAGCAAGGCGTCCACCAGCCCGCGTCGCATCGTCAGCTGCTGCTCTTGCCTGCTTGCTGCTCTCAGCCGCTGAGCCCTCAATGTCCATGCAGCTCGGCGCGAGCGCCAGAGCAAGCGTTGTTGCCAAACGTGCAGAGCCAGTGACAAGGCCACACAGACGTTCAGGACAAGGCCACACAGACGTTCAGGGGGGAGGAGCTGCCAGCCCCCAGGGAACACGCCCGTCCGGCGCGCACACGCGATGCCATCCTCTCCGCAAGTCTGGACCAAAAAAACACTCCTTCTCACTCCTGCATGGCCTCTGCCGCGCGCTGCTCGGCCGCCACGCGCAGCTTCTCCTTGTGCGCCGTGAGCGCCGCCGGCGCCTTCACCAGGTGGATCTCCTTCTCCAGCTGCAGCTTGTCGGCCTCCACCTGCTTGGCCTTGTTGCTCTGCACGTCGAGCAGCAGCACGGTGAGCACCACGCGCACACATTGTGGAGCGAGCGTGCGTTGGACTCCACTGCGGGATGAGGGGGCGGCGGCGGGACCGCCCCCACCACACGCCAGTCCTCCAGCGCAAGCAGGCACCCCTGCGCCAAGCCTGCCCCCACCAGGCGGAGCGTGCAACCAGCGGCGCAGGTGCGCCTCATGCACCTTCATGCGCTTCTCGTAGAAGCGCTCCTGGCGGCGCGTGCGGATCTCGTCGATGCGCTGCATGGCCTGGATGGTCTTGGCCACCACCTGGCGGTCGTACTTCTCTGGCCGGTTGCGCTTGCGCTCCAGCTCAAACGTGGCGTCCTCGGCCAGCTCCTTGCCCGCCAGCTTGCGGTACGCTGCGCGCGCCCAACAAGCAAGCACGCACAAACAGCGACGTCAGGCAACACATTCACAGCTCCTGCGTGCGCGTGTGGCCACGGTCCACCTTGCTTGCCGCTGCGTTGCTCGCCGCACGACGTCGCACGAGATATCCCGCACGTGCGGACGGCAGGACGTCCACGGGACGGCGGGTCCAGCGTCCCGCCCGCTCGCGCTGAATCCGCGCTGAGCTGAGTGCTGCCAGCTGACGTTGACTGACGCCTGGCAGGAAGACGCGACGGATCCTCCTGTGAGGGCTGCGACCTCCTCCTGCCCCGACGCCGGGCGCCGCCCGCCTCACTGCCGCCACCCCACCACAGGGGCGCCCGCACCTTTCGTCCAGCGGAGCTTGCGTGGGTTGCGCTTCATCTTGAAGTTCTTGTGGCACTTGGAGCGGCAGAACCGAAAGACGGTGGCGTCGTTGCGCACGAACGTGATGCCATGGCCCGGGTAGATGGTGCTGGAGCAGAACCAGCACTTTTCCAGCCGCATGGTGCCGCTGCGCTGCGCTTGGGCGCCTCAAGCTCCTGCTGGGCGAGGGGAGGTGTCCTGAGGTGCGGCGGCACGGCTCGCGAGCGGCGCGCGAGCGCCTCGCCTGGGCGCCGGATCCGCTTCAAAAGCACCGCTGTGACTGAGTCTCCCGCTCAGCACCGCTGCCGCGGGCGCACGCTGCCTGGGGAGCGCGACGGCACCCTCTCCTTCGTCCGGCTCGTCGCGTCGGCGGTCGGTGCTCTCCGCGCGTGTGGACTCCTTCTCCGCAGGCGCTTTGACGTGCGAGTGCGTGGAGTGTGTGAGCCTCGCCTCCTCGCTGCGCTCTTCACTCGAGAAGGCGCTGCTGGTGCTGAAGGTCCTTGCGGCACGGGGGCAAATCTTCCACTCCATGTGAGCGCAAGGAGAAGCGGCGGATCCACGCGCACAGCACCACGCATCCTGCAGGAAGCCTCTCTCTCGAAGAAATCTCGCCCGCCAGCGCTGCACCAGCATCAGCGGCACGCCATGAGCGCCATGAGTGAATCCACCTCGGCGTCCTCGGACGCCTGCCGCTGCACCTGCACCTGCTGCTGCCCTTGCCCTCCTCCTGGGCTCAGCAGCCCCTGCGGCGCCGCGTCGGCCGCACTGGCCCACCCGCCCGGGCCCTGCGCCGCCACCGCTGCCTGCTGCCCAAACAGCTGCTGAACGCTGAGGTGCTGCGGCTGCTGCGGCGGCGGCGACAGCAGCGGCGACTGGCCGCCAAACAGCCCGCCGTTGGCAGGCTTGCCCTCCGGCGCGCCCCACCCGCCACCCGCCTGCTGCTGCTGCTGCTGCTGCTGCTGCAGTGGCGGAGGCGGCGCCCACGGCTCCGCCTTGCCCCGGCCGCCAAAGTGCCCATTGGCCGCCGCGGCAAACGGCCCGCCGCCGCCGCCCTGCTGCTGCTGCGGCGGCGGCGCCAGCAGGCTGTCCAGGTTGCTCATCGCGCTCAGCGACAGCAAGCCGCCCTGCCCCGCCTCGCCGCCGTCCCGCAGCAGCCCGCCGTTGGTGCCCGCCAGCGAGCCCAACAGCAGCGACCCTCCGCCGCCGCCGCCGCCATTGCTGGCGCGCCACGGCGCCTCCATTGACCCGCCGCCAAAACCGAACCCAGGCGGCGCTTGCTGCTGCTGCTGCGAGGGGGGCGAGAAGAAGGAGGACAGCGGCGCGCCGTCCAGGCTCTGCAGCGCCGACGAGCCGCCCTGCGGCTGCGACAGCTGCAGCAGCGGGCTGAACTGCGGCATGGCGCCGTTGCCGCCGCCGCCGCCTCCGAGCAGCTGCTGCAGCTGTTGCTGCGGGCCGGGCGTGTCGGCGCGCGCGTTCTGCAGCAGCGGCGGGCCGCCGTTGGCGCCGCCGCCGGCGGCCAGCGCCGGCAGCAGGTCGGGCGGCGGCGCCGAGGGCGGCGGCAGCTGCCCGCACACGGCCTGCACGGCCGCCTGCACGTCGCCGTTGCAGTCGCTGCGCGCAAAGCGAGGAAGGGAGCACGCAGGAGTCCCACATGAGGTGAGGCAGGTGAGCCACGCGCACCACCATCTAGGCCTCCCCTGCCAAACCTCAGCCGTCGCAGCTGCTAGGGCACTCACATGGCGGCCTGGTAGAGCACGTCGAGCGGCACGCCCAGCCACGCCTGCGCCGCCGCCAGCTGCTGCAGCTCGCCCGCCACCTCCACCTCGGGCAGCGGCAGCTGCTCGGCAGCCGCCGAAAGCTGGGCCTGCGCACACCCGCGCACGCCCACACAACCACGCGCTCTCGCCTCGCTCTCCATTGCTTGTGTGCAGCCAGGGGCTGCGGCCAAACCGGCGAACGCCAAGCGCGCAGCCACGTCGCGCCGTGTGCCCAGCGAAAGAAAGGCACCCCCAGGGGCCCCGCGCGCGCGCGCGCACCTGCGAGCAGCCCTGCAGCTCGAGCAGCCACGCCACGGCCGGCGCCGGCTCGGCGCCGTGCGCGCGCACGCCCAGCGCCGCCTGCCACGCCGCAAAGCCCAGCTGCCGCAGCTGCACGTACAGCCGCGTGCACTTGAGCGCAACCACGGCGTCCACGCACAGCTCCTGCAGCAGCGTGTCGCTCGGGGACGACGCCGACGAAAGAGCCAGAGAGAGCGCCGCGCCGCCGCCGCCCGCCCGCTGCTGCTGCTGCCCGCCCTGCGGCTGCGCGCCCTCGCCGTCTGCCGGCTGCTCAAAGCGCTCCTCTGCCGGCGCCGCCGCCGCCGACAAGACAGCCGTCACCGCCTCCTCCTCCTCCTCCACCTCCTGCTGCTGCTGCGCCTGCTGCTGCTGCTGCGCCTGCTGCTGCTGCTGCGCCTGCGCCGCCGCCTGCTGCTGCTGCCGCGCCGCCCGCCGGCGCTGCGCCGGGCTCAGCAGCGCCGCCGCCGCCGCCGCCGCCGCGCCAGCGCCCTCCTCCGCCTCGGGCGGCACAGCGATGGCCGCCGCCGCCGCCGCCGCCGCCAGCGCGCTCGCCGCGCTCGACAGCTCCGCCTCGGCCGCCGGCCCTCCTCCGCTGGCGCCGTCCGACGACACGGCATCGCCCGCCGCTGGCGCCGCCGCCGCCCCCGCCGCTGCCGCCGCGCCCGACTCCCCTCCCAGCTCCTCGCACGGCAGCAGGCTGCCCTGCCGGCGCTTGCGCTCGGCGCGCTTGAGGTTCTTGCGCTGCGCCTTGGAGAGCCCCTTGCCGCCGCCCGCCGCGCCGCCAAACTCGTCGTCGTCGTCGCCGCCGTTGCACAGCAGCGAGTCGGACGCGTCGCCCTGGAGGCCGGTTGGGCTGCCCTGGGACTCGGCGGGCGTGGCAGCGGGGGCGGGGATGGCCTGCGGCGCGCTGGGCGCGCCCCACGCCGACGACGGCGGCGGCTCGTGCGCCGCGGCGGAGCCGTTCTCCGACCCAGAGCGCCGCAGCGACGACGACGACGAGGAAGCGGCCGCGGCGCCGCCGCTGGGCCCCACTTCCCGCGCGGGCTGCTGCCAGGGCGACGGCGCGGGGGCGGCGACGGCGGGCGGCGGCAGCGGCGGCTTGCCCAGCGCGGCCGAGGAGGAGGCGGGCGCGGGCAGCGAGGCGGCGGCGCCGAGCGCCGCCGCCGCCGCCGCTACGGGCGGGAACTGCGCGTCCGACGTGAGCTCCAGGCTGCCGACGCGCTGGTGCGCGCCACGCTGCGGCGCCGCCTCGGCGCCGTGCGCCTCCTTGGCGGACGTCGCCGCTGCATGGTCCTTGTTATTGCCGGCGCCGTGCTGCCCGCCCTTGGGCTTTGCGTTCTTGACCACGATGTTGAGCCCCGTGGACTGGATGAGCTTTTCGAGCGAGAGCTGCACGGGTCCGGCAGAGCCGGCGGAGTCCAGGTCAGCGGCGGCGGCGGTGGAGGAGGAGGCGGAGGAGGCAGAGGCGGCGGGCTTGGCGGCGCCGGCGCCGCCCCACGCCGAGCCGCCGCCTGCGGAGGCGCCGGCGGCGGCTACGCTGCTGCTGCTGGCGCCGCCGCTGCTGAGCCGCGCGGCGGGCTCGGGCCTGTCCCTGCGGCGGCGTGCAGAGAGGCGCGGGCGGTGGGTGAGTGACGCGTGGGCAGGGGCGGCTGCGGGACGCCCTGGTGCGCGCACTGGCGGCGTGTGCGCCGTGCGGAGCGAGCAACGCGAAGAGCGGCGCGCACCTGCCGGGCGTGCCGTTGGCCTGCGCGCCGCCTCCCCCTCCCCCTCCTTGCCGCGCGTTGATCTCCCGCAGCGCGGCGGCCTTGAGCAGGGCTGCTTGCTGCAGGTCGAGCCCGCCGGCCTTGTCCTGCTTGGCGCCGCCCGGCTTGGTGCCCAGCTGGCTGGCCAGCGCCCGCGCGGGCACGGGCTGGTTGGCGGCGGCTTGCGCCCTGCGCGCATGTGCGTGAGTGTGTGCACGCGTCGCGCACCTGTGTGCACGAGTCGTGGTGCTGCGGCGGCCTGCGTGCGCGCTCGGCGCCGCACAGCGGGCAGCTCGGCGCCCTGCCCCAGTGGCTGTTGCGCGAGCGCCAGGCTGGGCGCGATGACGCTGCTGCAAGGTCAGGCTGAGAGGTGGTTGGCGCCACGGTGAGCGAGTGGCGGCGGCCGGCCGGCAGCGAGCGCGAGGCGGCTGCCGCGGGGCCCGCCTTGGCTCTGGGGAGCCACCTGTTTGCGCCCGCCCCGAGAGCGTGCTGGGTGGCTGGCGTGCTGCAGCAGGCGCGTGCGCGGGCCCATGACGCCGCCGCGCGGCTGCGCGCCCATGGTACGACTCACTTGGCGGCTCGGGCTGCAGCCTCCTCCCTGGCCCTGGCAGCTGCGGCCTTCTCCTCCTCTGCTCGCTGCTTGGCTGCCGCCTTCTCTGCCGCCCTGTCCGCCTTGCTGGGCTTGGGTGGAGGAGGTGGTGGCGGTGGCGGAGCGACCTGCGGCAGCGCGCACGCGCGGCGCCCGGGCGTCAGGCAAGCGCGCTCAGGCCGAGGGCAGGTGCCCATACGTTGATCTGCATCGCCGCAACACGCACCGCTCGCTTCTTTGAGGGGTAGTAAGGGTGGCTCTTGTCAATCTGCGCAGCAGCAGCATAAGGAGCGAGCACCAGGCGAGGCTCGTGCACGCAGCGGCACGTCCGGGGCCACGAGGCAGCCCGATGGCCTCAAAGGACGCGAGCGTCGTTTGGGCGCACTGGGGTTCCACTTCCTTCGGTGCGCTTCTCTTGCGCCCCTGCCGCTTCCGCCCCGCCCAGGCTGCCGCAGCGCCCCCATCCACGACAAGCCGACACGCCCCGACGTGTCGGCTGCGCGAGGCGCTGCCGTGCACGCCCCGGAGCCTGCGCCTGCCCGAGCAGGAGTGCCTTGCGCACCCGTCCTGGACACGGCGCAGGATGCCTGGTCCCCTTGCCGCAGCCTCTGGGGCACTTGAAGCCCGTCTTGCGGTTGCGCTCCAGCTTGTTGGCCCGCAGGAAGGAGTAGAGGCACTCCTGGTGGTAGGCGTTGGACCCGCACAACTGGAACGTGCAGGCCAGCTCGTTGGCTTCGTGGCTCTCATCGATTTCCCGGCCGCAGTAGTCGCAGAGGCCAAACTCGTGGGCCATGGCGCCATCCAGCCGCGCTCCGTATCGTTTGTGGCTCACGCCGACCCATACTCATGGACCGCATGCATGCGCCACGAAAGGGCCTCACGAGGGATGGTCCAGGCTGCGCTTGACAGCATCTGCGCCCAAGTGGAGGCCTCTGCCAAGGCGCTGCAGCTTGCACAGAGGCGCCTGTCCACGCCGCGCGTCCACGCGCCCGCACGCCTCACGCCTCACACCTCGCACGCTCCCCACGCTCATCGTCACGCACGCGGCCTGAGGCCTGCGCCGCACACAAGCACGCACGCCCCCCTTCTCTCGCGCTCTCACGCCCCAAGCAGCACTGCAGAGTCTGTTCAGTAGCAAATAGATACGCAGCAGTCACAGCGCGGGCGAGGGGGAGCGGGAGCGGCGCGTCAGCATGCCCTGCAGCGGCGTGGCCTCATCCGCCAGCAGCGCCGCGCTGGGCCCAGCCGCGTCCTTGCCAGTCGCCTTGGTCACCTTGAGCATCCCCTGCACGCCGCGAGGGAAACCAGGCGGGCCACACATCATCACCACGTGGGCCCGTGAGCGCTGGCGCACGACAAACTCAGTGCGGCGTCAATCACCTGCAGCATGCTCAGGCTCTCCGGGTCGTCCATGACTTGCAGCGCGCCCGCGCCGGCCGCAGCCCGCGGGCCCCTGCCACCCGCCTCCAACGCTCTCCGCCCGCCCCGCCACCTCGCCGGCTCCTCGTCGTCGTCCCCCTCCTCCTCGCCCTCCTCCTCCTCGCCCTCCTCCGCGTCGTACGCCTCCTCATCCTCCTCCGCCAGGGCCGCGCCGCCGCCCGCCGCCGCCGCCGCGGGCAGGCCCAGCGCGGCGGCGCGGCTCTTCTGCACCTCGTGCTGCTGCTCGCGGATGGCCGTCATCCACCCGTTGAGGCTCAGAGGGTGCATGCACTGCCAGTACTGCGACTGCACCTGCGAAAGCACATCACCACCCACGAGCGCGCGCGTGATGCTTCGCACAAGGGAGAAACACAGCGTGGGGTCGAGAAGGCGCTGCTCCCTACACAACGACGTGGTTGCGAATGACCAAACTCGCCTGCATCACGTTCATGATGCCGATGGTGCCCGTCTTGCCCAGCTCCCAGCTGCCGCTGCCCAGCGCCGCCGGCCGCTGGCCCAGCAGCACGCGCACGCACGCCTCCATGCACCTGCGCACGGCACGGCTCGCCACGGCGCGCCGCATGGATCACGTCGCCATGCGCGTGCCACGCTTTGCGCGGCACGCCTCGCCGTCGCGCCCTGCCCAGCCCACCACCCTCTCCAAGCGCCCAGCGCCCAGCGCCCGCGCCTCGCCGTCGCACCCGCCCTGGCGCACCGCCCTCTGGCCAGCCCTGCCCAACCCGCAGAGTGCCCCCGTCATGCGCCCAGCGCCAAACGCACCTGGCCGTCGCGTCCAGGTTGTACCCGCCCTCGAGCACCATGACCACGGGCGCCAGGCCCTTGAGCATGTGCGTCATGTGCGCAAAGCCCGCAGGGCTCACCTTGCACAAGCCTGCACGCGACGCGCGCACCAGCCGCAGCACGCAGGCGCCGACTGGGCAAAAACAGCCGCCCGCAAGGCGGCGCGCAGGGCAGATGAGCTCAGGCTTCCCCTCACGCCCTCGTGGGAGGCCAGGCGCACCAAAGGGGTCGTTGAATCACCGCCACCACCTCAACAGATCTGAGTGCAGGCTTTCCCTCGCGCGCTGGATGTCAAGCTCAAGTGCGCACCAAAGGGGTCGCCCTCGGCGGCGCTGAAGCCCGCCGCCACCACCACGAGGTCGGGCTGGAACTCGTAGCCGATGGGCAGCACCACGTGCAGTAGCGCCTGAAGGTACTCGGCGTCGCCCACCTCGGCGTCCTGAACAGGCAACCCGCGCAACAACAGGCAACACACACGCACGACGTTGGCCCTGCCGTCCACCGGCAGCAACGGCAGCCGCCCACGCCCTCGCGGCCGGGGCTTGGCGGGTGCGCTGAAGGACCGGAATGACAAAGCGGAGGTGGGAGCAGTGAGGGACGGAATGGAGCTGCGTGCTCGCACCTGCCAGGGGATGTTGACGGTGGTGCCCTCGCCCTCGCCGGTTCCCACGTCGGTTACCACGCCGGTCGGCAGGTCCAGCTCCCTGAAGCGGCACCAGCGGCATAGCCAAGCACACCAGCGTGCATGCACCACACTGTCAGGGCAACGCCAGGCAGCGCCGCGCCGGGCAGCGCCGTCCTCCTCGCCCCTCTGCACTAGCGCAGCGCCCGGGCCTGAATACAGCGCACTGTTGACCTCCGTACGCAGTGTGGCAGGAGCCGCAGGGGCGCGCACTCACTCGTCCAGGCGGTGCAGGGAGACGTAGAGCACGCTCGGGTCCTCGCCAAAGATCTCCTGCGCACAGCGCAAGCGCCCACACACGCGGAGGACGTGTCTGGGCCCCTGTGCATGTGCTTGGCCCCCGTGCCTTTGCGCTTCGAGACGTCTGATAAATCCGTTCGTTGGGGCTCTGGCCCCGCCAAGGCGCCCAAACGGATGCAAATCTCGACGCACACAGCGCAGCGCAGACACGCCATGATCGCGACGCCGGCAGCACCAGGATGCATGCCTCTTATCCGACGCACGAGCACCAACCAGTGCTCACCTGCGTGCCGGCGCCGTGGTGCACGTCCCAGTCCAGCACCAGCACGCGCTCGCAGCCCTCCTGCTGCGCCGCCGCCACCGCCACCGCCACGCTGTTGAAGTAGCACCCCTGCTGCGCCGTGCTGCGGCCCGCCTGGCTGCCTGCGCAGCCGGCACGAGCGCACCGCACACGCGCGGCGTCACGCTGCGGTGCTGCTCGCGCGCTTGGCGGTTGAGCCTGGAGGCCCTGCGCCTGCGCCACCAAACACTCACCGGGGGGCCGCACCAGCGCCACGCCAGAGGCGAACTGCCCCCGGGCCACGCCGCGCGCCGCCAGCGCCGCCGAGCCCGCCGCCAGCCGGGCCGCCCGGTGCGTGGCGGCGCTCACCAGCGTGTCGGCAGACACCTGCGCAGGGGAGGCACGGCGCGGCCACGGCACAGAATGGAGTGGGGGGCGCTCACAAGGCGTGTCGGCGGAAACCTGCGCATGCGCAGGGCAGGGACGACAACGCTGCCACACGCGTTCGTGCCACGGCAAATACGGTTCTGCAAGGCGCCGCGCAGAGCGCGCCACGCCACGCGCAGGTGCCGGACGGATGGACAGCGCCGCGTGCTTCACTTGCACACTGTCAAGCAACGAGGCCACACACACGCAGGCGCCACCCAAACAACGCACCTCAAAGGGCTCCAGCAGGCCCTCGAGCCAATCCTCGTCCTCCTCCCGCTCCGCCTCGCGCAGCAGCCGCAGCGCCTCCTCGTCGTCCTCCTCCTCCTCCTCCTCCCCCTCGCCCTCGCCCTCCTCCGCTCCCTCCACCTCCAAAGCGCCGCCCGCCGCCTCCGCCGCCGCCTCCTCCTCCCCGTCCTCCTCCCGCCCACTGCCAGCTGCCTCCCCAGACGCCGCCCGCGCGTCCACCTCCTCCGCTCCAGGTCTCGCCGCCGCCGCCGCCACCTCGGCCTGCGCCTCCCCTCCCCCAGCCGACCCGTCCCACCCCGGCGCCTGCGGGTGCTGCTGCTGCTGCTGCCATGGCCCTCCATCCACTTGCCCCCTTCCCAACGCCCCCATGGCGCCGCCGCCCTGGCCCGCCTCCGCTGCCTCGCCGCCACCACGCCCGCTCCCGCCCGCGACCTCGGCGCTCCCTCCCGCCGCCGCTCCCCCCCACCCTGGCGGCTGGATGCTGTACGCTGGGCGCCGCGCCCTCTCCGCCGCCGCCCCGCCCACACCCGCCGCACCCTCCTCGTCGCCGCCGGCCTCCAGCAAATCCGTCGCTTCGCCGTCCGGGCGCGACATGCTGGTGGGTGCGGCTGCGGCGGCAACGGATGGGCCCTGCGCTGCGCGCGCCGAGGCCTCCTCGACGGCCGCCACCAGCGCTGCGCTGTGCACGGCCGTCAGCTCGGCGTCAGTGGCGGGGCGGCCGCGCAGCAGCCGGCAGCGCGCCAGCAGGCCTGCCCCGTCCAGCCGCTTGAGGATGGCGGACAGCCGCTCGGGCCTGCGCGCAGAGGCGCCATGCCACAGTGAGCCCACGCGCTGGCGGGGAGTGGCTGGGCCTGTCGATCGTGACCCTGGCCCACCCTTCGTGCAGCGTGGCCCACCCTCCGTGCAGTGTGGCCTGCCGTGCGCCGAAAGCTTGTGAGCGCCTCACCGCTCGGGGTGGGGCGGCAGGGACGCGCGGTGCTCCATCATGCCCGGCTCAAACACCAGCGCCACGCCGCCGGGCCTCTGGCCCCGGCCCGCCGCGTGCCCGCCTCTCCGGCGGGTTGATGAGGCGGCCCATGGCCTGCCGGGCCCTGGCGACGAGGACGCGTGCTGCTGCTGCTGCATGAGGTCCTGCTGGTGGGCGAGCAGCGCGGTCCAGCGGGCCACGGCGGCGCCCGGGGCATCACCTACCAGGTGGCTGTCGTGCGCGGCGGCGTGCCCGCATGAGGCGCAGCGGGGCGCGCCGTGCGGCAGGGGCCGGCAGCAGTTGGTGCAGAGGCGCTGCGTCGTGCGTGTGACCTGCGCGGTGCGAGCAGGAAGGGGCTCTGCGTGGGAGGGCGCCGCGCGCGCGGCCGTTGGCGTCGGCTCGGCGGCGCGCAGCGCCCCACCGTGGAAACCATGTGGTTGAGGACGTCGGCCATGTCTGGAGGCAGCACGTACACGCCGCTGGCCTCCTCCTCGTCCTCCTCCTCCTCCTCTGCTTGCGCTGCCGTGGCTGCTCGATCGGGCTCTTCATCGTCGTCCCCGTCGTCGTCCACGACGCGCGAGAGAAAGTCCGCGAGGCGGCTCAGCGCGACGCTGCCTTCACCACCCGGTCCTGCTGCTGCTGCATCCGGTGGCGCTGCGGCGCAGACCTGCGGGCTGGAGCACCACAGGCGCCGGGCCAGCACGCCGCTCTGCCTTCCAGTGCGGCGGCCGCATGGCCTCGCCAGGCTGTGCACGCAGGGGCCCCGCAACTGCATTGCCTGCTCTGAGGTTCCTGCACCGCAGGGTTGCACCTGTTGCGGGACGCGTTTGAACGTCTGCCGCGCGCTTGACAGCTTGGCCCAGGCGGCTCCACAGGACACGTGGTTGCAGTGCGTGCTTGCAGTGCATGCTAACCATAGCCAAGTTCTCATCGCTGCTGGTGCATCGGCTGCCTGTGCGCAGGCCACAAGCGGCCGTATCCGTCGATGCGAGGTACGCCACGTGACGCCGCAGTGCCTGGCAGGAAGGTCCAACGGTCAGGCCGGCGGTGGCAGGTGCCGGCAGATGGCGGTCAGCCCGCCGCCAAGGCGTGGCACGCCTGCAGGCCAGCGCTCAACGCAGCCCGCCGCCTGCACGCAGCCCAAAAGACGGGGCAGCACGCCGTCTGGGTGACGCCCGCAGGCAGAGATGCCCACAAATCAATCTGCCACCGTGCCCTGGGGAGCGCACCTGAGGGAGCGCACCATATGGCACAAACGTGCCGAGCGCACACTCGTCATCCTCTGATCCCAGCTCTCCATGCCCGTCCACTCGCTCTTCCAGGGCCCGGCTCCCGCCACTGCCCACCGCCACCGCCGTGGGTGGCCCCTCCATCACGACTCGTCCTCGCCCTTGACGAGCTTGTTGAAGCGCTGTGACCACTCGCTCTCCAGCGTGGGGCTGTTGGGGTCGTCCAGCTTGAGCTTCTCCCTGAGCCGCGGGTCCTGACGCAACGAACGCATGTCCACCTGCAGGCCACAGCAGGAGGCCCCACGTGGCGCCTTCGCTCTGTGCGCGCCCGCCGGTGCGATCGCGCTGGCAACTGCGCCCCCAAGCCCCCTGCCTCTGGTCAGCAGCTGCTGATCGCTTGGAGCCCCAGTTTGGCTGCTCACCACCAGGTAGAGCGCCCAGCCGACCACCAGAGCGCCGAGCACCGCGTTCCTGCGATTGGCCGGCTCCGCCTGCCGCCACAGGCGCAGCAGAGGGTTCTCCGGCGGGAGCTTGCGCGGACGCACCATCTGCGGAACCCGCGCCTCTGCGCTGAGCCGCTGAGCGCGCTGATCGCAGGGGCTTGGGAGCGCATGGCGATCATCAGGGCCGAGGTTGGACGGCGCAGCAGTCCAAGGATGCCGCAGGAGCAGCAGCAGCAGGGCATCGTGGTGGTGTGCCCAGGCGACCGGCTGGGCAGGGCGGTGAGCACTTGCGCCCAGGCCCGCGTGCGCCCGCCGGCTGCGCGCCCCCTTGGCGCACACCCCTTGCGCCTTCGCCGCTGGTGCCACGCGTGCAGGACGAGCTCCTGCCTGGCACCGGCACACACGTGCGAGACGGCGTGATCTACGCCTCGGTCGTGGGCTACCAGCTCGTGCGGGCACGGACAGCCGCCGACGACCCCGACGCAGCCCCTACCGAGGACCAGCGGGCAGCACAATCAGAACCCGCCGCCGCGTCACGCAAAGCACCACAGGTGCGCTCAAGCGGCACCCCGCTTGCGTATCGTGCCGTGCAGCACGTCCCACCAGCTCCGCAGCGCGTGCTCTCTCTCCGCAGGGGCAGGACCAGGTGGTCGAAGTGACGCCCGCCGGCGCGGCGCTGCGCGTGCCGCAGCCCGGCGACGTGGTCACCGTCAAGGTCCGCACCGTGGGCACGTAGGCGGCACAAGCTCTGGCCCCCAGGAGCCAGAGGACTTGCCGCACGCACACGATGGCACACGCGGCACCCGTGTGTTTGCGGCGCGTGCAGGTGACGCGGGTGCAGCCGACATCGGCAGGATGCCTCATCATGTGCGTGGGCTCGCAGGCGCTCAGAGGGGAGTTCCGAGGCGTCATCAGGTGCGCCGCCACGTGCCGCCGTCGCACACGCCGTTGGAGCCGTGCGTGCGTCACCCGCCCGCGGAACGAGCGCTGGTGTGGTCTGCGCGCGTGCGTGCAGGCAGCAGGACGTGCGGGCGACAGAGATAGACAAGGTGGTGCTGTATGACTGCTTTCGGCCGGGGGACATTGTCAGGTGCGGGCGGGCGGGCCAAGGCCTCTGGGGTGCGATGTGTCTCTCCGCGACGCGCCGTGGCAAGCAGTGCTCCTTGTTGTGTGCGTCCTGGCAGGTGTGAGGTGCTGTCGCTGGGGGACGCCAGGTCCGTCTACCTCACCACCGCCAAGGTGCGCGTGCCGCACTCTGTGCGCCGCGGCCGCGCCCCTCCCGCACCACGGCGCTCTTGGTGACACGCTGTTCGCCTCGTGCCGCTCTGTCCACAGGACTCGCTGGGCGTGGTGTGGGCCAAGAGCGTGGCAGGTGCGACGCGGGACGGGCCAGGGCGACTGTCCTTCAGCTCCCCCCCTTCCTCTGTTGGTCCATGGCCATGGCGCGCCCCCATTCACGCCGCCGCAGGGTTCGAGATGACTCCCACCAGCTGGACCACAATGACGTGCACGGGGACGGCCGCCGTGGAGAAGCGCAAGGTGGCGGCGCAGGCGGCCGCAACTGCGGCCGCGGTCAAGTGAATGCGACTGCTGCCCGGCTCCTCCTCGCCTGCTCTCTCCGCTTTGGTCCATTCATACATGCAGCAGCAAAGAGCAGGGGCATTCGTGCTCGGCGACGAGCACGCAGGCAGCGTAGTCATCGCCGCAGCAACACTGAAGCCATCGCGGCGGTCGAGGCCCAACGGGGCGTCCAAAGGTCGGCAGCAGGAAGACGCTCAAAGCAATTTCTGGGCAATCTTGGTCGTAGCAGTTGGGAAGGGGGGCCTGTTTGCCAGCCCACCGTGACAGAGCTGGGCGTGCGGCTCCTGGGTCGCGCAGCGCCCGGGCACGCCACCCCCGCCCTCCACGCGGATGATCACGCTCTCGGGTCACACCACGCGCCGCAGCGTGTGCACCAGGCGCCTCCTCTCACAGCTTGCCGTTCTGCGCGCCTAACAAGGGCGCGCGCTCCTCGTCGTGCGGCTTGCCGTGCCCTGTCGCCGCCGCCAGCTGCTGCTCCGCCGCCTGCTGCTGCTGAGCCAGCAGCTTGGCGTCCTGCTCCGCCTTCATCGCCTGGAGCTTGTTGTGGTTGTACCTGAACGCGTGCCCAAGCGGCAAAGGCAACATGCTCAACCGTTTCGCCAGCGCCCGCAGAGCTGGCCCAGGGCCCGCCACCCTGCCAGGGGGGGCGTGGAACGAGCTCCGACGATAGCATGCCTGTCTGCCGCCAGGGCGCGGCAAGGGGCGAGGGGCGCAGCAGTGCCGCTCACCAGGACACGCCGACGAACGACAGCGCGTATCCCGCGTATTGGATCATGGTGACGGGGGACCTGCGGGGCGGCGCGGGCGTGGCGGCGGCGGCGGCGGCGGCGGGCGTGACCAGATGCGCGCGCGCCGGCTGGGAGGAGGAAGGGAGTTTTGGGGAGTGGAGGGACGCAGCACACACAAAGCGCGTGCACAGGCTCACTTGAAGAGGAGCACGGAGAGGAAGATGAGGCACCTGCGGCCACGCGCGAGAAACAACCAGGCCGCGCAGCAGTGTGGGCAGAAACGCCGCCTCTCGCTTCACACGGGCTGGTTTCAGCCGCACGGCAGCGGGCCGGCGGCCAGCACACACGCCTGTTTGATGATCTCGGGCCCCAGCCAGAAGGTGCCAAAAGCAAGTGCACGCACGCACCAGTCCTTGACCACGCCGGCGATGTTCATGGTGAGCGCCGAGGTCTTGCCAATCAGCAGGAACACCGACACGTTGAGGCCTGCGGGGCGCGGGGGCGGCGGGACGATGAGAGGGTGATGAGAGGGACGGCCAGGGCGTTGCGTGTCGACGCGCGGGGCACCCTGCTGGCCCGGGCGACCACACGCGTGCGCTACAGCAGCCAGGATCATCAGGGGCGTGCCGCTGCGAGGCCGCAGTGCCCCCGCGCCCTGCTCTGTGGCTCCACCCCACCACCACCAGAGGCGGCCAGCACACTGCCCAGCAGCAGCCCGGGCCTGTCCTCTCCCCTCGCCCCACCCCTGGCGCACCAAAGGAGGCCAGCGCACTGGGCCCCGCCCGTCCTCTCCTCCCGCTTGCCCCCCCCGCCGTGCGCACGCACCAAAGGCGGCCAGCGCGCTGCCCAGCAGCAGCCCGGGCTTGATGGTCAGCCGCTCGTCGTTCATCATCTGGGGCAGCTCCTTGAACACAAACGGCACCACTGCGCGCGGCGAGAGGGGCGGTCAGGGCGACGCGAGCGGTAAGACTCCAAACCCCGGTGGGCCATTCGCTCGCACAGAGCAGGCACATGCCCACTAGCCTCTCCCTCGTCCACTGGCAGGCCTGGTGGGTCCAGAGGAGGGTGTCGTGTCCCGAATAAGGGCCTCCTCCTCCTGCTGGCTTCCCCGCTCCCCCAGGAGAGGAGAAGCACGGCTCGTGCCCTTTTGCTGGCGCCGCTGCCGCTGCTCCAACACCCCGCCGGCGTGCCGCTGCCCGCCGCCTGCCTGCCGCTGCCGGCACGACCACGCCCCGCCACGGGATAGCGCCGC
>VFQP010002801.1_pt1 | contig 18828 bp, 16 predicted proteins | sample 3512351 | NCBI WGS metagenome assembly VFQP01 (sample SAMN10412372, study PRJNA504923) | tailings metagenome | isolation source: Relicate 1 Philex TSF1 revegetated site | place: Philippines: Tuba, Benguet | collected 2017-08-29
GGGGGGGGGGGGGGGGGTGTTTCGGTGGGGGGGGAGGAAGGGAGCGAGGGGTCGTGCGAGCAGTGGTGTGGGGGGCCTTTGCAGATGGCGATGGGAAGGGCAGCAGTGGTTCGCGTGCCGCGGGGTCGCTCGCGGGGACGCGGCGGTGAGGCGACGCCGCCTGCAAGCGACGCGGTCCGGCCGTCTGGGATGCGCGCGGCGCGCGGCGGTGCGCACGTGGGCCCGGCGCCTCCGTTGCGGCCACCCTGACGGGGGTGGCGGGGTGGGCCCTGACGCGCGTGCCGGGAGGTGTTTGTGGGCCAACTGCCGTTTTCAGGCCACCTGTGCCGCCCTGGCTGTCACGCCGCTCGCTCTCACACATTCTTGTGTGTGCGTGTGCTGCCATGCAGGAAGCTGTTTGTGGGCCAGGTCCCGTTTGAGGCCAACGAGGTGGACCTCTGGGGTGTCTTCAGCTCCATCGGCCACATCCTCGAGCTGGTGATCCTGCGCACGCCCCAGGGCAAGAGCAAGGGCTGCGCGTTCGTCACGTACGAGACCAGGTGCGGCGCCTGGCGCCTCACGCCTTGGGGGGCGTCTCCTGCCACACCAGATGGTGCTTGCGGCCCGTGTTCCTGCTTCTGTCAGTCGCCCTCCCGCCCTCCTCCCGTCGTCTCGGCTGCCCCTCTCTGTCGCGCCCACTCTCGCACCACCCCACCGCCCTCACCCTCGCCCTCCCTAAAGCCTCCAAACAGCACACCGCGGCGGGCCACGTGATGCTGGCTCGCAGGGCCATGGCGGAGAAGGCCGTCTCCCCACGCACGTGCACGCAAACCCTACCCCGCCCTTTTCCGCACCTCCAAAACAGCACCATCACGACTGTGGCACGTGATGGTGCTGGCGCGCAGGGACATGGCGGAGAAGGCCATCCGGCAGCTGGACGGCCAGGTGGCGCTCCCCGAGGACCCCAAGCAGCGGCTGCTCATCGTCAAGTACGCTGGGCCCGGAGGCAGCGCCACGCCGCCAGGTGCGCGTCGCCAGGTGCCCGCGTCACCAGGGCTTGCGAGCGCATGGGCGAGGGCTCAGCCACGCCGGCTGAGTGGCACACGCGAGGGAAGGAGGGGCGGGGCGAGGACACGGGTGGAGGCAAGCAGGTGGGGGGCAGGGGGGCAGCGGAGGCCACTTGCAGGCGCGGTTTCTGAACGCGCTCTGCGACCCGCGGCGTCGCCGGGGTGCGAACTTCGTGTGCGTAATGGCGTGGGCGCGAGAGGTGCCTGTCGCAAAGCCGAAAAGGAGGGGCGTGCCGCTGAGGCTTGCGGCGTTTGGCCGTGGCGGTGGTGGTCGCTGATCGCAGGTGCGACGGCGGCGGCGCTGGTGAGCGGCGCGGCGGCGGGCGGCGGCGGCGGCGCGTCCTCCAGCGGCGCCGGCGCCGGCAGCAGCGGCGGCGCGGCGGCGGCGCCAGGCGGCGCCTCGGGCGGCGGCGGCGGCGCGGCAGCGGGCGGCGGCGCGGCGGCGGCGCCAGACAGAGGCGGCGACGCCGGCGGCGGCGGCGGCGGGGGCGGCGGCTACGGCGAGGAGCAGTCAGAGGGCTACCTGGGCGTGCAGCCGGGCGTGGGCGGGCACGCCGGCGGCATGCCGATAGGGTTTTAGGGCTGAGCGGGCCGCCGCTCGGGTGCGCACGTGTACCCTCCCTCCCCCCTCGCCCCCGCCGCCTCCCCTACCCACTCCCGGCCTCACCGCTCCCACACCTGCCCCAAGTTTCGGAATTCCTTTCCTCTCCTTGTTTGTCTCAGTTTGGCAGTGTGCGCGGGCCGGCGCGTCGCGCGACACGCGTGTCGGCGCCGCCGCCGCCGCCGCCGGCTCGCTGTATCGTCGGCGAGCCCTCTTAAGTTGCGGCGGCGGCGCGTGCGTGCGAGAGAGAGGACGGCGACAGAGAGGCAGCGCCTGGCGCGCTCTCCCCCTCCCCCTGCGACTGCACCCCGCCCCCCGCCCCCTCAAAGTTGGTCTTTGTCAGGAGTGGGTGAGCGTGCGTCCCCAGTCACGTCAGGCCCGCCCCAAATCGGCTTCTTCCACCCCCCTCATCTATTGGCCCTGCCCGCGCGCGCGCCGGCGTGGGCGGCCGCCTCCGCGCGCCGTCGCCGCCGCCGCGCCGCTCAACGCGCCGCGGCGCTGCCCCGCCCCCCACCGCCGGGGGCGCCGCTCACGCCGCGCGCGCGGGCCAGCGGCGCTGTGTCTCCTCTGTGCGTGCGTCTTCGGTGTGTGTGCGTGTGTGTGCCTGTGTGCGTCGGCCTGCCCGACGCGCACAGCCTGGAGAGGAATCCAATTGCTTTGCGGCACCCCCCCCGCCACCACAACCGCCCCCTCTGCCTCCTCCCCCAGGAGGAGGTTGGCAGCGGCGGCGGCGGCGGTCGTGGCCCCCCCCCCCCCCCCCCCCCCTTCCCCCCCCGCCGGTCCCCGTCCTGCCCCACGCGGCGAGGCACGACGCTCCTTGTGTTCGGGGGGGAGGGAACAGCCCTATGCCTCATGGCGGTGGGTCGTCGGCTGACGGAGCGGCGGCCAACCAGAGAGCGCACGCAGCACTCAGTAGTAGGGGAGGGAGGCGCGGGCGGGGAGAGGGCGCGCGGCCACACCGGCGGCTGGAGGAGAGGCGTGGAGGGGCGGTGTGCGTGCGCGGCGGGAACGGCGACTGGAGAGGTGCCGAGGGGTGGTTTGGCACTGGGGCGGCGGAGGAGAGGGAGGTGCCTCGAGGAGCAGCAGGAAGAGCCAGGTGGTCGTGTGTGGCGGCCGCAGCCGCGCGTGTAGATGCGGGAGCGGGGGCTGCCTGGAGGAGGGAGACGAGTTGGGGAAACGCGCGTCGGGTGGCGAGGCGTCCAAGGGGGGCCTCGGGTTCCCCTCTTGTGACTCTCACCCTGTGGCTTTCCTGCCGTCTCTGCCGCGCTGCTGCGTCGCGCGGGCCGGGGCGGACTCCGGCCCCCACGCACACGCCGCCGCCGCCGCCGCCGCCGCCCCCCCTCATGCTGCTGTTTCGCGGTTGCGTGCCAGGGGCCACTGGACGGCTGCTGCGAAGCAGCCGGCTCCGGGTGGCCCCTTTCCCCGGCCGTTGCGCCCCCGTGGACCATTTCTTCCCCCTTCGCGCTCGGCTCACTCCTCACTGCTTGCCCCGCCCCCGTCCGCGGGGAGCATGCTTGCTCGCTCGCTTGCTGCCGCTCACCATCAGAGACGGAAAAGTGATGCTCGGCCTGGAGGTGGCTGCGTGTGGGGGGAGAGGCGCGCCGCGGCACTTGCTGTCAACTCCAAGGGGAGCAATCCCAGGGGTACCGCAGGGGCGGGTGGCGGTGGCCCCCGCCTTCTCCCCGCGCGCCCTCGCATTTGCTCTGTGCTGCACAGAGGGCGTGGGGAGGGCCGCGCGCCCGCCCTGGCGCCCTGGCGGTGCAGCAGCAGCAGCAGCAGGAGCAGCAGCGCTCTCCTAGCCGTGTGGGGAGGAGTGTGTGATGCCCTTTGCTTGGCATGTGGCGGGGGGGCGCGATCGTGGCGTCCCTGCTGTGCTGGTGCCGTGTGCGAGGGTGCGTCCAGAGCGCGAACAACAGCGACTGAGAGGCAGAGAGAGACACTGACGAGAGAGGGAGAGAGAGGGAGAGGGAGAAGGAGAGAGGCGCGGTGTGGTGCAATGGTGTGGCTGTGCTGGAAGCGTCGCGGAGCGTTGCGGCGGGCGGCGGCGCGCCCGCAGTGCGGTGTGCGCTGCGCCCGGCGGTGTTCGTCCGGTGCTGTTTGCCCTGAGCGTGGATGGGCAGGGAGGAGGGAGGAGAGCGCTGAGCGCTGTGCTTAATCACGGGCCGTTTGCCCCATGCCCCGAGGGGTCGCCGAGCGAGAGTTGTGCTGACGCACCTGGCTGCTTGACGGAGTCTCCTGAACCGTACACCGAACCGGTGATGGAGTGCGGCGTGGCGGTCCGCTGCGACGGGGCCGAGGGCGCTGGCGCGCTGTGGCGTGAGCGCCCGCCTGCCTGCCTGCGTTGCGGTGTGTGTGCGCGGGCGGGCGCCCCGCCAGCGCCGCTCGCCGCTCGATGCTGAACTGGTGTGAGAGAGGTGAGCGGGCGCGCTGTGAGCGGTGTGTGCTGACTGTGCTTGCTTGCTGCGGTGCTGCCGCGGCCCCCGCGTCGCCCCCTCACGCAACCTGCCTTTATTTGAGAGAGCGAGAGAGGAGTGGGTGCGGAGAGAGAGACAGAGAGAGTGCGAGGGAGCGTGTGCGTGAGAGAGAGAGAGAGAGAGAGAGGGCTTTTCTGAGGCGCGACCGCCCCCGCTGCCAGTGTGATGAGCGCTGATGCCGCCGCCGCGTCTGCCGGGCGACCCTGCGGCCGCCTGTGCTTCGCGCGTGCTGCCGCCGCAGCCTGCTCGCCCCCGAAAGAACGAACCGTGTGCAGGTAGCGCATAGACAGGGCCCTGCTGCGTGTGCCTCTGGTGTGACGACGCCACCATCAAACCAGTGCCACCACGCGAGTCGGCGGGCAAGGTGTGCACGTGGGGCGCACCGCACGCAAGCCCCTTCCAAGTCCTCGGCGCGTCCCCTGCGGCTGCCGCCCGTAGCGTCCTCCTGCCTCCACGCACCATGCCCTGCCCGACCCCCACGCTTTGTACTCTCTGTAAATCCTTCCGCAAGTCCGCAAGAGCGTCGTGAAGCGCCGGGGGCCGTCCGCAAGCACTGTGATGGACGGCTCGGGCCAGTCATCGTCATCACATCATCGCGCGCAGCTCACGCAGGCAGCGCAGCTCCCTTGACAACGAGCACCTCGAGCACCGTCCTCGCGACCTGCAGCGCCGCGTCCACCAGGTGCGAGCGCGCGCTGTTGCACGCCATCCACGCCGCCGCGTCGCTCGGGCGCGGGCCGTCCTGGCTCAGCTCGAGCAGCTCAATCAGCACGGCCGTCGTCAGCGGCGTCTGCTGGGCGGGCCTGCCCGACTGCGTCGTCGCCAGCAGCGCCGTCGCCGTCTGGTCCGCCGCCGCCGCCGCGGGAGCCTCGCCGGCCGCGCCGGCACGCTGCTCCGGCTGCGGCGACGCCGGCGTCTGGAGCGCGTCCAGGGCGCCCGTTGACGCGGAGGCCGTCACCATGCCGCGCTCGCGCGCCCTGGCGGTGAAGCGCCGCTTGGCCGCGCGCAGCACGCGCGTGTGGAGGTCGCGCCGGAGCAGCTGGTGCGTGACTCTCCCGTGCCAGCGCACGGCCAGCGCGTGCACCAGCTCGTCCTGGAGGTCGCGCGCCAGCTGCGCGCGGTCCTCGGGCCGGGGCCGGTGCGAGGTGAGCGCCTTGCCGCACAGCGCCGCCAGCGCGTCAACGCACGCGTGCACCTTGCGCAGCTGCGGAGGCAGGGCACGAGCGCGCGGCGACGAAGGCGGGAAAGCTCTCGCTGCTTCGCGCTGGGGCGACGGGGACGAGCGGCACCTCGAAGTTGAGCTGCGGGCTTCGCGCGTCTCACCTCGGGGTCCATCAGCAGCACGATGTTCTCGACGCACCACGACGAGAAGTGCTCGCTCAGCGCCGCGGTCCCTTGCAGCGCGACCTGCGCGCACGCTCGCCAGGGCCAGGCGACACGCGGCGGCTCACGCCAGCGCTCGACCGCGACCAAGCATCGCGATCGCGACGAAGCGCGAAGAACAAGCGCAGACGAAGCTCGACTGAGTCACCTGGAGCGAGGCGTGTCGCTCCGCCAGCAGCGTCAGCGCCGCCAGCACCGCGTGCAGGGCGTGCGGCGTGGCCATGGGCCCCCGCTGCCACGGAGTCGAGTCCTTGGCGAGAGCCGTCACCACCTCAGTGATGGGCGCCTGCATGGTCGCCAGCGTGGGCGGCTTGGGCTTGGGGGCCGGCTTGGCCTCTGATCCTCCTCCGGTTGCCTTTTGCGCTGTGGCGGCGGCAGCGCCGGCGACCGTGACGGCCACATGCGGCGGCGCTGCGCCGGTTGGCGGGGCGGGCGCCGGCGCGGGTTGCGGGGGCCCCGCTGACGGCTGCAATGCCACCTCTAGCCCTGGCTGACTGGGAGCCTCCTGGACGGCCTCCGTCTCCGCAGCCCGAGCGTCCGCCAGCGGCGGCGGCGGCGCAGGCGGTGGCGGTGCGGGCGCCGCCGCCGCGGCGGGCTGCGGCGCCGCGGGTGCGGGTGGCGCTGGTGCCGCCGCGGCCCCCGCCGGCGCCGGCGCGGGCTCCTCGGCCACTGCCCCCAGGTGCTTGAGTAGCGTGTCGTACTGCAGGTGCTGCAGCGCCGCCGAGGTCCTGTAGCTCTCGGCCAGGCGGGACAGCGCCCACTCGTTCAGGAACCAGGGCGCCACCATGTGGTTGACAAAGACCGGGTACAGGCTGCCCACAATGATGCTGACCTGCGCGAAGGAGCGCGGGGCAGCGGGGCTTGGGTGTGCGCACGCCGCGCGAGCGAAGCGCGGCACAACCGCTCCTGCTTGCTGGCCCGCCCTCGCTGACGCCGCCAGTGCCGCACGGCGGCCGTTCGCCTCCGCCGCGAGCGCAGACCAACCGCCCGCCCGCACTCATCACCAAGGGGCAGCATCTCAGCCCGGTTGAGTCCCGGGCGCACCATTCGGTTGACGGCGTAGACGAGGGCGCAGCCACACATTCACTGAGGGCAACTAGAATTCAGTCGCCTCTCACGCCCAGCCCCCCCTCCATTCGTTTCAGCCGCCCAGCTCGCACCATTCGGTTGACGGCGTAGCCCAGGTCGCTGCCGACGGAGCAGCAGCCCTTGGTGTTGAACTGGCACAGCGACGTGGACACCAGGCTGGTGAAGGTGATGTAGGCCACCAGCTTTAGCTGCGTGCGCTGCAGGCTGTGCAGCAGCGCGCCCGCCGCCACCACCACCACCGCCACCTGCGTGCGGCATCACACACACACACACACATCTGATATGCCCGGTAGCTGGGCTCCGGCCCCGCCGAGGTATCCAAACAGATGCAAATACCACACACACACACGGCCGCCACGTGACAGCAGGGGGTGTTGCGTCGCGCTCGCCACGACGCGGACAGTGCGCCCGCCCTATGCGCGCGTGCTGGGCCTTGCAATCTGGCATGATTGCAGCCTCATAGGCAAGCAGAGGGAATGGAATGCCTTCGCCATCTGCGCTGTTCGCAGATGCGGGCATGGGGAGAGGAAGCAATCAGGCCGTGCCGCGCGGCGCACCACGATGGACGTGCCGGCCGTCAGCGACGCCACCATGAGCCCAAAGCCCAGCATGCAGCCGGCCACCGTGCCGCTCACGCGCAGCACGCCGTAGCCCACCGTCGTCTCCACCTGCGCACCACACACGCACACACACACACGCACGTACGTCGCCCAAGCTCTCCGGCTCCCATGACCGCGACTGCGACGCGCCCCGCGATTGCGTCCTGACAAGCGGTGGTGACCGGCACAGGCCGCGCGCCGCGCACCTGAGGCCGCATGACGGACGCGGCCGTCGTGTACGTCAGGTTGGGCCTGCTGATGACGATCGAGTTGGGGTCCGTCGCCTGCACCACCACGATGATGACCAGCAGAGAGCTGGTCACCGCCCAGTACTTGAGCCCGAACTGGAAGCGCCGGTCCGAGAGGATGGCCGCGCGCGCCTTGGCGCCCTCCTCGCCGCGCCGCAGCGCCGCCAGCGCCTGCGCCAGCGACGCGCCCCAGACCTCGACGGCGCTCTTGCCGCACGCCAGCGTAGCCAGCGTGTGGAGCCACGCCCAGGAGTCCGGCGGCCACGTGGGGCGCGGCGCCGCCGCCGCGGGCGCCGCGCGGGCGGCGGCTGGCGCGGCCGGCGGCGCTGCCGGAGCGGGCGCCGACGGCGCGGGCGGGCCGGGTGGCGCCGCGGATGCGGGTGCGGCGGGTGCGGGCTCGGGTGTGGCCGGTGGTTGGGCCGCCAACTTGCCGCCGCCTGCTGCGGGCGCCGCTGCGGGCGCCGGCGCTGGCGCTGGCGCGGGTGAGGGCGCGGGTGAGGGCTCGGCAAAGAGCGCCTTGACCTTGGCCGTCAGCGCGTCCAGCGTGGCCACCGTCTGCTGCGCCGCCAGCGCCACAAAGTTCTGGGTGGTGAGCTGCGGGGCATGCACGCACGCACCACCAGCCCACAACACCAAGTCGCAGCCGCACCCAAGGAGCAAAGCAAGGTCTGGAAGAGCGCGCGTGGGTGTGTCCATCCACGCTGCGTTCAGCAGACGTGGCGACAGCCCAGGCCAGAGCGTGCGTTTGCAGGCAGCCACAGCGCAACGCGGTGGGTGCCGGGCGTGCACCTGGGACATGTTTGTGCACCGGTGTTTGGCTCGCGTGCCTTTGCGCTGGGAGACGGTTCTACACGCGCAGTAGGTGGGCACCAGCCCCGCCAATCACGCCCGTCATCCGCTTGCCAGAGACGGCTGTACCAGATGTCAAGCTCAACACACACCTGCATGGAGAGCTGCACCGCCTCGCCCCGCTGAGCCGACAGGCCCACGCGCAGGTTCTCCATCCAAACCGCCCACACCTTGTCGGGCAGCACCTCCAGCAGCTGCCTGCGTTGCGGGCAGCAAAGGAGCCATGACACCGCGCGCTGCTCGTGCTTTGCATGGCCGTGCACAAGCGAGCGCTTTGCGGCAGACGTTGCGCAACCGCCGCCCACGTCGCCGCGGCGCCGCGCGACAGTGCCAGGCTTGGTGCGCCGCGACGTGCTTCGGGCTGCTGCTCCGGCCCCCGGGACCAAAGTGCCGCAGAGGCCAGCCACAGAACTCACTTGCTGTGCCACTTCATGCTCTGGACGGGCGGCGGCGGGTGGCCCTTGCCCGGCAGCGCCGCCGGCGCCGGCGCGCCCCCGGGGACGGGCGACGGCGCGTCCAGCTGCGCCAGCCAGGCGCGGGCCAGCGGCGACGGCCAGCGCTGCAGCGCGCGGTGCAGCAGCTGCGCCTGCGCCACGGCGTCGGCCAGCGCCGCCCGCACCGCAGCGTGCATCTGGTTGCCCGACAGGCGCACCTGCGGCGTGGCGGCAGCACAGCCCGCCGCGGTGGCACGCGCCCACACACTGTGGAATGCTTTGGATCCGCGCCATATGCCCGCTAGCTGGGCTCCGGCCCCGCCACGGTGTCCAAACAGGTGTAAATCCAACACACACACACACACACTCTGATGCGCCCGCTAGTTGGGCTCCGGCCCCGCCACGGTGTCCAAACAGGTGTAAAATCCCACACACACACACTGCGAGGCATGGCATCCAACACGCCGGGTAGCTGCACTCCGGCCCCGCCACGGTGTCCAAGCTGATGCAAGCCACAGCCCCAGTCACATGGGTCACCTGCACGGCTTCCGCGCCGCTGAGCACGGTGCCGGCGGGGCGGAACCACAGCCGCCATGCGCCCTCGCTGCCCGCGACCGCCGCCTGCTGCTCCGCCGCCTGCGCGACGGGACGCATACCACGCCGCCGCCAACAAGCGCACACCACGACAAGTCAAGACACCATCTCTCATCGCACGCGCAATTGTCGCAACGGCCCACGTCTCTCGCCTGCGCATGCCTCCCTCCGCCTTGCCCCCCCATTCACGGCCCTTGAAACGCCGGAAAGCGTTTTCAGTCCTGGCGGCATCCTGCCATCCCAGCCCCCCCCCCAACCCCGAGCGGTCGCTCAGCATACCTGCGCGGCCAGCGCCGCAAACCCTCACCCAAACCCTAAACCGAACCCTAAGCCCCCGCACCCGCGTGGCCAGCGCGGCCGGGTCGGCCGGCGCGTCGTGCAGCGTGGTCAGCGTGTCGACGATCAGCGCAGTGGCGCCCGCCAGCGCCAGGCGACCAGGCTGCAGCCGCTGGCTCGGCGGCTGCCGAATCGCGCTCGGCGACTGCCGGACGACGCCCGAACCAGCCGCCACCGACTCCGGCGTTCGTTGCGCGGGGAGGCGGCCGCCGCCGGCCGCCCCCATGGCCGTGCCGGCGGGGGGCCTGGAGGGCGGCAGGCCCTCCGTGAGGGACGGGTGGGCGCCGACGAACGGGGGCGCTGGCGCTGGCGCTGCTGGTGTCGTTGGGATTGGAGGCGGGGTGGGCGGTGGGAGGCTGGTGGATGTGGCGGTGGGGAAAGAGGCTTCGCGATCGTCCTCCGCGGCCTCTGCGATGGGGGCGGGAAGGGCGGTCCGGAGCGGCGTGGGCGAGGGCTGTGCGAGGTGACTGGGCGGGGCCGGCGCCGCTGGCTGGTGCGGTGCGGCGGACGGGTCCGTACGGGGCGTGAAGGGCGGGGCTGCGGCGGGCGCAGTGCGGCCAATGGTGGCGGACGGAACGTGGATCGAGGAGCGAGGCGTGCCGGCGGTGCCGTTGCCGTTGCCGTTGCCGTAGCCGTTGGCGTTTACGTTGGCGTTGGCTCGCTCGAGCTGCAGGCCTTGGAGCTCCCACAGCTGGTCGCGCACCACTGCCTGCGCCGGTGCGCGCGCACGGCGCCCACGGACGGCGCGTCCACACCGCGCTGGTGACCTCGCAAGAGGGTGGAAGAGGAAAGGCGCTGCCACAGCGTGTGTAGGTGCTCCCCGTGCTGCGACGACCGCACCTCTAGCGCGGCCAGGCAGTCCAGCACGCTGGCCAGCCCCTGCAGCACCTCCCTCCACGCCGCCGACCGGAAGGGCGCCGCCGAGGGCGCCGCCTCCACGCCCTTTACGCCGCGGCTCAGCGCGCGCGCCTCGGCGGGCGCCAGCCACCCGTCCACGTTGGCGCGCGCCCACAGCGCGCCCAGCGCGTGAGCCCACGGGAACTCGGCCTCCGCCTGCAAAGGGCGGCCAGGGCTCATCCCAACAATGACATCACACCTGGGCCTGCCTTCCGGCTCTATCTACGGGCCCCAGCGGACCCCCAAACACCGGCACCAGCACCGCACACATGCGCGCGCTTGGCGTGCTTGCCCATGTGCTACACATCGAAACGGCTGGGTCGCCAACCTCTCAACCAGCCACGCGCATGCAGAGCACTGCCGCACCGTGGCGAGCGCCTTTTGCGTGGCGTCGCGGTCCCGGCGCAGCTCCAGCGCCGCGCCCTTGGGCAGCAGGTGCGCGCCGGCCGGCTGCGGGTAGAGGCGGAAGGCCGCCAGCTTGGCCCGCTTGTGCTTCTCCTTGTCGTCCGAGGAGGGGGCCGAGGAGGAGGCGGCCATGGTTGGCGGCTCCGTGGCGTGTTGCATGTACTGCGGGGACATGCAGGGCGCTGGTCGCATGACGCAGGGCGCAGGGTGCAGGGCCAGGGTGAGAGACACAAGGCGCAGGGTGCAGGGAGCAGGCGCAGGGTACAGGGTGCGGGGACGCAAGGCACAGGGACGCAAGGCACAGGGTGCAGGGTGCAAAGGGTGCAAGACACAAGGCGCAGGGTGAGAGACACAAGGCGCAGGGTGCAGGGTGCGTGCACGGACGCGGTTGCCCGCGCGCGCATCGTGCGGCCAATCGCAGAGGCCCCAGAAAGCATGCTGCGAGACGAATGAGTGCACGCTGATGCCTGGCCACCCAGCCGCGAACCGCTGGCCCGCAAAACGGCAGTGAACCGCCCTGCCATGCGAGCCGGGCGCACCGAAATGAAGGACTGCATGTTGATCTCTGGCGGCGGCAGCACATGCACCTCGTCGTCCTCCTCGCAGCTGCCGCTGCTGCTGCTCGACGTCGCCCCGCCAGAGCTGGACGCGACGCGCGCCGCCTGCTCCGGCGCCTGCGCCGCTGACGTGGGCGGCTGCTTGTCCGCGCCTGGCTGTGGGGCCGCGCCGCCCAGGTCGCTCGGGACGCTCGCCGCACCTGCGCGCCACAAACCAGCAGCTACGAGCAAGGCTCGCACCACGACACTGTACAGTGGCGCGGTGCGGCACCGAGACGTGGCGTGGTGCGCCACCGACGTGGCGTGGTGCTCCACCGACATGTGCTGCGCCACCGACGGGAGCGGCCGGGAAAATCGGGCCGCAAGCTATCCTAGCCACAGCCCACCGCACCGCGCGTCTGTGAGGCAGCAACGCGCCGCGCCGGCACGCCGGCGCGCACACCCACCTGGCTGGGAGGTCGACGCGGCTTGCACGTGCTCCGGGCCCGGGTGGGGGTGGCTGTCCCGGTGCAAGCCATGCACGTGGCCGTCGTGGTGCTGGCGGCGGTGGTGGTGGTGGTGGTGGTGTTGTTGGTGGTGGTGGTGGTGTTGGTGGTGGTGGTGGTTCGCAAGGTCCAGCCCCGCCAAGGGGTGCCGCACCTTCGCCGGCTGCACCCGCAGCACCGGCGCGCGCGCGTGCTCGTGGCCGTGGTGCCCGTCGCGCGCGTCGTGGTGGTGGCCGTCGCGCGCGTGAGGGCCCTGGGTCCGCTCCGCCGCGCTGTGGCTGGCGGTGCGTGAGAGCGGCCAACCGCCGGCGCCCGCGCGCCCGTCGTTGTCGCCGTCGCGGCCGGCGAGGCTGCTCCGCGCGAGCAGCGCGTGGCTGAGCTCGTCCTGCATGAGGGCTTGCTCCAGCGACGGCAGCCACCCGGCGCTGGCGGCGTGCGCGTGGCGGGTGCCCGTCTTGGCCGCGGCGGCGGCGCCGCCGCCGCCGCCGTCGTGCGGTCCCAGGGAGGCGCTCCGCTGCCTCCGGAACAAGGACTTGGCGTGCAGCTTGTGGAGCAGCTCGTGGCTACCATGGGGCCGCAGGCTCTTGGCATGAGGGCCCACGTCGGCGGCGGGAGGGACCTCGTGGTCGCGGCCGGGGTTGAGGGAGGCGGCGCGGCGGTGCGATGGCAGCAGCATGTTGCCGGGGGCGGACATGCGGCGGGGCGGGGCCCGGCGCAGCGGCCGGCGCTGCGGCGGCGGCGGTGGCGGTGATTTGGCGGTCTGTGGGCTGGCGTTGCCGTGCGTGGTGAGCGGGGGGGCGGTGGCAGGTGGCGCGGCGTGGCCGTTGGTGGCGGTGGTGGCGGCAGACGGAGAGAGGTTGGGGTGGCTTGAGGTGGCAAGGGGGCGGTCCTTGGACGATGAGGGGATGGGCGCGTGGGGCTGGGAGGGCGGGGCGGTGGTGCTGCTGCCGGCGGCAGCGACGGTGGCCGTGGTGTGCGCAGGCGATGTGAGGGCGGGCGCCGAAGCCTCCGGCCGGCGTGCCTTGCGCACGCGCACGGTGGCCTGCTCCAGCTCCTCAGGCACACACAGCGTGCGCTTGCACCTGTGGGTGGGTCGGGGCGCGCGTGCCGTCTTCGTCAGCATCGGCGTCATCGTCGTCACGGCATTCAAGAGACGCGTGGGTGTGCGGCTTGCGCCGACGGAACGGGCCACTGCTAACGGCGCGCAGCCAGGATGCGCAGCAAGGAAGAGTTCAGGCAACAGCAAGGCCAGAGCATGCGTCACCCAGCGGCTGCACAACAGAGGGTTAGGCGAGGTTGAGGGAGGCTGGGCCGTGCACCTCCCGCACTGGCAAGCTGTCGGGCGCGGGCCGTGCGCTCCCCTCCCCAAGGCGCCGTTGTGCAGAGGGGCGGGGCGCACCTGTCCAGCGCCGCCGCCAGCGCCCCCAGCAGCGCCGTGGTGTCCTGCACGACGGTGCTGGCTGCTGTCAGGGGTAGCACGAGGACGCCGATGGCCACGACCGCCAGCGCCATGAGCAGCACGTCCAGGAGCAGGTACTTGCCCAGCTGCGAGTGCAGAAGCAAAGAGGCAGCGTGCACGCCGTGGCGCAGATGGAAAAACAACGTGGGCCCTGCTGGCCCTTACCACACGGCGCGGGCGGTGGCCCTTCCCGTTGATGCATCGCGCACCCACGCAGTTGCTGAGCTTCCCCTCTGGCCGCGGCCCTGGCTGAGCTGGCCCCGCACCCCAGAGGCGCACTCACGCGTGCACACCAACGCGTCTCTGCACCTGTGCATGTGCTTTGGCTCGCTTGCCTTCTGCGCTGCGAGACATCTGATACGCCCGGTAGTTGAGCTCCGGCCCCGAGGTGCCCGAACAGACGCAAAATCCCCCCCCCACACACCTTAGTCCAGACGGCGAGCGCCGACGAGTCCGTGTGCGCCATGGTGACGGCGACGCCGAACTGGATGGTGCTGAGCAGCCCCCACACGTAGGCGCTGTCGTTGCTGCTGGCGCGCGCAAAGGCGAGCGGCACCAGCGCCAGCACGGACAGCACGCACAGCACCGAGATCTCTGCGGTGGGGCTGCCCGGCGTGATGAGCTTGGTGAAGGAGACCTGCAGCGGACGGGCCAGCGGGCACGAGCGGCGTGGGTCAGTCGCAGTTGCTGCACGCGCGTGGCCTTGAGGTGTGGGGCGGCCCGGTCTGGCGGAGGGACAGAGTGTCTGCGGGCTCAGCAGCCAAGGCGTGGATGCGTCCGTGGGTGCTCTCTCCTTGCTGCTGCGCCCCTCGTTCGTTGCGCTGCAGAGGGCGGCGAGTATGCGGGTCCAGGGCGGCGGGGCCTCACCACGCACAGGCCCAGCAGGACGCCGCCCGCCATGGACGACGCGGCTTGCGCTGCCATGCGCAGGTGCGAGCCCATCGTAGCGTCCTGCGAGCGCGGCATGCGTCCGTCTTGCTGGCCCACGCTGCTGTGCTTGGCGCGGCGACTTGCACACGCAAGGACGGGGGCGCGGGCACCTTGGTTTGCTGTAGCCTCACGATGGCGAACCAGAGCATGGCCGTGCAAGCGTGTGGGTACGTGACCGTGCTGCGTGCAGCATCGCCACCAGCACCCATGCAGCAGTGAGTCTGTGCTGCTTGCGGTTCGCCGCCGTGGGAATCGTGTTCCTGCCAGCGGGACCGACGGAGCGTCGCCTGCATTGCCCTGGCCTGCCACCAGGGAGGTGGCGAACCGCCTACCGATCCTCCTGACCCACCTGACCAGCACGGGCACGCAGAGCAGCGCGATGCCCACCGCCACCTGCGTCTCTGACCGCACCGATGCAGCCCACCGCGTCGCGGATTCGGCCCACCACCTGCGGGCGGGGGCAACCCGCCAGCGCTCGCGCGCCATCAGCTGCAGCTGCTGTGCGTGGCCCATCTGCTCCGACGGCTGTGCTTTCCCCGGTTCCCAGGCCCACCTGGACAGCCATGCCATGGCGTCCCCTGCGCGCTGCGGATCAGCTGTCCGAGCAGCTGCTTTCGTGCAATGGGCCAGCCATCACGACGGAGATGGGAGGACCTGCCACGCGTTCCTGCTGCAGTGCTTCAGCTGTGCCCCCGTCATGCATCCTGCTCCTGCGCCTCACGCGCATCCTCCCCGCACTCGCGCAGCGCCTCCTGCGATTGGCGGCACACATGTCTGCTGCGCGCGCGCCTCGGAAAGGGAGGCGAATGGCGCAGGGGCGCACCACGAGACAACGCCGAGACGGCCACGCTTGAGGCAGGATGCCGCAGAAGCACAAGCAGCAGCAGGAGGAGGCGGGCACTGCGGCCCGTGGCAATGACAACAAGCGGCCCCACAAGCGGAGGCGTGGCGTGTGGGGCGCGGTCTCAGCGTGGGCCGGCGCCGTGCGCTCCGAGCTGCAGGTGGCGGCCGGCATCGCGTGCCTCTCCCTGCCAGTCCTCGTCAAGTGAGCCGCTGCCTTCTCCTCCCTGCGCACCATGGTGCATTCCCGACCGCGCGGGCTGGGGTTGCGGGCTCTGAGCTGAGGCGGCGAGCTGGGGGCTGGGGGCTGGGGGCTTGAGGGACGGCCCGTGTGCACAGGTCCACAAGGCCAGCTGCACGAGCGCCGCCGCACGCGGCTGTGTATTCTGCGCGAGGCCGGGGGGAGGGCAGGGCGCTGAGGTTCCGCAGCGTGGGCCGTTGCCGGCATGCTCACCTGGAAGCGCACGGCCTCGCTCGCGCCCCGCGCAGGCGGCTCTTCTTCCCTCAGTCTTGCATCGCGACCCTGTGGTTCTGCACGACGCGCCTACTGCTCATGCGCGACTCCACCATGGGCAGCCACCTCCGCATGGCCATGCTGTCGTTCTCCTCCATGTCCACGGGCGTGGTGCTGGGCTCCTCAGCGGTGAGCCATCTCTTTCCTTTGCTCATTCCCACCGTGCCTGCGACGGGGCCGTGGGGAGCGGGAGCGCTGGGGCTTGATGCAGAGTGTCTGGCGTCGCGGCTACCCCCCTGCCTCCGCTAACGCCCCCTGGCCCTGCTGGCGTCCCTGCGCGCACTGACACGCCGCACCGCTGCCCCCGCGGCCGCTGCGCCCTGCGTCCTCTGGCGCCCCCCTGCCCCTGCTTTCCCCCTGACACCTCTTGGCGTGCCGCTGGCCACCACCCCAGCAGGCGTCCCTGGGCAAGCTCATAGGCTCAGGCTCCAAGCCGCTGGAGGTGGCCATGGTCAGCCTCTTCTCCCTGGTGGCGCTGGTGCCGCTGGCGTTCGCGCGCGCCAGCGCCAACGACACGGTGTACCTCTGGGGCCTCCTGGCGGCGCTGCAGGTGCGCGGCGTCAACCCTACTGCCAACCCTAGCCCGGGCGCCAGGGCGTGCACGGGCTGCGCGGCGCGTCCTGGTCAGCGCTGCAGATCCGCCTGGGAGGGGCCTGGACCTGTGCGTTGGGTATCAGGACCTTGCTCTGCTTCTGTGCTGTCTGCCACTTGGCCATCGCACCGTCATGACGTCGTGTCCGCACCGACACGCCTGCCGCTCAGGCGGCGCGCTGGTCCTGGCGCGCTGACTGACACTGCCCGCGAGTCGTGTGGGTGGGGTTGCTCTTTGGTGCGCTGACTGACACTGCCCGCGACTCGTGTCGGTGGGGTTGCTCTTTGGTGCGCTGACTGACACTGCCCGCGAGTCGTGTGGGTGGGGTTGCTCTTTCTGCCTCGTGTCCGCAGCTGGGCACGTCGGTCACGTTGGGCGGCTTCAGCGAGACGGCCAGCCAAGTGTGGACGCAGGTGCGCACGCACGCGCTGCGCAGGCCCCTCATTGCGGCCTTTGGTCGCATGGACCACGCCGCCCAGGGCGCCACGCACGCGGCAGCGTCTGGGATGCCTTGCGGCGCGGACGGGAGCGCAGGCACCTTTCCTCTCCAGTCCTCCCTGGCACCCGCTGGTTGTGAGCTCGTGGCCACTTGCTCTGCTGAGCCGCCGCGTGGTGTGCGCGCGCCGCCGCAGACGGGCATCTGGCTGTTCCTGGACGTGGCGCTGGCGTCGCTGGCGGTGTGCGGCGTGGGGACGCTGGTGCTGCCGCAGACGGCGGGCGGCCTCATCCTGCACGACACGGCCAAGCTCCTGGCGAAGCTGGCGGACGCCCTGGACAGGTGAGGCAGCGCCAGCGACAGGAAAGAGAGGCAGCGGGTGTGTGGGGCCATGCTGTTTGGCAAGCAGACGCCTTGGACAGGTGAGGCAGCGCCAGCAAAGCGACGAGCAGCTCGCTTTGCACGGCAGGGCCATGCTGCTGCGGCATCTGGAGGGCAGCGCGTGCTGACCTCCTCCCATCCCTGCGCCTCCCGGCACGCAGCGGTTCAGGCCCATCAACAGCCCGCGCACACGCGATTCGCCGCAGCACGCTGAACGCCGTGCTGCCTTCAATTGCGCTTCGACTTCCACTTGCGCGCAGGTGCAAGCGGACGCTGTGCGTGCCACCCGTGCTCGAGGACAAGACGGTGCTGGTGCGCCGAACGCACTCCGAGTCGGCCCTGGCGCCCGCGCAGCGCAACGGCAGCCACCCGCCAGGCGCGCCGCCGCCGCCGCAACCGCAGCCGCCGCATGTCCCGCACCTCACGCACCGACTCGGCATGTCCTCCACGCCAAACGTGCCCGCGCTCGGCGCGCCGCCGCAACCGCCGCCCAACCACCACCCAACCGCCGCGCCCGCGCTGGCCAAGGCGGCGGGCGAGCTCATCCACCGGCTGGCCAGGCACTCGCGCGCCGCCAGCGCCGCCAACGGCAACAACAACAACCACAATGTTGGCAGCGCGGACGCGCTGCCGCCGGACGCCGGCGCCGGCGGAAACGCGCTGCCGCTGAGCGGCGGCGGCCGCGAGTCGCAGCACCGCCGCGGCGCCGAGGACGCCGACTCCGGCGCGCCGCCGGTGCTTGCGCAGCACCGGCCGCACAGCAGCTGGTTGCCCAACCTGGCGACGGCCGTGGCGCAGGACGAGCTGGCGCATATTCTGCTGGAGCGCCACGGCGGCGAGCACAACCACCACAACCACCACAACCACCACCACCACCACACCAGCAGCAGCGCCGCCAACCACCACCACGGCAGCGCCAACCGCCTGAGCCAGGGCGGGAGCAGCAACGCGCTGCTCGCCACCACGGACCAGGACGCGTCGCAGCACAGCGGCAGCCACCAGCAGCAGCAAAATCACCACCACAACGACAACGGCACGGACGCCACCGGCGGGGACGGCGCCACGGCGCAGAGCTCCCGCGACGAGAACGTCGCGCCGCGGCTGCAGCACCAGCCCCGGTCGCACACCGCCCTACTCACCGGCGGTGGCGGCGCCGGCGTGGGGACGCGTTTCGGCAGCACCGCGGCGCTCGCCGGTGGCGCCGGTGGCGGCGGCAGAGGCACACTGCAGCGCGGCCACGCGTCGCAGCCGATCCTGGGCCACAACGCAGGCTGGACGGCGGGGCCGGCGCACGTGCACTTTTTCAACCACCACCAGCACAACCACGCCCTGCATGGGGGCTTGCACGCACCGTCGCCGCCGCCGGTGCTGCACGTGCTTCCGGCGCGGGCAAAGCACCCGCTGGCGGCGGTGCTGGCGGCGGAGGAGCTGGGCGGAAGCTACAGCGGCGCGGGGGCGGAAGGGGGGGCGGCGGCGACGGGGACGGGGAGCAGCACGCCCAGCACGCCGGCAGGCGGGCGCGGCACGCCCGCGCTGTCCTCGGTGGCGCCCATCGAACCGTTCGTTCGGTTCCTGGACGAGGAGGAGGAGGAGGAGGAGGAGGGGTGTAGGGAGGCGGACGGTGGCGGCCCGGGCGGAGCTAACGGCGCGGAGGAGGAGGAGGTGGCCCGGCGGGATGA
>VFQP010002802.1_pt1 | contig 18827 bp, 21 predicted proteins | sample 3512351 | NCBI WGS metagenome assembly VFQP01 (sample SAMN10412372, study PRJNA504923) | tailings metagenome | isolation source: Relicate 1 Philex TSF1 revegetated site | place: Philippines: Tuba, Benguet | collected 2017-08-29
GGCCTGGGCTGGTGCCTAATCTTCCTCGCTGCTGATCCTTCCTGCATGACGCGGGTGGTGGCCCGTTCCGTTGATGCAAGATGCACACATCCGTTCCGCCGACTGTGCCCGCCGCTCGTGCTTGCGGTTGGATCACGCGTGCTCCGGCCTGGGCTCATGCCTAGTCTTCCTCGCTGCTGATGCAAGACGCACGTTCTCAGCGTTCAGAGCAGCGCTGTGTGAAATGCCAAGGAGAACAAGCAGGCCCGGTCGCAAGGCCTCAAGCAGCTCAACAAAGGTTTGGCAAGGAAGCGAGATCTCGCGCAAGGATGGCAAGAGGGTGCAGCAAACGGACTACTCGTGCGGCAAGGGTCGTCAGGCAGCGCACGCTACGACTGGCAGCGTGGGTCGTCCATGGGGTACATCTGGGGGTCGGCGTACCCCGACACGGCCACGTCAAAGCCCTGCGCGCCGCGCAGCAAGCACAACGTGCGCCTCTAGACGCCACGGCAGCTCTGCCCTGTCTGTGACATGCGCACAAACCGCCGCGCACCAGGGCGAACAAGGTGTCCAAGCGGTACATCCGGCGGGTGGGGTTGTGCTCGACGTACTCGGTCCACTCGCGGGCGCTCGCCATGTTGTGGCGCTTGCCCGTAGGCACAATGTTGCCGATGTACAGCGCGCGGATGTTCCCCTCGTGGTCCATGAACTTCCACCTGTGCGCCACGACACCAGTCGTTGCCCCCCGTCAGAGTTGCTGCATGCCTTCAGGCCTGCTCGACAACAGGCAAGGCAGGATGCGGCGCACCTCTTGTTGGAGCTCTGGCGGATGGCCACGAGGCCGTCGTGGTTGACGGCGGCGTAGGCGCCTGCGCACGTTGGCCAACGAGCACGTGCGCAAAGCGTTGGGAGGGTGGTCCCCGCATCCACAAAGCACGCGGCGTCCTATGAAGAACCCACTCACTCAGCCCTCCGTTCTGCTTGACGCGCTGCAGGACGACCGAGATGACGGCGCAGCGCTTGTCCTGGGGGGTCATGGGCACCTGCAGACCAGGTTTGGGGTCGAGCAGTCGCGGCGGGGCATGCGCGATGGAGAGGGATGCAGCTTCTCTAGGGGCGCGCTCAGGCCCTCAAAGCGCACGCACAGAGACGGACGCAACGGTGGTTTCGCCGTCCACGTTGGCCGTGGCCACGCTGTCGATGAAGCTGTAGCCAAAGTCAAGGGTAACTTCCGTCTGCACCTCGGAGCCCATGAAGCCCACCTTTGTGGCAAAGCCCACCTTGCCCTGTAGGCGCACGCACACGGCACGCACACAACCCTGCAGTCCCGTGCAGCCCGTCACTGCGTGCATCCAGCGGTGAGCGCTGCGTTGCGCGTGCACGCGCACGTTGAACGAGTAGCTGCTGGTGTGCGTCTCGGTGACGGTGTTGCTGGTGATGGACTGGCCGGCGAGGCGGCAGGTCTGCGCCGACACGGGACTGTAGGGGCACACAAAGGTGGAGGCAAAGGACTTGGTCACCGTCTTCTCGGAGCTCATCTTGAGCGGCGTGCGGCCCGTCACGATCTTGACGGCGTCCTTGGCGTGGGAGGCGTAGTGCTTCTTGGCCCAGTCGCTCGTCAGCTCAAGGTCCACCTCGCTGCGAGCGGCAGATGCACGTGATGCGTGATGAGAGTGGGGGGGAAGGGGGCGCTTGCGGATGTTGCGCCACGCGCAGAGTCGACCGCAGAGCGCCTCTCTCCCGCAGACGCACCACCCCTCTCCAGAGTTCAGGTAGCAAAAGTCCTCCACGAGCTTCTTAAGCTTGTCCTCAAAGGTGGGCAGCGCGGCTAGCACGCGGGGCTGGCCCGCCGCCGCAGAGGCGTTGGCGCCCTCTTGCTGCCGGACCAGCACGGGGCGCGCCATCACGACGACAGGCGCAGAGGTGCTGTTGATGCCGGTCCCGCCGGGCATCAGGCGGCCTGCGCACACAGCCGCACGCAGCCCTTGGGACGGAGCTCGTGCTTGCGCTACACGGTACGACACCGCCGCGGAGCGCGAGCGCCCCCGCAGGGCCCGTTCCCCCTCCTTCAAGTTGTCCTCCCACCTTGGGCGCCAGGCGCAGAGGCCAGGAGCACCAGCAGCGCGCATGCTGCAGCGAGACGAGCAGCTGCTGGCGCCGCCATCGCCACCTCTCTGGTCGTTGGTGCGAGAGCAGAACTCGATTGAGTGGATGCGATGGCGGGTGGGGCGCGAGTGGCGTCGAGGCGTGAGTGTCAGTCTCCACCCGCGCGCTGTATGTGTGTCCGGGCAGGAGTGTGGCGACCGAGGTGCCAGCGGATTTGGCCCGTTGAGTCAGCGCAGTACCCACCCGATGCTCGCGCTCCAGCGCGCCAGGCACGCGATGGATTGCGCTGCGATTGCGTCGAGGCTGCTGCAATGAACCCCTCGTCCCTTGATTCCCGCTCCTGGCGTGCCAGGCGAGCCCGCAGCGAGTCGCCCGCCATCCGTTGTGGGTGCGTCATCTGACGCGAAAGGTCACTCCGGCGGCGGCCTCGAAACCAGCAGGCCTCACACACACTGTGCTCAAGAGAAGGAGGCCGATACATACACTCTCTCCTGCGGCCTCTCTGCGCACAGCGTCGCGCTTCTCTCGCTCGTCCCGAGGCTCTATCTTGTTTGGTCACCGGAGGTCATGGCGGCGGCGACGATGCGGAGCTCAACGCGCGCAGCATCAGCCTTGCTGGCGGTGCTGCTCACGATAGAGGCGTGCATCGTGGTGGCTCAAGGTGCGTGCGAGGCTGCCGCTGCGTCTGGGTTCGAGGAGACAGGTTGAAGATGTTGAAGATGCACACGGCTCAACACCACGACACTCTCCGTCCACGCCGCGCAGGTGCACGCGCTGTGCGTCTTGACGGGCCTGGCCATGCAGGCTCCACGGGGCGCGTGCTGCTCGGCACGCCACAGAACCTGAGGGAAAACATGCAGAAGCTGGTCAACGCGTACTGCGTCATCCAGAGCTTCCACGAATGCACGGAGCTGGACTTTGACGGCACTACGGACTGGTACCGCAGGTGTGTGTGCCGAGCGTGCTGGGGGAGCACATTGGGGCGGCGGCCCTGCGCCTGGGATCAGCAGCGCGGCTGCTGGCTTGACGTGGGCGGCCTCGCTCTTTTCCACGCCGCGCGCACCGCAGCAACTTCATTGACAAGCCGCCGGTCAGCATCACGGTGGGCATGGACGCGCCCAAGGTGCCGCTCAGCCAGCAGGTGCCCAAGAACGCCACCCTCTCGACCTTCTTCTGCCCAGCTCGCGACTTTGCGTACGACTGCCAGCTCGAGAAGCAGACGTTCCACCAGACGGTGCGCACCAAGTCCCACTCGTCGGGCTGGACCTTTGGACAGTCGACAAAGATTGCTGCCAAGTTTGGCGTGGAGTTCATGGGCTCTGGAGGAGGCGCAGGGCCCGTGGTCTCCTACTCGTTCGCCTACTCGTGAGTCACGTCTTGGAGGGCCAGCCGTCCGTCGTGCTCAGCCAGCCCTGCGCACGTGCCACTGAGCAAACGTCTCAGCGTCCCCTGAGCGGCGCCCAAACCAAACGCATGCGCAGGTTCCAGGACGCCAAGGCCACGGCCACCACGGAGCAGACCGCCTCGGTGCAGAGCCTCACCGTCAAGATGGACCCCGCAAAGCGACAGTGCCTGTCGGTCGCCACCTTTATGGCCCTGATCCACGCCAAGGGCACGCAGACGTCCTACGTCTCGGCCAAGGGCTGGGTTGGCATGCGCCAGGACCCGCCGCGGCTCTGGAGGCTGGACATCGTCCCCGACCGCGAGCCCCAAGTGTACAGGGCCATGCTGTTTGAGGACCTGGTGTGGCGGGCCAAGCAGGCGGGCGTGCCCGAGGCGGAGCACTGGATCACGGTGGGCGACCCGAACCCCAACGTGGACGAGGCGCGCATTGTCATGAACGTAGACTTGGACTTCCACCAGGGCACCAGCGGCTTCACGCGCCAGACCTGGAGCCAGTGGGACAGCGCCGAGTGCAAGCGCTACGACCCGTCGGGGCAGTGGGGCTTCCCCTCGCCGCAGCCGACGCCTGGGGGCGTCTTCCAGGCCGTGCGTGTGTGATTTGCTCTCGAGCTGATTTGGACGCCGGGCTGAGACATGGCCTGCGCTCTTTGCTCCTGTCAACTTGAACAGCTGCACCTTGATGTGAATCGCCTTGTCGTCACGCCCCTCGCACGTGTCTGTCGCGACCTTGGATGCGCCTCGTGGACTGCTGGACGTAGCCTTGCGGCCACAGCCGTGTGGCGCGCTGTCTTGGTAAATAACGAGCGCTCGAGCGCGCTCTTGGTAGAGTGCTTGGTTGCACTCGACAAGCTGGGCGTGCTCTCAACTGCGTCCCGTTGCAAGGGCCCCGCCAGCCCACACGGCCACACTCTTTCCGACATCCCACAGCACAGACCCTGAGTGACGGACTCAAGCCAGCGAGACATGACAATGGTGGGCGCCCTTTCATTCTTCACGACGTGGTGCGAGCCAAGAAGCAGATGAGCGGCGCGTGGGGTCCACGGCCAGTGCAAGAGGACTGTACAGCGCTGTTCCGGAGACTGGACATGAATGGCAGTCAGCAAAAGACCTTCCGCTACTAAGCCCAAGCCGTGCAGGAAAGAATCACGATTGATCATCACGTGGGATGAAGCCTGAGGGCGGATTCCAAGGAGTCCTGCAAAACGGGGATGATGAAGCCCGGAGCAATGCAACCCCAGCTCTTCTCGACGCTCAAATCGATCACACGCAAGCAGGCGGCCGTCGCCCAAAACGAATGATGATGTCAACACTTGAGCCCACCGTCACGCCTCTGAGCCCCTCACGCCTCCGAGCCCCTCATGCCGCCTTGCCACCCGAACCCCTCTTGCGCTTGCCCTCCTGCGGCTGCTGCGCCGCAGCCGCCGCCGCGCCGCGCCCGCGCCCGCGCGGCACGCGGCGACCAGGCGCCCTCGTGCCCGCCCCGGCCCCGTCGCCCGCCGCCGGCACACCCGGGGCGGCGGCCTCCGCGTCCACGGCGTCGGCGTCGGCGCCGGCGTTGCCCGCGACGGCGGCCGCCTGGGCCCTGGTGGGGGAGGGCGTTGCCGCGCGCTGGCTCGCAGGGGTGGCGGGCACGCCAGCGGCCAGAGGCGCGGCCACGGGCGCGGCGGCAGAGACCAGGGCGGCGCCGGCGGCCATGAGCTGGGAGGATGGCGACGTTGGGAGCGGTGCGCCGGGCTTGGCAGTGGCAGTGGTGGCCGTGGCCAGCGCGGAGGGCTGCGGGGCTGGGGCGTTGAGCGCTGGGGCTGGGGAGGGTGCGGGCGGGGGGGCGGGGGTGGGCGGCGCGGCTGTGGCGGGGACGGGTGCGGGGGCTGCGGCCGCCTCGGGCGGTGCCGTCATGGCTGCGGCGGCGAGCGCCAGCGCCACCACGGCGGTAGAGGGCGTGAGCTTGCGCGCGACGGGCTTGGGGGCGGCGGCTGGTCCGCCGTCCTGCGCACAGTACGCACAGCAGGTGGGTGTGGTGACGAGGGCGCTCGCGCCCGCGCAGCTCACTTGTCGTGACGAGATCCCGCTTTCACCTGCCGGCTCCGAGGTGGGGCCACGAACGACAGCAGCTGCCCCACCGCGTCGCCTGCACGGGCACAGAGCGCGTCGCGAGAGCGGCGTCGTGTTACTCGACCCCGCGGAGCACACAGCTGCGAAAGACGTGCCAGCAAACGCGGCGCACGGCTCACCGGAAGGCGCGGTCTGCTCGGCGCCTGGCAGAGGGGCGGGAAGCGACGTGACGCTCGCCTCGCGGCGCAAGGCCGCCTGCGAAGCGCGCGACGCCCCGCGCCCCGCCCTGGCGCCACCGCGCTTGCCGCGCGGGGCGGAGGCAGCCACGGCCGGCGCGCCCGCCTCGGGCGCGGGGGCCGCGCCGTCGGTGGCGCCCGAGTGCTGCGGCGCGCCGGCCGACGAGGTGCCGCCGGCGTTGCTGCTGGCGTTGATGGCCGCCTCGAGGAACGGGAACGCGCTGGCGCCGCTCTTGACCCACTTCTCGAACTCGGCCCCGCCCTGCGCCGAGCGCGCACCAGCGAATGCCGTGCCGTCCGCAAGAGGCCGGGAACAGCAGTCCGGTGCACGCGCAACACGCATCCTCACCTGCATCACGGCCTGCATGCGGCTGTCCTCGAGCAGCACTGCCTGCGAGCGACGCAAGTCGGGGAGGGTGAGCCCGGCTCGCCCTGGCGCGCCCTCGACCGCGGCAGCGAACTCTCCAGCACGCACACCACCAGCGCGACGCGCGCTTCGCACCTGCTGCGCCTGGTGGAACTCGGCCAGCTCGCGCCGGTACCCCGTCAGCGCAAAGTTGGTGGACGCCGTGGTGCCCCGCAGGCGCACCAGCGCGCGGTCGTAGGCGGCGGCGGCGCTGCTCTCGTCCTCAAACAGCCCTGCGGAACCCACGCACACGCAAAGGCGGCGTTGCCTGCGGGCTCAGGAGAACGCCAAGAGCTCCCTGGCACGTGGGCGGGCGCGCACCGAGGTAGACGTGCTTGGAGCCGGGGATGCCGATGCGCGACTCCCAGCGGCCCGAGGGGTGCGCCGTCACGCCGCGGAACGAGGAGGAGCCGCGGGAGAAGCCCTGCGCGCGCGGCGGCGCCGTGAACCAGGGCGCGCTGATGCCCCTCGCTGTGCTCGAGGCCCTTGAGTCTTCGCGCCGGCGCGACCAAACGGGCCCCCAACCTGGGACTGGCGGCGCACGGCCATGATGAGGTCTTCGAGGGAGATGTTGTCCATCACGCCCAGCAGGTCCTTGTAGCGGTCCAGCCCAAAGTTGATCTTGACCTGAACCATACCGTGGTGCGCAAGCAAGCGGCACGGAAGCAAGGCACACGGGTGCCTGGCGGAGGCGTGTGAGTTGGGGCCCGCTGTACGGCGCCACAGTTGCGCCAGAGCTGGGGCGCACCCCGAGGCCCTTGGTCTTGAGCGCGGCCACGTCGTACGCCTCGGCGGCGAGCTCCTCGTCCTCGTACCCGCCTGCGTTTTTGATAGGGCAAGGTTAGGGTTTGAGAATGGCGCGGGGCCTGGGCTACCGCTTGTCGGCACAGCGTAGCGAGCGGCCGAGGACTTCGAGCGAGCAAACGCGCGGAGCCCCGCTGGCCGCTCACCCAAGTACACCTGGCGGCCCAGCGCCTTCACCCAGATGTGCGCCTCCCACCTGCGTGCGATGGAGCCGTGCGGCAGGTTCGGCGAGGCGCGTGGTCACCCGGCAGCTGCGGTCCGGCCTGATCGTTCGTCCCGACGCACGAGAGGGAGTGAACGGGCGCACCTGCCGCTGCGGCGGTGGCGCGTGACGCCCCTGAAGCGCGACGAGGCCGGCTTCTTGCCCTCCCCCTCCCCCTCCTCCTGCTGCGGCTGCTGCGCCAGCGCCCCGCCCTCGCCGCCCTCGCCCGCCTGCCCGCCCTCGCCCGCCACGCCCTCCCCGCCAGCCCCGCCACGCTGCTTCTTGGAGCGGGGGCGAGCCGCGCCCGAGGGCTGGCGCTTCTTGCGCTTGCCCGAGCCCCGGCGCCGCGCCCGGCGGCGCCCGCCGCCGTCGTCGTCGTCGTCGTCAGAGCTCGCCCGCGCTGTGGCCCACTCGTCGTCGTCGTCGCCCGCGCCGCCGTCCTCCTCGTCCTCCTCCTCGCCCGCGCTGGGCACGTACTCGTCGTCGTCGTCGTCGTCGTCCGCCGCGGCAGACGCGCGGGAGCGACGGCGCGAGGCGCGCTTGGGGGCGGCCCCGCCGCGGCCCGCCCTGCAGGCAGCGCAATGATCAGGCGCATACATGTTGGCAGGCAGGGAAGGAAGTGCACGCCATGCCGCGCAACACACAGCGCTGGCGTAGCAAGCGCAGCAGGCGGTGAATCACCTGCGCGAGGGGTGCAAAGCGTGCTCCGCGCCGCCGGCCACCTGCATTGAGCCGCTCCGCTCCATCGCCGCCGCCGCGGTGGCGGCGTCCAGAGAGACCAGCGGCGGCAGCGCGGCGCCAGCCCCCACCAGCGACATGAGCTGGTCCAACTCCGCCACGGCCGCGCCCACGTTGCTGCTGCCGCGCCACAGCACCCCGCCCTCCTCCCCGCCGCCGCCAGCCCCCCCGCCGCTGCCCGCTGCCGCCCCGTACCGGCCCCCGAGCCCCGCCGGCAGGCCCTGCAGCCCGCCCATCAGCGCGGCGGGCCCCAGGTTGAGGAAGCTGGCCATCTCCTGGTCGTCAAAGGGCGCTGGGAACAGCTCCCCAGCGCCTGCCGCCGCCGCCACCAGCACGCCACCGCCAACCCCCGGCGCCTTGTGCTGCTGCGGCTGCTGCCCAAACAGGCCCCCGAGCACGGCGCTGGCCGCACCCTCGTACCCGCCGCCCGCCGCCGGCACCTCGCCGTCGCGCTGCGGGGTCGCGGCGGCGGCCCCGCCGCCCCACCACGCCCCCGCGCCGCGCGGCGCCCCGTCTCCGAGCTGCGGCGCCGCCAGCGCGGTGCGCGGCGACAGCAGCGGCCTCAGCGGCGACAGGGGGAACTGCCCCGCCAGCAGGCGGTCGAAGAAGCCCAGGGCCGACGCCGTCGCCGCGCCGGAGCCCGTCGCCGTGGAGGCCCACGCGTCGAGCGCGCGCGCGGCAGCCTCGCCCACGCCCCCGGGGTGCGGCGCGAGGGCCGGCGGCGGCGCGCCGCGGGGCGGCGGCGGCGGCGTGGCCAGGTCGTCGCGGTGCGGCGGCCACTGGCCCGGGTGCTGCAGCAGCGCGGCGGTGATGGGCGTGATTGCCGGCGGGGCGGCGTGGTGCGTGTGCGTGTGCGGGGATGAGTAGGCATCGCCGCCCGCCGGCGGGGTGAAGGCCTGCTGGCTCCGGTGGCGCAGGAGCCCCTTGCCGCCGGCCGTGCGAACGTGCAGCAGCTGCTCGTGGACGCCGCCGCCGGGGTCGCGCCACCCCGCCCCGTCCTCCACCTGCGGCGCCTCCTCCTTGATCGCAGGCGAGGGCGGCGGCGGCGGCGCGGTGGCGCGCTGCCAGGCGCGTGTGGCGGCGGGCGTGGGAGAGCTGGTGAGGGGCCGCCCGCGCAGCAGCAGCGGGGTCTGCTGCAGGTCGGTGCCCCGGCGCCATGGCGTGGTGGTCAGCGCAGCGCCACCGTGGGCGGCGGCGGCGCCGGGCTCTGCCGTGGGAGGTGTGGTGTCGCGGTGAGCCGCCTGGCCGCCGATGATGACGTGCGTGGCGCCGCCGGCCAGGTGGTGGAGGCGGCCGGCGGTGGTGGGTGACGCGGTGGTGGTGGCGTGCGGGGCGGGCGCGAGGGTCTGGCCGGGGAGCGACGTTGGCGGGGCCGCGAGGGCGGGGCCGTTGATGCTGCCGCGCCCTTCCACCTGCGAGAGAGGGGTGTCGAGGTGCAGCGCTGGATGAGACGCAGCGCGGGTGGCAGGGCGGGGTCTGTCCTGGGGGACGCGACGTGCAGCTGCGGCGTGTCCGGCGTGCAGGTGCTCCAAGCGAGCCAGCGCCACAGATGTGTGTTGTTGTTGTTGTTGCATTAATCAAGCCTTCGCCTAGATGGCGCTCGGCATCATCGCAAGGGGCCAGTCGCAAAGCGTCACCCAGGTGCCAGGAATTCCTCCGTTCATCCCAAGATGTGTGTGGGGGCTCACCTGCAGAGCGCCTGGGCGCACTGCCGCGGTGTCGGCACTGGTGACGACGTTGGGGGCCGGGGGGGCGTGCGCGGCGGCGGCGGCGGCGGCCGTGGCGTCCGAGGAGGTGAGCGCCAGCACGTGCGCCAGCGTGGCGGTGCTGCTGTTGGAGCTGCCCAGGCCCGGGGGCAGCGCCCGTTGCGCGTGCTGCGCGTGCTGCGGTGGTGCAGCTGCGGGCGCGGCGTGCTTGACGGCGAGCGCGGAGCTGAGGTCGCTCCAGCTGCCGCTGGCGTGGAGCGGCGCTTGCGGGCTGGGGCCTGCAGCCTGCGGGAGGCCCGGCTCAGAGGTGTGCTTGGGGGCTCCCTGCGCAGAGATGGCGTGCAGGGCGTTTACTGGTCAAGGGCGCCTGCCAAGTGCGGCAGGCGTGAGTGACACGATGGTATGCCATTCCTTCCATGAGTGCAGTCGATGAGCGACGGTGCTGGCCCTGTGCGCCGACAGCCAGGGCGCGCGAAGTCCCAGCGCACGGCAGTGGGTGAGCACGGCCAGAGGTCGCGGCAGCGTGGTGTTGGCTAAATGCTGTGAAAGCAAACCAGTCGGTGGTGCTGGAGCTGCTGCGTCCACACGCGACAGGGCCAGCGCAGCCATACGCGCACGGTGGGGCCGGATGCGCCGTCCCCGCGTGATGGATGTTATGAGGCACACCAAAGCGAGCAGCGCAGATGCGTGCGTGCGCTGGAGAGCGAGGCGCGCGCCCTGGTGTCCTCCTCACCTGCTCCTGGTGGCCTTCGGCGCTCGGGCAGGGGACCCCACCACGGCCGGGAGAGCCCGACGCGGCCACGGCGCGCGGCGAGCAGAGCTTGCGGCGCTGCGGCGATGGGGCAGGGCCGGCGATCGCTGCGCGCGTGCCTCCTCCTGGCAGCAACGCCTGCGGGCTGCGAGGAGCTCCACCGCTCGCCCCTGCCGCCACCTGGTCGTTCATCGCGCCAACCTGCGCTCCGCACGAGCAGGACGGCCGTGTGGCGTGCTCAGTGGCGGCGCAGATCAGCGCCACGGTGGTGATCCTGGAGCGCTGCGCGCCGTGGACCCCCTGAGATCGTGCTCGCAACACACCTTGAGCCTGCGAGTCCCCGATGCAGCTCGCAGGCGCGCTGAGGGCCCGCCGCGCTCCTAGTGCTCGCGAATCGCGACGCCTGGAGAAGTGCTGGAGAGCTGCGGATTGTGTGGCCAATCGGAAAGGAGGTGCGCGGGAGATCTCTCGCGGCGCAACGCCCGACCCTGCCGCACGAGAGGGTGATCACGGAGCTGGCGGTGCGTGCGTGCACTGTGCACTGTGCGCTTCTTGGCCCTGCGTTGTCGGCGTGCACGACAAGCGCCCAGCCGCTCGATGAACGCCTCGGACACTGGGGTCTTGGACGATCCCGGCGGCCCAGGTCGATCTGCATCTGCCGTGCCACGGCAAAAGCAGGACGGCCGGCCCGAGCGCGCTCGCCGGCCGCAACAGCGCGTGGGGGCACCTTCAGCAGCACTTATGCGATGCTTCTCCATCATGCTGCGCCTGGATGCGCCTGCTGCCCGCCAACGCGCGCACCACGCATCATGCAATCGCGCGCAGCAGCGATCCTGCCATCCTGCGTTTGCACTCGTGGGCCAGCAAGCTCCCAGAACCATCATGCACGTCAAAGCCTCCAAGCAGCAGCAGGCCCGATGCTCTGCTCGCTTCCAACCCGCAAAGGAGAGTTCGCGTCACATCACCCCTCCTCGCGTGCGTCCGCCAGCTCGTCCTCGAGCTCCTGGATGCGCCTCTGCAGCAGCTGCACCAGCTCCTGCAGCCGGTCAATCTCCACGTGCGCTATCCGGAGCTGCACGTCCAGCGCCTCGCTCCTGACCTCCACAGAAGTCATCGCCCCCCCGCCTCCACGGGCCGACGGCGCGCGCTGCAGCGCGCCCGCCGTGCCCCCGTCGAGGCCCCTTGCCGCGCCGCCGTTGGCCCAGGAAGCCGACGACCTGGAGGCTGCCCCCGCCTCGGCCTCCTCCTCGCCGCCCGCCCCGTCCACGACCGACGCGGACGTCCGCAGGCCGGGCGGGGTGACGCTGCGGCCGCTCCCGCTCGCCACCAGCGCAGCCCCGCCCGCCCGCGACGCGCTGCCCGCTCTCCCCAGCATGGGCGAAGCTGAGGGCGGCGCCCCGCCCGATAACGCAGGCGCTGCCTGGGCGGCGGCGAGCTTGTCCCCCAGCTGCTGGATGGTGCCCTCGTAGCGCTCGATCTGCGCCCGCTGCTCGCCGCAGCGCCGCCGCAGCATGCCCAGCTCCCTCCACAGCTCGTCGTCCTGCTCCACCGGCGGCCGCCCCGGGCCCCTGCGTGCGCACGCGCTTACAGGCGCGGCAATCAACCCTTCAGCTTCCCGCGCTCGTGCGGGCACCAGAGCCCGTGCGGCCCTTCTCTCCGAGGGCGCCCCCAACCCACCCAAGGGGCCGCACCTGCTCTCGAGCTGCTGCTTCTTGGCCAGCGCCACCTCTGCCCTCAGCGCCGAGATGAGGCGGTCGTCGTTCTGCGTCTTGGTCAGCACCACGGCCACCTTTTCCTTGAGGCCAGACAGCTCGGCCTCCAGGATCTTGCGCCTGCACGCCGCACGAGCTGGCAGCCGAATGACAAGGCCGCCCAGAGATTGCCCCACAGCACGCTTGCTGCGACCGTGGGCAGCATGGGCGCACCGTGGTTCGGCGCGCCGCACCTGGAGACGGCGCCCTCGGCGCGCGTGCGCTGCGCCTCCGCCTCCTGCTGCGCCGCCGCCAGCTCGGCCTCCAGCTGCTCCAGCTCGGCGTTCTTGCTGCCCGTCACCTTGGCCAGCACCTTTTTGCCCGCCACCTCGTGCCGCGACTCGGGCGCCAGGCCCTGCGCAGCATGCAGAGCGCTCCCTCCCAGGGTGTGCTGGTGCTGCTGACCATGGCCGCTGAGCTCAGGCACCGCCACCCAAGCTGCCAAGAGCTCACCTGCGCGGCCTTGAGCGCCTGCACTTGGTTGCGCAGCGCCAGGATCTGCTCGCGCCGCCCCTTCCAGTCGGACGACCCCTCGTCCAGCACCTTGCCCAGCGGCACGTCCTCGCCCACCTCGCGCTGCAGCGCCCGCGTCAGCTTCTTGAGCTCAATCTCCTGCGTGAAGGCCTGCAGGTGGGCCAAGGAGGGAGGGCGCGACAGCGCTATGCTCGCCGTGCCTGGCTTGCCGTCGTGCCGTCGGAGTTTGTGGGGAGCGGCAGCAGCAACCGGGGGGAACAACAACGTGCCTTTTGTTCCAGCTGCGAGATCTTGTTGGTCTGCTGGTTGTACTTGTCCTTCCACGCCTCGACCTGCTTGTTGGCCTGCTCGGCCGCCTCGGCCGCCTGCTCCACCATTTGCCGCGCGATGCCCTCCACCGCCTGCGGTGCGCAGCCGCGGCGACGAGGCGCACGCACGTGGTTCCAAGTCTGCCGTGTGAGAGAGGCCTGGTGTGCGTCTAGAAGAGGCGGGCGGTGACGCACCGAGGCGGGGAGGGCGGCCTTGGGCTTGGCGGCGGCCATGGCGTTCACGTCCGCCTGCAGCTTGCTGGCACGCGCCTTCTCCTTCTCCAGCTGCATCGTGAGCTGCCGGTTCTGCGCGCGACGCAGTGCACGCCACGCCACGCACGTGCGCGTGAAGCGGAGCCCCTCCCTACCTGCCTCCGTCGGTGGACCTGGACACCCACGCGTGGTCCCAAGGCGCTCCTGGACGCTGCGGACCACGCCGAGAGCCGCGCATGCGGCCCGGTGGAGCGGCCACACACGCGTGTGCGTCCTCCCTCTTCCCCTGAGCGAGCGAGCGAGGGACGCGCCTTCTTCGAGAGGTCGATGATGCGGGCCGTCTGCACGTCCTGCGCCTGAAGCGCCGTGGCTGCGTCGGCGACGTCTCGAAGCTCGGCGAGCTCCTCATCCTTCTCGCGGCACGCTTGTTGGAGCTCAGCGTAGCGCGCTTGCAGGTCGCGCAACTGCGCAGTGCACGTTCAGTGCGTGCCATTGCTCAATTGCTTGCTTGCTGCCCTGTGCTTGCTGCGCAGCGGCCTGGGTCCTGCGCGTGGCGCGCACCTGGATGACCGCGTCCGCCATCCTGCCTCCTGCTGCAGCCTCTAACTCCACAACAGGTACCCTTCACGCCCTGCTGCACATGCTGCACACTTGTGCTTCGCTCTCACCGCATGCTCGTCCGGGCGGAGCTCGCGTCCTGCGGCCCGAGCGTGCGGCGCATTAGCGACGATGGCGGGCCCACGCAGCTCGCTCATCACGTACGTGGTCGTCCCGGCCGTGCTGCTGGTGCGTGTTGGCGCTCGCGACTCGATGGTCAGGCCGGGGAGGTGCTCCCTGCTCGCTTTCCGGCCAAGCTGATGCTCTTCCTGTTGTGCGGCGTGTGTTCACCACAGGCCGGCTACAGCCTGCAGACCTACATCGTGGAGTTCCTGTTTGGGGGGACCATCGCGCAGCAGCTGCTCGCCCAGCAGCAGCACAACGCGTCGACGACCCACGTCACGCCCCGCACCTGTGCGTGTCCAGCTCCCTTCCGGGCATCACAAGAAGCGGGATCGCGGGCAGGGCACGTGATCACGGCTCTGCGAGCATGAGCGCTGCCCGGGCCCGCTGATCACGGCGCTGCCCCGCCTCCCGCCGGCGGCTGGGCGGGGGGAGCATCACGCACACCAACGCGTGCGCGCCGCGTGTGACGCTGCAGGCGGCGTGCCTGCGGATGGCGACGAGGTGCAGCGCTTTGCCAAGTTCCTCACCTTCCCGTCCCTGGGTGACCGCTCGACGCCCGACCACATCGCGCCGGGCCACCAGGAGCACTTCGAGGCCATGCTGGACTTCCTTGAGACGAGCTTCCCAGACGTCTACAGCCACCTGACCGTGGAGAAGGTGGGGGAAGGCACGCACTTTTCGGCCCCGCCCAAAGGCGCGGCAGGCGGGAACGCGTCGGCGGCTGGGGGCGCTTTTCTGGTCGTGCACCTCGCAGCTCGCCTCAGACCGGGACATCAACGCAGCTGCAGCATGCGCTGGCACCTCTTGGCGCAGGTGGGCGTGGACGGGTGGTCACGGCTGTACACGTGGCACGGCAGCGACTCGTCGCTGGCGCCCGTGCTCTTCATCAGCCACTACGACGTGGTGCCGGCGCCCAACGAAGGGGAGCGCAAGTGGAAGCACGGCCCCTTTGACGGCAAGGTGGTGGACGGGTGAGCAGCAGTGTATGTAGCCACGCCCCCTCTGCGCCCTCTGTGCAGTCGAGGGAGGCTTCAGGACTGACGTCGCACGCTGGTCCCGTGCCGCAGGTACGTGTGGGGCCGTGGCGCGCTGGATGTCAAGTTCAGCGTGACGGCGCTGCTCGAGGCCGTCACGCGCCTGCTGGCCCAGGGCTACCAGCCCAAGCGCACCATCCTCATCACCTTTGGCCACGACGAGGAGGTGCGCAAGTGCGCCCAAGCTGCGCGCGCATGTTGCCGCGCTTCAATTCCTGCCCTGGCCTTGGTCTCATGCTAATGTGGTCCTTGCCGTGTGCTCGCAACCTCGCGCAGCTGGGTGGCAACAAGGGGGCGGCAGAGGTGGCGGAGCTGCTCAAGAGCCGCGGCGTGCAGCTCGACGTGGTCGTGGACGAGGTGCGCCGGCCCGCCTTGCAGAGCTCGGGGTGGCGGTGCTGCACGCGCGCGGCGTGGTGGGGCGGGCAGGCAGGTATGCTTTGCGCGCCTGTGTGCCTGGTTGGCGGAGCAGGGCGGCATCATCATCAACAACGGCATCAAGGGGCTGATTGAGCAGCCGGTGGCCCTGGTCGGCACCGCCGAAAAGGTGCGCGTTGTCCTTGAGGGCTGTGATGTGCTGCTTCGTGACCGTTCCGCCCCTCTGACGCCCGTGGTGGTGGTTGCTGTGGGGCCTGCCCTGCCCTTCGCACAGCTCTACACGAGCGTGCTGCTGGAGTTCACGGCCAGCGGCGGCCACAGCAGCATGCCGCCCATCGACCACACCGACGTGGCGGCGCAGATTGCGCGCTTCATCGCGCACGCCACCGTCAACAAGCCCACCGGTGCGCACAACGTGGGGCAGCCGTGGCGACTGTCCCTGCAGGCCCGTGAGCGATTCGGGTGATGTTGCAGCGGTGCCAGCTGCCAAGTGCTGCGCTGCTCTCTGCCCGTGCAGCGGAGCTGCTGCCTCCCACCTCGGACATGCTCAAGGCGCTGGCGCCCTTTGCCCCGCCCCTCAGCCGCTTCTTAATCAACAACGCCGACACCTGGTGAGCGCGCTTCCTCACAACTTAGCTTTCAGGGCAAAGGACCCGCAAGCGCAAAGCGGGCTTTGACGCATTGAGCGTCCTGCGTGCGCACACGTGCGCAGGCCCTTCAGCCGCCTCACCACGTCAAAGCTGGCCACCTCGAGCGCCGAGACGCAGGCGCTCGTGCGCACCACGCTGGCCATCACGCAGATCCACGTCGGCGTGGCCGACAACGTGCTGCCGCCCTCGGGGTGGCTCACCGTCAACATCCGCTCGCACCCCAGTGCGTGCGTGACTGCCTGGCTTTGCATCCCGTTCGGCACATGCGGCCAGCTGGCCCAACCTGTCGCGCATTGGCACACTGCGCGCGCGTCACGTGCAGGCGTGCTGCGCCAGGACATTCTCACCTCGCTGGAGGAGACGCTCATCAACTCGGGGCTCAAGGGCCTCAACGTGCAGGTGAGCGCAGCCCGAAAGGACACACCTGCCTGCGCCGCTCGCCCAGTGTGGGGCAGGCCAAGGACGCTGACGGCGATGCGTGGCGTCGCCCCTGGTGTTCTGCGCAGTTGAGCGTGAGCAACGCCTCGCACTTTGGCCCGCCGGGCGTGGTGACGCCCACCGAGGGGCGCCACTTCCAGCTGCTCAAGCAGGCCATCCAGGAGCATTGGAGGCACAACGACGTGGTGAGCTTCGCACGCGACGGTTGGCCCCTGCTGCCCTGCTCGTGTGCTCCTGCGCTGCATCATCACTCCGCTGCCGCCCGCGCTGCGATGCGTCTTGTGTGGCCGCAGCCCGTGCCCGTGGCGCCCTTCCTGTTGTCGGGTGGCACGGACAGCAAACATTTCGCCGGCCTGAGCCCCAACGGCATCCTGCGGTTCGTGCCCTACGCCGTGACCAAGGGCGAGGGCGGCGAGCTCGAGACGGTGCACGCGCGGGACGAGCGGGTCAAGGTGACGGACTACGCCAACGCCATCTGCACATACGAGCGCGTGCTGGAGCTCTTCTCCGCGGCTTGATCCTTTCGTCATTCTTTTTGCGGTTTCTGCGGGAGCTCATGCATGCAAGAGGTATTGGCGCGCCTTGGCGCAAAGGCGGAGCCGCGCTGCTGGGGCTCACACACACACAGAGGCAGGGGTCATCAAGAGGGGGTCAGAGAACGGTGGGCATCAAGTCAAACGGGTTCGAGGCCTGCTCAGTAGTAGTAGGCGGTCATGGCCCAGTTGGCTAGCGCCGAGCCCGCCACCTTGAGCGCCACCTGCACGGTGCCATGACGCGTGGCCACCATCACGCACGCCGTCGTCAGCCCAGCATGCCCAACAGCGCGAACGAGGAGGGCCGCGCCACGACATGTCGGCTCTACTCACGATGGTGCCTGGAGGGACGGGCAGCGCGATGCCCAGCAACTGCTGGAGGTACTCTGGCGCGCTGAACACCAGGATGCCGGTGAAGGTGGCCAGCAGGCCCAGCAGCGCGCCGCGCACAAAGTTGCGGCCCGCTGCGCAGCGCCACACGCAGCAGGAGCAGCACATAGCCACGGTCAGCACTCGTCCTCCTGCTCATCCGGGCCCCTTGGTGCGTGCCTGTGCTGCTGCCGCCGTGCATCGCTCCCAGCTGTGCGGACGCCACCCTCCCGTTGTGCCACGCTCACCCCGCCCTGACTCCTCGTCTGTGGCCATGTCTGGGTCCTCGGGCGGCGGGTAAATGGCGTTCTGCTTCATCACGTTGCCCGCAATGCCCACCAGCATGCCTGCGCGACAATTCGCATCGCCACAAGGCGCACCGTGCAGGGTGTCCATCCCTCGCTGCTGGCCTGCCTCCACCCCCAAGGACAAGCTGCTGGGCCCCCGGTAGCCGCCATGGCCCCTTCTGCAGGCCTGCACGCCCGGACACCGCCTCACATGCCATGGCCTTCTGGATGTTGGGCGCCTGGAAGGCAAACGCCAGCAGGCCGAGCTGCAGCGCGCCAAAGATCATGATGATCTTGGGCGTCGCGTCCCAGCGCCTGCGTGCACCAGCCAGGCGCAGCACGCCACGTGCTTGCAGCTGCTGCGCGTCCATGGCTGCGATGCGGGCGCCACGGAGCGCCCCACCCCCCAGCGCCATCCGTCCTCAGGCTCACTTGGGGCGCCATGGGAAGAGCTGCTCCCGGTCCGCGTACTTGATTTCCTTGGGGATGGTGTTGCCGCTCTGCGCGCACAAGCGAGCCAGCCGCACACAGCGTGGATCCATCCTGCCGGCACCCCGCCGCCGCGCGAGCGAGGATCCGCCCAGGAGCGGGCGCCCTGCTGCGAGGCGCACCTTGAGCCTCGCGTTGAACGCCTTCATCATGAGCTGGCCGTGCGCGGTCTCAATCTTCTGGATCATCGAGCTGTTGCCGCGGTGCTTGCTCCTCGCGCGGTTGTACGCGCGCGTGATTTCCGTGTTGTCGGCATCCTCCTTGATGCCCAGCACCTGCTCGAGAGGGAGGGACGCAGAGCAGGCTCGCAATCTCTTGCTGCTGGAGCCGCCACCACGAAAACAGGTCGCCCGAGCAGGAGCCACCAAAGCACGCGCCTGGTATGGGTCCTCCGCTGCAGCTGAGCAACACCCAGCGAGCTGCTGGCGCTGAGGCAGCGGCAGGAGCAGCGCTGGTCGCCGCAGCACCACGGGCTGCCGCCCGCTCACGCTCGCGACGCCAGCAGAGTGCGATGGTGACCGTAGCGCCTGCATCCTGTGGTGGTCCTGCTGCTGCCCCAGACGCGCTGCACGCTCGAGGCTGGCGCAGCACGCACGCTCGTGCTGCGCGTTCGAGCTGAACGCGGACAGGCGGGGACAGCGGGCTCTTCTGTGGTGGGTTGCGAGGTGCGTGCGGAGGTGAGGTGAGGGGTCGCCCCTCCCACGCAGCGGCGCGCTGGAGCCCATCCCGGGCATCGCGCGATTGCCTCCCACGCGCCTCCCGCCTGCTCGGTACATCATCAAGGGATACGCGAGGCTCT
>VFQP010002803.1_pt1 | contig 18826 bp, 20 predicted proteins | sample 3512351 | NCBI WGS metagenome assembly VFQP01 (sample SAMN10412372, study PRJNA504923) | tailings metagenome | isolation source: Relicate 1 Philex TSF1 revegetated site | place: Philippines: Tuba, Benguet | collected 2017-08-29
CGCCCGCGTTCCTCGCCCCCTCCGCCTCCCCCCCCAGCCCTCACCTCGAGCGCCAAGCCCTGCCCCGCCCCGCCGCCGCACTCAAAATGAACCAGCAGAGCCGCCGCGTGCGACAGCTGCGCCGCCGTCAGCTGCGCCACCGCCGCCCCTGCCCCCGCCGCCGCCCCCGCCTCGCCATCGGGGCCGGCGCCAGGCCTGCCGACGCCCAGCAGGGCTGCCAGGCGGCCCAACAAACGCGCCACGGCGGGCGCGCCGGCGGGGAGGCCCAGCGCCGCCGCCGCGCGGAGCGCCGAAATCACCTCGTCCGGGCTTGCGCCGGCGCCGCTGCTGCCGCTCGCCACCCGCCGCCCGCCCTGCACAACGCCGTATTGATAAGGCAACAGCAACAAATGACTCCACGCCGTCCGGCGCCACCCAACCGCCCCAACCGCCAAGCTCGTTGCGTCGCGCGCGCTGCAACGCAGCAAGCGCCACGAAAATGCGAGGATCATGATGGCTCACCGATGCGGGGGCCAGGGCCAGCTCCGCGCCTGTGCCGCCGCCGCCCTCTAGCAGCAACGCCCTGTAGTCTAGCGGCTGCTTCTTCTTGCTCACCCAGGGCGGAGGGGCGCGGTCCGGAAGCAGGTGCTGCAGCAGGCGTTCGCCCAGCCGCCGCCTCGCCGGCTGCGCCGAGCCCTCGTTAGGGTTGTGCAGCAGCACGGAGAGCAGCTGGCGGATCTGCGGGCGGGAGAGCCGCAGCCCCGCCCGTACGTACACCTGCTCGCAACCAACCACCAACCACGACGACAAGGCAGGCGGTTGAAGCCGCGCGGGCTGGGCAAGACGCGGATCGCAGAGGGAGCGGGGCGGCAGCATGAGGGCTGAGGGCTTTGGGTCTACGGACCTCTTGCACGCGCCGGTCCCAGGGCTCGAGCAGCTCTGGCGCCGCCGGAACCGACGGCGCCGCCGCCACGGGCGCCCTGCGGTGCTTGCGCGGCAGCTCCGGCAGGCCTGCCGGGGCGGTTGCGGCGGCGGTTGGCAGGGCTGTTGCGAGCGTGACGGCGACGCTGGGCAGGCCGGGCGCCACCTGCGCACACGCATGCCATGACGGCGTGATTTGAACTTCACAGCGCACGGGTGGGGCGCCTGACGATCGACGCTTGTCAGCCCTGCTCCTGCCCCTCCTCCGCCTGCCCTGGCTTTGCCCAAGGGGACCACTACGCGCCTTGTGTTGCCGCAGCTGTGCGACAATGGTGGCGCGCGATGCGAGCAAGTTGCAGTGGCGCCTACCCGAGTCGCCATGCGCCCGCAAGCCGCAAGCCCTGAGACTCGCGCACCCGCTCGGCTCGGCCGTAGGTGGGCAGCGTGGGGTTGGTCACCACGGGCGATCGGCGCTGCGCCGCCGGCGGCCACGCCGGCGGCCGCGACGCCGGCAGCGTCGGCGCCACCTCTGCTGCGTCCGCCGGCAGCGGCGCTCCGCCGACGCGGCGGCCGCGCCGCTCCGCCGCCCTCCTCTCCGCCAGCTGCAGCGTGGCGGGGCTGGCCGGCAGGCTCAGCAGCAGGTGCCGCGCCGCCCGGTCCAGCAGCCCCGCCCAGGCGGCGGTTCCGCCGGCGGTTGGGGTGGTGGTTGGCGGCGGTTGGCGGCGGTTGGCGACGAGCGCGTCGAGGGCGCGCAGCAGCGGCGCCAGCGTGTGCGGCGTGAAGTCGCGGAGGGTGACGGCGGGCGGCGTGTCGCGCTGGTACTTGGAGGGGCGCCTAGGGTTGAGGTAGGGTTGGGCGCGGGTGACGACGCCGGCGAGGGTGCGGTAGCGGTAGGTGCAGCGGGGCAGCAGTTGGAGGTCGGGGGGGATGCCGGGCGCGGCGCCGCGGGCCGCCAGCTTTAGCAGCGGGTTGGAGGGCGCGTTCTGCGGGTACGGCGCACGCGCACCCGCCACAAGTGTGACGTGGCAGGCGGCGAATGTCAGTGGGCCAGAGGAGAGGCGCGTTTCGCAGGCTGCTGGGCGTGCAACTTGACCCCGCTAGAATGTCAGTCGCCCAGGCGGCGCCCAAAGGCGAGGGACGCCCTCTGGCACCTTTCCCAAAAATGGCAGGATTCGGGTATGGTGTGCGCACCTCGATCTGGTCGTCCAGTTGGTGCGCCGTCGCCTCCGCCAGCGCCTGCACCAGCGGGCCAAGCTCCAAGGCTGCCGCCGGCGCCACCGCCCCTGCGCACATCGGTTTCCCGCCGATGCCGCCAAACGCCGCCAAATCAGCTTGCGGCGCGTGGCTCTGGCCCTGTTTGCAGGGCATGCAGCATCGCCCGCACCTGACGCTCCCAGCGACGGGGAGGCGCCTCCATGGCCAAGCCCCGGCAAAGCCCTAAGGTGCTCCAGCGCCGTCGCCAGCTGCGCCAGCCCCCGCCACCCCAGCTGCGCAGCCAGCTCCTTTTCAGGCAACCCCACCGCCCGCTGCGCCACCAGGGCCAGCAGCTGCCCGGCAGCTTCCGCCGACGGCCCGGGCGCGCCGTTGCTCAGAGCCCTGAGCCCATGCGAGGGCGAGTGCAGCGCGGCGAGCGCCCACAGCGCGGCGGCGAGGTGGTCCAGCGGCATGTGCCGCCGAGCCCAAATGAGGGCTTGCCGCTCCAGCGACGCGACGGAGCGCGCCAGCGCTTGCACCTGCGGATGAGCACCTCCGCCAAACACAAGCACCGGACTGACACAGGCGTGCTGTGGGACTTGGATGTGCCGGACCCTCCTGCTGGCCACACCGTCCCGCGGCACTGCACGCTGAACACGCAGGCGGTGGCGGCACCAAACACCCCAGCACCCCAGCAGAGGGCCCGATCTGGCGATCCTTCATCAGCGGGCTGCAGCTGCAGCACCGTGACACCATGTCATGAACGCCATGCAACGACGACGACGACGACGACGACGACGAGCAGAGGGGGGCCCACCTCCTGGTCCACTGGCGGCACGTGGACGCACCTGCTGTTGCTGCCACAGCCGCTCGGCGTCGCCCGCGTGCTGCAGCAGCGGCGCGCACTTGCGCCACGCCGCGCCGACAGCCCACAGGCTCGTGGCCTGCTGCTGCTGCGAGCAGTGCGGCGCCAGGTGGGCAAACCGCCCTGCCAGCGCCGCCAGCAGCGCCAGCGGCAGCTGCCGCTGCGGCTCGGTGAGCGCGGCCAGCGCCGCCGGCCGCTGCCAGCGCTGCTGCTGCGAGGCGCGCTGCAGCATGTGCGGCAGGCGCGAGAGGCAGCGCGCCGTGAGGTCGGCGTCGAGGATGGCGGCGTGGCGCAGCACGGGCAGCGCCATCTCCTCCAGGCTGGCGGGCCGCTCGAGCGCGGCCTGCAGCTGCAGGATGTCGGTGGACTGCACCACCAGCGGCTTGGTGAGCGTGTGGCGGCGCCGCGCGCCGTGCTGCGTGCCGGCGGCGGCGGCGTGCCAGCGGTTGGGCGGCCTGGAGCAGCCCTCCAGGAGCAGCCTGTTGAGCACATGCCCACACGCGCATCGCGTGAGTGCTGCGCGATTCTGCTCCTGCGTGCTGGGCTGAGCCCGAGGCCATCGTGCGCACCTCATCGTGCTGTTGCTGGAGGACGCCATCGCGCCCGCGCCACAGGACGAGGAGCTAGACATGAATGTGAGTGCTCCATCGCGCGCGCTGCTGGCCCGCGATCCTCCTGCGTTGCGCCGAGAGGGGGGGCAGCGCAAAGATCGTGCGCCACCTTGAGGCTCCCCAGCTCCCCAGCATCGCGCGCGTTCACGAGCGCGTCCACACAATCCGGCTGTGCACCTTGCCGCAGGAGCTGAGCCAGCACGCCCACGGCCCCTCCTCCGCGCTCGCTGCCGGCCACCACGGCCACCAGAGCCTGCCAGCAGTTCTGCTGGGCCGCAGCTCCTGCGCGGCCCCTCATCGTTCCTTGCTCTCTGCTTCAAGTCTGCTGTTGCAGCAAATAGGAGTCCGGTGGAGAAAAACGGGCGCAGCCTAACGCGGCAATGCGCACGCGGGGCGCACAGATCCGGGGCTCAGGGCTCGAGCTGCACGTCCTGGTACACGACCAGGAACTCGCCGACCATGCGCCTGTCGGGCACCACGTTGGCCATGCCGTACCTGCGCAGCAGACGGCCAGGCGCACGACGAATTCGCATCGCGTCTTGCGGCACTCGTTCACACACTCCCGCACCCTGCAACCCACACGCCCTGCCCGCCCTGCGCCCGCCCTGCATCCCCGTGCAGCGCCCGCAAGGTTGCTCTTCCTCGCTCACATGGGCGCGCTGCCTCCCTTGACGGCGTCCGGGTCGTGCAGCAGCTGCCGGCACGCCGCCTTCAAGTCGGCCAGCAGCCCGTCCACCAGCGCCAGCGACCCGTCCTCGCCAATGTGCGCCGCCGTGAAGCAAAAGTGCAGCGCTGCGTGGGTGAAGCACAGCACGCAGCCATACGCGCCGGGTCAGGCGCGGCAGCCAAGGAGCGGCAAGGGGCGGTGAAGCAAAAGTGCAGCGCTGCGCGGCGGCCAAAGTGCATTGCCACAGCCGTTTGCAGCAGCGCGGGGTCAGGCGGGAGCAGCAAGGTTGGCGGCACGGGCGGGCGGCCCGCACGGTTCAACGAGAGGCCCGCTCACCTGGGGGGTTCTGCAGCGCGTTGCAGTGCCAGCCCGACCGGGCCAGCAGGTCCTTGATCTGCACGTGACCACGTGCAGCAGCGCACGCCAGGCAGCAACAGCACGTCATGTCAACCGCCCCACGCACGACCCCCTGCGTGCCCGCCGGCAAAGCATGTGTGGCACTGCGCGCCAGGACAAGTCGGAACAGGCAGGTCGCGCGCCCAACCAATCGCGAGCCCCTTGCACTCCTGACCTTGTAGACGTTCATCTTGTTGGTGGGCGCCGTGGTGAAGGCCACCAGGCACATGTCAGGCTGGCCCAGCACGCGCAGCTCGGGGATGCCCGCCCGGATGCCCTCGGCAAACCTGCCAGCACAAGCGCGCACGCGCGCCCGCAAGGCAGGGCGAGGAGCGCACCACGCGCGTCGCCCTCGGCACGCGGAAGCAGAAGCGGCGTGAGCAGCACACGCCAGCTCCGCCTTTTCTGCCCCCCCCCCGCCCAGAGAGCATCGCCGCCGCGTCAGCGCCCGGTGCTGAGCGCGGCTCGCAAAAGCAAAGCAGGACGCCCCGGCTCTCCTCACTTGTCAGCGGCGGCCAGCAGGCGCCGGGTGTGCTGCAGGTACCCGCTCTCGCCCTGGGAGATGAGCGCGGCCCAGGCGCACGCGATCAGCGCGCCGGGCCTGCTGCCTGCGAGCACGCGGCAGCGTGTCCGCGCACGACAACATGAAGTCAGTGGACGCTTGCCCTGCCCTGCCAGCGGCTGATGCAAAGCGACGACGGCACGCGAGTGGTGTGAGGCTCAGCCCGCAAAGTCGCAGCTCGGCTGCTCCGCCATTGCCGGCGCCACCGCCCGCACGGCCGTCAGCGAGGGAGTGCGAAAGCCACGCACCTGCCATGGTGGGGGAGATGTAGAGCCCGCCCGTCCAGTCCGTGATGCTTGTGAACTGCGAGCGCAAAGCACGCACACAGCAAGACGAGACACGTAGCACCTCTCCTTTAGGCGCCCGCCCCCACGGTGGAGAGGCAGTACAGGCACTCTCACGGACGCTGCTCGGCAGTGCCCGGAGCGTGCGCCAATGACATGGAACCCAGGGCGTCGCACTGCCAACATGCCGCAGGCGGATTAATCTGTCGCCACGCAGCAAGTTCACACGCCAAACCTGAGCAGCCGCGCCACGCTCCAACCCACCTGATGCGCCCGGAGCTCAGGCTTGGAGTAGAGCACCACGCTGCTGCCCTTGTGCGCCAGGCCAAACTTGTGCGTGTCCACGCTCATGGACGTGACGCCCTGTCGACCAGGGCACAGCACGCAGCGCGCACGGTCAGCGCACACAGTCATGCCCCCAACACGCCCCAACAGGCGCTGCAGGAGGGGGCAGAGTGCAAGCAGGGCGGCAACGGGGCCTGGGAGCCGAGAGGAGATGAGAGTTTCCCTCACCTTGACCTCGAAGGAAAAGGGCGGGATGGGGCGGCCCAGCTTGCGGGCGAAGGGCAGCACAAAGCCGCCCAAGCATGCGTCCACGTGCAGGCACACGCCCGCCGCCCGACACACCTGCTCACACGAGGAGCAGGAGAAAGCGGCAGCAGCGTGGCCGGGCGCCGTCATCCCGCCCTCAGCGAGCAACCCCGGCCACTCCGTTTGCACATTCTCCAGGCCGGCACCGACTGGCGGGCTCAGGCCCCGGGACAGCCGACAGTCGCACCTTGGCGATGCCCTCGACGTCGTCGATGACGCCGTGGGGGAAGCCCGGCGCCGACGCCACCACCACGGCCGTCTGCCCCGTCAGCGCCGCCCGCACCGCCCGTGCTGCACCGCAGCAACCGACCACCGCAACAGCCACGAGGCCCAGCTGAGCCACAAGCGCCGCATTCGCCTTGGCCCTGGCGTGCATGGCAGCGTGCGCACACCCGAGAGGCACCGGTCCTGGCCCTAGCCCACGAAACCCTGGCCTGAGCCCAATCACCCATGCACCTGAGAGGCGCAGGTCCTTGCCCACGGGCAGCTGCACCAGCCGCATGTTGAAGTACTCGGCAGCCTTGATGTACGCGGCGTGCGCCGAGTCAGCGATGAGGATCTCCGGCCGCGTCACGCCGCGCCTGCGCCGTGTCACGACACCACATGGGAAACGGGCAAGCAGTGCTGCCATTCTTCTCCCTATGCGATGGAAGCGCTTTGTCTGCGCGCCTCTGTGGCTGGCGATGGCGGCCATCCGCGTGGCCCCAGTGACGGGGCAGCGGTGCGCGAGCGCGGAGCGTTGTCCCTGTGCGTTTGGAGCGTAAGGGGGGGGCCGGCGGGCCCCTCGCGACGCATGGCGCTGGCTGCCAACCTCACCTCGCGTGCGCCCAGTCGCGGGACGCCTTCATCGCCAGCAGGATGGACTCAGTGCCGCCTGCGGCCACCACCACCACGACACAACATGCCAAAAGCACGGAGGCTCACGCCAGAGCGGGCCAGAGCACGAAGGAGCGGCGCGCTGTGGCGGCGCACCGATCGGGGCGCGCATGAGGTGAGGCAGCATGCCAGCATGTGTCGGGGCCACTTCCCTCTCGACGGTTCGGTCGCAATCACGCTGCCGGGCCCTCGGCCGCAACCCCTCACGTGCCCACCACCACCACCGGCCACCACTGGTCGTGCTGCCGCACCCGCAGCCACCTCCGCCCACCCACCCACACCTCGCGCGCCCACCCCCTCCTCCCGCTCACCGCTGGTCATGCTGCCGCACACGGTCGTGCCGGGCCCGCCGCCCAGCAGGCTCGCCGTCATGGCCACCACCTCGGCCTCCATCTGCCGCACCGACGGCCACGTGTCGGCGTGCAGCGGGTTGGTGGTCGCGAACATGACGAACGCCTCGTTGAGCAGCTGCAGGTGCGCCGCCGAGTCGGGCATGTAGAGGGAGCCCGACAGGCGCGAGTTGCCCCCCGCCACCTGCAGTTTCATCGGGCGGCATGCGACCAGCGCGTCATGTCCTTGGCGCGCGCGGTGGGCACTGCTGGTGAGAGGAAGGAGGACAAACGTGCGGGGGCTGCTGCGTAAGCGCTCCGTCGCGAGGCGAGGGTGCGGGTGCGGGCGTGCCCCCAGGCCACAGCACCGACCTTGGTGTCGTGTTCCTGGCGCTGGCGCAGCTCCTGCAGCACGTCCGCTGGCGCGGTGCCCTGATCCGGCAGGCGTACGCGAACGGAGGCGGGCGGCACGCCCCGGGCGGCGAGCAGATCGTTGCGCAGTTTGTCCATCTCCTTTTGGACCATGCCGGATAGGCCAGGCAGAGTGCGCAGGAAGGCCACGATGGAGCCCAGCACGCCGCGCTGCCGCACGGAGTCCACGATGGAGCTGGCCAGCGCCCACAGCCGCAGGGCCACGAGCAGCGCCAGCGCCGTGAGCGCCACGATCTGCCATGGGCGCAGCGAGGACAGCGCCGCGTCGAACTCGGCGAGCGCTGGCTGCGCCCATCGCTGCAGCTGCTCCTGCGTGTGCGCCTGGATCGCCAGCGCTGCGGGGCTGTGCAGCACCTGCTGCACTCGCTCTGACAGCCAGGGGGGCACCGCTGATCTGAGAGATTCCATCCTTCCCTACGGAATTGAGTTCAGAAAGCTTTCTGAACTTCTGACAGCTGCTAACGGCTGGGCGGCCTCTGCCCAGAGTGCGGGCGCGGGCGTCATCACCTTTGAAACGCCCACGACAGCCCAACAGCGCCCAACACGTCCACATCACGCCGAGGCGGCGGCACCGGGTGGCGCCAGCACGCCGATGGCACCGGACGCCAGGTCCATGAGGTTCTCCGCCAGGCGGAGCCCGCCCAGGGGCTTCTGGGAGAAGGCGAAGCGCAGGATGGGCCTGCACGGCACGCAGCGGGCGCAGCACCACCACGGTCAGGGGCGATCGTCCCGCCCGCGACACTTCCCCCCACCCGGCAGCACCTGCGGCCGCTCACTCTTGCACGGCGAGGGCCTGCTTCTTGAGCGTGTTGACCCAGTCGGCGGACAGCAGGCCCGCCACCGCCGTCGCGTTGCCCGAGGCAGCCGCGCCGCTGCGGCGGGCGGGCGCCGCCGTGGCCGCCGCCTCTGCCGTGGACACGCTGCCCAGGTTGGCCACGCCGGGGATGGTGGCGGCGACGGCCAGCGCTGAGGCGACCGCGTAGAAGCTGCGGGCACGGGCATGTTCACGCAAGCCGTGACGCCCGGTGCCTCATGCAGGCAGGCAGTGAGAGGTGCACCACCCTCGAACGCGCTCACATGCCGCCAAGCAGGCCCAGAATCGCGCTCGCCAGCGCGAGATTGGCGGCCATGAAAGCCAGCTGGGCGACGGGGTAGGCCTGCGCACCACGAGGCGCGCGCAAGTGAGCGCCCACGTGACACAGAGCGGCGCAGGAGCGCGCGTGTGGGCGAGGAAAGAGAGAGTGGTGGTGGCCAAGTCGCACCGCGAGCGCCTGCAGGCCCAGCGCTGCCGCCGTGTTGATGTAGCCGTTGATCTGGCGCAGCTGATCGATGTTCAGGTAGGACTTGACCTGCAGGGCGCGCGAAGGACGCGTTTGAAGGCTCCGGCGTCGGCGGCAACGTGGCGTGTGCGCGCAGCACGGTGGGCAGTGCGTGGAAAGCACAACGCACCTGGTCGCGCAGGCCGCGCACGGCCTCCACGCGGCTCACAAACTGCTGGATATTGGCGCCCGTGCCAAAGGTGGAGGGGAGGTTGAGGAAGGCCGAGACGGTGGCGGCGGCGTTCTGCGCAGGCAGGCAAAGGGAGCCGCACGGGGGAGCAGTGATTCTTGCTGCGCTGGGCGGTCACGCAGCACGCGCAGCGTGATGCCACGCCGTGCACCAGAGGCCCCAGGAGGCTCACCTCGAGGGGCAGCAGGTTGCCGGCGGACTGCTGCTGCACCAGCGCCTGCTGGATGGCCTGCCCGATGCGCAGCGCGCCGGGCGCCGGGCCGTTTGCCGTCGTCACGTTGATCAACCTCATGAGGTTGGGGATGGCCGTGGCGTTGATGCCGGTGAGGTTGAACCTGAACGCGTCCCCCGCGGCGGCGGCGGTAGCGCCCGCCTTGGCGGTGCCGTTGGCGCGGCCAGAGGTGGCGGTGGCGTTGGTGCCGCCGAGGGTGGCAAGGTCGAGGCTCAGGCCGGCGAAGACGTTGGCCAGCAGCTTGGCCACGGCCTGCACGAAACGTGCACGCGGCGCACGTGCATGCGGGACGTCAGCTGGTTGGGGATGGGTCGGGAGTGCAAGGCCCGTGCATGTTCCCAGACGCGCACCTCGCTGGACGAATTGGCGGGCAGGCCGGTGGCGTTGCCCAGAGCCGCCTGCTGGGCCTTGGTCACCATCTGCGCTTGAGGTGTGCAGAAGGCGTGCCTGTTGCGTGCACGGGTGTGGAGCGGGCGAGCAAAGGAGAGCGACCTGCCGGACGCTGCTCACCGCGGTGTGAGAGAGCACGAGGAAGAGGAAGGCGACGAAGGTCGAGCGGACGTGGCGCGCCATCGCGTTTGTGTGCTTCTTCGTGTTTCCTCGTTGGTCTGCAAATTGTGCGGGCTGAGCCGCTGCAGCTCTCTCGCCGCTAAAAAATGGCGGACGGATCTGGGAGGGACCGAGGATTGCACGTGTAGTCCGAGCGATGAATGCGATCAGTGCGACAGGCGTGGCAGCGGCACTTCGCGCGTCAGAGCTTCGATCGAGGGGGCGCGTCCGTCAGGTCCTGCGTGGGTGACCGGGTCCCGCCGCCCGCCGCCGCAGCACGCCGCAGCAGGGCGTGCACCTGCACACCAGCGCACCAGCATCGATCCGATTACGATCATCGTGAGGACCAGGGGCAAAGGAAAGAGCAACACAGCAGGCGCGTGCTGCGGCGCACCTGCTCATAGTGCGGCGCCGTGGCGCGCGCCACCGCCTGCATCCACGCGCGCACGCCCGGGTGCTTGGCCAGCAGCTCCGCCATGTCCAGCCCGTGCCGCTCCTGCGCATCAAGCAAGCCATCCCCAGCCCAGGTCGCGCACAGCACCGACCACGGCGCACACGAGCTCGCAATGGCGCCGTCGTGTGTACGCTACTTGCATGACGGGGCGGTGAAATGCGCGCTGCTGAAAGGATCAGCAGCGAGGAAGACAAGGCACCAGCCCAGGCCAGAGCATGCGTCACCCGCTGCCAGGACACGGACGGCGGCGCGGACCTTTGACACAGCCCTACCCACACCCGAGGTCGTGTGCAGCCGCACTCTGTCCCATCATGGACGTGCTCCCTGCATGCCCCACCTTGCCCCACCTCGCCCCACCTTGCCTCACCTTGTTGAGCATGGTGAGCTGCTCCAGCTCGCAGGCCAGCAGCAGGTCCGCCACCGACGGCGCGTCGCCGCCCCCCACAAACGCCCGCCCGCCGCCGCCGCCGCCGCCGCCCAGCCACACACTCTCCAGGTCGTTCAGCGCGCGCCTGCACACGCGCCGGCACGCAGCAGCACACACTTGCTCCTCCTTCGCCATGAGCGCCGGCCACGTCTGAGCGCCCAAGCCCCGCCGCGGTGCCCACACGCCACCCCCGCCGCAGCGCCGCCCGCCACCTGCTGGTGGCCCGCTCACTTGAGGATGACGACGGCGTCGGCCGCCACCGCCTCGTTGCCGGGCACGCCCAGCTTGCTGGCCAGCACGCGGTTGAAGAGCAGCCGGGCGCAGCCGGCGCGGATCGTGGCGTGGTACCTGCACGCTCGGCGTCGCCGCGTCAAGTTTTGCGCGGCGTCATGTGCTGGCAAGCGCCTGGGAGGCGCAGCGGCCCCAGGACCGCGCGGCCGCGAGCCGCCTGCTTGCCACCAGAGGCACTGCTGACTAAGCACGCAAGTGCAGGGGCCAGAGGGCCGCCGGCGTGAGACGTGATCCCGTCGTTGCCCGCCCCCCCTGGCGGCGACGTGTGTGCGTGTGTGCGGGTGGCTGGCCGCCGGCGTGTCGCCACGCACCAGTGCAGCGCCGCCTCTACCCTGGCCCGCTGGAGGCGGTCCGAGCGCGGCATCCAGTGCTCGGGCACGCCGTGCACGTCGGCCAGCAGCGCCACGATGGCTGCGCTCTCGGGCAGTGTGAAGGGGGGCTGGTCGCCTCCTCCGAGCTTCTCCAGGGCCGGCAGCTTGGCCAGGGGGTTGACGGAGGCGGTGAAGCCGGCGTCGCGCTGCTCGCCCTTGTGGATGCGCACCAGGCGCTCCTCCACGGGCAAGGCGCAGCAGCGCGCAAAGATGAGGCAGCAGCGCGAGGGCTGCGACATCGGGTCCACGTGCAGGCGCCACTCCGGGCTGCGGCTGCTGGATGACATGGCGGCGTCAGCGAGCGCGCACGCGTGCTGCGCTGGCGCAACTGCTCCTCCGGGATGCACGCGTGCGGGGCCCCAGCAGCTGCTTGTGGGAGAGGCCCTGGGTGGGCTGCTGTGAGTGAGCGCGTGGAAGGCTCTTGCCAGCAGGCTCTGCGCTGCTGGTGTGGCGCGAAACTGACGCGCGCGCCCTGGCGCATGGCGTGTGGAGAGCCGGTGCACCGCTGAGCAGCTCCCAGCGTTAGGTGGTGTTGCGCTCTTTAGCCTCCAGTGCGTCTGTGCCACGCACCAGCAGCAGCAGCAGGAGGAGGCGAAGAAGCCTGTGTGAGATCCTTCCCTTCCTTCACCCACACGCTTGCTCAGGCGCCCAGGCGGCGTAGCAGCGGCGGCCCTCTCCTCCTCAGCGGCGTCCTCTACCTCTAGCAGCGGCAGCGATGGCGGGGGTGGTCATTCCTCGCAACTTCAGGTTGCTGGAGGAGCTCGAGCGCGGCGAGAAGGGCTTCGGCGACGGGACCGTGAGCTACGGCATGGAGGACGCCGAGGACATCAACATGACGCACTGGACAGGCACCATCATCGGCCCGCCCGGCACGGTGCACGACGGCCGCATCTACACCTTGCGAATCGTGTGCGGGCCCCAGTACCCGGACGCAGCGCCCCAAATCTGGTTCCGCAGCAAGATCAACCTTTCGTGCGTGGACCAGCGCGACGGCCGGGTGGACGCCGGCAAGTTCACGCCGCTGGGCCAGTGGAAGCGGGCCTTCACGCTCGAGACGGTGCTCACCGAGCTGCGCCGGGACATGGCCAGCAGCTCCAACAAGAAGCTGCCGCAGCCGCCTGAGGGGCAGACGTACGCGTGAGCAGACGCACGCACCCGCCCGCGGGGCCCGCAGGGCGCGCGGAGCGGACCTCTCCAGCGCGCGTCCTCTCCCCTCCACCTCCCCAACCATACGGCCTCATCAGGCACCCGCAGCTGGGCTGCTGCGGGTGCCACGCGGCGTTGGCGGCGAGAGGGGCAGCTCCTCTTGGCGGTGCCCAGCGGGGCGCGCCTCACCCTCCAGCCCTGCCACGGCGAGGCGTTGGCGTGCAGATGTCAGCGGGCACCCAGCGCCTCCAGCCGCAGCGTGGGGCATGACGACGCCCGACGCATTGTGCGCGTGGCATTCGAGGCGTGGCGCGGCGCTGGCTCTTGAGAGTTGCGCGTGGTGCCTGTGCGTGTGCGCGTTGCCTTGGGCACGACGTCCCTGGGATTGGTTTGGTCAATGGCGGCAGCCTTGGCGTTGGTGACGGGGATGCTGCTGCTGGCGGTGCTGGCGCCGCGGCGCGTGTGTGGATTGCCACTGACGATGACCATTGGGTTTCTCCTTGAGCGTGTGACGACTCCAGAGCTGCTTGCTCCTGCGCCTCGACGGTCGATGCACGTGGGCGCGGCTGGCCTGCCTTTCATTTTGCGTGTGCTTGGGGGTGACGCGACGGCAGCTTAACTTGGGGGGGGGGGCGGGCCTCCCTCCCTGCTCTGAGTAGAGTATTTGGCATTGCCATGATGATGGTGAGGTGCTCGGCTGCACGCGCCTGCACCTGTGCGCTGCCAGGGGCAAGCGATCGATCACCGCACGCACGCCCGATCGACGAATGTTGACCGGCGCCCCGCGGCGTCTCCCTCACTGGCTCCCGACGCCACAGCGGCACAGCACAACAGATCCACCAGATCACATCCTGGACGCAAGCTGGGGAGCCGTGGGCCAGCTCCTGCGTCTCCTGGACCCACGCATCGGCATGACGAGGTCTACCGGTGCGCAGCGCGCGCACACTGCGAGCCCAGAGGAGGAAGAGCAGCAGCAGCAGGACACACATCGCGTGTTCCTGTGCATTCCGGTCGGCTCTCTGCGCGCGCGTGGACTCGAGGAGGTCGTGGGGGAGATGGCTCGTGTGCTCCTGCTCGTCCTGGGCGCGCTGCTGGCGACCCAGGCGCTCGGCGCGTCGGTGCCGCGCCTGGACCAGGCCTCCCTGCTCGCGCTGGCGCAGGTGAGCGGGTCGGCCGAGGGGGAGACGTGGTGCAGCTGCGGTCCGTGCCAGCGCAAAGCGATGATGCGCCTCCGTGGCACCTGCACGCGCCGCGCAGGCCCAGCCCGAGCGCGCCTTCAAGCTCTGGACCGAGCAGCACGGCCGCAGCTACGACTCGGAGGAGGTGAGCGTTGCGGCCCGGCGCGCTTTTGCGGGGGGGGCGCTTGGGGTGGGAACCCTGGTCCACGCAGCAGCAAGCGAGAGGGCGCGCTGCGTGGGCCCTGTGCGCGTGCGTGCAGGAGGCTGGCAACCGCTTCGGCGTGTGGAAGCGCGCCGTGGAGCACATCTCTGCGCACGCCGCGTCGGGCTCCACCATGAAGGCACGCACGCACCGCAGCACACAGCCGTTGGGCAGGCCAGCGCCGCTCCAGTGCTGCACAAGAGCCTGCTGATAAAGGCAGAGCCACACGGTGTTGTGTTTTGCTGCGTGGCGCGCTCACTCCCGCCCGCCCGGTGCGCGCCGACCGCCCGCGCGCGCAGCTGGCGCTGAACGAGTTTGCCGACATGACGTGGGACGAGTTCAAGGCGCAGCGCCTGGGCTTCAACGGCGAGCAGGCGCTTGAGGCGCGCCGCAAGAGGTGCGAGGGCCCCGGGCGCTCCCTGCTTTGCTCGGGCGCCACGCGCGGCCTTCCCTCCCCCTCCCCTGCCGGCACAGCACCTTGCCGCCCTCGCGCGCTGCAGTTGAGGAGGGAAAGCTTTACGCTTGTGAGCGTCGTGGTGCTGCGCGGTGGGTGCAGGGCTGCGCTCAACGCCGGCCGCGCGTGGCGCTACGAGAACACCGTGGCGGCGCCGTCGCTGGACTGGCGTGAGAAGAACGCCGTGACCGAGGTCAAGAACCAGGGCCAGGTGGGCACGTGCTGGCGTACTCCCGCGGGAAGAGGCATGGAGGCCAAAAGGGAGAGGGGGGCGGCCTCGGGCAGGGGCAGCGAGAGGGCACCGTTGCCAGGCGTGCAGCAGGGTGCTTGCCTTGCGCGCTGAGGTTTGGGTGGCTCTCTCCCCTTGCCCAATACCCCCACGCAGTGCGGCTCGTGCTGGTCCTTCTCCGCCACGGGCGCCATTGAGGGCATCAACGCCATCAAGACGGGCCAGCTGGTGACGCTCAGCGAGCAGCAGCTGGTGGACTGCGACACGGAGAAGGTGCGCCGCCACGAAGGGCGCTTGGGTGGGCACGTTGGTGGGGACAGCGTTGGTGGGACAAGGTTGCCGGGGGGGCGCGGAAAGGGCGGTGGGATTCTATAGGCGCGTCGGGGCGGGCGGGGCGGCCCCTCCTCCCCGCAACGCAGCGCCGCCGTTCTTGTCTCTCCGGCGGGCCGAGCATGGATCTATTGAGGGAGGAGATCCTTGGGAGGTCGACGCTAACCTTGGTCGCGGCGGTGGGACCCCTGGCCGCAGAACATGGGGTGCGGCGGCGGCCTGATGGACTGGGCGTTTGACTACGTCAAGGCCAACGGCGGCATCGACACGGAGGAGGACTACAACTATTGGTGCGCCGTGTTGCGCGCGCCCGCTTTTCTTGCGCGCGCGTGTTTTGCTTCTCTCCGGGCAGACGGGAGGCAGACCTCTCCAGGCGAGGAGGAGCAGAAGCAGGTGACACAAGGAGAGTTGAGCGGGGGAAGGATGGGCGCACTGGGGGCGCGCACCGGTGCTGCAGCAGTCCTGCGGCTGACGACGCCAGGAAAGCGGCACCGCAAAGGCAGCACCGTCGCCGCCCCTCCCACCAGTCGCGTCCCTGAGCCACCCACGTACGGCACCAGCCAGCGGAAGCCGCAGCGGCCTTCAGCACATCGAGTCCTGGCGTCATGCTCACGTCAGCGCTCGCTGTGCCTCCGCTGCGGCCGCACCTCTGACCTGGTTCCCGTACGTGGGTGGACGCGAGGGGACGCGAGGGGTGGGAGGGGCGGCCACCGCCGCGTTGCACTTGTGGTGCCGCATTGGCGTCCTGGACCGCACGTCCGCGCACTGCAGCACCGGTGTGCGCCCCCCCGGTGCGCCCCATCCTCCCAGCCGCTCCCCTTCCGCTTCTTCTGCTTCTGCCTGCTTTCGCTCCTCTCTGACGCCGCTGGCCGCGTCCGCCCTGCTGGGACGCCGACGTTCGTCTGCGCCGGCTTACGGCGCGGCAGGCCGCTGGCCATCGTCGCGGCAGCTTGCTGCGTTGCTTTGCCGCCGCCGCCGCGCACCGTCCGGACCTGACGTCGCGCGCCGCGCTTGCGTGGTGCGTTGCGTGCGTGGTAGGTCGGGCTGGGGCATGACGCTGTGGCAGTGCAACCGCCGCAAGGAGCACGACCGCACCGTCGTCACGATCGACGGCTACGAGGACGTGCCCGAGGTGAGTCAGCGCGGGGCCAGCGGCGCTCTTCCTGACAGCCCGGCCGACCCGAGCGCGTGGCATCCCGCGGTCCTCGCTGCGAGCCTTGACCCGGCGGGTTCCTTTACCCTTGTTGTTTTCCTTTCGCGCTCGCCAACCCTTTCTTTTCTGCAGTCGGAGAGCAACCTGGTCAAGGCCGCGGCCAACCAGCCCATCGCCGTGGGCATCTGCGCCTCGGAGAGCATGATGTACTACGCCGGCGGCGTCATTGACAAGGTGAGGGCTGAGTGAGGGCTTTGCCTCGCCATGCGAGCCGGGACCGTGCGGCCAGCGTCCTCGGCGCCGCGCAGCGGCAGAGCCTGTCAGGCGGAAGGGAAGGGAGAGGAGGCGGGGCGCGGGCAAGGAAGCCAACGGGCGGTGCGCTGGTTGTTGTCTGTGCTCGCTCGCAGTGCTGCGACCAGCTCAACCACGGCGTGCTGGTGGTGGGCTACGGCACCGAGGACGACGGCACGCCCTACTACCTGGTCAAGAACAGCTGGGGCGGCTCGTGGGGCCTCGAGGTGCGCCCTTGGACGCCCTCCCCTTTTTAGCTGGACGTTTCTCCCTTCCGCCTGTGCCAGAGACGTGGACGGGGCGCTCGCCTCGCGTCACCCGTCAGACGAGTTGCCCAGGTCGCGCCGATGCGGAAAGCGCGCCTCCCCCCGCATCCGCTCGCCCGCTAGTAAGCCATCGCGTTGTGTGCTACCTGTCCCGCTCCGCAGGGCTTCTTCAAGCTCAAGCGCGGCGAGACCAAGCAGGGCCTGTGCGGCATCGCCACGGCCGCCTCGTACCCCATCAAGACCACGCCCAACCACCCCGTGCCGCTGGTGCGCACCTCACCTCACCTCCCCGCCGCCTCCCCTGCCCTCCTCCTCCTCACCTCGCCGCCCTCCATGCCGCGAGTCCGCGCCCCCTGGCCAGCCGCTCCGCGGGCGCACGCGCTACAGCATCCTGAGAGCGCACCAGGCAGCGTTCCGGGCACGAACGCTGCTCTCGCCGTGTGCATGAAATGGCGCAGATGTGCGACATTTTCGGCTGGACCGAGTGCGGCCCGACCGACACGTGCTCGTGCTCGTTCAACTTCCTGGGCTGGTTCTGCGTCTGGTGAGCGGCTGGGAGGGGGGGCGGGTGCGCCCAGCGGGAGCTGCCCAGTTGGGGGGAGTGTGCGTCCGCCGCTTGCCACCTGCTCACGGGGCAAGCGTGTGGGCAGGGCGCAGCAGCCGCACGGCCTGCGCGAGCACAGGGAGAGGGAGAGGGAGGGTAGCGATGCGAGTGCTGTGGGTCACCGCTTGCCATCGCCCGCCTTTGCCCGCTCGCGCACTGCAATGCAGGCACGACTGCTGCCCTCTGGAGAACGCGTCGAGCTGCGACGACGGCAAGCACTGCTGCCCCAGCAACGCGCCCGTGTGCGACTCGGGCCGCCAGGTGCGCGCGCGCGCGCGGGCGGGCCCCCCCACCACCACCATCCTCCCTCCCTCCCCCGCCACACTGCATGCCTCTCTGCCCACGCTGGCATGCGCGTCGACGCGCGGCGTGAAGCGAGGGGTGCCCGGTTGGGCGCCGGTGCGCAGGCGTGCATCAGCGAGGACGGCAAGACGTCGGTGCCCTGGACGCTCAAGACCAAGGCCACGGTGCGCGCGCGCGCGTCGCGCCCGCTCGGCGAGGGCAAGCTCGCGCTCATGGAGCCCGAGCGCGAGAAGGTCTTTGCGCCCACCATCTAGGGCGCCACCACATCTGCATCCACCGGCGCGCCTGGCCGTCTCAAGCCTCAAGCCTCAAGGAGCCCGTGAGGGAAAAGAAGGTCGCTTAACGCTCACCGTCGGGGCGCCGAGCGTCCCTTGTCCCGCGTGACCACCCGACATCCGCACGGCTGAGCGAGCGGGAGGGCCTTGCCAGGGCTGGCTGCTGCTGCGTTGAGGGCTCGTTGTACCCTCCCTGTACCTGTGCCACTAGCACCACGACGACGCTGCAGGACGAACACCTTATGACGCCCCGCGGCGTGCCTGCCGCGCCTGTGCGAAGACGGGGAGCGAGCGGGGGCGTAGTTGGTGTGCTGGAGCGTGCTTCTCTACGCAGCGGCGCGGTGACGCGGGCGACGCGGTCACAGAGAGAGCGACTCTGCTTGTCCTTTGTGCCTCAATCTGTTGTCCCCTCGTGCGCGTGCTGCCGAGTTGATGCTGATCCCAGGCGCCTCGCTCCCACGGCGCAGGACCTCTTTTGCTATGTATGTGTGCTCGAGAGGGGTTGCACTGCTGCCTTGCCTGACCACCTGTGGTGCTGGCGAGCTGCAAGCTGTCGATCTCGGGTGTCCGTGCTGTGCGCCTTGCCGGGACTCTGTGCGCGTCGGGCGCGAGAGGGTGAGGTTGAAAGTGGCAGTGGTCTGAGGGAGAGAGCGGGGACGTCTGAACCGCGCAGCTGCGCACCAGGCCTGGGCTGCACATCGACGGGCGCAGTGCAGTGCAGTGGGCGTGCCGCCCTGGCTGCCTCGGCGGGAGATCCGACAGCCCATCCGCCCGCACCGGGGCGTGCAAGGGGGACCACACACGCGGAGCACGCCCTTGCCTTGCTGCAGCGTCAGTCCTGCAGGCCTGCTCAGG
>VFQP010002804.1_pt1 | contig 18825 bp, 18 predicted proteins | sample 3512351 | NCBI WGS metagenome assembly VFQP01 (sample SAMN10412372, study PRJNA504923) | tailings metagenome | isolation source: Relicate 1 Philex TSF1 revegetated site | place: Philippines: Tuba, Benguet | collected 2017-08-29
AGGAGAACGGCCGCCAGATCGGCGCGCATAACGAGGGCATCGGCTGGCACACCGATCTTTCCTATAAGGAAACGCCGGTGATGATGACGGCGCTTTATGGCCTGATCTGTCCGCCCGAAGGTGCGGATACGCTGTTCGCCGATATGACGTCGGCGTACGAGGCGTTGCCCGAGGACGAGAAACGCGCCCTCAACGGGCTGCGCATCCACCATTCCTATCAAAGCTGGATGGCGACGCGCGCCGACCGCGCCCCATTGACCGACGCGCAAAAGGCGCTGACACCCGACGTGAAGCACCCGCTGATCCGCACCCATCCGGTGACCAAGCGCAAATCGCTGTTCATCGGCACGGGCACGGTCTGGGGCATCGACGGCATGGACCGCGTCGAAGGCAAGGCGCTGGTCGATCGCCTGGTCGAGTACGCGACAGCACCACGCTTCCAGCTCGCCCATAAATGGCGCGAAGGCGACCTCGTCCTTTGGGACAATCGCTGCACGCTGCACACCGGCACGCTATTCGACGACCAAAAATACAAACGCCACATCCATCGCATGATGGTCAAAGGCGACCTGCCCTTCTGATCCACCAACAGGGATGCCCCCGATGAAAAACTTCGTCACCGCCGCCGCGCTCGCCTGTCTGGCCGTTTCGGCCCCCGCGCTCGCGCAAGACACCGTCATGTTCCAAGCCAACTGGCTGATCCAGGGCGAGAACGCCTATATGGCCGCCGGGATCGAGAAAGGTTTCTTCAAGGAAGCCGGCATCGATCTTAAAATGCAACGCGGCTTCGGCTCGGGCGATACGGTCAAGAAAATCGTCACCGGTGCGGCGACGATCGGCACCGCCGATCTGGGCGTCGTGGCGCTGGGCCGGGTGCGCGAAAGCCTGCCGGTCAAATGCATCAGCGCCGAGTATTCCTATTCGCCGCAGGGCTTCTGGACGCTCGAATCCTCGCCGATCAAAACGGTGAAGGATCTCGCGGGCAAGCGCGTGGGGATCACGCCCGGCAATTCGCTGATGGTCTATTTCCCGCTGCTCGCCAAGGCGAACAATATCGATCCCGCCTCCGTCACTTTCGTGAATATGGAAGCAAGCGCCCTGCTGCCCACATTGCTCGCGGGGCAAGTCGACGCGATGCCGGGATTCAGCACCGTGTTCCCGTTGCGCAATGCCGAGACGACCGCGCAAGGCAAGCCGCTGCACGCGATGCCGATGGCCAAGAACGGCGTGCAGGTCTACGGCGAATGCCAGTTCGTCACCGAACAGACCGCCGCGACCAAAGGCGACATGCTGAAGCGCTATCTCGGCGCCGTCGTCAAATCCTGGCAATGGTCGCGCGCCAATCCGGACGAGACGGCGAAGATCCTGTCCAAGGCCTATCCCGAGCTGAAGGAAGAAAGCGTCAAGCTGAACCACGTCGCCTATATGGATTTCGTCTTCAACGAGACGAGCCAGAAGGTCGGCCTGGGCGGCTTCGACATGGACCAGTTGAAGCGCACCTGGGAAGCCGTCAAGGAAGCGCAGAAGCTGACGCAGACGCCCGACGTTTCGACCTTCATCGACGCGCGCTTCCTGCCGGGCCGCTCGTGATCGAACTCGACTTCGTCTCGCACCAGTTCGAAACCCCGGAAGGGCCGATCCCGGCCCTTTCGGGCGTTTCGCTGGATATCGGCGCGACGGAATTCGTCGCCGTCGTCGGCCCGTCGGGCTGCGGCAAGTCGACGCTGCTGCGTTTGATCGCGGGGCTTGTGGCGCCCAGTGCGGGAAGTATCCGCATCAAGGGCGAGAAAGTGACGAAGCCGACCGCCGATGTCGGCCTGGTCTTCCAAGCGCCCACGCTGCTGCCCTGGGCCAACGTGCTCGACAACGTGCTGTTTCCGCTGCGCATGCTGGGCGAGTACGGCCCCGCGGGCGAGAAACGTGCGCGCGAATTGCTCGCCCTCGCCGGGCTTTCGGGCTTCGAAAACCGGATGCCGGACGAGCTTTCGGGCGGCATGCAGCAGCGCGTTGCGATCTGTCGCGGTCTCGTGCGCGATCCCGCCGTGTTGTTGATGGATGAGCCCTTTGCGGCCCTGGACGCGCTGACGCGCGACGAAATGGGCGCATTGCTTTTGGATCTGTGGGCGGCCAAGCCCAAGGCGATCGTGTTCATCACCCATTCGGTGCCCGAAGCGGTGATGCTCGCCGACCGCGTGATCGTGATGGGGGCGCGCCCCGGCCGCATCGTCGACGATGTGCGCATCGATCTGCCCCGGCCGCGCAATTTCGACATGGAGTCCCGCGATGAGTTCCAGGCCGCAACCAAGCGCATCCGCGCCCACGTCTATCGCGGGTCCCGCCATGCGCCCCCAAGCGCGACGCAAGCCGCTTAACGTCTCGGCTCTGCTGCCGGCGGCGGTCGTCGCGGCGTTGTTCGTCGCTTGGGCGCTGGCGGTCGAGATTCTCGCGATCCCGGTCTATATCCTGCCCTCGCCCCAGCGCATCGTCGTGGCACTCTGGGAAATCCGCGACACGGTCGCGATGCATGCGGCCGCCACGCTCGGCACGATCCTGGCGGGTTTCGCATTGTCGATCGTCGTGTCGCTGCCGCTGGCCGCCTATCTCACGCTGTCCGCTTTCGGGCGTGCCGCGATCTATCCGCTGTTGATCCTGTCGCAATCGATTCCGAAAGTGGCGCTCGCCCCCATTCTGGTGCTGCTGCTCGGCACCAACGTGCTGCCGAAAATCGTCATCACGTTCATGGTCGCGTTCTTCCCGCTGGTCATCAGCAGCGCCACCGGCTTTGGTGCCACGCCCAAGGAATTGATCGAGCTCGGCCGCTCGTTGCAGACGAACCGCTGGAAGGAATTCCTGCGCATTCGCCTGCCCTACGCGATCCCGTTCGTGTTCTCGGGTCTGAAGATGGCGATCACGCTGTCGGTCATCGGCGCTGTGGTCGGCGAATTCGTCGCCGCCGATCGCGGCCTCGGCTTTCTGATGACCTCGTCGCTCGCCTTCTTCAACACGCCGGTCGGCTATGGCGCCATCGTCGTGCTGTCGCTGCTGGCGATGATCCTGTTCCAGTTGGTCGTGCTGGCCGAACGCCTGCTGTTCCCGTGGAGTGCCCGCATGCAGACCGGCGCGGGGCGCTAACCGTTCTGGCTTGCGGCATGCCCGTTTTGTTATTGTCGCCGGATGATCGATTTGCTCGTCACCGGCGGGGTCGTCGTTCCGATCGACCCGCAACGCCGCGTCTTTGAAAACGGCGCCGTTGCCATCGACGCCGATCGGATCGTCGCGGTCGGGCCGGCGGCGGAGATCGCGGCGAAATTCGCCGCGCGCCGCACGATCGACGCGGCCGGAAAGATCGTCATTCCCGGCCTGATCGACGCCCACGCCCATGCCGGACACGGCCTGATCAAAACGATGGGCGGCGGCGATTCCGACGCGTGGCACGACGCGTGCGAACGCGCCTATACGGTCGGCTCGACGGAGGCGTTCTGGTTCGCCGAAGCGCGTCTTGCGGCACTGGAACGGTTACGCTTCGGCGTGACCACCGGCGTTTCGCTGCTTGGCGGCGGCGATACGATCCTGCGCACCGACGATCCCGCCTATGCGGCGGCGCATTGCCAAGGCGTGCTGGATGTCGGCACGCGTTCCGTCGTCGCCGTCGGCGCCACGCGCCCGCCCTTTCCGCGCGTCTATGCGCGCTGGAACGGCGATGCGCGCGAGGATCGCGCGATCGCCTTCGACGATCAGTTCGCGACCTGCCGGTCGCTGATCGACGAATGGCACGACAAGGCGAACGGTAAGATCCGGATCGCCCTGATCACGCCGACGATCCGCGAGGAACATCTGCGCGATCATGCGCCCGCTTTGATCGAGGAAGCGATCGGCCATACGCATCTTCTGCGCGGCTTGAGCCGCGATCGCGGCGTTCTTTTTACCCAAGACGGCCACATGACCAACAGCGTGGCGTTCGCGCATCGGCACGGCTGGCTGGGCCCGGATATGCTGCTGTCGCATGCGACCGACCTGACGGCGGCGGAAATCGCGATCTGCGGCGAAACACGCAGCGCCGTCGTACACAACCCCAGCGCCATCGCCGCGATCTATGGCCGCTGTCCCGCGCCGGAATTGGCGGCGGCCGGTGCGACCGTATGTTTGGGTTCCGATGCGACGGCGCCCGACAGGTCCGGCGACATGTTCCGCCATATGCAGCAATGCATGCACTACCATCGCCGCCATTTCCGCGACGCGACGGTCATGCCGCCCGGCCGCGTGTTGGAAATGTGCACGATCGAGGGCGCGAAAGCGCTGGGTCTCGCCGACCGAATCGGTTCGCTGGAATCCGGCAAGAAAGCCGATCTGACGATCGTCGATCTGCGCCGGCCGCATCTCTATCCCGCGAATATGCCGCTGCATCGGCTCGTGTATTTCGCCAACGGCAACGACGTCGATACGGTCATCGTCGACGGCGTCGTGGCGCTGGAGAACGGCAAACCGACGCTGGCGGATGAAAACGACATTCTCGACGCGGCACAGCGAGAGACGGAGCGGATGCTCGATCGACTGGATCTTCGCCCCTTGCTGCAGACGACCGATGGATTCTGGGGGCGCTAAGCGTTCTTGGGCCCGTAGGCGGCCATGAACATGGCGATCGCGGATTCGATCGCCTTCTCCATCTCGGCAGGATCGGGGGTATCGATCACGCAGAACAGCATCTGCTTCAACGGACGCGCAAGACACAGATCGATGAACTGGAACGCCGCGCGTTGCGTGTCGTCGATCGACAAGCGCCCCACCTTCACCTGGCGATCGAGATAGCTTGCGAGCCGCCCCGCCCCGTACATCGGCCCCGCCTCGTAGAACGCATGACCGATGCTGGGGAATTTCGCCGACGCCGCGATGACGGTGCGCAAATGCGCCATATGCCCGGGCCGCGTCACCGCCGCGACGATGTTATGCGCGATCTCGCGCAGCACGGCGGCCACGTCCTCGTCGTCGGCGGAGAACCGGCAAATCTGCTCGGCCTGAATGCGCCGATCCTCGCGAATCAGCGCCTCGAACAGCGCCTCCTTCGACGGGAAATAGGCGTACACCGTGCCCTTCGATACGCCCGCCGCCTTTGTGATTTCGTTCATGCTGGCGCCGTCGAACCCGTCGCGCATGAAAATTTGTCGAGCGCCTTCAATGATTTGGCGCCTTTTGGCGGTATCCGAAACCTCGACAATCTGGGCGACCTGCGTGGACATCAACGGACCCATGCCGTGGAAAGTTGTTGACCGAACCGTTCGGTTCAATTTGAATGACGGGGTCCCGCCTGTCAAGGCGGCACCCTTTTATTCTCACCCCTCCGGTTCAAATGAAGATGGATAACGAAGCGGCCAAGTTGCGGCCCGATGGCGAGCTTGCCCCCAAAGCCGCCGCCCCCAATCGCAAGCGCCTGGTGCTGCTGGCCGTGCTGGCCGTCGCACTCGGCTTCGGCGGCTGGAAAGGTTACGGCTGGTATGTCGATGGCCGCTTCATCGTCTCGACCGACGACGCTTATGTGAAAGCGGACCAGTCGATCGTCGCGGCGAAGGTCTCGGGCCTCGTCGCTTCGGTCGAAGTCGCCGACAACACCAAGGTCAAGGCCGGCGACGTGCTGCTGCGGCTCGACGACGGCGACTACAAGCTCGCGGTCGACGCCGCCCGCCTGCGCGTCGCGACGCAAGACGCGACCATCGCCCGCCTCGCCCGCCAGACATCGGCGCAGCGCGCCTCGATCGAGCAGGCCGTCGCCCAAGTTGCCGCCGCCCAGGCCGAACTCGCGCGCGCCAACCTCGCCTTCAACCGCGCGGACTCGCTGGCGCGCACCGGCAACGCGTCGATCGCGACGTTCGATCAGGCGCGCGCCGATCGCGATCGCGGCGTGGCAAGCGTGGCGGGTGCACGGGCGGGCGTGGAAGCGGCGAATGCCGCAATGGACGTGCTGCGCGCCCAGCAGACCGAAGCCGAAAGCCAGCGCCGCGAACTCGACACCGCCTTGCAGCGCGCCGAACGCGATCTCGATTTCACCGTGATCCGCGCGCCCTTCGACGGCACGATCGGCAATCGCGCCGCCCAGCCCGGCCAATATGTGCAGCCCGGCACGCGGCTGATGGCGCTCGTCCCGCTCGACGGCGTTTACGTCCAAGCCAATTTCAAGGAAACGCAGCTCGCGACCTTGCGCCCGGGCCAGGATGTCGAGCTGCATGTCGACGCCTATCCCGGCCGCACGATCCTCGGTCATCTGGCGAGTGTCGCGCCCGCCACGGGTGCGGAGTTCTCGCTGCTGCCGCCCGAGAACGCGACCGGCAATTTCACCAAGATCGTGCAGCGCTTGCCGGTGCGCATCGTCCTGCCCGAGGACGTGGCGCGCGAAGGCCGCTTGCGCCCGGGCATGTCGGTGGTCGTCGACGTGCGCACGAAGGACATGACCGCCGCCGGGGCCGACAACTCGAAGTGAACGGGACGAAGTGAGCCCGGCCATGGCCGCCCAAACAATCGACCAGGATCGTATCGATCCCAAACGCCTCGCCGCCTTCATCGCGATGGTGTTCGGGATGTTCATGGCGATCCTCGACATCCAGATCGTCTCCGCATCGCTCGCCGAGATCCAAGCGGGACTCTCGGCCAGCGCGGAAGAAGTTTCCTGGGTTCAGACGAGCTATCTGATCGCGGAAGTCATCATGATTCCGCTGTCGGGATTCTTGAGTCGCGCCTTCTCCACCCGCATCGTCTTCGCGCTGTCGGCGGGCGGATTCACGCTGATGAGCTTCATGTGCGCGCAATCCACGTCGATCGGGGAAATGATCGTCTGGCGCGCGCTGCAAGGCTTCATCGGCGGCGGCATGATCCCGACCGTGTTCGCCGCCGCCTACACGATCTTCCCGCGCAGCAAGCAATCGCTGATCGCGCCCGTGGTCGGCCTCGTCGCCACGCTCGCACCGACGATCGGCCCGACGGTGGGCGGCTATCTCACCGATCTGTTCTCCTGGCACTGGCTGTTCCTGGTCAACATCGTGCCCGGCATTTTCGTGACCATCGCGGTTTGGGTGCTGGTCGATTTCGACCGCCCGGACCTCTCGCTGCTCGAAGGATTCGACTGGCTGGGCCTGGGCGCGATGGCGGTGTTCCTCGGCTCGCTCGAATACGTGCTCGAAGAAGGCCCGGCCAAGGATTGGTTCGGCAGCGATCTGATCGTCACCGCCGCCTGCGCCGCGACTTTGGGCGCCATGGCGTTTTTCTGGCGGAACCTGACCGTGCCGAGGCCCATCGTCGACCTCACCGCCTTCGCCAACCGCACCTTCACGGCGGCGTCGATCTGCTCCTTCGTCATGGGCATCGGGCTTTACGGCCTCACCTATCTCTATCCCGTCTATCTCGCGCGCGTGCGCGGCTTCTCGCCGTTGCAGATCGGCGAGGCGATGTTCGTGACGGGACTTTGCATGTTCTTCACCGCCCCGATCATCGGTCGTCTGACCGCGAAAACCGATCCGCGCGTGCTGATCGCGGCGGGATTCATCATGTTCTCGGCCGGCACGTGGCAAGCCTCGGCCATCACGATCGACTGGGATTTCTGGGAATTGCTGGTGCCGCAGATGCTGCGCGGCATCGGCATCATGACCTGCATGGTGCCGATCAACAATCTGGCGCTGGGTTCGCTGCCGCCCGAGCGGCTGAAGGGCGCGTCGGGACTCTACAATCTCACCCGCAATCTGGGCGGCGCGGTCGGCTTGGCGCTGATCAACACGCTACTCAACGACCGTACGGATTTGCATCTCCAGCGCCTGCACGAGCAGGTGACGTGGTCGAGTCAGGCGGCGCTCGAAACCTTGGCGATGATGACCGGCGCCTTGTCACGTCTGGGCAGCGACGCCGAACGGGGCGCCATCAAGAAAATGGCGGGGCTCGTGCACCAGCAGGCCTTCGTGATGGCGATGGGCGACGTGTTCATCGCCCTCACCTTCCTGTTCATGCTGCTGGTGGCGTTGACGCCGTTGATGCAACGCCCCAAGCGCGCGGCCGGCGGCGGCGGGCACTGAGCTTCGCCTAAGCCCGGCGCTCGGGCGCGTAGCGGAACAGCTTGGTCGTTACCATGATGATATCGACATTCCTGCCGTCGCTTGCCAGCGGCAGAATCAGATTTTCGATTTCGCGAAAATCGGCGTGAATCCAGAGTTGCGCGATGCCGCGCCGCCGGCTGGGAATGCCCGTATGCGCCACGCGGGCGTAACGTTCGAAAAACGCGGCGCGCGATTTGACATGCGGATGCGCGTCGTCGAGAAATTTGCCGGTCGGGTCCGCGCGCATCGCTTCGACGATCGCCGTTCCCACCAAACGATAGCGCAAGCGGAACGGCTCGCGTTGAACGTCGAGCAGCCAAAGGGATGGCAGCAGCCGCGCGGGAATGTCCGCGGGATCGACATGCTGACGGCCCGGCAGAAGCCGATCGGGCGCCAGCCCATGCCAATAGTCGTAAATTTCCGCGATATCCGGATCGAGCGGCACGCCCGGATTCATATCCTCGAAGCCCAATTCGCGGCGCGCGGGGTTCATGGAAATCTCGATCCGATGGAACGCGTCGCGGCCACTATGCGCCAGCGAAGCCGAGGGCGTCTAGACTAACGCCTTTTCCAGATCGGCGAGCTTCGTCGTGCGTCCGACGATACCGCCCTGCGCCCGAATCATCGACAAAGCGGCCGATTTATATTCGGGGAAGTAACTTTCGGTTGCTTCCTCGACGACCAGGCAGACATAGCCGCGATCATTCGCCTCGCGCATCGAGGTCTGCACGCAAACCTCCGTCGTCACGCCCGCGAAAACGAGATGCGTGATCCCTTTGCGGTCGAGAATGGTGCCGAGCGCGGTCGCATAGAAGGCGCCCTTCCCCGGCTTGTCGATTTCGATCTCGCCTTTCATCGGCGCGCAACGTTCGACGATCGCATTGCCGGGTTGGCCGCGCACCAAGATGCGCCCCATCTTGCCGATATCGCCGATGCGCAAGCCCGGCTTGCCTTTGCGCTTGGCCGGCGGGCAATCGGACAGATCGGGCAAATGGGATTCGCGCGTGTGGACGATCGGCCAGCCTTTGGCGCGGAACAGCGCCAGCAGCTTCGCCACCGGCTCGATCGCCGGCTGAAGCCGCGATACGTCATTGCCCAAGGCGGCGCCGAACCCGCCGGGCTCGATGAAATCGCGCTGCATGTCGATGACGACCAAAGCCGTCTTGCCCGGCACGAAGGGAAACGCGTCGGGTAATGCGGGAATAGCGATCTCGTCCATGTCAGTGACCCCCGCCTTAATGCCCGTGCCCCGCCATATGATGGCCGATCGTCGCGCGGTCGGTTTTGCCGATCTCCTCGACATAGGCGATCTTGCCTTCGGACATCACGGCGACGCGATCGGACAGCGACAGGATCTCGTCGAGATCTTCGGAGACGAGCAGCACCGCCGCCCCGCGATTGCGCTGATCCATGATCTGGGCGCGGATTTCCTCGACCGACGCGAAATCCAAGCCGAAGCACGGATTGGCGACGATCAGCACGTCGACCTCGCTCGAAAGCTCGCGCGCGAGGACGGCGCGCTGGACATTGCCTCCGGACAAAGCCGCGATGGGCGCATCGGCCGACGGCGTTTTGACGCGATAACGCGCGATCAATTCCTGCGCGCGTTTGCGCATCGGCCCCGCCGATAGCCACCAGCCCAGCGTGGCGATCGGCGGCCGGTCGAAGGTGCGGAAGGCTATATTCTCCGCCACCGTCATATTGGGCACGGCGGCGTTTTTGAGCGGCTCTTCCGGCAGGCCGAAGACCTTGTATTTCGCCATCGACTGGCGGCTCGGCAAGAAATCGGCGCCCTTGATCGTCAACTGACCTTCGCGCATCGGGCGCTGGCCGGACAGAACTTCAACCAACGCGCTCTGCCCGTTGCCCGATACGCCCGCGATGCCGACGATCTCGCCCGCATGGATTTTGAGATTGATCCCGTCCACCGCCGCGCGGCCGTCATCGGCGTCGGCGCACACGCCGGCGATATCGAGCGTCACGGGCGCATCTTTATGCGCCACGCGCGCCGCGCGTTCGCGGATCTGCGTATCGCCGATCATCATCTTGGCCATCGCGTCGATCGGCGTTTCGGACACTTTGCCGGAACCCGCATAACCGCCCTTGCGCAGCACGGTCAGATCGTCGGCGAAGGCCTGCACTTCGCGGAATTTATGCGTGATCATCAGCACGGTGACCTCGCCGCGCTTCGTCATGCCGCGCAGCAAGCCGAGCACTTCGTCGGCCTCGTCCGGCGTCAATACGGACGTGGGCTCATCCAAGATGATGAAGCGCTGATCGAGGAACAGCTGCTTGAGGATTTCGAGCTTCTGCTTCTCGCCCGCCGACAACATATGGACCGGCTTGTCGAGCGGGGCGCGGAACGGCATGCGCGCGAGGAATTCCTCCAGCGCCGCATGCTCGGCTTTCCAATCGATAATCTGGCTGCCGCGTGGGCGCGAGACGACGAGATTTTCGGCCCCGGTCAGCGAAGGTACCAGCGTGAAATGCTGATAGACCATACCGATCCCGGCCTCGGCGGCCTCGCGCGGATTGGAGATGGCGCTTTGCCGCCCATCGACCAGAACCTGGCCGCCATCGGGCTTGTAGAAGCCCATGATGCATTTGACGAGCGTGGATTTCCCCGCCCCGTTCTCGCCCAGCAGCGCATGGAACGTGCCGGCGGGCACTTTCAGCGACACGTCGTCGAGGGCCACGAGCCCGCCGAAGACCTTGCGCATCTTGACGGCTTCGAGACCGATGGCGCGGCGTTCGCTGGTCATGCCGGTCACCGCGTCAACGACAATTCGCCCGGCGCGTCGCGCAAGGCGCGTTTCGAACCGGCCGAACCGATCATCAGGAACAGCGTCAAAATATAGGGTGCGGCGTTGAAGAAGTAATAGCCTTGCGTCACGCCGATGGATTGGAGTGCAGGCCCCAAAGCGCCCGCCGCCCCGAACAGCAACGCGGCATAAAGGCAGCGGATCGGGTCCCAACGCGCGAAGATGACCAGCGCCACCGCCATCAAACCTTGGCCCGAGGACAGTCCTTCGTTCCAACTGCCCGGATAATAGAGCGACAGGAAGGCACCACCCACGCCCGCGAAGAACCCGCCCACGGCGGTCGCGAGCAAGCGGATCAGCATGACCGGATGGCCCAATGCGCGCGCCGCCGCTTCGCTGTCGCCCGTCACGCGCAGCACCAAGCCCATGCGCGTATTCTTCAGCGCCCAGGCGAGGAAGATCGCCAGCGCGATGCCGATCAAGAACAGCGGATTAATTTGCAGCGCCTGTTCGAAGCGCGGATCGCCGGTCCATGCCCCCAGCGAGATCGACGGCAAGCGCGGTGCCGTCGGCTGGATATAGGGCTTGCCGAAGAAGAACGCGATCCCGGTGCCGAACAGCATCAACGCGATGCCGACGGCGATGTCGTTCACACCGGGCAAGCGACAGATCGTGGCGTGCAGCGTGCCCATCAGGAAACCAAAGCAGCCCGCCGCCAGCACGCCGATCCACGGCGAGCCGGTCGCGTAGGAAAACGCGTAGGCGGTCATGGCGCCCAGCACCAACGTGCCTTCGAGGCCGAGATTGATCCGCCCCGAGCGCTCGGTCAGCATTTCGCCCAGGGCGACGAACAGGAACGGCGTGGTGACACGAATGGCGCCGCCGAGCATCGCGGCGATCACGGTCGACAAAGCGAGGCCAGCGTCCATCAGGTCCGATCCGTCCGCGCTTTGGGGTTGAACAGCGTCAAGCGGCCATAGAACGTTTCGCTCGCCAGCAGCACGACGAAGGTCAGGCCTTGCAGCAGCAACACGGTCGCATCGGGCAAGCCCATGCGACGCTGGATGATGCCGCCCGCCGCCGCGATCCCGCCGAACAGGATCGCCACGGGCATGATCGCCAGCGGATGTTGGCGCGCGAGAAACGCGACCAGAATGCCGGTAAAGCCGTAGCCGGAGGCGAGCGACGCGTTCGCCTTGCCGTGCACCGCCGCGATTTCGAAATACCCGGCCATCCCGGCACATGCGCCCGCGATCAACGTCGCGACGATGACGAGGCGCCCGACCGGCAAGCCTTGCGCAAGCGCCGCGCGCGCATTGCCGCCCGCGATCTTGCACGCGAAGCCGAAGGTCGTGCGGAACATCAGGATATAGACGGCGATGCAGGCGACGATCGCGAAGACCAACCCCCAATGCACGTCGATGCCCGGCAGCTTGCCGATCATCTCGGCACTTTCCAGCGCCTTGGTCGACGGCTTGTTGGGATCGGCGGGATCGCGCAGCGCGCCCTCGACGAAGAAATTCATGATCGCGATGGCGATGTAGGACAGCAGCAACGTCGAGATCGTTTCGTTGACGCCACGAAACTGGCGCAACGCGCCCGCGATCCCGACCCAGGCCGCCCCAACGGCCAACGCGCCCGCGAACATCAGCACATGCATAACGATGGACGCGCCGCCGCCGATCATCGGAATGGCGATCGCGGCGGCCGTGAACCCGCCGAGCACCAAGGCGCCCTCCCCGCCGATCATGGTCAAGCCCAAACGTGCGGGGATCGCGACCGCCAAGGCCGTGAGCATGACGGGGGCCGCCCGCAGCAATGTGTTCGACCACGAGAAGCCCGTGCCGAAACCGCCAAGCCAAATGAGCTGGTAAAACTGCGCGGGCGACTTGCCCAGCGCCAACAGGAAGACCGAGAACAACAGCGCCGACACCAGCAGCGCCGCGATGGGAATGGCGAGCGCTTCCGAGCCGCGCCGCACGCGGATCATCCAATCGGAATCGAAAATGCTTTGCGGCGCGGCGGCGGTGGAACGGGCGATGTCGGTCATCCTTCGGCCGGAAAAGAAGGGGCGGATGAACGCGTCATCCGCCCCGGTTCCTCAGGTGATCGACCCGACCACGCCGTCGGCGAGGAAGTTCATGCCGTCGAGCACGCGATCGAGATTGTCGTAACCATCGGCGCTGGGCAGCGCGATGGCGCCCTTGTTGTCCTTGACCGGACCTTTCAGGATGCGCTTGCCGGCCTTGAGGTCGGCGATCGCCGCATCGGCCGCTTTGCGCGCGGCCTCGGGCGCGCCCGCACCGTAAGCGGTGTTGCGCACCATGTCCTTCTCGTAGCCGCCGGCCAGCATGTTCGGCACCGGCTGACCCTTGGCGATGTCGTCGGCGTAGGAGCGATAGATCGTCTCCCACTTATATTCCGCCCCGGTGATGAAGCCCTTGGGCGCCAACGCGGCTTGGCTCGCGTTGTGACCCAGGCTCATGATCCCGCGCCGTTCGGCGGTTTCGATCACGACCTTCGGGCTGTCGACATGGCAGGTGAGGATGTCGCAGCCCGCACCGGCCAGCGCGTTGGCGGCTTCCGCTTCGCGCACGGGCAGCGCCCAATCGCCGGTGAAGATCAGTTGCAGCGTGACGTTCGGATTGACCGAGCGCGCGCCCCACAGCACCGAGTTGATATTGCGCAAGACCGACGAGATCGGCTTGGCGGCGACGAAGCCGATCTTGTTCGTCTTGGTCGCGAGGCCCGCGGCCACGCCGTTGATGTAATGCGCCTGATCGAGATAGCCGAAATAGCTGCCCGCGTTGGCCGGATGCTTGTCTTTCTCCCACAACGGCGCGGCGTGACGGAACGTGACCTTCGGGTATTTCTTGGCCGCATCGACCATGAACGGGTTGAAGTAGCCGAACGAGGTCGCGAGGATGAGGTTCGCCCCCTCGAGATTGATCATCGACTCCATCGATTTGAGCACGGCCGCGGTCTCGGGCACGTTCTCTTCCTCGACGATCGACACGTTCGGCAGGCTGCGCAGCGCCGCGACGCTGACCGCATGGGCCTGGTTCCAGCCGAAATCGTCCTTCGGACCGACATAGACGATGCCGATGGTCACCTTCGCCTGAGCGGCGGCCAGCTTGATGTCGCCCAGCGACAGGGCGGCGGCCCCGGCGGCGGTACCTTGCAGGAACGAGCGGCGGGAAAAACGATCCAGGGGCATGGGCCCTCCTAATTCTTGGTTTCGGGCGTCCGACACGCCCTACGGTGGATCAAGCAATGGATATGCCAGGGCTCGGATGGCGAACCCTCGGCGTTACCCGATCGGCTTGATCGGCCAGCGAAAGCGGGATTTCGGGGCTTTAAAGCCCGGTCCGTGCGCCGTCCATCAGGTGGCGCATCCGGCCGATCGTCGCGGCCAGACCGTCGAAGATCGCCGCCCCGACCAGAAAATGGCCGATATTGAGCTCAACGACCTGCGGCAAAGCCGCGACCGGGGTCACGTTGTCGAAGCTCAGGCCGTGACCGGCATGGCACTCGAGGCCGATCTTGGCGGTATAGCGTGCTGCATCGGTCAGGCGTCTAAGCTCGGCCGCCGATCCATCGGCATGGGCATAGGCCCCGGTATGAAGCTCCACGACCGGCGCCCCGACCGCAACCGCCGCGTCGAGCTGAACGGGATCGGGATCGATGAACAACGAGACGCGGATCCCCGCCGCCTTCAGCCGTGCGACGTAAGGCCCCAATGCGGCACGCTGGCCCGCGACGTCGAGCCCGCCTTCGGTCGTCACCTCGGTGCGTTTTTCGGGCACGAGGCAGCAAGCATGCGGCCGGATTTCCAGCGCGATCTTCGCCATCTCCTCGGTCGCCGCCATTTCGAAATTCAGCGGGGCCGAAATCTCGGCGCGCAAACGGCGCATATCGGCGTCGCGGATATGGCGGCGATCTTCGCGCAGATGCGCGGTGATGCCGTCGGCCCCCGACGCGATGGCGAGCTTCGCCGCCGCGACCGGATCGGGATAGGCGCCGCCGCGCGCGTTGCGGACGGTTGCGACGTGATCGACGTTGAAGCCGAGGCGCTGCTTGGTCATGCGGCGATGTTCCCTTGCGTGCGGCGCGCGGCCATTTCCGCCGCGAGTTTGATGGCGGCGATCAAGCTGCCGGGATGGGCGATGCCTTTACCGGCGATATCCAGCGCCGTGCCGTGATCGGGCGAAGTGCGCACGAACGGCAAACCCAGCGTGACGTTGACACCGCCGTCGACATCCAGCGTCTTCAGCGGGATCAGCGCTTGATCGTGATACATGCAGATCGCGGCGTCGTAGCCCGTGCGGGCGCGCGGGTTGAACATCGTATCGGGCGGCAATGGGCCCGCGACGTCGAAGCCTTCGCGACGCAAGGCGTCGATCGCGGGCGCCACGATACGCGCATCCTCGTCGCCCATCGCGCCGTTTTCGCCGGCATGCGGATTGAGGCCGGCGACCGCCAAACGCGGGCGCGCGATGCCGAAATCGCGCATCATTGCTGCGGCGGTTATGCGCGCCGCCGCGACAATCGCCTCGGAATTCAATTCCTCGATCGCACGGCGTAGCGACAGATGGATCGTCACGGGCACGACGCGCAGCTCGGGACAGGCGAGCATCATCACCGGTTCGGCCACACCCGACAGCGCACCGAGATATTCGGTATGGCCGGGATATTTGAACCCGGCGGCGTAGAGATTCGATTTCTGGATCGGATTGGTGACGACGGCACCCGCCGCCCCAGTCATCGTCAACGCGACCGCGCGATCGATCGACGCGATCACCGCCTTCGCGTCCGCCGGGTCCGGCTTGCCCGGCGTCGATGACACTTTCATGTCGAGCGGCAAGACCGGCAACGCGTCGCGAAACACCGACGCGGCCTCGGCCGGCGACGCGACTTCGCGCAGCTTCACGTCGAGCCCGAATTGCGGCGCGATCGCCGACAGGCGCGCGGGATCATCGATCGCGACGAAGACGGGCCCCGCCCCGCGCAGATTGAGCCAGGCTTTCAATGCGATTTCGCCGCCGATCCCGGCGGGCTCGCCCATCGTCAACGCCAAAGGTAAGGCCGGATTCATGGGCGCAGGGATAGGCCGCACAGGTCCGCCGGTCAACGCCGATCCCGTGGCGGCTGCCATGCGCGAGAGTTACAATTTTCCGAACGATTCGCGACATCGCCCACCAAGGATCGGAAACGGCCGCCATGCCGCGCCTGCGCTATTTGCTACATCCCTTCGACAAGCCGTTCGGCGGCGTGGCGACCATTCATCGCCATGTCGAGTTTCTGACGGCGGCGGGGTTCGACGCGGCGATCGCCATGGCCGCCCCGCCCGCCCAGGATTTCTACGCCTCGCGCGCCAAGTTCGATTTCGCCTATGCGCCGCAAGCGGGCGACCGCGTCGTGATCCCCGAAGGCTTGCCGCATCTATTGGCGCCGCTGACGAATGCGCCGATACGACGCATTCTTTTCTGCCAGAATCAATACTACCTGCCCTTCGGGGCGGACCCGATGGTGGGGATCGCGGAATTCGGCGTTGATCGCGTGCTGGGGTCGAGCGTCGCGGTGCGCGATTTCTTCCGCGATGTTTACGGCATCGAGATTCCGATCGTGCCCTACGCGGTCGATCCGGCCGAATACGCGCCCGCCGCCAAAACGCGCGCGATCCTGCTGATGCCGCGCAAACGCGCCGATCTGGCGGCGTTGATCCATCACACGTTCAAGCGCCGCCACAAGCGGCACGCCGATATTCCTTGGCTGTCGATCGACGGCGCCACGTCTTCCCAAGCGGCGGCGGAAATGGCGCGCGCGCAATGGTTCCTGTCGCTGTCGCATCGCGAATCCTTCGGCCTGCCGCCGCTCGAAGCGATGGCGTGCAAAACGATCCCGGCCGGGTTCATGGGCGATGGCGGACGCGAATACATGTCCGCCGCGAACGGCTTCTGGGCGGCGGAGGAAGATTGGCTGGCTTGCGCCGATGCGCTCGCCGCCGCGATCGACATGGTCGATAAGGATCCGTCCGCACATCAAGCGATGCTCGATGCCGGTGCGGCGACGGTCGCCGCCTATTCGCCCGAACGCGCCAAAGCGGCGTTGCTCGCATTCTGGCGCGACGAATTGGCATGACCGCGAAACTGTTCTGGACCGATCCCTACGCCACGCATTGCGATGCGACCGTGACGGCCGCCGGCGACGATTGGGTCGAACTCGACCGTACGGTCTTTTTCGCCGAATGCGGCGGCCAGGAAAGCGATCACGGCAGCATCGCCGAGTGCCCCGTGCGCCAAGCGACGCTACACGACGACGGCCGCATCGTTTATGCACTCGCCCCCGGCCACGGCTTGACGCCGGGACGCGCCGTGAAAGTCCACATCGATTGGGCGCGGCGCTACGCGTTGATGCGCCTGCATTTCGCGGCGGAGATCGTGCTCGAACTCGCCGTGCGGCGCTTTCCCGGCGTGGAACGGATCGGCGCGCATATCGCCTCCGACAAGGCGCGGATCGATTTCGTCTGGCCCGAGAGCGTGGCGCCCGCTTTGCCCGAGATCGCCGACGCGGCCAACGCGATCGTCGCCGCCGACCGGCCGATCCTGTCCGCCTTCGAACCGGGGATGGAAACGGCCGAGCGGCGCTATTGGGAGATCGCGGGTTTCGCGCGGGTACCCTGCGGCGGCACGCATTTGAAGCGCAGCGGCGAAATCGGCACGATCGCGCTGAAACGCCGCAACCCCGGCAAAGGCAAGGAGCGGATTGAGATTTCCGCGGCCGCGCCGTTGGGCTAAAGTGACGCCATGCCGCTGACCGGACTTTTCCATATCGCCATCAAAACCGCCGATCTCGGCGCCACGGTGCGTTTCTATTGCGACGTGCTGGGCTTGCGCCAAGCCAAGCGCCCGGCCTTCGATTTTCCCGGCGCGTGGCTCGCCTTGCCCATGCCCGGCGGCGACGCGATTTTCCATATCTATGCGGGCGGGCCCGCGATGGGCCCGTCGGGCATCGCGCCCAACGGCACGGCCGCGATCGACCATGTCTCGCTCGCCGCGATCGGCTTCCACGATTATCGCGCGAAGTTCGAGCAATTCGGCCTGCCCTATCGCGAATTCCTCGTGCCCGGCACGACGCTGTGGCAGTTGTTCGTCTACGACCCGTCGGGCGTGCAGCTCGAATTGACGTTCGAGGGGGCGGCCGAGCCCGGCCGCCAGCCCGACATGTCGCCGGGCCACGGCTATCTCGCCGGCACGAATTTCTTCGATCCCGAAAAATACAAAAGCTTCGCGACGCGCGAATTCGCCTGAACTAAGGCAGGCGCACGACGATCGTCGTGCCTTTGCCCGGCGTCGACGCGATATCGAGCGTGCCGTGTTGCGCTTCGACCAAACCTTTGGCGATGGCGAGGCCCAAGCCCACGCCATCGCGCGGCGTACCCGCTTCGCGCTCGCCGCGCTCGAACGGTTTGATGACGCGCGCGAGATCCGCCGCATCGATCCCGCGTCCCGTATCGGCGATCTCCAACACCGCACCGCTATCGCCGTCGCGCGTCAAACGCACGCGCACCGCACCACCCGCATCGGTGTATTTGATCGCGTTGCCGATCAAATTCAGCGCGATTTGCGACAATGCCCGCGCATCCGCTTCGATTTCGATATCGGGGGCGAGATCGGTGGCGAACGAAACGCCCTTCTGCGACGCCGCCATCGCCAGCGTTTCCAAAGCGAGAGAAAGCGTGTCGGCGACGTTCAACTTTTCGCGCGCCAATTCGAGCTTGCCGCTTTCCAGCCGCGCGGCCTCCAGCACGTTTTCGACCAGCGTGCGCAGTAACTCTCCCGAATGCGTCACGCTCGTCGCGTAATCGGCGATCTTGGCGAGGTGCGTGGGGCCCTTCACGGGGTCGGCGGCGATACGCGCGATCAATTCGCCGAAACCTATAATGGCGTTGAGCGGCGTGCGCAGATCGTGGCTCATCGCCGCGAGGAATCCCG
>VFQP010002805.1_pt1 | contig 18789 bp, 14 predicted proteins | sample 3512351 | NCBI WGS metagenome assembly VFQP01 (sample SAMN10412372, study PRJNA504923) | tailings metagenome | isolation source: Relicate 1 Philex TSF1 revegetated site | place: Philippines: Tuba, Benguet | collected 2017-08-29
GCCAGGATCCGGACATCATCATGGTCGGCGAAATCCGCGACCTGGAGACCGCCGAGATCGCGATCAAGGCCGCGCAGACCGGCCATATGGTGCTCTCGACGCTGCACACCAATGATGCCCCGCAGACCATCGCCCGCCTGATGAACATGGGCATCGCGCCCTACAACATCACTTCATCCGTGACTCTGGTGATCGCGCAGCGGCTGGCGCGTCGGCTGTGCTCCAAGTGCAAGAAGCGCGTCGACCTCCCCGAGCACACGTTGCTCGCCGAGGGCTTCACGGAGGATCAGGTCCGCGTCGGGATCGAGCTCTTCGAGGCCGTAGGCTGCGACGAGTGCACCAACGGCTACAAGGGCCGCGTGGGCGTCTACCAGGTGATGCCGATGAGCGAGGCGATCCAGGAGATCATCCTGCAGGGCGGAAACGCGATGCAGATCGCCGAGGTCGCGCAGAAGGCAGGGGTGAGCGATCTGCGCCAGTCAGCACTGGAGAAGGCCCGACAAGGCCTGACCAGCCTGGCCGAGATCAATCGTGTGACCAAGGACTGAGGCCGGTTCCGTCGACTGGACATCGCGAGCGGCTGCCTTGCCATGCCGGCGCACGCTTGCGCTCGACCGTCTGCCCGGATCATCCGGTCGCGCTCGGGAAGTTCTGAATAACCGCCGTCCCCGCGAAAGTGGGGATCCAGGGACTTCACGCCTTTGGAGCCCAAAGACGCTGGGTTCCCGCTTTCGCGGGAATGACGGCCAAAAGCGAATAGTTCAGACCTTGCCTGGCGCGCTCCTGCAGCGGGGTGTGTACGGAAAGCGGCGCGCGGTCACGGCCTGAGACCGACACTTTTCCGCGCAACCCGCTACCATGCGGGCATTCGCCCGGCTGGGGAAGGCCGGTTCTCTGGGGAAGCCCGCATGTCGATCTCTCGCACCGCCGCACGGAAAACCGTCGCCCGCAAGCCAGCCGCCACGCCCGTGCGCGCCGGCGTGACCCTGGACACCTTCGTCTGGGAAGGCACCGACAAGCGCGGCATCAAGATGAAGGGCGAGCAGCAGGCGAAGAACGCCAATCTGCTGCGTGCCGAACTGCGCCGCATGGGCATCCAGCCCAGTGTGGTGAAGGCAAAGGGCAAGCCGCTCTTCGGCAAGACCGGCAAGACCATTTCGGCGAAGGACATCGCGGTCTTCAGCCGCCAGTTGGCGACGATGATCAAGTCCGGTGTCCCGGTGGTACAGGCGCTGGAGATCATCGGTTCGGGCAACAAGAATCCGCGCATGGCGGACATGGTCAACAGCATGCGCCTCGACATCGAGGGTGGCTCGTCGATCAGCGAGGCCTTGGCGAAGCATCCGGTTCAGTTCGACGAGCTGTTCCAGAATCTCGTCCGGGCCGGTGAGTCTGCAGGTGTGCTGGAGACGGTGCTCGACACCATCGCGACTTATAAAGAAAACACTGAGAAGCTCAAGGGCAAGATCAAGAAGGCGCTGTTCTATCCTGCCGCGGTTGTGGCAGTGGCGATCATCGTGAGCGCAATTCTGCTGATCTTCGTCGTTCCTCAGTTCGAGGCGGTGTTCTCTGACTTCGGCGCGGATTTGCCGGCGTTCACGAAGATGATCGTTGCGGCCAGCGATTTTCTAGTCAGCTGGTGGTGGCTGGCGTTGCTCATTATTTCTGCTGTCTCTTTTGCTCTTATTTTTACCTACAAGCGCTCGGTGCCCATGCAGCACGCGATCGACCGGATGATGCTGAAGATTCCGGTGATCGGCCCGCTGCTGCACAACGCGTCAATCGCGCGGTTCTCGCGCACCCTCGCCACCACCTTCCGTGCCGGCGTGCCGCTGGTCGAGGCCCTGGATACCGTGGCCGGTGCCACCGGCAACACCGTCTACGAGAAGGCCGTGCTGCGCATGCGCGACGACGTCTCGGTGGGCTACCAGGTCAACATGGCGATGAAGCAGGTCAACCTGTTCCCGCACATGGTGGTGCAGATGACCGCGATCGGCGAAGAAGCCGGCGCGCTGGACACGATGCTGATGAAGGTGGCCGAGTTCTACGAGGAAGAGGTCAACAACGCGGTCGACGCGCTGAGCAGCCTGCTCGAGCCGATGATTATGGTGTTCATCGGCGGCCTCGTCGGCGGCATGGTCATCGGCATGTACCTGCCGATCTTCAAGCTGGCAGCCGTCGTCTGACGGCACCGGCCCGCATCCGAATCCATCGATGGCGTTTCTCGACCAGAACCCCGCACTCGGCTTTCCGCTCGCCGCCGGCCTCGGCCTGCTGGTGGGCAGCTTCCTCAATGTGGTGATCCTGCGCCTGCCGCGGCGCATGGAGTGGCAGTGGAAGCGTGACAGCCGCGAGATCCTGGGCGAACCGGAACTCTACGACCCGCCCCCGCCGGGCATCGTCGTCGAGCGCTCGCACTGCCCCCACTGCGGGCACCAGCTCGCCTGGTACGAGAACATTCCGGTATTGAGCTGGCTGTCCCTGCGCGGCAAGTGCCGCAGCTGCAAGGCGCCGATCTCGATCCAGTATCCGGCCGTCGAGCTGCTGACGATGCTGCTGTTCGTCGCCTGCGTGTGGCGCTTCGGCTTCGGCTGGCAGGGCTTCGGGGCGCTGGTGCTGACCGGCTTTCTGGTCGCGCTGTCGGGCATTGACATCCGCACCCAGTTGCTGCCCGATTCGTTGACCCTGCCCCTGATGTGGCTCGGGTTGATCGCCAGCCTCGACAATCTCTACATGCCCGCCAAGCCGGCGCTGCTGGGGGCGATCGTCGGTTATGTCAGCCTCTGGTCGGTGTGGTGGCTGTTCAAGCAGGCGACCGGCAAGGACGGCATGGGGCACGGTGATTTCAAGCTGCTGGCCGCGCTGGGCGCCTGGTGCGGCCTGTCGGGCCTGCTGCCGATCATCCTGATCTCGGCGGTCGCCGGCGCGATCATCGGCGCGATCCAGCTATGGGTGCAGGGGCGTGACCGGGCCACGCCGATCCCGTTCGGCCCGTATCTCGCGATCGCCGGCTGGATCACCTTCATGTGGGGTGACGATCTGGTCGCCCGCTACATGCGTTTCGCCGGGCTGGCGTAGGCGCAGACGCTCCGGCATGAGTGCGCTGATCATCGGCCTGACCGGCGGTATCGCCTCGGGCAAGTCCGCGGCGACCGCCGCGTTCGAGGCGCGCGGGATCACGGTCGCGGATGCCGATCTGGCCGCACGCGACGCGGTGGCACCCGGAAGCGACGGTCTGGCGGACGTCGTCGAGGCCTTCGGCACGGAGGCGCTCGACGCCGATGGCGCGCTCGACCGCGCCGCGATGCGCCGGCGGATCTTCGTCGACGCCGGCGCCCGGGCGCGACTCGAAGCGATCATCCATCCGCGCGTGCGACACGCGCTGCGCCAGGCCTGCGAGACGGCGACCAGTCCCTATGCGGTCGCTGCGATCCCGCTGCTGGCCGAAGGCGGACGCGGCCGCTATCCCTGGCTGCACCGCGTGCTGGTGATCGACGTGCCGCCCGATGTGCAGATGGCCCGGCTGCTCGCGCGCGACGGCATCGACGACGCGCTGGCGGCGCGCATGGTCGCCGCCCAGGCCAGCCGCGCGGCGCGCCTGGCGATCGCCGACGACGTGCTGGTCAACGACGACACGCTGGAAGCGCTGGACCGCGGGGTCGAAGCGCTCGACCGGCGCTACCGCGCCCTTGCGCAGGCGCGCCCCCCGGCTGCGGGCTGAGGTTCCGGGACGCGCACCGGCGGACGCCGCAGGCCTCGGCAAGTACCGGCTCAAGGCCGAACATGCGAGGGCAGCGACAGCGCGCCAAATCGGCTTGGAATTGCCGAGGGACCGGCCGACCACCCCTGCACGCGGTTCAACCCATGCCGCCGATTCGCCGAGCCCGCCGACCCGGCCCGGGACTTCAAGCGCATATCCGCTTCGCTTGCAATGCCAGCCCGTGCAGACACAGCGGGTGGCGACCACTCATCGCTGGACGTCACAGCGGTGCCAGCGCGTCGCAAGTGATTGCGAACCGGGCCTGTCGCCCAGAGGGCACCGCAGGCGTCGAACAGTTTCCGGTGGTGTCGGCGCTACACCCCCAAGGAAGGTCTGAACAATTCCGCCCTTGCCCGCCATTCCCGCGCCTCTCAACAGGCGCAGGGATGACGGCAGTTGTTCAGACCCTCCCTGAGAGGGAGGGCGCAATGTGTCGCCTGCCGGGTGCCGCGATCCCGCGAATCGAGCCCGATGCGCCGAAGCAGCCGTTATTCACCGCCCCACAGGCTGCGGATCGCCGCGATGCCCTGCGCGCCATGCTGCCGGGCGAGCGGGATGTCGTCCGTCGTCAGCCCGCCGATCGCGTAGATCGGCAGCGCACAGGTCTCGCGCAACTGCGCGAAGGTCGCCCAGCCGATGCCGGGCACACCCGGATGGCTCGGCGTGGCCCGCACGTGGCCGAGCACCACGGCATCGCAGCCGAGCGCCGCGGCCATGCGCAGTTCGTCGTCGTCATGGCAGGACGCGGTCAGCGGGACATCGGCCGCCACGGGCCGCGCAGACAGCGCGCGCAGCACCGGTGACGCGAGGTGCAGCCCGACCCCGGCGTCATGGGCCATCTCGACCGGCCCGTTGAACAGCACCGTGGCGCCGTGTCGCCGGCATCGCGTGGCCGCGGCCGCCAGCAACCGCGCCTGACGCGCCGCGGCGATGCCCGGCAGCCGCACCTGCACCTGGCGGATCCCCTGCACCAGGGCAGCCTCGAGCCCGCGCAGCCACGCCTCGTCACCGTCGTCGTCCGCAGGCGCGGGCGTCACCAGGTAGCGATCAGGCCGGCGTAACGCGGCCACCACCGGCAGATCGGCCGGCGGCATCGAGTAACGCGCGAGCATTTCGGGCGCGACCCAGGTCAGCGCCTGGCCTTCCCGCCCCTTGGGCGTGCCTTGCCAACCGGTGATCTCGCGGACATCGAGGCGCAGGCGCTTGTGCGCATAGGCCTGCGGCACGGTGATCACATGTGCGCCGATCCGGGCCTGTATCCCGAGTTCTTCCTCGAGTTCCCGCGCCAGCGCCTGTTCGGGCGACTCGTCGGCCTCGCGCTTGCCGCCCGGAAACTCCCACAGGCCGGCCATGTCCTGGCTGGGTGTGCGCCGCGACAGCAGGATCCGGCCGCGCTTGTCGGTGATGACGCCGGCGACGACTTCGATGACGCGTTCGCTCATGCGGCTGTGCGAGTGAGGGGGCCGTCAGGTTAGGCGAGGTGCGGCGCGCTCCGCCAGCCGGATATATCCGTAGTCACCAACGCCGCGGCCGGACACCGCCAGCGTTGACCGTCGACGCCAGCCCGGGCAGCGCCGCGGGCGCGGGAACGCCGGATCACGAATCCGGTCCAGCCCGGTCTCTGCGCCCTTCGCTTCGCGTCGCGCGTCATTGCCGGGCGACAGGAGCCCGCGCGGCCTGCACGGCCATGCGCGATACACCGCTCGATCATCCTGCTGTCCGCGGCGCCACCTATGGGAAAAGCACGGCGCGCGCGAGCGCGCACCTGCGGGGTGCTCCGCCGCGCAGCAAGCGCGGCCCTGGATGGGGCCGCGTTCCGGTCAGGCCGCTCCGGTCAGCTCAGCTGACCGTGGCAGTGCTTGTACTTCTTGCCGCTGCCGCACGGGCAGGGATCATTGCGGCCGACCTTGGCGCCATCGCGCACGATCTGCGCCTGCGCGCCCGCCTGGGCCGCAGCCGCGGCACGCACGTCCTCGGCCTCCTCGTCGGCGCCGTAGCCACCGGCGTCGGCATGCTGGAACTGCGCCTGGTTGAGCTTGGCCTCCACCTGGCGACGCTCCTCGGCTTCCAGCGCGGCGATCTCGTCTTCGCTGCGCACGCGCACGCGCGCGAGCATCGTCACCACGTCCTGCTTGACCTTCTCCAGCATCTCGGAGAACAGCTCGAAGGCCTCACGCTTGTACTCCTGCTTGGGCTGCTTCTGCGCGTAACCGCGCAGGTGGATGCCCTGGCGCAGGTAGTCCATGCGGCCCAAGTGCTCCTTCCAGCCCTGGTCGAGCACGTTGAGCATGATGTGCTTCTCGAGCATGCGCATCGTCTCGTCGCCGAGCTGCGCTTCCTTGTCGGCGAACAACTGGTCGATCGCCTGCTGCACGTGCTCGGTGATCTGCTCGGCGTCGAGCTCCTGACGCGTCTTCGCCATGTCCACCAGCGACAGGCGCAGGCCGAATTCGCGTTCGATCTCGGATTCCAGGCCCGGCAGGTCCCACTGGTCGTCGATCGACTGCGGCGGCACGTAGCGGCCGACGATGCCGGCGACGACGTCGGCACGGATGCCGTCGATGTTCTCCTTGACGCTCTCGGCATCCAGAAGCTCGTCGCGCTGGCCGTAGATCACCTTGCGCTGGTCGTTGTTGACGTCGTCGAAGTCGAGCAGGTTCTTGCGGATGTCGAAGTTGTGCGCCTCGACCTTGCGCTGCGCGTTCGCGATCTGCTTGGTGACCAGCGGCGACTCGATGATGTCGTCTTCCTGCAGGCCCATACGCGCCATGACCTTCTGCACCCAGTCGGCGGCGAAGATGCGCATCAGGTTGTCTTCGAGCGACAGGTAGAAGCGGCTCGAACCCGGATCGCCCTGGCGGCCCGAACGGCCGCGCAGCTGGTTGTCGATGCGCCGCGATTCGTGACGTTCGGTGCCGAGGATGTGCAGGCCGCCCGCCGCCTTGACCGCGTCGTGGCGCTGCTGCCATTCCGCCTTGAGCCGGGCCTTCGTGGTCTCGTCGACCGGCGCGCCGGTTTCGGCCTCGATCTGCGCCAGTTCGGTCTCAAGCGAGCCGCCGAGCACGATATCGGTGCCGCGGCCGGCCATATTGGTGGCGATGGTCACCGCGCCCGGGCGCCCGGCCTGGGCGATGATCGTCGCCTCGCGCTCGTGCTGCTTGGCGTTGAGTACCTCGTGCGCGATGCCTTCCTTGCGCAGGTGCTCGGACAGCAGCTCCGAGACTTCGATCGAGGTCGTGCCGACCAGAACCGGCTGTCCGCGCTCGTGCGCGGCCTGGATCTCGCGGGCGACCGCGCGGTACTTGCCGGCGCGATTGAGGAACACCGCATCCGGCGCGTCCTTGCGGATCATCGGCCGGTGGGTCGGGATCACCACCACCTCGAGCGAATAGATGCTCTCGAACTCGAAGGCCTCGGTATCGGCGGTACCGGTCATGCCCGACAGCTTGTCGTACATGCGGAACAGGTTCTGGAACGTGATGCTGGCGAGCGTCTGGTTCTCGCGCTGCACCGGCACGCCTTCCTTCGCTTCCACCGCCTGGTGCAGACCGTCCGACCAGCGCCGGCCCGGCAGCGTGCGGCCGGTGAACTCGTCGACGATGATGACTTCGCCGTCGCGGACGATGTAGTGGTCGTCGCGCTGGTAGATCGCATGCGCGCGCAGGCCCGCATTGAGGTGATGCACGACGTGGATGTTCTGCGGCGCGTAGAGGCTGTCGTCCTCACCGAGGATGCCGGCCTTGCGCAGCAGCTCTTCGGCGTGTTCCTGACCGGCTTCGGACAGATGCACCTGCTTGCCCTTCTCGTCGACCCAGAAGTCGCCGTCGCCGTCTTCGGTCTCCTGGCGCACCAGCGAGGGCACGATGCGGTTGACCTTGATGTAGAGCTCCGGCGAATCGTCAGCCGGGCCGGAGATGATCAGCGGCGTACGCGCTTCGTCGATCAGGATCGAGTCGACCTCGTCGATGATCGCGTAGTTGAGACCGCGCTGGTAACGGTCCGCCTTCGACAGCGCCATGTTGTCGCGCAGGTAATCGAAGCCGAATTCGTTGTTGGTGCCGTAGGTGATGTCGGCGCGGTAGGCCTCGCGCTTGGTCTCGCCGTGCGGCATGCCCGGCCAGATCACGCCGACCGACAGGCCCAGCCAGTTGTAGAGCTTGCCCATCTGCGCCGCGTCGCGGCGGGCCAGGTAATCGTTGACCGTGATGACGTGGACGCCCTTGCCCTCGAGCGCATTGAGGTAGGTCGGCAGCGTGCCCACGAGCGTCTTGCCTTCGCCGGTGCGCATTTCGGCGATCTTGCCCATGTGCAGCACCATGCCGCCGATCAGCTGCACGTCGTAGGGGCGCATGCCCAGCACGCGCTTGCTCGCCTCGCGGCAGACCGCGAAGGCCTCGGGCAGGATCCTGTCGAGTGTCTCGCCGTTGGCGATGCGGGTCTTGAACTCGGGGGTCTTGGCCTGCAGCTCGGCGTCGGACAGCGCCTCCATCTGCGGCTCCAGCGCGTTGATCTTCGCGACGATCTTCTCGAGCTGTTTGACGAAGCGGTCATTGCGACTGCCGAAGACACTGGTGAGCAGACGATTGAGCATGTGGAATCCGGGTCCTGGAATCGACACGGCTCCGGCGGTTTCCCCCGAAGCCGCAAAAAAGAAAGGGCGCCGGGCGCCCTCTCGTTGGCAACACGCATTGTAGCTTGGGGAGCCGGCGGGCGTTTTCAAGCCGCCGGCCGGGCCCCTTGCGCTTACTGGCGGCTCACGCCCATGTCGCCGAGGAACTTGCGCGGGTTCTGCACGCGGCCGTTTTCCCAGACCTCGAAGTGGACATGGGCACCGGTCGAGCGGCCGGTGGAACCGGCCTTGGCGATCTCGTCGCCGACGCGGACCAGATCGCCCACCTTGGCCAGATTGCGCGAGTTGTGCGCATAGCGGGTGACGTAGCCGTTGCCGTGGTCCACCTCGACCACGTTGCCGTAGCCGCCGCGCACTCCGGAATAGCTGACCACGCCGTCGGCGACCGTCATCACCGGATCGCCGGTCCGGGCGTCGAAGTCGATGCCCTTGTGGAACTGTCCGCCGCGGCCGAAGGGATCGGCGCGATAGCCGTAGGACGACGTCACGAAGCTGCTGGCGACCGGCGAGCGCGACGGCATCGCGTTGCGCTCCAGGGTGCGGTCGAACAGCAGGGCTTCGAGCACCGAAAGCTGCTGGCCGGAATTCGCGAGATCGCCATCGAGGGTGTCGAGCCCCTGGAGCAGCCGGCGCGCGGGCATGTCGGAAGCCGCCTCGGGACCACCGATGCCGACCGGGCGGTCGAAATCGAACTCGCCGCCCTCGAGGCCGGCGCCGCGGGCGAGCCGGTCACCGAGGGCATTGAGGCGGTTGGCCTGCGCCTGCAGTTCCCCCATCCGCGCGGCGAGCGCATTGATCTCGCGCTGCGCATCGCGACGGGTCGCCTCGAGACTCTGCTCGTGGGCCGCGGCGACACCGTTGAGGCGGGCCATTTCGACCGAATTCATCGCCGCCGCGCCACACATGCCGGCCGCAGCGATCACGATGGCCATCGAAGCGGGCTTGCGCCGGGCCAGGACGCGGGCGGTGCGGGCCACATGCGCGAGACGCGCGCGCATATCATTCAGAAGAGTGTGTACGGTCATTGCCAATGTCTGATTTCAGGTCCAGGTCCAAGCCCCTCCGCGTCGGCGCATCCCGTCTCGGGACCCCGACCGCCGCACTGGATGCGGCGCTGGAGGGCGCGTCGGCCGATCCGATCCGCCGGGCCATCTGGCTCGACGCACTGGACCGCCGCCTTGTTCCCCTGCTGCCTCCGGCGCTGGCGCCGCACGCGCGGCTGGCCAATGTCGATCGCAACAGGCTGGTCTTCCTCGTCGACTCGCCCATCTGGCACGCCAGGCTGCGCCTGTCGGCCGAGGTGCTGCTCGACGCCGCCCGGTCCATCGGGCTGGATGTCAGCGACATCGTCGTCAGGACCTCGACCCGTCCGTTGCGCGCCCCTGCGGCCGATGCCGACAGGCCGCCGATCGGCGGTGCACCGTCGGCCAGGTCGCGTGAAGCGCTGCAGGCGGTGCTGGCGTCGCTGCGACCGTCGGACGACGAGCGCGCGGACTGATTCGGGACCCCGTCTCCCCCGCGCCGGCGTCAAGGCCGGGTGAAGGGGACGGGGCATCCTACCGATCCGAATCGAGGCAAACGTTAAGCCGGCGCCAGCGATTCAGGCCGATTTCGTTATTTATTGGTTAAATCCGCGCGCCATTGCAGGACGGAACGCCGCCGTGCGGGCGTTTCCGGCGGATCGGACGGGCGCAGCGGTCGCGACGATCGCCGCGCGGAAGTTCAGGCAGCGACCGGGCTGCCGTAGGTCAGCGGCGCCGGCGTCGCGGCGTCGAAGGTGACCGTCTCCCAGGCCTCGCGTTGCTCGAGCAGCGCGCGGACCAGCTTGTTGTTGAGCGCGTGTCCCGACTTGTAGCCCTTGAACAGGCCGAGGATCGGATGACCGGCGAGATACAGATCGCCGACGGCGTCGAGGATCTTGTGCCGCACGAATTCGTTGGCGTAGCGCAGGCCGTCGTCGTTGAGCACGCGGAACTCGTCGAGCACGATCGCGTTGTCCATCGACCCGCCGAGGCCGAGGTTGCGCTCGCGCATGTACTCGAGATCACGCATGAAGCCGAACGTGCGTGCGCGGCTGACCTCGCGGATGTAGGCCTCGGTGGAGAACTCCACCTCGGCCCGTGACTGCGCGAGCGGAATCGCCGGGTGGTCGAAGGCGATGGTGAAATCGAGCTTGAAGCCGTCGTAGGGTTCGAAGCGGGCGATCTTGTCGCCTTCGCGCACTTCGACCGGCGCCAGCACGCGGATGAAGCGTTTGGGCGCGTCCTGCTCGACCACGCCGGCCGACTGCAGCAGGAACACGAACGGACCGGACGAGCCGTCCATGATCGGCACTTCGGCCGCGGACAACTCGATGTAGAGATTGTCGACACCGAGGCCGGCCAGTGCGGACATCAGGTGCTCGACCGTCTGCACCTTGGCCACGCCCTGGGTGAGGCCGGTGCACAACGTGGTCTCGGTCACCAGATGGCCGTCGGCCGGAATTTCGATGACCGGGTCGAGATCGACACGACGGAACACGATGCCGGTATCGGGCGCCGCGGGACGCAGGGTCAGGAACACCTTTTCGCCGCTGTGCAGGCCGACGCCTGTCGCGCGGATGACGTTCTTGATGGTGCGTTGCCGGGGCATGGGGATTCCGGTGTGGGGAGGTTCCGCGCAGCCGCCGACTTCAGGCCGTCATCGGAATGGGGGGCAGATTATCACGCGCTCCGCTGAACCTGAACGGAAGTCCGGGCATGGGCGGTCCGCTCCAGGCACGGCATCACCCGCCTGTGGTGCGGATCGCATCGGAAGAAAACCGTCCACCGGGCCGACAGGCCCGATGGACGCAAAACGACGGCACGCGGACAACGTGCCACCGGCAGTACGAGGACATGTCGGGCGCCCGGGCGCGACCGCCGCACCGGCGTCACCGGGACCCGGCGCGGCGCGTCACAGCCCGACGCGCTCAGTCGGCCTGGCGGCGCAGGAAGGCCGGAATGTCCAGATAGTTGTCGTTGCCGAAATCGGCGACCTTCGGCGCCTCGTTCGCTTCGGCGCGCGCCGGGGCCGCACGGCCGCCGGCCTGCGCGCTGTGACCGCGCAGCGAGGCCGCGATGCTGTGGCCCGGGCTGTAGGCGGCCACGGCGTCGGAGGGGTCGTCGATCAGCATGCCGGTGGTGCCGTCGCGGACACCGCGCTGGGTGTTGCTGATCAGCTGCACCTGCGGCTTGCCGCGGTTCGCGCCCTGGCCGTCGTAGCCGCTGGCGCGTGCCGGGGCGCGGTTGAGGCCGGTGGCGACCACGGTCACGCGGACTTCGTCCTGCATGTCGGGATCGAGCACGGTGCCGATGACGATGGTCGCGTCTTCGCTGGCGAAGTTCTCGACGGTGCGGCCGACCTCGTCGAACTCGCTCATCGTGAAGTCCGCACCGGCGGTGATGTTGACCAGGATGCCGTTGGCGCCGGCCAGGTTGACGTCGTCGAGCAGCGGATTCTGGATCGCCGCCTCGGCCGCGGCCTGCGCGCGATCGTCGCCGCGGGCGTGGCCGGTGCCCATCATCGCCAGGCCCATTTCGGACATCACGGTGCGCACGTCGGCGAAGTCGACGTTGATCAGGCCCGGACGGACGATCAGGTCGGCGATGCCCTGCACGGCGCCCAGCAGCACGTCGTTGGCGGCGCGGAAGGCCTGGATCATCGTGGCGTTGCGGCCGAGCACGGTGATCAGCTTTTCGTTGGGAATGGTGATCAGCGAATCGCAGTGCGCCGACATCTCCTCGATGCCCTTGAGCGCGACCTGCATGCGGCGGCGGCCTTCGAACGGGAACGGCTTGGTGACCACGGCGACGGTCAGGATGCCCATCTCCTTGGCCAGCTGCGCGACGACCGGCGCGGCGCCGGTGCCGGTGCCGCCGCCCATGCCGGCGGTGATGAACACCATGTCGGCGCCCTGCAGCGCGTCCATGATGATCTCGCGGTCCTCCAGGGCGGCCTGACGACCGACTTCCGGGTTGGCGCCTGCGCCCAGGCCCTTGGTGACGCTGCTGCCGAGCTGCAGCTGCAGCTTGGCGCCGCAGTTCTTGATCGCCTGCGCATCGGTGTTGGCGGTGATGAACTCCACGCCGTCGACGCTGTTGTTGACCATGTGGGCGACCGCGTTACCGCCGCCGCCGCCGACGCCGATGACCTTGATCACCGCGTTGGGTGCCATCTTTTCCACGAGTTCGAAATGTGCCATGTCCGTTGTCCTCGATTTTTGAGCCGTGATTGGTAATTCGTGATTCGTGATTCGAAGAAACGAATCCCGCCTCGCGTATCGCCATCCGGCGTGTTGTTAGTTGTTGAACCTGCTCGCTACCACGTCCCGCTTGCCGTCCTGCTCTTGCTCTTGCGTTTGCTTCTGCTTCTTCGAATCCCCAATCCCGAATCCCCAATCCCGGCTCTTCTAGAACTCGCCGTTGAACCAAGTCTTCAACTTCCGCAGGAATCCGCCCGCGCGTCCCGACGAAATCACCGGCCGGCGCGGATGCTCGATCTGGCTGCCCATCAGCAGCAGACCCACGCCGCTGGCGTGCACCGGATTGCCCACCACTTCGCCCAGGCCGGTCACGTGCTGCGGAATGCCCACGCGCACCGGCATCTGCAGCATTTCCTCGGCCAGTTCGACCACCCCTTCCATCTTCGCGGCGCCGCCGGTGAGCACCATGCCGGCGCGCACGTGCTGCTCGAAGCCCGAGCGGCGCAGTTCGGCCTGCACCATCTCGAAGATCTCCTCGTAACGCGCCTGCACCGCCTGGGCCAGGGACTGGCGCGGCAGGCGACGCGGCGGTCGATCGCCGACGCTCGGTACCTGGATCGACTCCTCGCTGGTGGCCAGTTGCGCCAGCGCGCAGGCGTAGCGGACCTTGATCTGCTCGGCTTCCGGGGTCGGCGTGCGCAGCATGTGCGCGATGTCCTCGGTGACCTTGTCGCCGGCGATCGGCAGGCTGGCGGTGTGGCAGATCGCGCCCTGCACGAACACCGCGAGGTCCGTCGTGCCCGCGCCCATGTCGACCAGCACTACGCCGAGCTCGCGCTCGTCGCTGGTCAGGACTGCCGTGCTCGATGCCAGCGACGAGAGGATCAGGTCGTCGATCGACAGGCCGCAGCGCTGCACGCACTTGCTGATGTTGGCCGCCGCCGACTGCGCGCAGACCACGAGATGCGCATGCACTTCGAGCCGCACGCCGGTCATGCCGACGGGGTTGCGGATGCCTTCCTGGGAATCGTCGAGCACGTACTCGCGCGGAATCGCGTGCAGGATCTTCTGGTCGGCCGGAATCGCGACCGCCTTGGCGGCGTCGAGCACGCGGTCGAGATCGGACCAGGTCACTTCGTTGTCGCGGATCGGCACGATGCCGGGCGAATTGCGGCACTGCACGTGATTGCCCGAGATCGACGCGTAGACCGAGCGGATCTCGCAGCCCGCCATCAGCTCGGCCTCTTCGACCGCGCGCTGGATCGACTGCACCGTCGATTCGATGTCGACGACCACGCCACGCTTGAGGCCGCGCGATTCGTGGCTGCCGATGCCGATGACCTCGATCGGATTGCCGGGCGAGTACTCGCCGACCAGCGCCACCACTTTCGAGGTGCCGATGTCGAGTCCGACGATGAGCGTCTTGTCGCCTTTGCGGTTCATGAGAGGCCGTGATTCGTGATTCGTGATTCGTGATTCGAAACTGCTGCGATCCGTTCGGCCGTGGCAGCTGCACCGACGTGACCCGCGGTATCGGGCGCGGCGGGCTCCGCCCAGACGAGAGCGAACCCGTTCGTGTAACGCAGGTCCGCACGGGTCAGCGACTCGGTGCGGGCGGCGACCAGGTTCGGCAGCATCCGCGCGAACCGGGCCAGGCGCAGGCGTGCCTCCTGGCTGCCGACGATGACGTCGGTGCCGTTCGACAGCGTCAGCTGCCAGCTGCCGCGCGCGTCGAGCACCACGCTCGTGACCTCGACGCCGGCCGGGCGGAACAGGTCGCGCGATTCGTTGTAGAGCGCCACGATTTCGGTCACCCGGGCCTCGGGGCCGTCGAAGCGCGGCATCGCCGCGGGTACCTCGACGCCCTCGGCGGAGAACAGACGGCCGCGCGTGGACAGCAGCCGGTTCTCGCCCCAGTGCGCGAACGGCACGTGTTCGGCGATGCGCACTTCCAGCACGTCCGGCCAGCGCTTGCGCACGTCGGTGCCGGCCACCCACGGCAGCCGCGCGACGTCGCGCTGGGTCTGGGCGAGGTCGATCGCGAAGAAACCACGCTGCGCGTGCGGCAGCACCGTCTCGCGCACGCGCGCCACGTCCACCTGCTCCAGGCCGTCGTTGATCCGCAGCACGCGCAGCGGCCAGCGATCGGCGCCGATCCAGCCATTGAGCACGGCGACGACCGGCAGCGTCACCAGCGCGAGCGCCAGCGTCCAGGCCAGGATGCGTGCAGCGATGGCGAACGCCTGGCTCATCGCGCGGCGGTCTCCTGCGGCAGCGTCGCTTCCAGCACACGCCAGCACAGCGCGGCGTAGTCGATGCCGATTTGCGCGGCCGCCTTGGGCACCAGCGAATGGCTGGTCATGCCGGGCGCGGTGTTGATCTCCAGCAAGAGAAGCGCGCCGGTGCGACGGTCACGCATCACGTCGACCCGGCCCCACCCACTGCAGCCCGCCGATACGAATGCGTCGACAGCCAGCGCCCGGATGCGCTGCTCGTCGTCACCGTCCAGGCCCGGACACATGTATTGGGTGTCGTCGGACACGTACTTCGCCTCGTAGTCGTACCAGGCGCCTTTGGGCACGATACGGATCGACGGCAACGCGCGTGGACCATCGATGTCTTCGATCACCGCGACGGTGAGTTCATCACCCTCGACCATCTGCTCCATCAGCAGTTCGCCGGGATAGCGCGCAGCGAGCTCGACGGCAGCAGCCAGATCGGCATCCTCGAATACTCGGCTGATGCCGACGCTCGAACCTTCCTTCGACGGCTTGATGATGACCGGCAGGCCGATCTCGCGCGCGGCCGCGTGCACGTCATCTCCCGGCTTCATCCGGCGGTAGTGCGGCGTCGGCAGGCCTTCGCTCATCCACACCTGCTTGGTGCGGATCTTGTCCATCGTCAGCGCCGAGCCGAGCACGCGCGAACCGGTATAGGGAATCGCGAACGCGTCGAGCAGGCCCTGCACCACGCCGTTCTCGCCGTCGCCGCCGTGGAGGATGTTGAACACGCGGTCGAAGCGGCCGGCGACGATGGCCTGCGCCAGCGCCGGCACGCCGTCGACGGCATGCGCGTCGACGCCGCGCGAGCGCAGCGCGTCGAGCACACCCTGCCCCGACTGCAGCGAGACCTCACGCTCGGAACCGGGCCCGCCGAGCAGCACGGCGACGCGACCGAACACGGCCGGATCGGTGAAGCGCGGCGGCGACAGGGTGAGGCTCATCGCGCACCCTCCGCGGACGCGCGCGGCTGGAAGCCGGATTGCACGAGCTGCTGGACCGCCGCGCCGATGTCGCCGGCGCCCATCATCAGCAGCAGGTCGCCGTCCTGCAGGATGTCCGGCAGCACGTCGGCCAGGGCCTCGGCATTGCCGACCACCACTGGCTCGATGCGGCCGCGCGCGCGGATCGCACGTGCGAGCGTCTTCGCATCCGCACCGGCGATCGGCGCTTCACCGGCCGGATAGACCTCGGTGAGCACCAGCGCATCGACATCCGACAGCACGCCGGCGAAATCGTCGAACAGCGCGCGCGTGCGGCTGTAGCGGTGCGGCTGGAAGGCGACCACCAGCCGGCGTTCCGGCCAGCCGCCGCGCGCGGCGGCGAACACCGCGGCCAGCTCCTTGGGGTGATGGCCGTAGTCGTCGACCAGCTGCACGCGCGCGCCGGAGGGCGTGACCAGTTCGCCGAGCAGATTGAAGCGACGGCCGATGCCCTCGAACTTGCCGAGCGCGGCGACGATTGCCTCCGGTGCGACACCGAGCTGCCAGCCGATCGCGGCGGCTGCGAGTGCATTGAGCACGTTGTGATGACCCGGCAGCGCGAGGTGCGCCTCGATGCGCACGTTTTCCGGCAGGCACAGGGTGAAGCGCATCGACGCGCCCTCCTGGCGAATGGCCTCCGCGCGCACGTCGGCCTCGTCGGAAAGACCGTAGGTCATCATGTGCCGCGGCACGCTGGCGGCCAGGCGTGCGACTTCCGGATCGTCGATGCACAGCACGGCCAGGCCGTAGAACGGCAACCGGTGCAGGAATTCCGAGAACGCCGCCTGCACACGGGCGAAATCGCCGCCGTAGTTCTCGAGGTGATCGGCGTCGATGTTGGTGACGATCGCGATCAGCGGGTTGAGCCGCAGGAAGCTGCCGTCGCTCTCGTCGGCCTCGGCCACCAGCCAGTCACCGCTGCCCAGACGCGCATTCGCGCCGGCCGCCAGCAACTGCCCCCCGACGACGAAGGTCGGATCCATGCCGCCCTCGGCGAGCACGCTGGCGGTGAGCGACGTGGTCGTGGTCTTGCCGTGGGTGCCGGCCACCGCGATGCCGCGGCGGAAGCGCATCAGTTCGGCCAGCATCTCCGCGCGCGGCACGATCGGAATGCGCTGGGCGCGCGCTTCCATCAGCTCGGGGTTGTCGTGACGGATGGCGCTGGAGACGACCACGCAGTCGGTACCGAGCACGTTCGCGGCGGCATGGCCCTTGTGCACGGTGGCGCCCAGGCGTGCGAGACGCCGCGTGGCCGCGCTGTCGGCCGCATCCGAGCCCGACACCGTATAGCCCAGCGTGCACAGCACTTCGGCGATGCCGCTCATGCCGGTGCCGCCGATGCCGACGAAATGGACGCGGGAGAAGACCTTGGCGAAGTCTTCCTTGGACAGGCCCCGGGTGTCGTGGAGGCGGCGGATCATGCGGTGCTCCCGGCGCCGAAACGGGGTTCGACGCGCTGGCGAAGGCGACTGGTGCCGCGCACCGGCGCGGGCGCCGGGGCCACGGGCAGCGGCGGCTGTGTGGTGGGAACGGCGGCGGGCGCGGCCACCGGTGCGGGCGGCGCCGCGTCGCCGCGCAGGCGGGCGACCTGGCGCTGGGCGCGGTCGAGTTCGTAGGACACGCGCAGCAGCAGGCCCAGCGCGACGCAGGTCATCATCACGCTGGAGCCGCCCGACGACACCAGCGGCAGCGTCAGCCCCTTGGTCGGCAGCAGGCCGAGGTTGACGCCGATCGACACCAGGCTCTGCATGCCGATCATCAGCGCGACACCGAATGCGCAGTACCCGGCGAAGTGGCGGCGCATCTCCACGCACTTCAGGCCGATCCACAGCGCACGTCCGACCAGCGCCGCGAACAGCACCACCACCAGGCACACGCCGACGAAGCCCAGCTCCTCGGCCAGCACCGAGAAGACGAAGTCGGTATGCGCTTCCGGCAGGTAGGAGAGCTTCTGCACCGAGGCGCCGAGGCCCACGCCGGTGAGTTCGCCGCGGCCCACGGCCATCAACGCGTTGCTGAGCTGGTAGCCGGCACCGAGCTGGTCTTCCCACGGATCCATGAACGACGTGATGCGGCGCAGTCGGTAGGGCTCGATGATCGCCACCAGCACCACGGCCGGCAGCAGCAGCAGGATCGGCACCAGCATCCGCTTCAGATGGCCGCCGCCGAGCACCAGCATGCCGGCGGTCACGCCGAGCAGCAGCATCGAGGAGCCGAAGTCCGGCTGCAGCAGCAGCAGTGCCACCAGCACCACCGCGACACCGATCGGCTTGAGCATCGCGCCCCAGGTCGCGTTCACCTCGTCGCGGAAGCGCACCAGATAGCTCGATAGCCAGACGATGTAGATGACCTTGACCGCTTCCACCACCTGGAAGTTGGAAATGCCCAGATTGATCCAGCGGTGCGCCCCGTTGACCGTGTGACCGAGGCCGGGCACGAAGACCAGCATCAGCAGGCCGGCGCACATCAGCAGCACGAAGCGGTCGTACTTCTCGATGGTCTTGAGCTCGGTGCGCATCACCGCCGCGGCCAGACCGATGCCCAGCGCCAGGAACATGAAGTGGCGGGTGAGGAAGTAGTAGCGGCCGACGTGCATGTCCTCGCCGATGGCGATCGAGCTGGACGCGACCATGATCACGCCGAGCGTCGCGATCGCGACGACGATGCCGGCCAGCCACGGGTCGAAGCGGCCGTGGATGTCGTCGAGGCGTGTGGCCTGATGGGCGCCGGCGGTGTCGCGATACGTGGCCATCAGCGCACCTTCAACGTCGCGAGACCGACGAGGACCAGCACCACCGAGATGATCCAGAAGCGCACGATCACGCGCGGCTCGGGCCAGCCCTTGAGTTCGAAGTGATGATGGATCGGCGCCATGCGGAACACGCGCTTGCCGGTCAGCTTGAAGCTGGCGACCT
>VFQP010002806.1_pt1 | contig 18788 bp, 20 predicted proteins | sample 3512351 | NCBI WGS metagenome assembly VFQP01 (sample SAMN10412372, study PRJNA504923) | tailings metagenome | isolation source: Relicate 1 Philex TSF1 revegetated site | place: Philippines: Tuba, Benguet | collected 2017-08-29
GCTGCACAGAGTTGCGGGTGTGTTGTTGCGGGGCGGAGACGAGCGGTTCTGAGAGGAGCACGATGAGGTTTTGTCGCGAGAGGCTTTTCCTTCTATTTCAGCGGCTGCTGGCGAGAGTTGAAGTTGGGAACGCGTGGAGTCGTGGTCGCAGGAGCGAGGAGGTGCAAGCGCGTGCGAGCGGCAGCAATGTTGTGGATGCTGTTTTGGGGAGCGCTGCCTGAGCATGTGGCTCAAGGGCCAAATTTCTTTTTGGCCGCGTGTGCTGTGGGAAGGTCGTGTGGTGTCCGTGAGTGCCAGCACTGTCAGTCGCCGATTTGGCGTGAGTGCCCCTGATGCTTGGATCAATCCTGCCCTGCTCTTCATCTCGCTTAGAACCCTGCAGGGCGGAGCCCCCCCAATAAGCCCGTGCACGGCGCGCGGTCGTACCACCCGCCTGGGCTCTTCTACTAGTGCTACCTGATGTGCACGTCGTTTGAGACCTGTGGTGGTGTCCGTCGTGCAAAAGCAACTGTCGCGACCCATCGCGGGCTGTTGTTTTGCGCGCTTGAGCGCACCCGTCAGGCCTACCACAGGGAGGAGCAAGAGGAGAAGACGCAGAGTCAAGCATGGCGGACGTTGAAGAGCTGCAGCAGGCCTGGCAGGTGCGGCTGCATCAGATATAGCAGCAGCCCAGGAGAGCGGGAGGGTCGCACGTGCTGCTGCTGCGGGTCGCGCGTGCACAATGCGTATGCGCGCAAAAGAGGTAAGCGCCAAGTGCGTGCGTGCACGATGCGCATGCTCAGAAGCTGCTCACGACCATCGCGGACGCCCTGCCTCTCGCGCCAACCAGGTAGCTGCACCCCGTGGCAACGACCCGCGGCGCCCTTCTCGCCCTGCTCGTTGGCTCGGCGCTGAACCCCGTGGCGGCGACACGTGCAGCGCCCTCTCGCCCTGCGCGTTGACACAGGGACCGCTCTCCACAGCAGGCAGCCGTCCTCGCGGCGCACCAGGACCTGGAAGCCCAGTGCAACCTGCTGCTGGCCAAGCTGGTGCGTGCGCGCAGCGAGCAGGAGCAGGGCCCCAAGCTGGCTTTGTGTGCGTGCCACACTCCACGCGCTGTGCACACACGCACAGGTGGCGGCCCGGGACGCGCTGGGCAGCGCAGCAGCTACACCTGGCGGCGCAGCGCAGCCCGTGCGCCCGGCCGTCGCGGAGTTTCGGCACGCGCTGCTGAGCAGAGCAGCAGGAGGGGCGCACGCGCAACCTCCACTACCCAGCGAGAGCGGAGCAGAGGCGGGATCATGATCATGTGCCACGTGCGCCGTGGCAATGCTGACCGCTGTGAACCGTTCCCTGCACCGAAACTTGCCAATCGCCGCGCGTTGCAGGCAGGGCGTCGAGAGCGCGCACGCACGAGCTTGGAGAAAGGGGGGGTCAGGTGTCGCTGCAGCCATTGGCGTCGATTGTTCGGGTACGCATCATCATCAGTTGAGTCGCAATGCATCAAACCGGGCACACGCGAAAGTCCGGCCAGGGCCACGTCCGTTGGTCAGCGTGGGTTGGTAAGCGGCGTGAGAAGAGTCAAGGAAGCACGCTGGTGGTGGGCAGAGCAGGAGAGGCAGGGAGGGAGGCGCTGAGTTCAGTCGTCGTCCTCGTCCTCCTCCTCGGGCTCCTCCTCCTCCTCGTCCGAGTCGGCCTTCTTGTAGCTGTCAATGGCCTTCTTATACCGCTCCTTGTCCTTCTCCGCCTTCTCGTAGAACTTCTTCTTGGCCGCCTGCAGCACACGCAGAGGCACGCAGCAGCCCTCCTTGTTGCCTCCTCATGGTGGCGTTCAGGGTCCTCACGGCGGCGTGCAGGGTGCCACACGACGCAGGCTGCCGCGCAGGCGCACCTCGTCGAGCGCCGCCCAAGCCTTGCCCAGCTGGGAGGTGACCTCGGTGACCTTGAGGTCTGGCTGCTCCTTCTTGATCACGTCGCGGTGCTCGGCGCAGAAGAACATGTATGCGCTGAGGGGCTTCTTGGGCGCGTTGGGGTCCTTCTTCTTCTGCGCCGGAGTGCAGCAGGGCCCACCACCGCGGTCAGGGCGGGCGCGCTCGGAGCGTTGAGCGGGCTGGGCGTGCAGGGGCCCGCGAGCGACCCCGCGACCCCTGCGTCGTGCTTGCTGCGTGTGGTGCGCTCTGCGCGAGATTCGTCTTTCAAAGAGTTGACCAAGTGCGGGGGGGCGCGCGGGCACAGGGGCGGTAGCTAGCGCTTGCGCGCACCTTTTCCTTCTTGGCGCCGCCCTTCTTCGCGGGCTTCTTGCCCTCTCCCTTCTCGGCCTTGGCCTTGGGCATTCTGCGCGGGGGGGGCGTGAGCAGCGGGGAGGCACCTGTTGCGCGGGGCTCCTGGGCCCGAGAGCGAGGTTGAAGGACGAACGCCGCTCTGCTGCTGCTGCTGCAGGGCGCGCTGGCGCTGAGCCGCCGACTCGTTGTTTGGCGCGCCCGCAAAGGTGGGCGGCTCGTTCAATCGCGCACCTTGAAGAAAGAAGAGAGGAGAGGAGAGCCGGCGGCCTGCGCGCACAGCAGTGGCAGTGGTGCAGCAGCGCGGGCAACGTGTCGGACGGCGGTCAAGCTGCGCTCTGCGTCAAGGCCGCCCCAAAGCACAGCTGCCGGGACGAGCCCAGAGGAGGAAGTCCTGCTCGCTGCGCCGCGCTGTTGGCCCTGCAACGCTGCTGGAGCTGCGGCTGCTGCTGCTGCACGGGGCCCCCTCGCGCGCCCCTGGCCGTGCCCAGCTGCGCCTCCCCTGGTTTCTCCCTCGCGGCGCGCGGAAAACCACGACACCACGCGCACCGAGTCGCCTGTGTGGTGTCCTGGTCCGGCGCTGGGGGGGCGCCGCTGTGAGTGTGGGTTCGCACGTCAAAGGTCACGTCCTCTGTGTGCAGGCGCCCAGGCCTCAGGGGACAGAGGACCGCTGTGCCCTAACAGCACATGGGCGGGGCTAAGCACTTGCCAGAACAGGCACGGCCTGGGCCTTTCCTTTCCTTTGGACGGAGCCTTTCCTCACGGCCAGCTGCTGCCCTGGGCTGGGACAGAGGCGTCGCGTGCCGGGAGCGCAGCTGTGCGCGGCACCGGCGGGCAGTCACCTTACGCGCACAGCGACCAGGGAGAGGTTCCCAGCGTGCCTCTGCTCTGCTGCCCTGCTGCTCAGCTTGGTGGATGCACGCATGCGTCCGCGTCCCCTCCCCCCTCCCCTCTCTCAGCGCGTGCATATTGCCCAGCCAAATGGCACTCGTCAGCGATCACGGGCCTCGCCTGGCGTGAGCAGCAGCATTAGCAGAAGAACTCTGCAGCGAAGTAGCACCTTGATCCCAGCTCGGCCACATGCGTGCTCCCAGTGGCGAGGCGGAGGAGAAGCCAAAGCCGCTGCACCGAGGATGGACGGCTGTAGGCGCGGCTCTCGCCGTCTTCGCCGCGCTGGAATTCGTCGTGGTCTCGTGGTGCGCCTCGATCACCAGTCCGTGCACGGGACAGTTCTCCAGGCAGCTCCAGGCGCACTCGTGCTGCGATCACAGTCTCCAACGCCCGCCTGTAGCGTGCTGAGCTAAGCCGTTGCGCGCGTCGGTCGTCGGTCCTCCGGCACACGCGCGCAGGTGCACGCTGGCGCCCATCTGGGACCTGCTCCCGCAGCTGCAGACGCTGCACGACTGGCTCTCCATCTACAGCGTGTCGCTCTCCAACGTGGTGCGGCCCTCCTTGGCTCCGCGCCTCTCTGCCCTGACGCTGCCCAGCGGGTGTCCCCAGGCCACAGGCCCGCCGGCACGCCACGCCTGCACACGTGCGCAGGACCTCTGGTTCGCCACGGGCGTCCGGTCCCTGGCCGTGCTGGCCATGGCGAGCCTGGCGCCCACGCGCCGCACCTCCCGCTACAGCGCCACCGAAGGCAAGGTCCACCCGAAGGTGCGCGCGCACTCCCACCACCCTCCTTGGCCGACTTGACCGCTCCTGCACGGCAGCGGCCGGCCCGCCCCAACGCAACCCCCATTCACGCAAGCACGTCTCCCGCGCGTCGCGCGCAGCTGCGGCTGGCCGTCTCCATCCTCACGTCCCTGTTTGAGGCCGCCGTCATGGGCAAGGCGGCCGTGGTGGCGGTGGCGGCGCCGGAACAGGCGTGGCCCGCGCCGCCCGAGGCGGGCGGGGGCGCGGGCCCGCCGCCGCTCGACGTGCGCTTCCCCGGGCTGGTCTACATGTGAGCGCGCCTCTCCTCTCGAACGTGCTCGGCAAGGGTGCTGCGTGCTTGGCTGCGGCGCCCCAGTGCTGCGAAGGCGCCGCTCGCGGCGGGCTGCGCAGCGGGCGATTGACGTCAAGGAACGCCTGAGGCAGAGCTGACCAGCCTGGGTGCAGCACACGACCAGCACGCAACCCCTTGTGCCCCGCGGGTGGGCTGGCGCGAGAGCCGCCTCTCCGCTGATCATCCTTGCTGCTCGCCGCGGGCGGAGGCCCGTTGCGCGCCTGCACACTGCGCTTGCCTGCTCGCTGCACTGGGGGGCCTGGCCGCAGGTTCACCAGCCTGGTGGTGGCCATGGTGTGCAGCCTGGTGCAGTCGGGCCTGGCCAACGCCACGCTATCGCACGCGCAAGCACTGTACGAGGAGCCTCCAGAGCCGGGCAGCGTCGAGGCGCCGCTGCTGGGCGGCGCGGCGGGGGGCGGCGGCGCGGCGGCGGCGGCGGCGGGTAGCAGCTCCGCCGCGGCGGGGGCGGACGGCAAGGCGGCGGCAGCGGGCGGGGTGGCGGTGGCGGGGGGCCCGGGCAAGGGCAAGGATGGCAAAGGGAAGGATGGAAAGGAAGGCGACAAGGCCAAGGTGAGGGAGGGCGAGTAGGGTGGTGAAGGGGGGGGAAGAGGGAGGGCGCAGGTTGCCAGGGCGCAGCTGCCTGGCTTGATGCGATGCACGGCATGCCGCCGGGCAGCCAGCCTGTGCAGCGCTCACGCACGCCCAGACCAGCGCAACTGCCGCGCCAGCGCCAGCAGCGCGGCGCTTGTTCCGTCGCCGCCACCGTCCCCGCACCACAGCGCAACTTGGTCCCTGCGCAGCCTGCTGACCAGCGCCTACTCATCGTCGTTCGCGCCTCGTCCATGGCGCCCACGCCTGGTTGCCTGCTGCGTCCGCGTGCGCGTGTGCGTGCACACAGCCCAAGGTAAAGACCAAGACGGTACTCATGCTGCTCAAGCTGTCGGCGCCCGACTGGCCCACCATCGCCGTGGCGTTCGGCTTTGGGCTGCTGGCGGCGCTGGCGCAGGTGCGCGGCTCTGCGTGGAGCACTGCTCAACTGCTGGCGTTCGCTCGATCCGCGAACGCTGTTTCTTGTGTGCTGGGGGAGGCTGTAGGCGCCGGGCAGCGCGGTACAGAACCTCCTGCCTGTCTGTTTTGGGGGGCTGAGTTTCAGGGCAGGGGGGGGTGGCGGGCTTGTGCGGATCACGCTGCAAGCGTTGCTAGCGGGCACATGAGCTTGACCGTGGTGCTGGGGGACGGCCTCTTGACGCGCATCACCCAGCAGGCGAATGGCTCAGCTGAGCCGGGTGGGGCACCTCTTGGCGGGCCATCAGCCGCAGACACACTCCTCTAGCTCCAGCTGGGCGCAAAGGACGCTGTAGCAGCTGCGCGGTGCCTGCTCTCTCTGTGCGTGGCCCCTGGCCACGCCCACTGCTTTGCCGCTCGCCCTGCCACGTTGCCCCTGCAGGCAACCATACCCTACTACACGGGCCTGGTCATCGACTACGCCTCCATTGAGCCCGACCGGTGCGTCTGCTGCCGCACCACGTCACGCCAAGTGCAGCCCTAACCACAACCCAGCTGCATCTCGCTCCTCTCTGCGGCTTGCTGCTTGCGCCCCATCAGGTAATGGGCCGCTGCCACGTTGATGCAGCCCCGTACCGAGCCTGCGGGCGCCAGTTTGCGTGACTGCGAAACCTCATTGTGTGGCGCAGGGCCAAGTTCCAGCGCACCATCGTGGCGCTGCTGCTGGTGGCGGCGGCCTGCGGCGTGGCCACGGGCTGCCGCGGCGGCCTCTTCACTGTGGCCATGAGCCGCCTCAACGTGCGGCTGCGCAAGCAGCTCTTCCACTCGCTGCTGCAGGTGAGCCACGCGCTTTGGAGTCGCGCCCGCTCCCCTCCCGCCCCTCGCAGCTCTGTGTCCTCACTGACTGCGCGCGGCAGGGCCCGCCGCACGGTCCCAGTTGCTTGCATGCATCGCTGCACGCCTCGCTGTTTGGCGAGCTGCCCCACCGGCCTGCTTGCGTCGTCTTCACGTGCTGCCAGCAGCTCACTGGCAGTCAGTTTCAGCAGCGGAGCGTGCCGCGGTGCCCCGTTGCCGCCACGCGCGCAGATGGAGGTGGGGTTCTTTGACGTGACCAAGACGGGCGAGATCACCAGCCGCCTGGCCGCAGACACCAGCACCGTGTCTGACCAGGTGAGTGAGTGCGCACGAGGAGACTAGGCACTGACGACTGCGCCGCTTGCGTGCCGATCGTCCCGCCAAGGCGCACCTCGCGGCGCCTCGTGGTGACGTCACAAGCCGCGGACGCTGGCAGGGAGGGCTTGAACGGAGGCGCCTGATTGCCGGGCCCTGTTGTTGCTGCAGGTGTGCCTCAACATGAACGTGATGCTGCGGAGCATGACCCAGGCGGCCATTGTGCTCAGCTTCATGTTTGTGGCCAGCTGGCGGCTCACGGTCGTCACGTTCATCGTGGTGCCCGCCGTCATGACCATCAGCAAGGTCAGTCAGTAAGGGGGCCTTTCTGCCCCGCGAATCCAAGGGCATCCAGGCGCATTGGTAGCTTTCCGGCCCTGCGAATCAGTGGCAAGGGCAGGCAGGTTTGCCTGCCCATCACCAAGGGGGGCAGAGCGCGCCAGCGAGGTCAGTTTGGGGCCTTGCCAGCCACCGGACGCGCCTCCACCTCACCTTGATCAGCACCTCAACGGCAAGCGCAGATCTGGCGGAGAGGCCAGGCCTCCCGCTGCGAGCCCACGTGCACACGGCACAGCCAGCCCTGCACTGAAGCGCACGGCGCACACGCCGAGCGGCGGAGAGCGCGGGCCAAGACGATGGCGGTGGATGATGTCTGGCGTGGCGCCTTGCTTGCTTGGCGCTTGCACGCAGGTGTACGGGCGGTACTTTGCGTCGCTGGCCAAGCGGGTGCAGGGCGAGCTGGCAGAGGCCAACAGCGTGGCGGAGGAGGTGCTGAGCAGCATGACCACAGTCAAGGTGAGCATGCCTGCCTGACCGTCATGACGGATGAAGCCTCGCAGCCGCGCGCAGCACCGCTTAGTCGCCTGCGTCTGACGTTTCTCTCCCGTCCCCAACTTTGCACCGCTCGCCCGCAGGCGCACGCGGCGCAGGACTCGGCGGAGGCGGCGTACGCCGCCAAGCTCAGCAAGTGCGTTCAGAGCACCCGCACGCCACGCGGCGTGGCTCACAGCACCGAAGAGTCCCAGGAGGGCCCGCGCACGCAGGCCCATCCCCCACCTCCGCAATGCCTGTGTTCAGCACGGCGTCACTCGACGCCGCCAGGCGACTGCCACGCGCAGAGGTGGCTTTCCCCGGCTGCATGCAAGATGGTGCAGATGGAGAACTACTTGAGTCGTCCTTGTTCCTGTTCCTTGTGCCTTTCAGGTTCTTTTCCCTGCTGCTCAAGGAGGCGCTCGTGTACGCGGGCTACATGGTGGCCAACACCTTCCTCCCCAGCGCCGTGGCGGCGCTCGTGCTCTTCTACGGCGGCCGCCTGGTGCTGGCGGGGCAGGTGCGTGGGGGTCGCGCTTGCACGGGGCGTGCTGGCTGGGCCATCAATCGGGCTTGGCGGCGCTGCGGTTCCGCCACCGCTCGCCTGCCCTGCTTCACGGCCGGGAGGGCTTCTGCAAGCCGTGACGGCCCGGGCAGGGCTGCACGCAGGCCGCCAGTGCTGCGGCACATGCGCATGGGTGTGTTGCGCGTGGCCGCCGCAGATGTCCCCTGGCGCACTCGTCTCCTTCATGCTCTACCAGCAGTCGCTCTCCTCAGCCTTCCAGGTGCGGACGCGCCGCCGGGACGGCGCGCTTCAACCGACGCGCGTGGCAGAGGCAGCGGGCGCGCACCCACCGCAGCCGCCGTGCTGTGCGTGCTGCGCTCTCGCTCATCATCTGCTCGCCAGAAGAGATGGCGGCACCAGACGTAAAGATCAAGCGCGGCAGCCCTACGTGCTGTGCGTCCTGTGCCCTCGCCCGCGCGCAGATGCTGGGCGACGTGTTCAGCGCGCTGACGGCGGCCGTGGGCGCCGCCGACAAGGTGCTCGAGCTCATGGCGCGCAAGCCCCAGGTGAGGGCTTGGGGCTCTATGGGGCTCGGCTGCCTCACGATTGGCCCCTGGTGCCCTTCCACACACAAGCGCCAGCAGCCCCGTCATGCGTGCGAAACGGGCCGGGGCGGGGAGAGGCGCAGCACGCGCCTGCTTGCTGTTTTTTTTCCGCAGGTGGACGCGGGCGGGCAGCTGGTGCCGTCCAACTTCGTGGGACACATTGAGCTCAAGGACGTGCACTTCCACTATCCGGCCCGGCCGCACCACCCGGTGCGTCCAATCGCGAGCTCTGCGCGCCGCCCGCGCCGCCCGCGCCGCCCTTTCGAGGGGCCGGGGAGCGAGACGGGCGCACATGTGCGCTTGCGCTACGGGCTCTCCCAGCGGCCTGCTCCTGTGGGCGCCGCGGTGCCTCGTCTCCTCTCCGGCATGGCGACGATGACTCACAAAGCGGTTTGCGTGCCTTACCAAGCCCAGCGCTCACGGCCCAGCTGTCGCCATCACCCGCGTTCCGCGCGGCGGAGCTATGGTGCGAGCGTGTGTGGTGCCGGCCGTGGCCGCAGGTGCTGCGGGGGCTCAACCTGGCGGTGGAGCCCGGCCAGGTGGTGGCGCTGGTGGGCCCCTCGGGCGGCGGCAAGAGCAGCATCGTCAAGCTGGTCGAGCGCTTCTACCTGCCCCAGTCGGGCGCCGTGCTGCTCGACGGGAGGGACGTCGGCGTTTACAACTCCAAGTGGCTCAGGAGGCAGGTCGCGCTGGTGCGTAACGTATTCGCCTGCCGTGTGGCAGGGCGAGAGCGCAGCGGGGGCGCCCTCTGCGCCGCGTTGCTGCGGCAGTGCCGGGCTGCCGCGCGCCGCGTCGCCCTCGCCTGTCCTGCCTCTGCGCAGCGTCGTGCTTGCTTGCCCTGCTGCTCACTTGGCCTGCCCCCCCGCGACGCGCTTGGGTCTTGGCCGCAGGTGAGCCAGGAGCCCGTGCTCTACGGCCGGTCCATCAGGTGGGTCTTTGCCTGCTGTTTTCGCTCCGGCCCCAGCCACGGGCACGTCTAGCACGTGGCATGACGGCGACTGGCGGCACCCCTGCTCCTCCCGCTCTGCTGCATGTGGATTGCACGCGCCACGCACCGCCTCCGCCTCCGAGCGACGTCTGTGCAGTGCTGCGCTTGGCATCTGGCGCTGCCATCTGTGGCCCGCTCGCGTGTGCGCTGCGATTTGCACCTGGTGGGACTCGTCGGCGTGGCTCACATGGCCAGGCAGATGAGGCGCCCAGAGCACGAAGGCACAAAGGCAAGCGAGCCAAGCCATGTGTGTTGCTGGTGTGTGCGGGTGCTGGCGCGCAGGCGCAACATCATGTATGGACTGGAGGCCGAGGACGGCGAGCTGCACCCGCCCACGCAGGAGGACATTGAGGAGGCTGCCAAGCAGGCCAACGCGGTGCGACGCCCTCTGAGCAGGCCTGCTCGTTTCCCCACATGCGTGTTGCCTTCTGCCGTGGATGCTTGCCGTGGATGCATGTGATCCTGGCCTGTGCGCCCCGCCTCCGCGAGTTTGCGCGGCGCGCCGGCGAGATACTGACCTGAGGTGAGGCCTGACAGGTTGTGGTGGTGGTGCTGCTGCTGCTGCGCAGCATGACTTCATCTGCTCGTTCCCCGACGGGTACGAGACCGACTGCGGCGAAAAGGGCGTCACGCTGAGCGGCGGGCAGAAGCAGCGGCTGGCCATCGCGCGCGCGCTGGTGCGCCGGCCGCGCGTGCTGCTGCTGGACGAGGCCACCTCGGCGCTCGACGCCGACTCCGAGGTGAGCCTTGAAGCCGTGAGGAACCGGCGGCGGGCTTGGTGGGCGGGGGGCAATGCAAATGATGATTGCTGGGCTGGAGAGAGGCGCGTGCTGCCTTGACGGTTCAAACCGCATGCGTTCCCAGAGCCGTGCGGAGCCAATCCGCCCTGTGCTCGTCCCGTGCGTGGCGTCGTGGCGGCGGTGCTGCTGGTGGGCGCAGGCGGTGGTCCAGGAGGCGCTGGACCGCGTCATGGACGGGCGCACGGTGCTGGTCATTGCGCACCGGCTCTCGACCATTCAGGAGGCGGACAAGATTTTTGTCATCGCTGGGGGCGTCGTGCAGGAGGTGAGGACCCTTGCCTGGCTGGTGCAGTGCAGGGCCAGGCGAAGCCGGCGGCGCGAGGTTGCCGCGGGACGCACAAGAGGGCCCGTCGCAGTGCAGGGCCAGGCCCAAAAGCGCCGCCGCCGCCAACCTTGCCTTCCCTGTGCTGTGCTGCATGGTGGGTTGCGTGCAGGTGGGCACGCACGTGGAGCTGCTCGCCAACAGCGGCGTGTACGCCACGCTCGTCCGGCGGCAGATTGCAAAGAGCGTGTCGCTGGCGTCCTTGACGTCGCACGCCGGCACCGGCGCCCCGCCCTGACCGTGGCTCAGCTCCTGCAATTTTGCTCTTCTCGCCCCGCTGCGACAGGAAGCCCTCATGCCCGTCGCACGACCCGCACACGGCGAGAAGCAAAGGAGATGGCGTCGTGCAGCGGTACCAGCAGCGCGATGGCTTGCTCATCGTCATCGGTGCAGGCGCGCGCCCTTCCGGCCGCTCGCGTGGCGGGGCCGAGCTTGCCGCCGCCCCGGAGATGGAGCCTCTGCGTGCCGCACCATCCAGTGGCGCAGCGGCACCACGGCCTTCTCAACAGCACCGTCATTGCGCGCAGCCAGCTAGACGATGAGCAGCGCGCTGTTCCTCCACCGCCCCCGCCGCCGCCACCGCCACCGCCGACGCTGGTGTGTAGTTCCACGCAGCATGCAGCATACAACAAGTGGTGGCTGTGCGGCACCGCGCTGGTGTGCGTCTTGGTGATGGGGCGGGCGCAGCGGTGCGCCGATGCACGGTGGCGCGATGCGTGCCCATCCGGCGTTTGCAGAACGAGCAGTTGTCAAGCCTCAAGGCGCAGTACAACGACGTGATCCTGCCAGCAGCCTTCGTGTTGGGCACGCTGACGTTCGGCCTCAAGACGTCGCTGGCCAACTTCTCCCTGAGCGCAGACGTGAGCCGGGGGGACGGGGTGGCTGGTAACTGCGGGCTCCAGTGCTGGGCACCTTGAGCTGCTCACTGGGCGCGACGTGACGGCACACGTGTGCCCTACTGCCTTCTGGTGCGCAGCCCGTGGGCTTCGTGCTCTGCGCGCTGACGAGTGGCGGTCTCATCACCGCCATCGCGTGGGTGCTGCTGGACTTCATCGAGGACCCGCCGCAGCGGCGGCGGTGATGAGCCCACGCGCCTTGGGCACTGGCGATGGAACGCACTGCACACAATGAACCCACCACACGGACCCGCCTGCGCTCGCCCTCGGACTGATTGCACCGGTTGCATGCTGCCGCTCACGCGCTGCTGGTTGCGCTCAAGCAAAAGCGATGAGGATGAAGTGCAGAGTGAAGAGCTTGAGCAAGCGGGACGTCAAGGCGCGCCCGGCGCCTTGCGCTTCCTGGCCGCCCCCGCGCCCCCGCCCCCGCCGGCGCGCCGGTGCGCCTCGTCAGTGGCCTCCTGCAGCAGGAAGAAGCGGTCCACCTCCCTGCCCGCCACGTCGGCCACCGTGCGGAAGTCCCAGGCTGTGTAGCGCCCCCAGAAGCCGCACTTGCGCCACTGGTCGCCGGGGAAGGCCGCCGTCGACAGCCCGTGGAAGATGCGTGCGATGGCCGTGCCCGTGATGTGGCGCGCCTGCAGCGGCGCAGGGGCACCCCACAAGACAGGTCAGCAAGTGGGGGGGCGGACCGCAGCGCGCCTGCGCATCAGGTGCCGCCAAAGGACAGCCTCACCGCGCCCACGATGTTTTGCTGCTGCGAGCGCAGGAACGCCGCCGCCTGCGCAGCCACGCGGTCCGGCGCCACCACCACGGGGCTGTCCTCCACGACGCCGTCGGCCGCGGCCGCCACGTCGACCTCCATCGCTCGGCCGTCCGCAGCGTCCCCGGCGCTGCCGCCGACCCGCGCCGCCGGAGGCGCCGCGGCGCCCGGCAGGGCTGGCATGGGCTGCTCGCTCGAAAAGTACTGCTCGGCGTACGTGCGGATCGACCGCTCCTGCAGCGGCTGCGCGCCTGCGAAGCCACCCCGGCACGACCAGCGGCGAGAAAACGCCTCATCGCCAAGTCAGCAACGAAGGAAACGCTGGCGCTCCAGCGAGCTGCAGCGCGAGCCGCGGCCACGCACCTTCGCGCGCCGCCGCCGCCATGAGCGCGTACACCACGTCCAGGCGCCGCACCGACACCTGCGCACGCGGGAAGGGCACCGCGGCGAAGCGAGTGGCGCGCCTCGAACTGAGCTGCGCGCCCGCCCGCACGACCACCCGCCTCCCGACGGTCACCTGCTCCTGCCGGCGCAGCCGCTCGTGCACCTCGACGGACAGCTGCTCCAGGTCGGGCACCTCGCTCGCGACCTGCGCGATTCGCATCGAGATGACGCACAGGTGGTCGTTGGCAGTGCCTGCCTGGCCGGGAGCGACCGCGCGCGGCTCCTGGACGCGGCCACCATCGACGCACCACGCGCCAGGCCAGCGCCTTCGCCCGGTCCATCTCAAAGTGCACTTCCTGCTGCCGCGCCAGCTCCGCCAGCTGGGCCATCACCTGCAGCCACCGAGTGTGTCTGCCCCACACACATCTGCCCGTCACGTGTCCATCTGCATTGGCGGGAGCGGGTCAGGCCGCCACGGCCGCAGCCACAAGCGCACCGCGGACGTCGACATGCGGGCGCAGGCCACCAGCCTCGGCATGGACACCTTGTGGATGCCTGAGGGCAGCAGCAGCGAGCGAGGCAAAGCACCAGGCACTCTCTCCCGCCCTTGCTTTGGCTGGCACGCTGACCTGCGGCAGGGCTGCGACTCTGGCCCGGAGAACATCCAGACGCCTCGCCCTCACCCTTGATCACGCGCGGCTTGCTGGCGACGATGGCCGCCACCAGCGGCACGCGCTGCGCCAGCTGCGCCGGCGCCGTGCGGTGGAAGCGAACGTTGACCACGGCCGACGTGGGCGGCAGCGCCGCCACCATCCCCCGCCCGTCCGGGCCCTGCGCGCAACATGGACCCGGGACGCTGCCTCTGGCGGCGGCGCAGAGGCGCACAGCCCCTCGCTTCCCGCTGCGTGTGCGCTGCGTGTGTCGTCGACTCGCGCGGTGTTCAGCTCGTCAACGAACGCCCCCGGTTGGAAGCAGTGCCACTCAGCAGCGCACCGAAGGCAAGGAAAGAGCAACCTCTGGCGTGCTGCGCGAAGGCGGGGGGAGGGGCGGGCGGTTCCCTCCACTCGCCTGCAGGTAGCTGATGACCGTCTCCATCACCTCCTCGGCCACGTCCAGGTCCAGCGAGGCCTCGTGCACCGGCAGCACGCCAAAGCACGCCGGGGGCCGCCCGCCCGCCGCCGCCTGCTGCGGCGCTTGCTGCCTCGCCTCCTGCGCGCGGCGCCCACGCCGCACCGGCAAGAAAGGGCTTGCGACTCCAGCGACGGTCGAGGGCACGAGCAAAGGGAGATGATGGACGCTTGCCGGCAAGCGCGTGTGTCGCATTCGGCAGAGCGATGAGGCGCCTGCAAGCGTCATCGAGGTGTCTGACCAAACGGCAATGCGCGCAAGCACACGAAGCAGCACGGCGCACCTGCAGCGGCCTGAAGATGCGCTCCAGCAGGCCCAGCACGGCGGGCCGCTCGCACGCGCTGCTGTGCACCAGCGAGCGGAGCCGGAGGTAGTCCTCGGCGTCCAGCAGCAGCGCGCAGTGCGCCTGCGAGCCGTCGCGCCCGGCGCGACCCACCTGCGGCCGCCACCGCCAGGCCACGCCGCGCCCGACATGTGCCCACGTGACCTCTGGGCCACATGCAGCGAGGCCGTCGCCTAGGGGATGCCAGGGACAGGCAGGGCAAGCCCGACGCCCGTGCATGGTGCCAGCGTGAGTTGCTTGCTGCACGTCGTCCCCATGGACCCCCACAGCGCGCGCAAAGCGCGGCGGACGCAGCACAGGGCTGCACGCCCGACGTGAAGCAGGCGCAAAAGCGCAGCAGACGCAAAAACCTGGTGTCCCACAGGGCCCGCACCTGCTGCACGTAGTCCTCGAGGCTGCGGGGCATCTGCAGGTGCACCACGGCGCCCAGGTCCTGCTGATCCACCCCCATGCCAAACGCCACGGTGGCCACCACCACGCGCGCGCCGCCGGCGCTGAACGCCTCCTGCGCGTGCGCGTGCGTGCGGACGGCGCGCAAACGAACACACACGCGCTGACGAGCAGCCGAGACAGCGTGCGGCCCGCAGGGACCGCAGCAGAAACGGCGCGGACGCACGGCTGCAGGAGCGCACACTTGCAGTGCTGTGCCAAGGGTGACGCACCTGCACGCGCTGCCGCTCGTTCATGTCCTTGCCGGCGTGGTACGCCACGGCCCGCACGCCGCCGCGGCTCAGCTTTTGCGCCACCTCGTCCGCCGTGGCCTGTTTCGGCACAGCAGGAGCAGAGGCAGGAAGGAGAGCAGGTGGGGCACAGTGGCGACAAAGGAGAGCACGCATGGCCCCCCCCCCCTCGAGGGCCGACAGGAACAGCCACATTTCGATGCGCACGCGCCCCACGTGTTTCCTTGGAGTGCGGCAAAGTGTGGAGCGGCGGGCCGAGGCCGGCCCGCCGCCCGCATGCACGCGCCCCGCCGCACGCGCACCCACCTGGAAGTTGACGTAGGCAATGACGCGCTGCACGCTGGCCAGGGCGCCGCCCGGCTTGAGCGCCGCCAGCAGCCAGTTGCACGAACGGCCCGACAGCGTGCCGCCGTTCACGTGCACCACCTGCTTCACGGCGCGCGGCAGAGGGCAGTCAATGCCACCGTTCATTCGCGATGCGGGCCCTCCGTGGCCTACCTTTGGGCCCTGCAAAAGGTCTGGTGGAAACGGCGTTGCTTTGTGGGGAGGCGAGCGCATCTTTGCCGTCCCTCTTACTGAGCACCCCTCTCCTTTGCTGCCAGGGAGCAGGCACCGCAGGTGCGGTCGGCAGTGCTCAGCAGCAGTGACTGACCTGCAGGCGGAGGTTGTCCCGCAGCGGCAGCTCGCGCACCATGGCGCTCCCGTGCGGCAGCCCCAGCACCTGCGGCCGCGCACGCACGCACACGCACACGCACGCATTGACCACTTCCCCAGCGCTCGCATGCACCCCCCCCCCCCCCCCCACCCCCACCCCCACCCCCAGCCCCAGCCCCAGCCCCACCCCCACCCCCACCCCCACCCCCACCCCCACACCCACACCCACACATTGACTGCTTCCCCAGCGCCCGCACGAGCCAGGCAGCAGCTGTGGAGCCCCATGTGGTGCGCCCCTGCCGCGCGCCTGGCCCACGCGCACGTGCGAATGCGTGGCCGCCCCTGCCCACACCTCTCCCCGGCGCCGCATGCACGGCCCCTCCCTGGCAGCGCGCACCAGCTTCACTGCGCTCCTGCGTGGCCCCCTTGCCCACACCTCATCATTGAACGCATGCACAACGCCCCCCTCCCTGCCACAGCGCGCACCAGCTTGACGTGCGCCTGCGTGGCCATGGTGGCGGTGGCCGTGAGCGCCATGACGCAGCGCGGCCTCAGCACGTGGCGCAGCACGGCGCCCAGGCGGAAGTAGGCCGGGCGGAACGAGTGGCCCCACTCGCTCACGCAGTGGCACTCATCCACGCACACCTGCACACGTGCACACCCACGCGTGGTGACCGCAGTGCGAGGCAGGGCGTTCGGTGGCCATCCTGCACGCTCCAGCGAACCGGAGCCTGCATTGCTGCGGCGGGGGCGGGAGGGATGGCCGGCAACGGTTGCGGGGTCGGTGGCAGTGCCAGGGGAGACGTACCAGGGGCAGCTGCTTCCAGGGCATCCGCTTGAGGGCGTCCAGCACGGCGGGGTTGAGCAGCTTCTCCGGCGCCACGTACAGAAGCTGCGGATGTGCGCATGCAACCACACGCACGCGAGACGGCAATTGCACCACGCCCTGAGGAGCTACGTGCCCGCCGCTCCTCCTCAATCCACCCAGCCCACCCGCGGCGGCGGCCTGACACTCCGCTACGGCACTCCTTGTCACGCACACCGTGCCACACCCTCACCTTGATGGCGCCCCTGGCGGCGGCCTGGAGCACCGCCTCTGCCTCCTCCTTGGTCTGGCCGCCCCACAGCATGGCGCCGGGCACGCCGGTGGGCAGCTTGAGCAGCTGGTCGCGCATCAGCGCCAGCAGGGGGCTCACCACCACCGTCACGCCTGCGCGCATTTGCACCGCCGCAACACTCAGCGCCCGAGACCACGCATGGAGCTTACGTTCGGTCAGCGTTGCGGCCAGGCAGGGCAGGCGAACGGCATGGCCACCGCCGCTGCAAAGCAAGCTCTGGCAGGGCAGGTGCCTAGAGACTTCCCTGCTGCAAAGCCTGCATGCCGCGAGCAACGAGATGCAGCCGACGCTCACCGGGCAGCAGGATGGCCGGCAGCTGGTAGCAGAGGCTCTTGCCGGCGCCGGTCGGCAGCACGGCCATGGCGTGCTCTCCCCGCAGCACCGAGCGCACCAGCTGCAGCTGCCGGCCGCGGAACGCGGCGTGGCCCCACACGGCGCGCAGCACGCCCTCCAGGTGCGCGTCCGACGGCTCCTGTGCCGGCGGCGGCGGCGTCTCCGCCGCGGCGGGCTGCGGGGGGCCGTCCGCCGGCGGCGGCGCGTCGGGGCCTGGGGGCGGGGCGCCGGGCGGCGCGGCAGGGGCGGGCTGGTTGTCCGTGGTGGCGGTTGTGGCGTGGCCGGGGAGGAGGGGGCAGAGCTCTGCGGCGAGGTCCTGCGGGAGGATCTTGGCGAGCTGCGCAGAGGACGTGATGACCAAGAGAGCGGAACAACAGGAGCAAATGAGCGAGAACGCGGCGCGATCGGTGGGCCCAGCGGGAAAGCAGGCGTCGCGACAACGTAGGGGCGTGCAGGCTTGTCGTCGCACCAGCAGCAGCGCGCAGAGGTGCCAGGGCGGCGCCTCGAGCTGCCTCAGCGGCTGAGTTTAGGACGCACCTCAAAGGGCGGCAGGTCGTCGATGCGCGGCTGCAGCAGCGCGTTGGCGCCCGCCGGCATGCCCGTCGCCCGCGCCCCGATCGCCGCCTCGGCAGGACGCAGCGGGAGCAGCGCCCCACCCCGTGATGACGGGCCGGCGCCGCCCCCGCCCCCGCCGCCCCCGGCGCCGTATCCGGCCCCCAGGGTGCGCGCTGCAGCCCCGCCCGCCGCGCCAGCCGCCGTGGCCGCCGCGCCAGCACCGGCGGCACCAGCGCCCGGCAGCACCGGGCCCAGAGGCACGTTGCCGACGGCGGCGGCGGGCGGCAGGCCGGCAGCGTCGGCGGCGTCCGCCGCCTCTGTCGCAGCCCTCTGCACGCCGCATCGCGATGATCATCGACGCATGTGAGCACCGACAGCACGACGTGCGCACCTCATCACTAGCCATGGGAGGAGAAAGCAAAGGGCAGCAGCCAGGGCGAAGGAGGAGCAGCAGGAGGAAGGAGAAGCGCGTGCGTGTACCTGCAGTTGCTCCGGCGCCATGCCGTGCTGCGTGGGGCATCGGCTGGCCCAGTGGCCGACCTGCCCGCAGATGAAGCAGCGGCTGCCCGACTTGAAGCCCTCGAGCGCGTCCGCGCCCTGCATGAGGGCACAGCGGGAGAGGGCAGCACGCATCAAGGACAGTTGGCACCAGGGCTGGTCCACGTGGCCCGCAGCGTCAGACTCTGGGAGGAGAAAGGGAGGAGACGGAGCGGGAGGGGCGCGCGGCGTGGATGCTGATCTCAGCGGGGAGGGGGGGGGGGCATTTGGCTGACCTGGCCGGCCATGGCGGGCGCCTGGAACTTCATGCGCACAATCTTGCCGTTGATGCGGCGCAGGCGCGTGCGCGACGCCTTGGTGCGGCCGCCTGCCGCCGACCTGCCGGCACGCAGGCAGGCAGGTAGGCAGAAAAGGAGTAAGGCACTCCTCCGCTTGCTGGCTTTTCCAGTGTGCTAGCTTTTCCAGTGTCCATCCCTGCAGGCAGCCCCCCAATCGCGGCAGCGCCGAGAGGCAGAGTCTCAAAGAACTTACTTGCTCTGGAAGTCGAAGCTGAACTTGCCGCCCTTGGTCTGGAGCCGCACAAAGTTGTTGCGTTGCGCCTGCACCTTGCTCTTGGCGCGCTTGCCCTCGCCCTTGCTAGCGCCCTCGCCTTTGCCCGCGCCCGCACCACCCGCGGCGGCAGCGGCGCGCGGCTTGCCGGCCGGAGCGCGCCGCTTTGCTGGCGCCGCCGCCGCCGCCGCCGCTGCCGCCGGCAGTGCAGCCCCGTCCTCGGCGGCGCTGGCGGGGCGGCGTGGCTTGCGGGGCTTGGGCGCGGCGGCGCCAGCGCGCGCCCTCTTGGACGGCGCTGCGCTTTTCTCCCGCATGTCGCCGCCATCCGCCGCCTCCTCCTCCTCTGCTGCGACCTGCTGGGCCAAGACCGCCGTGCCCATGCCCGTGCCCTCGCCCTCGCCCTCGTCCTCGCTCTGCCACAGAGAGGAGCGCCGCCGGGA
>VFQP010002807.1_pt1 | contig 18784 bp, 22 predicted proteins | sample 3512351 | NCBI WGS metagenome assembly VFQP01 (sample SAMN10412372, study PRJNA504923) | tailings metagenome | isolation source: Relicate 1 Philex TSF1 revegetated site | place: Philippines: Tuba, Benguet | collected 2017-08-29
TAGGCATGGACAGCGTGATCCTCAAGTCCACCTCCCCCAGCGTCGAGTACTACTACCGCTCCCTCACGCCGGGCGTGCAGTACGTGCAGTTCAAGGCAGACGGGTCCGACATCCTCGACGTGAGCGCCCTGGCGGAGGGCAGAGGGAGGGGCTGCGTGTGGGCTGGCGCGAGGAGGACTGCGCATCCCCTCACCTGTGACCTGCCTCCCCCCCCCCCCCCCCCCCTTGTGTCCCCAGGTGGTGGAGGACCTGGAGCGTAAGGACCCCGCAGAGCTGCAGCGCGTGGCCGACGCGGCGCGCGCCTTCCAGCAAAAGTACCTCAACAGATACGCAAAGGTGAGACACGGCCTGCCAGGGCGCGCGCCCTCGGGAATGCGCTGGCGTGCCCTTGCGCCTGCACGCCCTCGCCTGGCACTGCGCCACCACCACCCTGTGTCCTTTGCACGGTGCCGCCCTGGCCGCAGACGCTGTACATGCGCAAGCTCATCACGTCGTACAACGACCTGTTTGACCCGGGCGTCATCTCCTCCTTTGTGGCGGGGCTGGACGCCGAGCGGCTCAACAACACCACCTACCTGCTCGACCAACTGGCAAAGGCATCGGCGGCGGCGGAGCAGCAGGCGGCACAACAGCCGGGGGCAGGGGCCGCGCCCAGCTCCTCGGCGCCCGCAGCGGCAGCGCCGCAGGACGCGGGGGCCGCGCCTGCGGCCGACGGCGCAGCCCTCGTCAGCGCTGACGCGGCGGCCGGCGCGGCGCTGTCGGCGCCAGCGGACGCAGCGCTGCCAGCGGCGTCCTCGTCACCTGAACAGCAGCAGCAGGCAGGGCAGGAGCAGCAGGCGGGGGTGCAGGGGGAGGCGCAGGCGACGCAAACGCCGCAGCAGGAGGCGCAGGCACGCACCGTGCGGCGGCGGGGGAGAGCTCTGCTCTAGGTGTCCGGACTGCAGCTGCTTAGGGTTTGATGTAGCACTTGAGGGTTTGGTGCCTAGGCTGGCCGGGCGTGGAGCCAGCACTGGTGGTGAGGTCCCAGGGGCAGGGGCGTGGGCGCGTGGGCGCACACCTTTGGGCGAGCGTGACACCTGACTCACACCTGGACCTGACTGACCTCCTTGTTTCCCCACATGTTTCCCCACGCTGCTCCTGCCAGCTTGCGCACCCAACGAACGACCATACAGCGTGTACAGCGGGGCACCTCCTCCAGGGAGCGAGGAGGGCTCTGTGTCCCGGCCCACCTGGCCCTGACGCACCTTTGAACTGCCACGTGCGCGCTCGTGAATCCGCTGACGCCATTCATTGGGGATAGAGCCTTGCGGTTCACAGTCTTCACACGCCCTGGGCCTTTGCTCACGCGTGCGCTTCATGATGCTGTGCGTGCCGCGTTGTTGGCCACCTCACCTCCACACCCTCGCGCGGATCCGCCAGGGTGTGGGCTCGCTGGTTCTCATGCTCTCGCGCATTGTGGCCCACGCACCGTGCGCCACATGTCCCTCACCTCGTGCACCTCAGACAGACGTCACCATCAGCAATCCCCAACTCCACCCTTTCCCCCTCCCCCTGCCTCCCCCAGCGGGCGTGCTGCTCTGCGCTTCCTTCCTCACTGGCGTCCAGGACTGACGAAAATGCGTGCGCGCGCGCGAACACTTCCTTTTTGGGGGCATGCCGATGGCGAGCGCAGCAATCCGAGTTGCAAGTGGCACCTGGCCCTGTGCGGCAGCGTGGAACGTGCCCGAGCACGTTCACGCAGACAGCAGGAAGGTGGTCTCTGTCCCAGACTCTGGCAGCACGCGTGTCACGGGCTGCGGCGAGTTGGAGGGCAGCGCCAGCTCTCTCCCGCTGGCCCGCAGGAAGGCGGCCACCACCAGGGCGTCGTAGGCGTTGACCGCTGCGCTCCGCCTGAAGGCCAGCTCCGACACGCCTGCAGCACGCAAAAACACCTTAACGTTCGCCATGCGGGCTGGCAGGCGAGCACAGCGCCGGGGTAGCATCCCTCCGCTTCCCCTGACTCACCCCAGAGGTTGGCGGGCCCCACAGTGCGGACCTTGAAGCTCAGGGGCGGGCCGGCCTCCACCTCCACCACCTCGGACTGCGCGGCAGGCGCGCGGCAAATACCAGCCTGGTGCCACGCCCCACGCGCCCAGGCAGGCCGCAGGCGCAAGGTGCGCTCGTCACCTTGAGGGCGAAGCCGCGCTCCACCATCACGTCCAGCAGGCGCTGCACGCCCGCCACCACCTGCTGCGCCGTGGCGCCGGGCGGCAGCGGCTGCGGCGCGCCAAACACCTGCCCCTGGGAGGAGGAGGCACTGCCACACACACGGCAAAAGTGAGCTGGGGCTGAGCTCCTGGCAGCGTGTCAAGAGGCGCCTGACCTCCCCAGCTCCCACGCACCCTGAACCCGTCCTTGAGGCCCTTGTACACCTTGTCCCCCACGCGCTCACACAGCGCCTGAGGCAGCAGCGCGTTGTCCGCCAGCCGCGTGTCGCGCCGCACCACGCGCGTCTGCCACCGGAAGCGGCCCCCCTCCTCCGCGGCCCCCGGCGCCGCGGCGGGCGCCGGCGGGCCCTGCTGCTGCGTGGCCGAGGCGTCAGCGCCGGCGGGGAGCTGCACCACGCGCTGCGCCTGCTGCGGCCCGGGAGGCTGCTGCCTGGCCGGCGCCGAGGCGGCGCCGCAGTCCTCGCAAAACTCCTGCAGCGGGAGGGGTGGAGGGGCGCGTGGCGATGAGGCTAGCGCCACGTGAGCTGGCACGCGCACACACGCGCATGCAGGCCACGCAGCGGCGCGCACCTCAAACACCTGCTTGCCGCGCGGCATCTCCCGGTTGATGACTGCCCACTGCGAATGGGATATGAAGTCGAAGTAGAGCGGGTCGGTGAGGTCGCCGGTCCTCACGCGCAGGGGCTCGTACAGGAGCTTGTAGCTCTCTTGCTCAGACTGGCGCAACTTCCAGAAAGCCACCTGCGAGCGCAAGCGCACGGTTGGCAGGGCAAAGGGGCTCTGCTGCCGCTGTGGGAGCCAGCGTGCGTCGCCGTGGGAGTGCAGCACCGCTGCGCAGTGGGACCCACCTGGAACGCGTCCATGGCGATGAAGTCCAGGTCGTCCACGCTCTCAAACCCCGAGCGCATGAGCAGCACCGCCAGGGACTGGTCCAGCGTCTTCCTGCGTTCGCACAGATGCGGCCGAGGTGAACACGTCACAGCTTGCCTGCAGCGTGACAATGTGCAGCGGCGGCCCGATGGTCCACACCTCATCTGCTTGCCAGAGATGGCTCCACCAGATGTAAAGCTCAACACACACACCTGGGAAAGAGAACGGGCTGCGGCGGCGGGGCAAAGAGCTCTGGCAGGCTGAAGGGCAGGGTGGCCGCCTGCGCGGCCCTGGGCCCCAATGTGCTCTCTGCCTGCGTGAAGAGGGCAGGTGGCCACCTGGTGGCCACCTGACCAGCCTGCCTGCTGCGGATCCACATGCTTGCGGGCACCTCCGCCGGCCACACGCCGCCCGCACCAGCGCCACGAGCACGCTGGTGCCGGCCGCGAGCCCCAAGCTCCTGCGGTCTACATGTGCGCTGCTACTGCTGCTGCAGTGCTGTGTGGAGCCGCCGTCCACAGCCGCTGCGGCACGCCGGTGAGTGCGCGTGTGGACACCGAGGTGCGGAGATCGCCCAGGAGGCAGCGACGCTTGGCATAGGGCCCCACTGGCGTTGTGAGCTGCGAGCGAGAGCTGCATCCTGCTGGCGGAGACTTGGCTCCACCTTGGGCGCGAGCATGTGAGTGAGGCGGGGTCTGCGTGTCAGGACGCAGGACCCGGGCAGCCAGTGGGCAATCCGCCAGCACGCATGATGGATTTACAGAGCGTGTGCAGGTGCACGCTGCACGAGCATTGCTGAGCTCGAGGTCGCGTAGGGTTCTCCCTCCTCCACAGCGCCACACGAGATGGCTCGCGTTGTGGGCAGCTGGCGGCTCGAGCAGCCCATCGGCAGCGGCTCGTTCGCCGTGGTGTGGCGAGCGCGGCACTGCACGAGCGGGGTCCTGGCCGCGGTGAAGGAAATCAACACGGCTCGCCTCAGCGGCAAGCTGCAGGCGAGCCTGGCCTCCGAGGTCAGCGTGCTGCAGCGCACCAGCCACCGCAATCTCGTCGGCCTGCTGGACATGGTGCAGGTGGGTGACTGGACGGGCTGCGCACGTGCGTGTGGGGTGAGGTGGCTCCTCACCGTCACCTGGGCGCTCGCAATAGCAGGCACGGCAGCACGAGCAGCGTGCAAGCGTTGGCGTGGTGGCGCTTGGGCGCAAGCGGGTGGCGCTCACCTGAGGGCGCCTCGCCCGTGCGCATGTGCGCGCTGCTCAGGAGGAGGACCGGCTGTTCCTGGTGCTCGAGTACTGCGCGGGCGGGGACCTGGGCCACTACCTGAGGCGCTACGGCCCCGTGCCAGAGGCGTGCGCCCGGCACCTGCTGCAGCAGCTGGCCGACGGCCTGCAGGCGCTGCGGGCGCAGAGCCTCATGCACGTGCGTGCCAGGGCGTGCCTCCTGCCGCCTCTCTTGCTGCCGTGCGCCCCCCCTGGTGGCTTACAAAGGCGTGCGCACGCGGCCTTCCTCTCTTGCCCCCCCCCCCCCCGCCCCCCCCCCCCCCCCCCGCGACCTCAAGCCGCAAAACCTGCTGCTGGCCGACGGCACCACGCTGCCGCACCTCAAGATCGCGGACTTTGGCTTTGCGCGCAGCCTGCAGCCCCAGGTGAGGCGCAAGCAAGCAGCCCCGGCGTGGCTCAGCGCCGCCAGCCCCCAACGCACCCGCCAGCGTCCGCCAGCGCGCGCCCCGTCCCCCGCCCTCCCGCCTGATGTCCCTGCGCAGGGCCTGGCCGAGACGCTGTGTGGCAGCCCGCTGTACATGGCGCCAGAGATCCTTCAGTTCCACAAGTACGACGCCAAGGCCGACCTCTGGAGCGTGGGCGCCATCCTCTTTGAGCTGCTCACCGGTGAGCCCAGGGGACCGGGATGCAGGTGCTGGCGGGGCGGCCGTGGCCTGTGGGGAACCCAGCACGCCCCCCCCCCCCCCCCGCGTCCCCCCCTCCCCCCCTGTGTGCAGGCAAGCCTCCGTTCAACGGGGCCAACCACCTGCAGCTGCTGCAAAACATTGAGCGGGGCGAGGGCGGCCGCCTGCCCGCCTCGGTGGCCGCGCACCTCTCCCTGCCCTGCAAGCAGGTGAGCCACACCTTTGGCCTTTGCTCCTACTCAAGGCCTGGGGAGAGCCCCTGGGCCCCCACCGCACTCCCTCCACAGCCTCCCGTGCGATGCGTCACGCTGCCTGTGCCCATGCCTCCACCCGTCCTCGCGCAGTTGCTGCACCAGCTGCTGAGGCGCAACCCCCTGGAGCGCATCAGCTACGAGGAGTTCTTCGCCCACCCCTTCTTCCACACCCAGCCACCCGCGCCCCTCCCCGCCCCCCCCCCGCCCCCCCCCCCCCCCAGGGGGCCCCCTGCCCCACCCCCATCGCGGCGGCCGTGGCGGCGCCCGCCTCTCAGCCGCCAGCGCACGCGCAGCCGCACCCGCAGCACCACCCCCTGCCTCCTCCCCTTCCTCCCGCCCAGCCCCCTCAGCAGCCCCGCGTTGCCTACACAGGCCCCCTGCTGGGCGTGCACCAGGCCACGGGCATCTCAGTGCACACGGCGCTGCTGCAGCCGCCCACCAGCCCGCCCCCGCTCTTCACGCCACCCCACCACCAGCACCCGCCCGCACCCAACCACCCTCAGGACGCGCAGCAGCCAGCCAACCCGCCCACCACCACTGCCACCACCAGCGCGGCCGCCCCGCCCCAGGCAGGGGAGGCCGCCTCCTCGCTGCACCAACACCATGACGCAGGAGACGCCGCAGACCACGAGGGCTTGCAGTACACGGACATTGACCTGGGCCCCACGCGTTCCCCCTCCCCCGCCCACGCCCATGCCCTGGGTGCCGCCGCCTCCTCGTCCTCTTCCTCCTCTGCTGCTGCTGGGGGTGGCCTGGTGGGCGCGGGCGCGCTGGGCCTGGCGGCGGGGGCGGGCGCGCTGTCCGTGATTGAGGAGGTGGACGACTACGTCGTCATCAGCTCCGAGGGCAGCCCCGCCGACGCCTCCAGCCAGACCCTGGCCTCGGCCACGGCAAACCCTAACGCCATGTCGGCGTCGGCCACGGCGGCGGCGGTGGCGGCCATGCTGTCTGGCAGTGCGGTGCAGCAGCAGCAGCAGGCTTCAGGGCGGGGCGGGGGCGCGTGGGACGCGCTGAGCCGGGTGGGCCCGGCGCTGCTGCCTCCACGCCTGGTGGCGTCGGCGGCCTCCCAGCTGCGCAGCGCGGCGGCGTCGGGGTCGGCTCAGCTGCAGAGCGTGTCGCACCTGTGGGGGGGGCAGTCAGGGGGCAGGGGCGCCTCCTCGTCGGGGGGGGCCGCCGCTGCAGGGGGCGCGTCGGGGTTTGGGTCAGGGTCTGCGCACCGCTCCGGGGGTGGCGCGGGAAGTGCAGCGGCGGCGCAGCAGCAGCAGCCAGGGAGGACGGCGGCAGGTGGTGCCGCGGCCCAGGGCACTGGCAGCGTGGGGAGGGGCTCGAGCGCGGGTGGGGTGGGTGGGGGTGGGGAGAGCGGCACCTCGGCCTCCACCTTGGCAGGACCTGGCGCGCCAGGGCTGGACGCGTCGTCCTCGTCACGCCACGCGGGCGGCGCCCACCAGGGCAGCGCTGGGGGCGGGGGAGGGGTGCCGCCTCCGCCGGGCCAGGGGCGCGCGGCGGCAGCGGCGGCATCCGGGGACAGGGGCGGGGCTGCATCTGCGAGCGCTGGTGGTGCGGCGGCACAGGGGCCAGGACCCGGCGCGGCGGCGGGCACAACGCCGTCTTCGTCGGCGTCAGCAGCGGCAGCGGCGGCAGTGCCCGCCCCTCCTCCTGCGCTGCCCATGCCCTCCTTGGCGCAGCTGATGCAGCTTCCTTCCAGCTCCTCCCTTGACTGGGTGGACCTGGTGAGCCGCGTGCTGCACATCCTGGGGCAGGGCGCCGCCAGGGAGTGGGATCGGGCCGTGGGCGCGGCAGAGGTGGCGGCGGCGCACGCCTGCGAGCGCCAGGACGGCGACGCGCACCAGGCGCCGCAGCAGCAGCAACCGCCTGAGGTGGCGCAGGGGGCGCCGGGCCAGGCAGGGGAGGCGGTGGCGCCAGGGCAGGTGGGCGTGGCCAAGCGCGCCGCTGCCGCCGTGCTGCGCCCGGCCGCTGAGGAGCTGGTGGCCACGCACCTGCTGTGCTGCCAGCTGCTGGAGGCCGCGCTGAGCGCGCTGAGGCGCGCGGCGGGGGGCGCGCCCTCAGGAGGCGGCGCGGGGGCGGCGCTGGGGGCTGGTGGCGGCATGCTGGACGTGCTGGGGCAGCAGCGCCTGCTGCTGCTCTCCTCACTGGGCAGGTGGGTGCGCCTCGTGGTGTATGGTGGCTCGGGGACAGCAAAGGTGGCAGTGCGCCGGCCGGTGACGCGCTGATCCTTTGCGCGTGTGGCTGTGTGGCACCCGCGCGCTCCTTTCGCCGCCCCGCAGGTCGGTGCTGGGTCCACTGCAGCAGCGGCAGCCGCAGGCGCGCGCGCAGCTGTCCCCCGGCCGCGTGCTGCCGGGCGGCCCCGACCTGCTCTTCCAGGCGGCGGTGCGCCTCAGCCAGGCCGGCGCAATGGACGAGCTCCTCGACATGTACGGCCCCTCGGTGCAGCAGTACGCAAAGGTGGGAGAGCGGTGTGGCGACGCGCTTGGGGCTGTGGCGGGCGCACACAAACCTCGCCCTGTGCACGGCGCAGCGCAGGGTCCACCCCGGGTGTGCCGTCACGTCACGCGTGCACGCTCACACGCAGGCGGCTGACTTGCTCCTCTTCCTGCTGCTCACCGCCACCAGCCAGCAGCAGGGCGCCAGCACCGGCACCGTGCAACCCGCCGCGCCCGCGTCCGCCTCCACCTCCGCCGTCACCACCACGCCGCCCCCGCTGGCCAGCGCGCTGGCGTGTGTGCTGCCGCGCGTGTCGGGCAGCCAGACGGCGCGCGCGCACCAGCTCTACGTGGCCGTGCGCATCCGCCAGACCGCCTGCATGTCCGACCTCAACGCCGCCGGCGCCGCCTGACGCTGCCGGCCACGCGAGTCGTTGTCGATGTACCAACACCGTTGTCCCACGGACCGTGAACTGCCCTCGCTGCGCCCCTGCTGCTTGTACTCGCTTCCGCTCGCCTGTTGTTGTACATGAGTGCTCGCAGCGGCTCTGCTGTTGATGTGACCCGCTGCGGTGCTGGCTGTGCTGTGGCGGCCTCCTCTGGTTTGTGTGCGCCTCTCGCGACGGGCGCAACACGATTGAAAAGCATGAGAAAGTTGGGAACCGTGGGGGCAAAAGGAGCGACGCAAGGGGTTTGGGGGCGCACAGGGTGGTGCGGCACAGGTACGGTCTCGCTTGCGTTCAGGAGTTCAGCGTCAGAGCAGCACGCGTGAGAGGTCCAGCGGCTCTCCCTGCCCCCCGTTGAGCTCCAGCATGGCCTCGTGCGTCGCCACCAGCTGCTGAAGCGCCCGCGCCAACGCCGCCTGCGCATGATGGGCCCTGGCACAACACAGCCAGTCAGCGCACACCTGCGCTCACGCCGCACGCTCGTGCTGCTCAGCGGGGTCAGGACCCCGCACCTGGGGCGGCTTGGCGTCGCTGCCCGGCGTCTGCCCTGCCGCGGCGCACAGCAGCGCCAGGTTGGTGGCCTCTGCCACGGCCTCCCTGTGCTGGGGCGTGAGCAGGTAGGCCAGGGGCGACGCCTGCACGTGCACCAACACGACGGGCGCGTGATGACGGTGAGGACCACACCTCTAGCGTGCGCTCCTGCCAGATAGGCGCTCGTCCTGAGCAGCAGCAGCGGTGTCGAGCTCACCTGGGGTGTGTCGTAGGCCAGGAGGGCCACCACCTCCCTCAGCGTGCCCTCCATGTGCGGGAGCGAGGCGCGCAGGGGCGCCAGCGCCGTGTGCGCCCACGACAGCGCCTCGGCCACGCGCTGGGACCTGCGCGGTGCGGTCACCAGGGCAGGGGGGGGGGTTAGCCCCACGGCACCACCCCTTGCCAGCGTCCGTGACGCCCGCGTGCGGCGTATGAGGCAATGCCGCCGTCCTCCCTCCTTTCCCTCCTTGGCCGCCCACCTGACGAGCTCAATGAACTTTTGGCAGTAGAGCTGGTACCGCAACAGGTCGTAGCCCTGGCCCTCGGCCAACACCTGGGCCAACATCAGGGGGCACGTAGGGGGGGCCGTCAAGCCAGGTGCAGGGCGCTCGCCATGCGTGTGTGCCTCCTCTCCCTTCCCCCGCCATACCTGCGGGCATGAGGCGCTGAGCGCCTGCAGCACCGTGTCTAGGTCCCCCCGCAGCAGCGCCAGCCTCACGCGCTCCCTCAGGCCCAGCCACGTCTCATCCGGGGGGCCCCCTCCCCCGCCCCCAGGCACGCCGTCCACGTTCATCATGCTGGAGCTGCGGGGCACCACGCGCAGCAACACAGGGCCCAGGGTGATCATGTGCAGGCATCAACCGGACATGCTCACTGCTGCTGCTGCTGCCCCGCAGCAAGCACGCACCCGTCCGCCTCCTGCCCTCCACCGTTGCACACGCCCTGCTGCTGCTGCCCCCCCTGACTGCCTGCGTGTGGTCCCGGCGGCGCCGCGCTGCCTGGCCCCTGCTGGCCCGCCATGGGGGCGGTGCTGGTGCTGGTGCTGTGGGGGGGCGCGGGGCGGCTGTCTGGTGCGGCGGCTCCGTTGGCCACCAGCAGGGTGGGCAGGGACGCCAGGGACGGGATGCCTGCGGTGAGCGCCAGGCACAGTGCATGCGTGTGAGGGGCTGGCAGCCCCCTCCCTCCCTAACCCCAGTGTTCAAGGAGGTGCCAGGTGCCCACGCGCCTGTGAGGTCGCCCAGCCCCTGTGCTCCCAGCTCCAGGCTGAGGGCGCCCAGCGTGCGCGCGTAGGCGGCGTGGCGCAGGTAGTCGGCCACCAGGGCCAGGGGCGCCACCAGGGGCACCTGCATGCGGTCCACTGCCGCCTGCTGCGCCGCACGCTCCTCCGCCACCATGCCCTGCGAGCCACCACGAGGGCGCACAAGGGGCGATGCCATACCGTGGGTGGCACGTGGGTGTGCAGGCATGGCGGCGAGACGCGGCACCGCCCTCTGTGCACCTCGTGCTCATCACCTGGAGGTCGAAGCGGAAGGGCTTGGCGCCAAAGTTGACCTCGACGCACTCGTGCTTGCTGCGGGGAAGAGGGCAGCAGGCGGGGCGTCGTGCGGTGGCTGCGCTGCACATGCGGCATCAGGAACAGCTTGCCACCCTGCCGCACACCACGCGCCTACCTGTGCAGCCCGATGGTGGGGTAGAGCCCCGCGCGCACGTTGCGGAAGGCCGTCTTGAGCTTGACGCCGTTCTTGCTGCGTGCGCCCATCGCAGAGCACCGCCAGTGCACTCCTGCTGTGGCAGCCCACCCTCAGATGTGCACCACCCCATCCTAGCAGTGCTGCTCGAGGCACGCTCACGTGAAGAACATCTCGCCCTTGCCCAGGTGGATGCCAGCGCCCACCACGTCACCCTGCCCGAAGCGCGGGCCGTACTCCTCGCCCTGGCCCTGCTGGAAGAACTTCCTGCCGTCGTCGCCGTGGTAGCCGTAGCTGCCAGGCTCCCACCTGCTCCCGCAGCGGGGCACGCCAGGAAAGCGAGCGAACAAGGGTTCCACCTCCTGCGCTAAGCCACCTGTGCAGCTGGCGACCTGCTCCGAGCCAGAGCGTCCACTTGCCCCATCCACTGCGCGACGTCTCACCCGGGTTGCCGCGTGAGCTTGTGGCCCTTCTCGGCGAATCCCACGGCGATCTTGCTCTTCTGCCCCCCGTCCACGACGAGCACCTCGTAGTACGCGATGAGGCGCCGCCGAGGCACGGGCCGGTTGGACTGGACGGCTCCCACGTCGTTGCTGTGCCTCCCGTCGCCCGTGTACTTGACCGTGAGCCTGTCCGCCTCGATCACGATGGCATGGCCCACCTGCGCCGTGTTCAGCTCCGTGGGCTCCTCCTCGTCCTGCCGCTGCTGCTGCCCCTGCTGCTGCCCTTGCTGCTGGCCCTGCTGGCCCTGGGGCGCCTCCAGGCCGCGCCCGCCGACGCCGCCCAGAGGGCGCTGCAGCTGCATCAGCACGTGCGGAGGCGCAGGTATTCCGGCCACGTCCATCGGCTGCGTGTACGCTGCGAGGGCTCTGGAGGCCTGTGTGGCGCGCGTACATGTAGCGGTTGCACTTGCTCGTTTCAAAAAGAGTGAGGTCACGCTCCCACACCGCGACGACAGCCGCTACCCCCTGAGAGCCAGCACCTTCTTCCTCCGTGCCGCGGCAGTCCGCGCCGCGTCGACGCACATCTGCCGGACGGACAGCGGCAGGCCCCTGGCCACAGCAGGCGCAGCGTCCCCGTCGGGGTCGTCCAGCCCCGCCGTGCTCAGGGTGGTGCACGCCTGCATAAGCTGCTGCAGCGCGTCGGCGTCCCGGCACCCCTGAAGCGCCTCCTGCGCACGTGTCAGCAGCCACCCCAACAGCTCCACCACCGCGCCCAGCACCTCCCCTTCCTCCTGCTGCTGCGGCTGCTGCGCTACCACCCCGCCGCCTCCCACGCCCTCCGCGCCTCCTCCCACGCCGGCGTCCACCCCCGCACGCAGGCGCAGGGAGGCCACCGCCTCCACCAGCCCACACGCGATGGCCAGCACCCGATGGTCGTGCCGCGCGAGCGCGTCCTGCCCCTCGCGCTGCCGCCGCTTGCGCCTGGCGCGCGGCGACGCCGCCCCGCCCTGGCCCAGCACGCGCACAGCGCGCTCGTGGTCCGCCGCCAGCCACCGGTGCGTGGCGCGTAGGCACGCGCCCAGCTCCCGCGCTGGGACGGCCGCGCCCACCGCGCCCAGGGCGTGGAGGCACGCCACCGCCAGCTGCAGCTCCCGCTCCTCGCTCGCGGGCTCGCTGCCTGCGCCGACGACAGGGCCAGCAGCAGCAGCCGCTTCTGCCACTGCCGCTGTCGCAGTGTCGGTCCAGCGCTGCACGTGCCCCAGCCAGAGAGGCACCAGCGCGCCTGCGCCCTCCTCCTCGCCACCAGGCGCAACGGGGCCCGAGGCGTATGCCTGCGCCACGTGCAGCGCGCCGCTGGCGGGCAGGTGCGCGTACCCCCGCGCCAACACTGGCGCCGCCGCGTGCATCAGGCGCTCCACTGGTGGCCTGGTAGCGGCGTGCAGCAGCTCTGTCGGCGCGTGGCGGGCGATGCACCACAGCACGGCGGCCAACGCTGCAGGCCAGTGCTCGGGAGCGGCGAGGGGTGCGCCCGCCAGGTGATCCACCGCCTGCTGCGCGTGCGCGGCCAGCGCCTCCCACGTGCGCGCGGCGTGCGGCGGTGCGGGGGAGGGTCCAGCAGCCAGGTGCACCGCCCTGCACACGTCCGCCAGCGCCGCCAGGGTGCTGGTGGAGTGCGGGTGCGGGTGCTCAGCCATCCAGCGCCTGACGGTGGCGTTGAAGAGGGCCGCGTGCGTGATGCCCGCGCCCAGGCCAACGCGCACCTGCGCACCCAACGTAAACCAGCAAACCAGCTCACTGGCTGTTCTGCCCGAGGAGAGGCCATGCCACGAGCAGCTCTGTCTGTCGCCCTGCCCACGCACACTCACCAGGGCCATCATCTCGTCCAGGGTCCAGGGGTGCGTGGCGCGCTCGCCTGGCAGCCCTGCCAAGGCCTGCCGCGCCAGGGCAGCGTACAGGCGCCGCAGCACCTCGGGGCTGGCGGGCCTGAGGGAGGGGGACTGGCGCTGGGGCTGAGGGCCGCCGCCTGGTGCCCCCACCTCGTCCTCATCGCCCTCCCCCTCCTCGCTGCTGCTGCTGCTGTCCTCACCCGCGCCCCCAGCCGCTCCCTGCCAGCCCTGCGCCGGGCTGGGGTTAGCGCCGTCCTGGGCGCGGGGGCGGATGAGCACGGCCGCACAGCGCAGCGCCTCCGAGGCACCCAGGGAGCTGCTCTGAAGCTGCAGGTACCTGCGCGCACAGCACGCCACACCAAGGCATACAAAAGCTCGCCTTGGCAGCACGAACGACAAACCGATCAGGCGTGAGCGGGACGGCTCGCAAGCCCTCACCTGGCCGCCGCCGCCTCCAGCGCGCGCGTGCCCTCGTCGCTGTGCCCTAGCTCAGGGTCCAGGCGCAGGCGCTGCAGCGCCTCCACCAGGTCCAACAGCGCCAGGGGCGGCACCTGGGACAGCATCTGCACCGCCACGCGCCGCGCCAGCACCTGCAGCACCGCGCCCGCCTCGCCGCCTGCCGGGGAAGGTGCGGTGCTGGTGTGGGCGCTGGGAGGGTGCGGCGCTGCCAGCTTGGCCAGGGCTGTGGTGGCCGCCACCAGGTCCCGCGCCTCAACGCACGAAGCCACCTCCTCCCTGCGCGCAAACGTTGCATCGTGGCCAGCTCAGGTGCCTCTCAAAGCGTACAGGTGTTGAGGGCGGGACGGTGAGCCAGCGGTGTGTGTCCCCACGTCCCTCACCTGCCGAGCACCGCAGCGCAGCTGCGCGCCAGCCCCGCGCTCCTCAGGCCGGGTTCGCACGCCAGCAGCAGGCGCGGCAAGTCCACCAGGCACTGCAGCAAGGAGCGCGCCGCGTGCCCCGCCAGGGGCACGCTGGCTGTGGACTTGGGCGCGCGAGGCAGCGCATCCGCAGGGCTACCTCCCGGGGTCGCCTGCTCAGGCTCCCACCTGAGCCACCCCGCCCGGTCGCCTGCCAGCGGCGCATCCGCCTGCTGGCGCGCCGCGGCCCGCGGCAGCAGGGCGTGCGCCGGTGTGGACGCCAGCGCCTGCACCTGCCCCGCCACCGCCGCCACCAGCAGAGGCAGCACCTCAGCCACCCCTGAGGCGGCGCCGCCACCGCCAGGCAGCGTAGACAGGTGATCCAGCAAGCGGCAGGCCTCCTGCAGCGTGGCCCGGGGCCGCCGCCGCCCACTCGCCCCGCTGGTGCCGGGGACCAGGCACGCGCGGCTGAGCAGTGGCAAGGCGGGCAGGCCCGGGTGCGCCGGCGTGCTGCCCCCATGCTGCCCAGCGCTCAGGGCGTCCGCCAGCTCCAGCACCTGGGCCAGGCGCACCTCCCCCGCCTGCGCCCGGCCCTCCACCACGCGCACCGCCCCCTGCACAAGCGCCTCGTGCGCCCGCCGCCTGCTGCCCCACACGTCGCCCTCCGCGTCCCCCAGCTCCTCTCGTGGGGGGCAGGTGGCCAGCAGCTGCACGTGGGAGCGCGCCAGCGCCAGCAGCAGCGGCGTGCGCAGCAGGCTGAGGTCACTGCGCCCCTCCTGCCGCTGCTGCTCCTTGTGTGGCGCCAGCCGCTGAGTCAGCGCGTCCATGAGCGCCCAGGTGCGCTCCAAGTCAGGAGGAGCGGCAGGGTGAGGTGTACCTGCGTCCTGCTGCCCAGGCGCCAGCAGAACGCGCGCCGTGGCGTTGGCCAGGTGTGCCACCAAGGGGGCGGCGCTGGAGCCCACCCAGGCGTGCAGCTGGTGCGGGGGCAGGCGCGCCACGTGCCCCACGCACGCGTGCAGCAGCGGCCGCACGTCCCCGCCCAGGCGCTCCAGGGCCTGGGCCACGCGCAGCACCTGCATGGGGCTGGCGGGGGCAGGAGGGGAGGCAGAGGGGAGGCTGCTGCTGCTGCGCCTGAGGCCGCTGGCGGGGCGACCAAACGAGGGCGGGGCATAGGGGGCGGAGGCCCAGCGCATGGCCAGGTCGCCGACGCGCGCCAGGAAGAAAGGGTCGACGCGCGGCGCCGGCACGCTGGCGCCTGCGTCCTCGCTGTGGGCCGGCGCCAGGCTTTCCAGCAGCTGCGCCACCTGGGTGGGCGTCAGCGCCTGCAGGGCACACGCGACGTGCACGCGTTGGGTGGGTGGGTGAGTGAGCATTCGTCGTGAGAGGAGCACCCTGCACGCGTGCACGTGCCCACACGCTCCTCACCTCGAGCTCGAACCTGAGTTGCACCTGCACCTTGAGCAGCGTGCCCTGCAGCCAGGCGGACACCTCACTGCGCCCCGCTCCGTGCCCCCCGCCTGCCTCCTCTTCCTCCTCCGCGTGCTGCTGCTCCTGCACCTCTGCCACCACCCTGGCCGCGTCCACCAACGCGCCAGGCGACAGCCTCAGGAGCGCAGACGCGCTGCCCGCCGCCCGCACCAGCGCCGCACCCAGCTGGTGGCGGGAGGGCGCCCCCGGGGCATCCAGCCACCCCAATTTTGCCAGGGAGGCGGCGCCGCCCAGCAGCCGCTCCAGGCCCTGTAGCGCCTGCTGCTGCTGCTGCTCCTGCGCCGCACCGCGCCCGCCGCTGAGGTCCTCGGGGGTGATGGCGCGGGCGTGGGCCAGGGCCAGGCGCTGCAGCAGCGTGGCCACCTGGCGCGCGGGGGACTCGAGGTCTGGAGACGACAGCGTGATGAGGGCAGGGGGGCCTCCAGGTGGCGGGGCAATGTGAGGAGCGGCGCCGTCCCCTGATGGTGCCTGGGAGGCGCTGAGGTGGCGCAGGGTCCGGCCCAGGTGGCAGGCGGCTTGGATGGCGCTGGCGAGCTGGGCCGCTGACGGGTTGGGCAGCAAGAGGCCGTCTGCAGCCGTGGGAGGGAGCGCTGGGTGGGTGGAGGTGGGGGCTCTGCTGCTGGTAAGCGCGGGTAGGGCCGCGCCGCCCTCTGCGTCGCCCTCAGGCGGTGGTGCCGTGGCAAGGCGAAGGGGTGCAAAGGCGCCGGCACGCTCAGCACGCCACTGGGCGTCCAGCGCGGTGGCCCACGCCCCGCACACCTGCGCAGCACCGTGCGAGCTGCCTGTTGGTGGCCCATGGCAGCTGCGGCGGAGGCTGAGAGGCAGCGGGGCATGCTGTGTCGGGAGGAGCGCGAGCGCACCAGCTGTGAGGTGGCGGCCTGCGGGTGCCCTTGCGCCGGGGACTGCGCCAGGCCGTCCGCCAGGTGCGTCCAGTCCTCCCACCTGCCAGAGCGCTGCAGGCGCGCTTGCACGTGCGGCTGGTGCAGCTCGCGGTGCACGGCCTGCCAGCTGCGGGGGCTGCTGACCGCAGGCCTGCAGTGCACGGGTCCAACGGGATTGACAGTGTGCGCGCGCCGTTCCTTCAGCTCTCCTGCGCGCCTAGGACCGCAGAGCGAGAGGTGGACGCTCACCCGAGCACCGCCATGCTGCGCACCAGGCCGCACAGGTCTGCCACCGCCTCATGCTCCGCTGCCTGCTGTGCACCCTCGCCTCCGTCGTGTGTGTGGCTGGGCCACCACGCGCCGTCCTGCATGCGTGTGCTCAGCCCTTCCAGGGCCTGGCGCAGCGCGCGCAGCATGATGGTCTGCGCCACGGTGGTGCCCTGGCCGTCTGCCCCGCTGGCGGCGTGCGCGTCCTCGGCGGCATGAGAGAGAAGGGCGCAGGCCACCCGTGCAGGCACACGGTCAGTGCTGGTGCTGCGGGTTGCGCTGGAGGGGTGGTGGAGCTGCTCCGCGACTGCGCTGGCGGCGCGTGCCATACCGCCTGCACAATGCCGTGGCAGCGTGCGGCAGCCCGAGGTGGGTGGTGGAGCATCGCAGCAACGTTCCAACGACCTGCGTGCCCGCACACATCACGCACCGGGTGACAGGCCGAGTCCGTGCGCCTCCAGCGCGCCCAGAGCACGCTGCACCTGCGCCGCCACATCGTCGTGCTGCTGAGGTGCTGCCTGGTGCCCCCCCACCAGCACGTCCAGCAGGGCCGCCTCCACCTCCTTGGCGGCGCGACCCAGGCGCTGGCTGCGCGCCCGCGCTGTGGCCACCTGGCTCAGCCGCGTGCAGGCCTCGGCGAGGCGCTGCAGGTTGGCTGCCAGAGGGAGGGCGGCCTGCTCCTCCTCAGCGCCACCAAGCTGGGTGTGCGCGGCCACCGGGGCGCTCACGGGCGCGCCACGGGTGGTGGACACGTGCCGTGATGGAGCAGCAGTGGCAGGCGGTGTGAGCGCCGACTGCCATGACGTGAGTGGCGTGATGGTCGCCGATGCTGCTTGCTGCTGCTGCTGCTGCGCCAGGGCTGCCAGCAGCCGGATCCATCGCCGCGCCGGCGCCCCCGAACGCCCTGCACATCACCCCAGGTGGACCAAGCACAGGAGCTTGAGCAGGGGTCTGTGCCGTCCATCCGATAGCCGGTGCTGTGCCCCCCGCGCACCGAGCAGCAGCGGCATCACGGCGCAGGAGCCTCCACGCCTCCTCGCCCCGTCGCTGAGATCAGCATTCCTGCCACACCCTCATGTTGCTGCGGATGCGAGGAGCTACGCAGGCTCTTTTGCGCAGCCACCTTTGCGCATGGGCCGCCCTCGTTGGGTAGGTAAGCTTCAGGAGCGCGCACGCAGCGGCAATCGCCTCGCCTCGACACCGTTGAGCAGCAGCGTGAGTGCGCGCACCTGCACGCGCGTGCGTGTGTGGCCAGTGCCCTGGTGGGGCCGCAGCTCGCGCGCAAAAGGATGGGCGGCAAGGTGAAGAAGGCCACGAAGCGCTTTCAGAAGCAGCAGAAGGGCAAGGCGGCTTCGGGCGCGATCGCCAAGACGAAGCACCACGGCCCTGGCGGAGGAGCGGGCGCTGGCGGAGGCAAGAAAGGTGACGGTGCCGCCGGCCGTCAGCGGCACGCTCGCAAACGCTAGGGGCTCTGCAGCAGCAGCACCGTGCTGATAGCATCACCATCGACGTCACCGCGCTGAGGGGCCATCACTGCCTGGGGGGCGGGGCAGGCACGCGCTCGCGGCGGCGCGGCGCCTCACGCTGGGCTGCGCCCCGATCGCTGGCGCACCGCAGGTGGCGGCAAGCCAGGTGGGCGTGGGCTGGCCATCGCCCGCGAGGGCACCACCGCGCCTGGCAGGCGGTGGGAGCAGCAGCACAGCACGGGCAAGCGGCGGCGGCGGGACGGCGACGACGACGAGGGCGGCAGCGAGGACGAGGACGGCCCGGCGGGAGGGCTGGACATGGACATGGACGAGTTCCTGGACGGCGGCTTTGAGGAGCTCATGAGCGACGACGAGGGAGAGGGAGAGGACGGGGAGGACGAGGACGAGGGGGACCCACTCTCAGGTGCGGCGTGCACGCGTGCTGCGTGGGCCGGGGCTGTGGGACTTGTGTTCGTGGCAGAGCCTGGCAGGATGCCTGATGCCAGCGTTGGCGCGCACCCGTGTTGTTGCGCAGACAACGGCGACGACGACGAGGAGGAGGCGGAGGGCGCCGTCGCCAACGGGCACGGCGGCGCGGCGTCAGAGGAGGATGAGGAGGATGAGGAGGAGCTGGCGGAGGAGGCGCGCGCGGCCAAGGGCGGCGACCCGGTGGCCCAGGACAACAAGCGCCTGCGCGGGGAGGTGTCCAAGCACAAGGCTCAGCTGCAGGCGCTCAAGGACAAGGACCCAGAGTTCTGGGCGTGAGCGCTGTGTGTGGGGGTGGGTGCAGGGAGAGGAGGGTGCAGGGTGGTGAGCGGTGAACCGGACGCGTGGCGTGCACACGTGATGTCTGTCGGTGCAGGTACTTGCAGCAGACGGACTCTGAGCTGCTGGGCTTTGGGGCGGGCGAGGAGGACGACGACGACGGGGACGATGAGGGTGACGAGGAGGAGGAGGAGGATAGCGAGGAGGGGGAGGAGCAGCCTGCCACCAAGGTGCGCTCTGCGTGTGGTTTGGGGCTGAGCCCGCACGCACACGCGCACAGGGTGCACGCAACGCACCACGGCCTGCCCTGCCCTGCCTGTTGGTGCCGCTCAGGGCGCCAAGAAGCAGCCTGCCAAGGCGAGCAAGGAGGCGCAGCAGCAGGAGGAGGGCGACG
>VFQP010002808.1_pt1 | contig 18781 bp, 17 predicted proteins | sample 3512351 | NCBI WGS metagenome assembly VFQP01 (sample SAMN10412372, study PRJNA504923) | tailings metagenome | isolation source: Relicate 1 Philex TSF1 revegetated site | place: Philippines: Tuba, Benguet | collected 2017-08-29
CGCAATTGCAGGAATCAAACTTTTCTCGAATTCTGTTTTGTGCGGTGAAATAAAAAGCCCTGTACGAAACAGGGCTATTATTTTCCAGCGCTTTGTTGTAATTGATTTTCTTAGGGCTGGTTCGCTTTTCACCGGGTTGGATGGTGATGTAATCTTGTCTCAATATACGACCGGAACTGAATACAGGGCTACCCGTAAAGGGCAAAACAGTACCCGGAAAAGATAAAAATAAATCAACTCACCCTTGATCGATGTCGCGCAATAAGCTTCATGATTCTGGTAATGTTATATATGCACTGAGATCCAGTTCCATACGCTTTCCTGCGCGGGCAGATTCATATATTGCGGTGATGATCTCAATATCACGCAACCCCATTTCAGCAGGTACGCGCGTGGGCAGGTTTTCTGAAATGCATCTTGCAAAATCATCCATCTGACGGGCCTGCTGATTTACCGGCCCATGATCCATATCACCGCGGGAAGTCCGTCCTTTCAGATCACGGTATTCATAAGCTGGGCCGAGCTCAAACCAGCCATCCTTTGCATCCACCCGCATGATATTCTGTTCTTTTGAATAATTCGTTTCACATTCAGCAATAATTCCGTCTCCGAAAAACATGGTCCAGTTAATACCTTCTTCCACCGCTTTAAATTTTCCAGGATCCGTTACTGGTGCAAACTTTGCTTCAACCGCAATCGGTAGTCTGCCTGTGATATACATCGCTGCCTGAATGCAGTAAATCCCGTTATTCATCAACGGACCACCTCCTGCGAGCGAACGATCCAGCCGCCACACGCCAGGTTCAATTGTGTAGCTGTTCTGTAAAAGCATTCGGTCTATCGTTCCGAATTGCTCATGCTGTCCAAGCCGCATCATTTCCTGGTTGAAAGGATCAAAATGCAGGCGGTATCCCATCGAAAAACGTACTCCGGCCTGCTCAACTGCTTTGATCATTTCGCGGCATTCATCCGCCGTGCAAGCCATCGGTTTTTCGCAGATAATGTGCTTCCCGGCCCTTGCGGCGCGAAGGGTAAATTCCAGGTGCATTGAGTTGGGTAATGCAATGTATACAATATCGATATCAGCATTCCCTGCTATGCTGTCAAAGTTTTCGTAGCTGTAGCAATTTTTATCATCGATCCCATACAGTTTTGCGTACTTCTTGAGTTTGGCGGAAGTTCCAGAGATCAAGCCAGTCAATCTGCAATGCGAAGTATGCTGCAATGCAGGGATCAGTTCGCCGGTTCCATACTCTCCGAGACCGATCACAGCCACACCTAAAGGAAGATTCATCGTTTTCATATGTGTTCAGATTAAGTTGCTGTATTGAACCAAATTGCATACCATGCGAGGATACAGCATGTGAATATTTTTACACTGCGTCCAGCTATGTGTGTATTTTTTCAGTCCGGGATTTCCCTGAGATCAGCCGTTCTGATCATCCGGCACAAGCTTTGATTTTTCTTCTTCATAACAAATTACTCATTAAAAAATTATTGTTATGCCAGCAACAAAATCAGCTTCTGCAAAATCAAAGAAAAAACAATATGCGCAACAAGGCGCCGGTGAAGGCAATTCTCAGCTGGAGAAATTGTTTCATGATAGTTTGAAAGACATCTACTGGGCAGAAAAAGCATTGACGAAAGCTTTGCCTAAAATGAAAAAGAAGGCAACAACCGAAGAGCTGCAGACTGCAATCGAAGAGCACCTGGAGCAAACACAGGGACAGGTAGCACGCCTTGAACAAGTGTTTGAATCAATTGGTAAGAAGGCGCAGGCAAAAAAATGTGATGCCATGGAAGGTCTTATTAAGGAAGCGGAAAGCATCATGGAAGAAACCGAAGACGGTACGATGACACGCGATGCCGCCATTATCATGGCTGCACAAAAAGTGGAGCATTACGAGATTGCCACATATGGTACACTCGTTCAGTTTGCCTTTACACTTGGTCTTGACGACGTGGCAGGTATGTTGCAGGAAACACTCGATGAAGAAAAAGAAACAGATGAAGGTCTGAGTGCCATCGCAGAAAACAATATTAACTGGGAAGCAGAAATGGAACCAGAAGAAGAATAGTTTTCGTATTCTTACAGAAGAAATAAATGCGGACCATCGTTGTTCGCATTTATTTTTTAATAAATGTACATGGAGGGTGTAAGCGGCTTTGCGCTTTCTCTTTATATATAAAGCTTGAACAATTCCAGGTGTGACCGGAATACTTATTCTATGACAGAGGAGCCCTGTGAAGTCAGTTGAAGCGAACGATACACTGATTATCTGGGCTGTATTTTTTTGGGAAGGGGATTGCTGTTGAATCAAATAAATGTTCTAAAGGAATTTTTCAACTATTCTCTTCAGATCGCTCATTTTAAAAGGTTTGATCAGTACATCGTCCGCGCCGGCAAGTTTTGCCAGTGTAACAATCGCCGGACTTGCAGACATCATGACCGCAGGGACCTGACTTGTATGACTGAGAGATTTCAAATATTTACATATATCGATACCATCCACTCCTCTCAACTGTTTATCTATTAAAAAAAGGTCCGGTACGGGGAAGTTATTAGATAGTATGGAGCCACCGTTATCGTAGCAGGTGACCCTGATACTTATTGTTTCAAAAAAGATAGATAAGCTGTCGCAGATAGCATCATCATCTTCTATTAGGATAATATGTTTCATATGTGATGAGTGAAAATATTACGGCGTTGTTTATCCGGATGCGATCCTGGTTATCTGACTTTCGTTCTTCACCCTGACAATCGTGCGGATCCGGCGTTGTGATGATCCCGACGCTGCTCTATAGGCTGATAGGTCCCGGATGATACTTTTCATCAATAGATGAGGTTAAATAACACCTTCTTTGCTTATGCCGCAGGAATAAATTGATTCAATACTTTATCAAACGCGGAAGCGTCGTAAGGTTTATGCAATATAGCATCTGCGTGGCAGTCTTTTGCGATGATTTGTATATTATCATTGCCGGAGAAAAGTACGATGGGGATATCATGTGTACAGTCTGATGTTTTCAACAATTGACAAAGGCTTCCTCCGTCCACTCCTTTCATCGTAATATCCATAAGGATGAGGTCGGGATGTTTTTCATTGACGGTGTCAAGAAAGTGCTCTCCATTCAGGCTGATGGTTACGTTATAGCCTGCACGCGTAAGTTTGGCTTTCAGGAGAAGCAATACATCTATTTCATCATCTACTAGTAATATTACAGGTTGTGCTTTCACAGAGTGTTGTTTTTTTCATGGCGATTACCAGTGGTAATGATTCAAAAGGCCCGCCAGTCGTTACGTTTTTGCAGCGGCTGCTGTGTATTTGGCTGAAATTAACGTTGTACCTCCTGAAATAACTCCGGGCATGGGTAGTTTCCGTTTTCGTCAGAACCAGGCTATGCGAAGGGAATGAGGAAAAACTGACCGGTTGGCAGGTATACCGTGTAAAAAAATGCTTATTCTGTTACTGAAAGTGTCCGGGTTGGGCCAGTGTAACAGGACGCAGACTTTGTGGATACCCAGATCAATTCGGAGATACCCTTGTATTGTTCTGATAGATGAACCATATCTGCGTATCGGCTGCTTATGATGTGCGCAAATCAGCGACTCTGTCTGCCATAACGAAGAGAAAGCGGCAATTTTACCGAGTTCAAAACAGAAGAGGTACGGAAAGTTAAACGATGTAGAACATTAGGGCTGAAGAAATTTCCCGTCATATTGCCAGTGGCAATGTAAACCAGAATATACTTCCCCTTCCGAGCTGGCTGTCGACTCCAATATCACAGCCATGCTTGCGAATGATCTCCGCAGAGATGTATAGTCCGAGTCCGAGGCCAGAAATGTTATTTCCATTATCGCTATGCACACGATAATAGCGTTTGAAAAGATCCGGGATCCGTTCACCGGGGATGCCGGGCCCATTGTCAATGACCATTACTTTAGCAAGGTCTCCTTCTACCAACACCTTAACACGTATCTCCTTTGAAGCTGGTGCATATTTGACAGCATTGTTGACAAAGTTGACAAGTACCTGGTCGATCTTATCTTTATCTGCGTGAACCCTAATATTCTTTTCTCCTTCATAAACGATCTGAAAATCTCCTCCAACACGTACATGCTGGCAACATTCATTAACCAGTTGTGCAATGAGGAAATCTGATGTATTCAACTGTAACTGACCTTCGGTCATCTTTTTTGCATCAAGCAGATCATTGACAAGTATGCTGACTTTATTAAGACTTTTGTTTGATTGTCCGATGAGACGATGCATCAATTCGGGGTTCCCATCATCTTTAAATCTTTCCAGTAATTGAAGAGAGGCTTTTAGTGCTGTGATCGGCGTTCTTAGTTCGTGACTGGCTACGCTGATAAAATCATCTTTTTGCTGAATGGAAATACGTCTTTGTGTTACATCAGTGAATGTGCCAATGCTGCCAGTTATATTCCCTGACTCGTCACGGATCGGTGCGGCATTGATTGAAATGTAAAACATTTCACGCCCGGGAGGTTGAATGCCGATCTCAAAATCGTAAACAGATCTGCCTGAACGCTGCGCCACAATAAGAGGGTGTTCTGCATCGGGCAGGGGAGAGTCGTCCAGTTTGAATACCGGCCATTTAGGATTTTGGTAATGATTGTCTTCGCCTGTTACTTCTGCGATCCCGAGGATTTTTTTAGCCATTGGGTTGGCATAGGTAAGGGTGCCTTCGAGGTCAATGATCTCAACGCCTTCAGCCATAGTTTCAAGAATGCGGGTGAGTCGTTCCTGGTTGGTGTATAATTCCTTTGTTCTTTGCTGAACGGTTTGTTCAAGATTTGTATTAAGGCTGCTGGCGATGTGCTGGGCTTCGAGTAGTTGCTGGTTTTTTTCACGAAGTAACTGTTGTTGTTTTTTCTGATCAGTGAGATCAGTAATGATCACGCTCATGAAATAGTTGCCGTCCAGTTGAAACGGTTTGAGCGATAACAACACGGGCAATTCTTTCCGGAAGGGACTTGTTAAAGTCAGTTCCTGCTGCAGGCCCGGTTGCTTCCAGGCCGCTTTCATCAATTTGACACATTCGCCGGCTTCCTGTGAAGAAATGAAGTCACAGAAAAATCTGCCGGCTACTTTTTCGAGCGGCTGATCAAGCAAAGCGGCGAAAGGAGAGTTGGCATACAGTATAAATCCTTTATCATCCAATGTGGCGGCGCCGGTCGTCATTTGTTCAATGAAGATGCGGTAAGCCGCGTCAGCGCTTTTCAGTGTATAGAGCTGATGACCGTTCTCACTTTTAACGACAAGGGCATCTACTTCGCCACTTCGGATCGCTTCGATCATTTCATTTGCTTCTTCCAGGCGGTATTGGGTTTCCAGCAATTGCTTATTGGCTTCGCTCAATGAGGCTTTGAGCGCATCAATTTCATCTTGCCGTGATTGATATGGTGTTGCTTTATCCAATGTAATTAATAATGTATTATACCAAGGCCACGCAATACGCGTTGCTGATCAGACATGTCGCCAACCAGGAATCGTTTGGGGTAAGGTGAATATTTTACCAGCAAAGGTACGGCACTGACATTCTCCTGCTGCGCCATGGCTGGCTGCTGGTGAATATCGATGATCTCAAGATTGTATCGACCCTTGAGTTTTTCTTCAAGGATCTTATTCAGGTTCGTGATTGCGCGCAGAGAAGTAGTGGAGGTGCCTGCCACAAACAGCCGGAGAGAATACACGGGGTCTTCCTCTGTTTCATCCGTCCAATCATTATGCGTTTGTGTGCTCATGGTGTTTAGTCAGCGTCCCGTTTCCGGGGCCGGATATCCAGACCAACAAGAACTTTTTCTTCGTTGGAAAGATCTCCGATGATTTTGCGTACCGGTTCAGGTACTTTTTTTACCAATGTCGGTATGGCCAGGATCTGGTCGCCTTCGGCCAACTGGGGATTTACCAGCAGATCGATCACTTCCAATGAATATTGTCCTTTCAAATGCTCTTCGCAATATTGTTTAAGATTACGGAGTGCAGTTACTGATTTCGAGGTTTTCCCCGCTACATATAAACGAAGTTCGTAGTATTCCTGTGCCACTATTTTTTGGATTTTCCCTTTTTAATATTAGTTGATGAAGTGTTTGAGTCGCTCCTTCGGAGATCAGAAACTTTTTGACGCGTTTCTTCCATGACCCTGCGCTTGATGTCTTCTTCAGTATAGATCTTATTCAATTCTTCTTCTGTTGATTCAAACTCCGCTCTCAGGCTGTCGATCTTCGCTTCCAGCACTTTCCGTTTACGGAGAACTTCACGGTCTTTACGGTCAACAGCGTGCGTGCGCAATACCTGACCAGTTTCCTCCAAAAGGCTTTGCTGCTCTCTTGCAGAACCAGTGAGTACGCCTTCCGGCCCAAGGTATACATCAACAAGATCAAGCCCCTGGCTGGTGATGACGAACTCTCGCACCTGGTTGGAGTGTTTCATGCCACGTGATTTCATGATATATAAACCCCGGTTGCGTTCTCCGTTGTTTTCTATATCCCGGATCAGTAACCATGCATCCACCAAAGAGGAAACACCTTCGTCCGTTTGTTCGTTGACAATATTGTTCAGGCTTAACGCGGTGAACATGACCGTAATCTGTTCCTTTTGCAGGAAATCGATCAGGCGTATCAGCATCGATTTTACATCCCCAACCGTTCCAACAGTGATCAGATTAGTGATGGGGTCTACGATAACAATGCCTGGTTTAAATTTTTTGATGGCTTTATAGATGGCGACAAGATGCATTTCCAGCCCGTACATGGTTGGACGGGCTGCATAAAACTGTAAATACCCTTTATCGACATGGCTTTGCATGTCCATGCCGATAGACGTCATATTCCGCGAGATCTGCTGCGGTGATTCTTCAAACGCAAAATACAGGCAGCGCTCTTTTCGTTTGCAGGCAGCATCCGCAAAACTGGCGGCAATACTTGTTTTCCCAGTACCCGCTGTTCCCGATACGAGGATGCTACTGCCTTTGAAAAATCCGGAATGGCCCAGCATTTTATCCAATGGCGCGATACCTGACGATACACTTTGAGTAGATACTTTAACATCCAGCAGAAGAGATGTTACCGGCAAAACAGAGATCCCTTCCTCATCAATAAGGAACGGGTATTCATTCGTGCCGTGCACAGATCCCCTGTATTTAACAACCCGAAGCCGGCGCGTAGAGATCTGGTTGATAATCCGGTGATCTAGCAGGATCACACAATCAGATACATATTCCTCAAGTCCCTGGCGGGTAAGACTATTCTCACCTCTTTCACCAGTAATGATTGCTGTTACATTACGATCTTTCAGGAATTTGAAGAGCCGGCGAAGCTCGGCCCGCAGTATAGCCTGATTAGATAACCCTGCGAAGAGATTTTCAATGGTATCCAGTACAACACGTTTTGCATTGATGCTGTCGATCGCATGACCCAACCGAATGAAAAGACCTTCGAGATCATATTCGCCGGTTTCTTCTATTTCCGTTTTGTCAACATGCACATAATCGATCTTCATTTTTTTATCCCGTTGCAGCTTATCGAGATCAAAGCCAAGCGATGCAACATTTACAGCAAGTTCATCTGCTTTTTCTTCAAATGTGACAAATACACCCGGTTCGTTGTATTGCAACGCGCCCCTGACAATAAACTCGATTGCGAACAATGTTTTGCCACAACCCGGTCCGCCACAGATCAGTGTTGGTCTTCCGGCAGGAAGGCCTCCAAGCGTGATCTCGTCGAGACCATTTATGCCAGTTGGCGTTTTTAAGAGTGTTTTATCAGACTTTATTATGGATTTATTTTGTGTAGAGGCCATTCAGATTCAATTAACTACGGTGAAAGTATCGATTTTATGGCAGAGCAATGGGCGAACTTTAAAGTTTCCGCTGAAATAGTGCAGGCACTGATGCATATAGCCCATGATCCGTGTCTTAAAATCCAAACCTATGCCAAAGTAACATGTCTATGTAAGGCCAGGCAGTACCGACTTATCCGGGAAAACCACTAGAATGTTGCAGCGTTACAATGTAATTTCGTGTAGTTAAGCCGATCCGTATTTATCAATAGCCAATGGCCGATGGCGGATGTGTGAAGTACAACAACCGTTAATTGAGAGATCTTAATATTGACAGGGTTGTTGATTTCTAACTTAAGGTTTGCGTTTGGCCGGCAGCCACCGTTCATCGGCCATCGAACTTTTGATGAATAAATGCTTTACAAACGATATTGGGGTTACAATGTGTAGATAAACTTTCTCATTAATGAGCTTTATTGTACATCATTATTGCCTGGAACGAATAAAATAAAGGGTAATCTCTTGTGGACTTTAATTTGCAACATATTAGACAGTCATTAGATCTGTCGAGTAGCAGCCGACAATTTAATGTCTATATTAAAGGAAATGATCGATACGCTATTCTGTCTTACTGTATTCGGCATATTACCGGCTAGTTTCACCGGTGACGATAAGTACGGTAAGAGATAATAAAGTTTGTTGCTTAACTTAATGGTATTGCAGTAAATGGTGAGATAGAGTATTAAAAGGTTTGAAGGTTAAGTATAGAAGGCGTTCAGCATTCGTCAGGTTGTAAATTCAGACATCTCGTTAACCTCTGCCTATGTCCAACTCTACTTTTAACTACTCTCCTGATCATACAGATCTGAAAGTACTGATTCTTGAAAATAATCCGGAAGATGCATCTGTACTTAAACGTCAATTAAAAAAAGAGTTTCACCATTGTCAATGTATTATCGCAGAGGATGAGCGGCAATTCCATAGGGCGCTGAGCGGGTTTGGGCCAGACGCAGTTGTAGCAGACAGCGCTTTGCCGAATTTTGATGCCACCCAGGTTTTGCAGGCAGTGCGTAAGAGCAACAAGCAAGCTATCTTTATTCTTATAGCAGGTATTGTGAACGAAGACCTGGCAACAAGTATAATCAAGGAAGGAGGGGACGACTATATCATTAAGGATAGATTGTCCAAACTACCTGCAGCACTCAAAGCCGCATTATTTCGCCGGGCTCAGCATGAAACAAAAAGGCGGGCACTGGACAGGCTTGCAAAACGCCTTGAAAAATACAAAACCATAGTCAATACGATTTCTGACGGATTAATGGCACTAGATGCGGAAGGCTACATCAGCTATATGAATGAAAGTGCGGGTCGCCTTTTGAGTAAGCATGGCCATACTCCGGCAGGTAATATTATCTGGCAGGCATTTCCTGATCTGATAGATTCTGCTTTTCACAGAGCCATACAGGATGCGCTGAGCAAGGACAAACAGGTGAATATTCAGCATTATTTTATCAATTCAGCAAAGTGGGTGGATTTAACAATATATCCGTCGCATGGCGGCGCAACGATCCATCTGAAAGACATTACCCAGGACAGGGAAAAGCAAGCCCAAGTATTGGCTGCAGAGACGAAGTATACCAGATTCATCAACCGGATCTCCGAAGCGTTCATTTCACTCGACCGGCAATGGCGTTACACATTTATAAACGCAAAGGCAGCGAAGCTGACAGGAAGATCGGCTGATGAATTGATGGGGCGTAACGTATGGGAGGTTTTTCCTGATGCCATAGGATCGGCAACTTATAATGCGTTTCATGAAGCAATAGGGACTCAGGAATATGTATGCGTAGAGGATTATTATGCTCCATTTGACCTCTGGCAGGAAAATCATATCTATCCCTCATCAGATGGATTATCTGTTTTCGTGCGTGATATTTCCAAACAGAAGAAAATGGAAATCGCTCTTCATCAGCAGGAAATGCGCAGCCAGCGGGAAATGATCGCTGTGTCACTTGCGGCGGAAGAGAAGGAACGGAATGCGATCGGCAAAGAATTACATGATAACGTTAATCAACTGCTTGCAAGTACCAACCTGTTTTTATCCGTGATCCGCGATACTCCGCAACGTGCCGGCGAATTGATCCCTCATTGCATTGATACGATCAAAAAAGCAATACAGGAGAACCGTAGAATAGCGCATGAACTGGTGACTCCTGATATGGAAGCAAAAAGTCTTGCAACGCAAATCCCGGATCTTTTTGACACTATGCTCACACCTGCGGGAATAATCACATCGCTTCATATTAGGGAGAACGATGAAATGAGATTAACGGCCGCACAGAAACTGGCGGTCTATCGGATATTACAGGAACAGTGCTCGAATATTCTTAAGTATTCGGGAGCAACCCACGTTGAATTTGCATTTTCAGTTGATGAAAATATGGCAGAAGTATCGATATCGGATAATGGCAAAGGTGCTGATCTCTCTGTTACCGGCAAAGGGATCGGTCTGAAGAATATCGCCAGTCGTATTAAAGTTTTGGAAGGAGAAATGAGGCTGAATACTACGCTGGGCAAGGGATTTCAACTGGAGATGAGCTTTCCTCTTATTTAAAGATCTGCTTACTGATCCTTTTAGTGCATGTTATTCACACCTCCTTCATTATACCTTTAAACAAACTCAATGTCAAAAAAAAATGGCCAAAACGGTTAGGACCAGCAACACCGGAAGTATCCTGCTTCTTTGATTGAAAATACCTGAACAGATTGTTGATGTTGCTTATTATATGATCAGTTCTTGTAGAAGTGATTGATCAGTTCCACATTTTCAACAGAAGAAAAGGCAGAGAGTAATGCTTTCTTATTTTCCATGATCCACTCCGGCAGCAGAAGTTCCGGCCCGAACTGCCAACTGCTGATACCTCTCACCAATGTAAAGTAAGACCGTTGACCGGTTTCGTCAGCAATGTTTACATCGTACAGGAACTCTGTACGCCTACTCAGGTTATACTCCTGCATGAAATGAGATGATTTGACAACCAGCGTTATTTGAATAAGCCTTTTTTTCATTTTACTATTTTCAGCGGAGCACGAACATTGCTTTTCTATTATAACAGCCAGGCCAGGTTCCCTGTCTATCCCTTTTGATATTGCAATACGATCTTGAGTAATTTGATCTTTTCGATAATTTTTGTTCTGAGCTTTATATTCTTGCCTGTTCGTTTGATCTCCGCTAATGCTGTTTCGTACTGGCTGATCGCCAGTTCAAAATTGGAGTCGTTTTCGCTTTTGAGGGCTATATTAAAAAGCCGGACAGAAAAGTTTTTTTTACGAAGTTGTATCAGACGGAAAAAAAATAAAATCAGAAGAAGTAAAAGGATGATTGAGACAGCGTAAATAAGAACCACAGTGATTGTTTATAGTGATGATCATTCAAAGGTCGCATATTTAGCCTGTCAAAGGCTTTTTATTTTTCAGGTAGCGATGACTATGTTACTTATACTGTTAGTGGCCGGATATGATCCTCCATTACCGGAATTTATTTCAATCTACAACCGGCATCCAACAGGTAAGTTTGAGAAGATTGTGAACAGCTGAGCAATGAGGTGAATCCAACTGTTGTTTATGCAAGAGGATATGCTTATCAGTTTTATAAGTACTATATCGATTGCGTAAGGGCTAAGCTTTTAAGTAAAAAAAATGATTTGCGCGTTGCAAAGAATAAATAAATGGGGCGAATCCATTTTTTTAGTCTATCTTCACTATGTACAGTAATACATCATCACCCTGTTTTGATCAGTTCTGATTTTTACGCCTCATCCGGTAATTATTATTATTCCTCTTTACGTCTGCTGTTGTTCTTCTGTTGTTTTATTTAACAATCAAAATATTTATCATGAATATTTATGTAGCGAACTTCAACTTTCAAACGGAAGAAGAGGATCTGAAAAAACTTTTTATTTCTTTTGGAGAAATATTGTCTGTTAAAATCGCGCGTGACAAAGTTACTAAACGAAGTCGTGGTTTTGGCTTTATAGAAATGGCGTCCGCGGAGGCAGCCGAAGCCGCCATAGCAGGTCTTAATAATAAGGAGATCGATGGTCGCCATCTTTCCGTAGCACCATCCAAGCAAAAGCCACAGGGACCAGTGCAGCATGTCTGGATGTAAGCTTACCTGCAGTTACAGAAGCCAGCATCATCTGGATAGGCAAAACATCTGCGGGGAACTTTCTTCAACAACTTAATTTAATAGTCTTCTGATATATTGGCCGTTTTGGAAGGTGGTCAAATTTCTCGTGGGCTAATGTAAAAAATGACAACAGAAACAAATAGAAGCTGGGCAGTCTCTAATTTCAGAGAGTCCGCCGTGCGGGTCTTTCTGACCCTATGGTTCGATTTCGAATCACATTCAAAAGGTATAGATGCAAATGTGGATGACACATTGTTTCAGCAATTACGAAGCCGGTATGTGGCTGGCCTGAAGGCACAATTGCTGAATACGGCAGAGCGGTCTTTAAGCGCATATTGCGGAGATAGAAATGCGCTTCGTAAAAACCTGAATGACCAGGTTGCTCAAAATGTATCAGCATTTATTATGAGAGCAAATGCCTTATGTCTTAAGTAATTTTCTTCTTCACCGGACACGATCAACTTAAGTGCCGATCTGGATAAAATAACAGCGCGTGCTTCAGGGATAAGGCTTCGTGTCTTATCTGGTAAGAAGTAGTAGCTCTTCCTTGTCGCGTCAGTGGCGCTTTTTACTTTTTAATCAATAAACTTATATAGTATGAACATGTATGTATCAAATCTGGGCTTTCAGGTACAGGATGAAGAACTCAAACAGCTTTTCGCGTCATTTGGAGAAGTTCAGTCCGCCAAAATAATCAAGGACAGGGAGTCTGGCCGCAGTCGTGGATTTGGATTTGTTGAAATGAGTTCTGATGAACAGGCAAATAAAGCAATGTCGGCATTAAACAATAAAGAGATCGAAGGACGGGCGATTGCCGTTTCCGTGGCGCGGGAAAAAGAAAGATCCGGTAGCCGGACCTGGTAAATAATTTCTTTCAGCGGCATGGGCACAGCAAAATCCCGCAGCCTGTGCTGCTTATAAAAAAACATTCATGATGAACTACGTAAAAAAGGACATGTTGTTCGCGCACTACAGGTGGCTGGACAATACTTATCACGACTCGATATTTACCGGCGAACCTTCGCGCCGGATATTTGATCCGCATAACGGAAACCAGGTATTGTTTCTTATTAATTACTATATATCCATACTCGGAAAATCATCCATCCATGAGGCACGGGCTCTGGAAAGCAGTATCGCTCATAAATTGCCTGACGATACTAAAAGTGAGCGATCGGTTTTTAAATGGCTTATGGATATCCGGGTTAATTAAATAATAGCCGGAAGCGGAGACGATAGTTAAGACCAGATGCTTTTCCCTTCTCCGTCAGCTTATGTGTTAGTCAATTCAATAGACATTCAGTTTTTGAAGTCATATATGCCGGCCAGCTTTCGGATGCAGGGTCAGTCCTGTCCAGCCTTTTGCGCTCATTTATAATGAGCGCTGAAATACCGCGAAACAATTACCTGATCCAGTCGGTATAATAAGCCAACATGAGCAGATCACCTGCTTGTTGGTTGCATACGGTAAGAATATTCATGCCGGTTGATCCAGTTAGTTTCTCCGGTAAATTGTACATCCTTCCTTTTCTTATAACCGTACTTTCCTATTGTATAAGTATACCTGAATACAGCAGGTTTGTTATCATTACCATCAGTACCTGATTTCTCCGTCACAATTTCGAGATCGCCGTTCCTGAGTTTTTGTCTGGATTTTAGTTGCTCGCTACCGATAGATCTTCCGTCAGATCCGATTTTTAATGTATCGGTAGAGTTAGCACTCTTCTCATTGGGATAAATATTGAATAGTACATAGTTGTTGCTCCTGCCAATTCTTTCCACCTTTAAATCCGCCGGCATGGTATATGGTTTCCCTGACTGATAATCTAAATATGTCAAAGACCCCTTCCAACTACCGACTAAGGCATTGAAGTCTTCGGGCGAAACTTTGCTGCTATTCTGTGCACTGCTCAATGAAGTAATGCCGAGGAAAATAAAGATGCTGATTGCTATTTTTAATTTTGTCATAATGTATACTTAACGTGATGAAAGATTCTATAAATATTGTCAGAAAAAAAATACGTATCAAAACTTTCCATAGAGATGGTGTGTTATCCGATATCTTGCTTAATAGTATTGATGCGTAATAATGCGATTTGATTCGTATAACACCGCCTACTGAACAGCCTGGTCATTTACGCGAATGAACCGTACATTATTAATTCTGTCCGCGCTCAGCATGACTTCACTTTTTCGACTCGCTGTACTATTAAATTGCAGGATATAATTATTTGCAAGAAGTTTTCCGGGGGAAAGCAACAGGGCTGAAATGCTATCCTGGCTCCCTATCCTGACATAATAATTTTTGTCATTGATAAACTGGATTTCGATTGTTACACCGGTTTCGGTATTGAAATATTTTCCATTTAAAGATAGGTAGTTGTAGTTTGTCCAGTCGCTGCTTAATTTGGTCAAGGTGTAAGGAGCGTGTGAAGTGTAATAGGCCGTTACTTCAAGATCTCCTTTTTTATTTCGTGTAAATTCCTGTTTAAAATCCGGGTCAAATGCCTGGTGGTAGATATTGCCTGCTTCTCTTTCCAGTTTTACATCATTTCGCCCGAATCGCTTCAGGTAGATGGTGCTGTCGCGTTTTTCGAATTGAAAGGTAAAGTTGTTGGCGGTCTGATAGGTGCCGATTATTTCTTCTTCCTTTATCAACGCTCCGGCTTTTGCAGGCTTAGTTAAAAAATACTGTTGATCGTCTTTCAGATTGAAGATTACGTCTGCCAATTGACGTGTCTGCCTGTCAGGCGTGCATTTTCCGGTATTGGTGAATGTAAGCATCGCTATATTTTTATGCGGAAACCGGATAACTGTTGCTTTCCAGGCACCTGTTGCTCCTTCATGGAACTGGTAAGGGAGTTTTTTATAAGAACCGAATTCAAGTCCGTACCCATAGCGGCCCGTGGGGGAATGATCGGTCAATTGCTGGCTTTTTGCCAGTAGCTGCCTCTTGATGGTTGTACTCTTTTTTCCCTGAAGCAGTTGCTCCCATTGGATCTGATCATCTAAAGTAGAGAATATATTTCCATCACCGCAAACATTCCAGATCCAGTTATAGGTCGTCCAGGTTCCAAAATTGAAATAGGCTTTAGCGATTGGTCCCCTGATATTGGTATGATCATCTTCAAAAGAAGTATTGGGCATGTTCAGCGCCCGGAACATCTCGTTGGTAAATTCGACAAATGATTTGCCGGAGATCCGCTCAATAATGCACGCAAGCAGAATGTAATTGGTGTTACTATACCGGTAAATTGATCCCGGCTTGGCATTAAGTTCTTTTTGTTTTGCAATAAGCTCAAGGGCGTCTTTGTTCGCAAATAAATGCTTCCACCACGTTAACCCCTGTAGCGACCAAAGATCGTATACATCCCGTATGCCACTGGTATGGGTAAGGAGGTGCTGGATGGTGATCTGCTGTTTCATACCGGGATATATTTCCGGCAGATACTTTCTGATATCATCAGTCAGCGATATTTTTTTGGCATCGATCAACAGGAGGATGGCCAGTGCAGTAAACTGCTTCCCGTTGGATGCAATATTAAACCGGGTTTGCGGTGTGATCCTGACACTGTCTTGCAGGCTGGCAAAGCCTGCGGTCTTTTGATAAATTACTTCGCCATTGCGTATGATGGCTGTTGCAATGCCGGGGGCGGCAGGAGGGACGTCCTGAACAGAAATGGAATCCAGCCGATGCACCTGTTCGCCCGTGAGCCCGCCTGATTGCTGGGAATAGACCGTAGAGTACTGGCAGAGAAACCACAAAAGAAAGGACTGTAAAAGACGATGCATGTGCAGTATTTAAATGCGAAACTGACTCATTTCTACCGCCCGATCGTCCCAAATCATGATTTGACACCTATTTCAGGCCATTTTTTTGCAGGTATTCCTTGGGCGACAGGTTCGTATATCGCTTAAAAGCCCGGTTGAAGGTGGATTTTGAGTTGAAGCCACATTCAAAACCGATACCCAGCAAGGTTTGTAAATTATGTTCACCCTGCTCTAATTTAGCGATCACCGCCCTGGTCCGGTAATGATTGACGAAATCGTTGAAGTTCATATCGAATCCCTGATTGATCATTTGTGAGGCTTTTTTAGGATGGATGCCAAGCTGTTTGCAGAAATCAGCAAGCGTAAGTGCGGGATTTTCATACGCTTTATTTGTTTCCATTACTTGTTCGATGAGTTGTTTCCAGTGCTCCAGGTCGGGATCCGTAGGTTTATAGTCGGGTTCGTTCAGGCTGCCGGGATTCGCTTCTGTAACAGATCCACCATTATCGTGTCCCTTGCGTATGACGCCGGCCATATCTGTCGGAATACGGTTGTCAGCCTGCAAAACCTCATTGACCATTTGGGGCATCATTGGTCGTTCATCCTTTGTTTCCCCCATCCCAGGCTGATCAAATGCCGTGAACGAACGGATTGAATTAATGTAACCGCTGATCGAGACGTAGTAGAATAAAATGGAAAAGCAGACGTAGTACCAGAATTTCTTCCCGAATTGAGCCCATTCGGGATTCAGGACGAAGAACAGGAGGCGGATACTTAATAACGCTAAAAAAGCGAGCAGGAACCTTTGCGCCCATTTGAACATGACCTCATCCGCAAAACTGATCACATCATATGTAATGCGTTTATATTTTTGGTAGGTTGACAGGCATTTGAGGAGGTAATAAAGTAATGAGATAAATCCGGCTACCTGATACCAGCTGTCAAAATCCTTATCCCGTCCGTCCTGATAAAAGTAATCGTTTTGAAAGATCAGTTTGTCCGCTATCCATATATATAATGAATAGCCCAGGTAAATAATGGAAGGAACGAAATGCATTAAATGTCTGCGGGAGAATTTAAAGGATTTGTCCAGTAATGTTCTGTAATAGAAATAAAGTATGGGCGGCAGCAGGAAGAGTTGCTGAAATGGCGTGTAGAATAAGATATCACGATAAGGTTCGTGCGCATACCATCCGGCGTAACCTAATAAAAACGGTGAGATGTAAAATGTACACAAGAGGGTGAAGAGGCTGAGCCACAGGCTGGGCTTGCTTTTTTGTGTTACGCCTTTGATGAATAGCAGTACGGAAAAAATAATTCCGTGGGTAAAAAAGATCAGGAGGATGCTGCTTTTAAGACCGAATTCAAATAACATTGGAGCGTCTGTGTTTAATTGCATTTAAGCGATCACAATGGTAGGATAGAAAGCGTTAAAATCTGACAAAATCTGAAATTGACTGTTGATTTCAAAAAAAATAGACGGAAGCAGGTGGGATTAAATGGAATAAGGCGAAAATTCGCTTGCGAAAATTGATCCGGATCTTACGTTTTTACATTCATGATTTATGTTTGAGGTGCTTTTGACTTATCCCAATTGCTGACTGATGTACAATCAAGGTCAGGAGTGTCCACATTGGTCTTTTTTGCTGATGTTATGCTTAAGATAGGAAAGGAACACTTACATTTCACAACGAACCATAATAGGAGGGCTATACTCATTATTGCCTGTACAACGGCAATACTTACCCGGTTGTTGCATTGAATACGGCTTGCGGATATGAATTACCATTTTGCGGCTACTGCTATCTCGCCAGTTTATGCCATCCCGGCGATGCGCATCGCCCGCCTGCTCCTTTTACTACAGTGTAAGGGAAATTGACCGTTTTGGGTATTGAATATCTCAATGAATTCATCTTCTTTTGTTAATGAGCTGTCTTCGAACCACCAATCAACGGAGATGCAGCTGGATGTCACCATCGATCGACAAACCTTATCATGCATAAAAACCTTATCATTTATATCGCAGCATCACTGCTTTTGATACTTGTGCTGCTACTATATTATTCGGCTAATAAGACTTTGAATACGCATAGTGCGTTGGTGAACAGGCACCAGCTTGTCTATAATAGTTTTCAGCGGTTGGGCAAACTCATCAATAATGCGGCCGTGATCCATCCGGATATGCTCCGGTCGTCGTCAACAAACCAGTTCTTTCATATTTTTGTTACCGACAGTTCCGAGATCTCCCTTGAATTATTGAATCTGCAGCAAACCGCAAGGGATACGTCAATCAAACAGATCCTCGCCATTCTTCAGCCCCTGATCCATTCAGAAATAGGTTGGATATTGAACAGCAATGTTCCGGACTCAATAATGCAACACCGGACAGGGCCGCATTTTGCATCCTTACTCAGGATAGATTCGTTGATCAACCATGGTACTGTACAGACCCGAAATCTGATAAGTTATCAGCACGGCCTGGTAGAACGTGAAATGAAAAAGGTCAGAACGCTGATAGTCCTGTTTATAATCCTGTCGGGTCTTCTATTGATATACACCACCGCAGTTTCTCTTACCCAACAGTCGAAGCGAAAAAGTAAAGAAAAAGAACTGACCATCGTATTGAACAGGATCAGCGATGGAGTGATGTCTATCGATACTCAGTGGCGGTACACATTCCTGAATGATGCTGCCATGACCAACCATCCTGGCGACAGAGCGGCAGTTATAGGTCAAAAGATCTGGGATGTTCACCCGGCATTGGAGACCAGCCCATTCGGGCAAAAATATTACGAAGCAAGTCAGACTGGTTCCGTGCAGGAAGTGGAAGAATATTACGCGCCATTGCATAGCTGGTTTTCTGCCAGGATATATCCTTCGTCCGACGGGCTGACGATTTACTATAAAGACGTAACAGAACAAAGAAGGGCAGCCGATCAATTGTCTCAAACATTAAAGGAGGTGCGGGACTACCGGTTCGCACTGGATGAAGCCAGCATCGTGGCCATTACCGATC
>VFQP010002809.1_pt1 | contig 18779 bp, 15 predicted proteins | sample 3512351 | NCBI WGS metagenome assembly VFQP01 (sample SAMN10412372, study PRJNA504923) | tailings metagenome | isolation source: Relicate 1 Philex TSF1 revegetated site | place: Philippines: Tuba, Benguet | collected 2017-08-29
TAAACTTACCAGTTTCTTGGTTTTGTTCAATCACACAAATCTAAAGGCGGCCCCGTAGGCCGTAAGCCTTTTTATTAAAAAATGTCTTGCATCCTCAACGAGTTTCCGCAATGCTTGCCTACAAACCTCGCAAAAAATGCCTACTGCTTACAGCTTATTGCCTAGGGCTAAGTAGTTACTGTTTCCACAAGGTGAGTGGGAGTAAGTTGTTTATAATCAATAAAATACAGAAAAGTAAAATGAAGGTTAAACTCCAAAAGTTGAGCTTTTTAAGAAACTGTTTTTCATTTTGCAAACATACAAACAACGATATGCTTGCTCCTAAAGGTAACATAAATGTCCCGAGCGCTAAAATCATATTGCCGATAGTTCTGTCGCCAATGCTCATAAAAGGCTGAGCAATCATGAACGGAATTGCTAGAAGCAAAATAAGGATAGATAAAAAACAGGCTAGGAGTGGATGCTTTAAGAAGGATTGTGGACGTTTGATACTTTTAAAAGTACTCCAAAACAACACATACAATATACTTAAAACACCTAATGCTAAAATAACAGCTATCGCTGATAGTTGCCAGCCATTGACTTTTCTGAGGGTTAGTAAGCCATTGGTAATGAATTTTCTATTTTTTTCATTGACATAAAAATAATGGGAAGCTTCCACTTTATCTTGGGCTCTAAAAAGGTTTTTTCCTAAATAATGTAGGTGAATCGACTGTCTCTGAAAAGGTTTAAACTCGGCTCCATCGTTGGTGATTTCTACTTTTGTAAACGACCCTACAAAATCTAATAAACCAAAAGGTTCTACTTTCGTAATCAAGGGCACATAATACCCCGCCCAAGCACCCAAATCGTTGGTATTGATGGAAGGCGTTTTAGGAAAAGCGATTTTGGATATTTGAAGATTTTGAATAAGTGTTTCGTTAAATTGCTCATAATTAGCACTTTCGCTATCCATATTATAGGCGATAAAAAAAGCCTTTTTTTCTTTTGGAAAAACATAAAACATGGCTTTGTAGCCGATGATATTGCCCGAATGGCTAATTCCTATCACCTGATGACGGTCGCGTTGAGCGGCGCCCAAGCCGTATCCTAGGGATAGGCCATTGGAGGCGGCAATGGTATGAGTAGGTTTGCCAAGAGCGGCCAAATAGGTGCTATCAATAAAAACAGATTGATTTAATTTTCCGTCACTCATCAAAAACCTCAACAGAAGACCCATGTCATAGGCAGTGGTGGTAAATTGCCCCGACGGACGTAAGTAGATAGGAAGTGCGGGAGCTTCGGTACCATCGTCAAAATGACCCATAGCGAGGTTGGGGTCGGCATTTTTTCCTACCTGACTCACAAAACGAGCGGTACTTTGATGCATACCGAGCGGTTTGAGGAGGGATTGGTCGAGATAGTCTTCGTAGCGTTGTTTTGTGACGGCCTCTATTACCATACCTAGTAAAGTATATCCCATATTGGAATAAGAAAATACCGTACCTGGTCTTTGTTTGGTGATGAGGACTTGGTGATTTTTTTCATAAAATGTACTAAGTGCAGTGTCGGCGGTAGCAGTGGTGCTGAAAAAATGCCACAAGCGTAAATCACTTAAGCCAGAGGTGTGGTCTAGTAAATTTCTGACAGTGATAGGATGAGTACTTTCCCAAATATTAAAAAAAGGCACCTTGGGAAGGTACTTTTTGACGGGCTCGTCAAGAGAAAGTTTTTGTTGGGTTGCTAATCGCAAAATCCCCAATGCTACTATTGTTTTAGTAATCGAGCCTACGTGTACTTTGTCAGTAGGTTTTAGGAGTTGTTTGGTCGTAAAGGATTTGACTCCAGCACTATTGGTATAGATAGAGTCGCTATCTGTCACTGTAGTCCACACTGCCCCCGTGAGCTTTTCTTGCTGGAGCAGTTGAGAGATTTTTTGGTGTAAGTTATCTGGGGTTTGGGCGTAAACGTTTTGACACAGTGCGGAGAAAATGATAAATACACGAATGAATCTTTTATCTTTCATAGGGAATTTTTGAAAACTTTTCGGTTTGGCTGACTGAATGCAGTATGATAATGCCCCAATTTCATCATCTTTGGTCGATTAATCAAAAGGGAGTTCTTGACCTTTTGATATTTTTATTTAAAAAAGCATGACTTTCTTGAGAAGTTAAGAACATTCCTAAGTAATTATGCAAAATAAAAACCCCACGTCGCATCAGTGCTCCGACTTTAGGTTAGGGTCTGAAGAACAGCACAACTTAGGGCTTTAGCCTTGATTTTTACCGCATTGTCATCAAAAAAATCAGGGCTAAAGCCCTCGTTATATCCTTCTTATAGGCCCCAACCTAAAGGCTAGGGTTAGAAGATAACATTTATTGTATGAATTAATTTTGCTTAGTTACTCATGTAAATACGCAAAATAAAACAAGACTTTTTTTGAAGATGTCCCAGTCTCCAATCTCTTTTTTCTCTTCCTCTCCAAGATGTATATAGTGGGAAATATAAGCAAAAAGCTCATTCTAGGTATGTATAGCTGAGTCAGGTTCAAAAATTTTTAGAAGATAGGTAGGAAGGAATTAAATTTTGTTTTTAACTTTGTTTTACAAAGTACTTTTTAATATTTAATTTTTATGGCAATCGCTGATAGACTAGACGCTCTACATGCAGGGGTAAAGAAAAACCGATGGTTTCGCTATTTTGCTATTTTTAATAGGATTGTATTGGCGGCTGGCTTCTTGCCGTCTGGCTATGTCAAAATAGCAGGGGAGCGTTTTACGTCTCTTTCCAACAATCACCCAATGGGTCATTATTTAGAAGCACTACATCATACGGGCTACTACTATACTTTTATCGGTGTAGTACAGATGACGGCGGCGTTTTTTTTGCTTATCCCACGTATGGCTACACTAGGCGCGGTGCTTTATTTTCCGTTGATACTAAATATTACTATTTTGTCGTATGCTGTGCGGTTTGATGGCTCTTTACTGACTTCTCCATTAATGGTCTTGGCCAATTTGTATCTTCTTTGCTGGGATTACGACAAATTGAAGTTTATCTTTCCTTGGAGTCCACCTACGGATTTGGAACTGGAAGCGAAAAACTCTCCATCGGTTTCTAAATTTCCGACGCGTTTTTTTGCAGGCGTGGCCTTAATATTGATAATAGTAGTAACTGCGATTGGAAATGCTTTCGATATTAGACCCCGCAATACACCCCCAGAATGTAATACACAATGTCAGAAGAGCCCCAATCCCAAAGCTTGTCAGGATTTTTGTGAGTGTATTCATGGGCAAGGACAGCCCCTCGACAAATGCCTTGATGCTTATCACAAGGCGCTAGAAGAGAAGTGATAATTTTGTTGTAATTCCTTGATAATTAGTGTGTTTAAAAAAGTATCTCCCCAAAAAATCAAAACTTTTTGGGGAGGTTGCTATTTCCACGCTTGTCTGCGCCCGACCATCCACACAAACTGAATAAAGTTGAATTCCATTTGGTCAAACATTACTTTTTTGCCTTCGGCTTTGAGGTGAAGATTGGGCGTGTAGCGAAGGTTGGTGCGCAACAACCACGTTTCCGAACGACTAATGCGAATATCCCAACCAAAAATCACTCCCAATGCTACTTTTTTTGCTTCGTATGATTTTGAGACGCCGTTGTCGGTATCCGTAAATCGCAAGTCTTCGTAAGCCAACGTAGGGCCTACGTAAGGCACAAAACCGTGATAATCGCCCAAAAATTTGTAGGTTTCAAAAGTATAGGAACGGCGTTCATAATTGAGGTGCACACCGTAGCCGCTCATACCGTAGCCTAATTTACGGTACGAAACACCCACATTGGCATCCGCTTTGTGAAAATAACGTCCTGCGGCAATGTCGGGAATCAAACTTCCTGGGCTTTCTTGCTTTAAGAATGGGTACTTATCTTTAATGTATTCTGATTTTGAGATTTCAAACGAGCTTGATGGACCAATTCCCACGTACCAGCAATTCAAGCGGTTGCGGGCCTGTAATTTTTTCACGCCCATTTTCATGTACTTTTCCCCGTATTTAGAAGCTAAACCTCCGTTCGTGTTAATCCAATAACTGAGGCCGACATTAAACGACCAAGGCGACACTTCCAAAGCACCGTATTGGGTTCGAGAAAGTGGATATTGGAAATCAGTATGGCGCTGGTAGTTGAGCCCCGCTTGAAACAATACTTTTTTGGTAGCATACACGGCACCTGCTTGAAAGGGAAAGGTGGTTTTGGCCACCGATGGTACCGTGGTATAGGGTTTATTGGGTTCGTTAGAAAGTTGGGAAAAACTAAACCCTTTTAATGATATTCCTACAAAAGGTCGTAGTTTACCTTCTTTGATAGCCCACGGGAAAAAACGTGCGCCTGTTTCTACGCCTTCACTGTACGAAACGTTGGCCAATTCGGCAGGGATTTTCTTGCCGAACTGTGCAACTGGAATAGCTACATAAAAATCGGCGTGCCCCCAAAAATGTGTTCCACCCAATAAAATACGAGCTGAGGTTGTTCCCCCAAAATCCACGGAAGAGAAGCCGCTAGAAGTCTGATACTGTGTCGTTCCGCCCGTGGTTGTAAAAGCGTCTATACCAAAGTAGGCTTTGGCAAAAGATGTCCTGATTTTTAAACGCTCTACTGTAGTGTCTTTTTCGGCGGTTTGCGCTTGAACCGAGAAGGAGTGAAGTACCGCACAAGCGGCAATAGTAAAAATGATTCTTTTGAAAGTGGCTGTTAGATTCAATAAAGCTTCCATAAAAAAACGGGTTTGTGTTTTGACTGACACAAACGTAGAAGCTCAAAAATAGCTCTCCAAAAAAAAGGGACGTTTGCCTAGGTTTTGGGACAAATGACCTATTTTGGGGCTTTTATCCCCTATTTTGGGACGAATGACAAGCTATTTTTTGAAATAATCAGCCATCAAATCGGTGTAACGACGAGCAACGGGCAGCGGATAGCCAACGTTTTTGAGTTGTAATTTATAGCCTTGGGCGTTGCCCGTAATTTTGGTTACTTGTTTTAAATTAACAATAAATGAACGATGACACCGCACGATGTTGCTGTTTTGAATCTGTTCTTCTAATCGGCTCAGGCTACTCCGAATCAGCATTTTTTGAAGGTTATTTTCCTTTAAAAACACCACCTCAGAATAATTACTGGCCGACTCAATAAACAACAGTTCGTCGGGCGAAAGGCTAAAGGTGTCTTTGAGATTTTCGGCGATTAGCGTAATTGTTTCCAGAGACGTGGGCGTGGTTTGCTCCTCCGTATTTGTTTTAATCACCAGTTTGTCGGTGGCATATTTTCGTTGTAGGCGGGTATAATCCAGTAGCGTAATAATGGTGGTAGGAATGATGCCAATGGCGACGGTAATACCTATCCATACAAACAGTTCTTTGAATCGAAATGAACTCACAAAAAACAATTGGCTGTAAAGCCAATTACCTACAGAAATAACGACTAAGACAATAATTACACCGAAGATTTCTTTTCCGACAGTCCAGTTGGCCTCAGAATACCAATTTCTGAATAAAATAGGCATTATAAAACTAATACCTGCAAGACATGTGAAGGTCACTAGCCCATAACCTGCTAAAATCCAATTTTTATCGGGATGCTGCCAATACGACGCACCGAATGGTTGAAAGACAATTAAAAATAGGGCAACAAAAAGACCAGCTCCTGCCGAAACCAAGAGCCAATAACGCGAATATAGGGCATTGTGAGGATAGGGTTGCGAAAGCAGCAGAATCATGATAGATAGAAAAAAAGCCACTCCTAAGAATGGCTTTTTTATAAAAATAAAATCAAAACTTATACGCCTTGTGAAGTCAATTTAGCACCTAAGTATTCGCGATTGAGGCGAGCGATGTGTTCCAATGAGATTTCTTTTGGACACTCTGCTGAGCAAGCACCTGTGTTGGTACACGAACCAAAGCCTTCTTCGTCCATTTGTGCTACCATACGCTCTACGCGCATTTTACGCTCTGGCTGGCCTTGTGGTAACAACGCAAACTGCGATACTTTGGCTGATACAAAAAGCATCGCCGAAGCATTTTTACAAGCCGCTACACACGCACCGCAACCAATACAAGCCGCCGCTGCAAACGCTTCGTCGGCATCTTCTTTGGAGATAGGAATGCTGTTTGCATCTTGTGCATTACCTGTGTTGACCGAGATAAAACCACCTGCCGCTTGAATGCGGTCAAAGGCCGTGCGGTCAACTACCAAGTCTTTGATAACGGGGAATGCTTGCGCACGCCAAGGTTCTACCACGATGGTGTCACCGTCGTTGAAGCTACGCATGTGCAATTGGCAAGTGGTAATGCCGCCTTTTGGTCCGTGTGGGCGGCCGTTGATGTACATGCTGCACATTCCACAGATACCTTCGCGGCAATCGTGGTCGAAAGCGATGGGCTCTTTGCCTTCACCGATGAGTTGTTCGTTCAATACATCGAACATCTCTAAAAATGACATATCGGGCGAAATTCCTGCAACTTGGTAGGTTTCGATTTTCCCTTCTGTTTTTTTATTTTTTTGTCTCCACACCTTCAAGGTGAGGTTCATATTTTCTGCTGACATTTTGTTTTGAAGTTTTTTTTGTCACACTGTAAGCGTCTATAAACAATAAAATGCGGTTTTTAGACCCTTTCAGGGTGACAAAAGGTGATTACTTGTAAGAACGTTGCGCAATCTTGATGTTTTCGTACACCAAATCCTCTTTGTGAAGTTCCCATTGGCTTTCGCCTTGGTGTTCCCACGCCGCTACGTACATGTAGTTTTCGTCATCGCGAAGTGCCTCACCTTCTTCGGTTTGGTACTCTTCACGGAAGTGACCCCCACATGACTCGTTGCGGTTGAGGGCATCGCGGCACATCAACTCACCCAATTCGATAAAGTCAGCCACGCGACCTGCTTTATCAAGCTCAGGATTGAATTCGTCGATATCACCCATTACCCGAACATCAGACCAGAATTCTTTTTTCAATGCTTGAATTTCTGAGATAGCTTCTTTCAAACCAGCTTCGTTACGTGCCATACCGCACTTATCCCACATGATTTTACCCAAACGCTTGTGGAATGCTTCTGGTGAAGTTTTACCTTTAATCGAAACAAGTTTAGAGATACGGTCTTTCACTTGTTTTTCGGCTTCTACAAACGCAGGGTGATCAGTTGGAATCGAATTAGTACGAATTTCGTTGGCTAAGTAAGCTCCGATAGTGTAAGGAATCACAAAATAACCGTCGGCCAAACCTTGCATCAAAGCACTTGCACCGAGGCGGTTAGCACCGTGATCGGAGAAGTTGGCTTCTCCCAGAGCGTACAAACCAGGTACAGTTGTCATCAAGTTGTAGTCAACCCAAAGGCCACCCATGGTATAGTGAACCGCTGGGTAAATACGCATTGGTACTTCATACGGATCCTCGCCTGTGATTTGCTTGTACATATCAAACAAGTTTCCGTATTTCTCTTTTACTACAGCTTTACCAAGTTCGGTAATTTTCTCAGCCGATGCGTCGTGGATGTTCAATTTATTAACCTCTCCTTTTCCGTAGCGCTGAATTGCCGCCGAGTAGTCGAGGTAAACCGCCATTTTTGATGTACCTACTCCGTAACCTGCATCACAACGCTCCTTCGCTGCGCGAGAAGCGATATCGCGAGGTACAAGGTTACCAAATGCAGGATAGCGACGCTCCAAGTAATAGTCGCGCTCGTCTTCTGAGATTTGGTTGGCAGGACGGTTATCATCTTTCTTTTTAGGAACCCAAATACGACCATCGTTACGCAATGACTCTGACATCAACGTTAACTTCGATTGATGGTCGCCTGATACAGGGATACAAGTTGGGTGGATTTGTGTAAAGCAAGGGTTTCCGAAGAATGCTCCTTTTTTGTGTGCTTTCCAAGCGGCGGTTACGTTAGAGCCCATCGCGTTGGTTGAAAGGTAGAATACGTTTCCGTAACCACCTGTACAAAGCAACACTGCATGACCAAAATGACGCTCGACTTCACCCGTTACCAAGTTGCGAGCAATGATTCCACGACATTTGCCGTCAATCACTACCACATCAAGCATTTCGTGACGTGAGTACATTTTTACCGTACCCAATCCTACTTGACGCTGAAGGCCCGAGTAAGCTCCCAAAAGAAGCTGTTGCCCAGTTTGTCCTGCCGCGTAAAATGTGCGCTGTACTTGTGTACCACCGAACGAACGGTTGGATAATAATCCCCCATACTCACGCGCAAATGGTACTCCTTGTGCCACACATTGGTCAATGATAGAAGCCGACACCTGTGCCAAGCGATAAACGTTTCCTTCGCGAGCGCGGTAGTCCCCTCCTTTAATAGTATCATAAAACAAACGATAGGTAGAGTCACCATCGTTTTGGTAGTTTTTAGCAGCGTTGATTCCCCCTTGGGCCGCAATAGAGTGCGCACGACGGGCTGAATCTTGAAAACAAAAAGCTTTAACAGAATATCCTAGTTCAGCCAACGTGGCAGCAGCCGACGCTCCTGCTAAACCAGTACCTACAACGATAATTTCAAGTTTCCGCTTATTAGCGGGGTTAACGAGTGCTACGGTCGAGCGGTATTTTGTCCACTTATCTTCGAGCGACCCATCAGGGATTTTGGCGTTCAATTTAGGGGAGGTTGCCATATTTTCTAATTTGGAAATTGAAAAATTCGATAATTTGAAAATGATGTAATAGTGAGAATTGGGTTGTGCTTCATTCGCACATTTTCAAATTCTCAAATGGGTACATTCATCATCACATGCTCTTGAAGAAGAAGTATAAAGGCATTAGTGCAAATCCTATTGGAATAATAATCCCAAAAACGCCTGCTCCGAGGAAATTGAGGAGAGGGTTATATTTAGGGTGATTGATACCAAGTGTTTGGAAGGCACTTTGAAAGCCATGTACCAAGTGAAACGAAACGGCAAACATGGCAATAACGTAGAAAAGTACTAAAAGGGGGTTTTTGAACCCTTCCATTACACTGCGGTACAAGTCTTTCACGATTACTACGCGTGTTTGACTTTCTTCTCGTACAAATTCTTCCATTTTACCTTTGATTTCACCTTCAAAGGGAGTGGAGGTTACTTCTCCCGTAGCGAGGCTTTGCTCGTACTGTGTGTAAGGTACATATCCAAACTTGTATTCAAACCAAAAATTGGACATGTGAACCACAATAAATACTAACAATACGGTTCCTAAAATAGCCATATTGCGCGAGAACCACGAACTATTTGCTTTGCCATTGTAGACTACGTAGCGTTGGTTGCCACGAGCTTTACGATTTTGAGCAGCTAAATAGAGCCCCTCAAAAGCGTGTAAAAGAATAAGGGCATACAAACCATAAGAGATGGTTTTAACCAGAGGATTAGTGGTCATAAAAACGGCATAAATGTTGAAAGCCAAGCCGTTGTCATTTTTGAATAACTGCAAGTTTCCACTCATGTGGACTAGAAGGAAGGAGCACAAAAACAAGCCCGTCAATGCCATGACCAATTTTTTGCCAATGGAGCTTGTAAGTGTTTGAGTAAGCCAAGACATATCTCAATTTGTTAGATTAAAATGATGATTTTTTACGTTTTTCAGCGGTCAAAAGTAGGTCTCAATCAATTTAGAAACAATCTAAAGTCAAACTTTTTTTGGAAATGATGTATAGCTGTTTAAGCGTTTATTTTACAACCTTGTGTCTCATTTTTTTGTTTTGAAAAAAAAGCATAGAAAGACCCTTAAAAAGGCTTTACCATTTAAAATACTGATAAAATTTACACCATTTACTAAAATATTTCGTTTTTTAATCAATAATTGCAAGAACCTAACTAGAAGGTGTTTTTGACCCTTTTTATTCATACTAATTCTCATGAGGCATTTGACTCTACGTTTCTTACTCTTTTTGATGTGTGTGATGAGCACATACTATTCTTATGCAACCCACGTGAGGGCTGGTGAAATCACCGCCAAAAGAAAATCTGACAAAGATTTAACCTATACAATCACCCTCAATACATACCATGACGAGATAGGAGGGCGTATGGCGAGTGATGGCCAAAACGACGTTACTTTTTGTATCAGACCGTTTGTAGGAGGGACGGGTTCAACGCTTCTGGCAAAGAGACGATTTAGGGGAGCTATCAATAATGCGACTTCACTCAATATTTTTGAAGCAGACTTTTCTTTTTCTTCGCCGGGGGTGTATGTGATTTCGGTAGGTATTGAAAACCGAAACGACGGGGTAGTCAATATGAGCAATTCGGTCAATACGCCCTTTTATGTAGAAACTGTACTAGTTATCAATGCCTCTTTAGGTTTAAACAAAACGCCCGTGATGCTCAATCCCCCTTTGGATTCAGCACGTGTAGGTCAAAAGTTTTGTCATAACCCTGCGGCTTTCGATGCCGACGGTGATAGCTTGTCTTATCGGTTGTCGATTCCCAAAAGAGGTGAGCCGGGTACTTGTATCAATCGCGTAGTAGATGGTTATCGTGATCCTGCTTTAGGTATCAATCCCGATGCTCGAAATGAATTACAGAACGGCCCAGCTACTTTTACCATCAATCCTATCACGGGCGATTTATGTTGGGATGCTCCCGCTGTGGCAGGTATTTATAATGTGGCCTTTATCATTGAAGAATGGCGTGATGGAGTCAAGATTGGGGAGGTCGTCCGGGATATGCAAATCGTAGTAGCCGATGGCATCAATCGACGACCTATCATTGACCCTGTGGCTAACGTGTGTGTAGAGGCGGGCAATACCGTCACACAGATATTCAGAGCAACCGATCCTGATAATAATCGGATGATTTTTTCTGCCTATGGTGGGGTGTTCAATACGACAGCTGATGGCCAACCTATCACAAATCCAGCTGATGCGCTCATTGCTCCGAGCTATGCTACTTTTACTCCTACACCTACTCAACCCCAAACTTCGCCAGCTATTGGTACATTTCGTTGGTTGACCAATTGTAACCACGTACGGGAGGCACCTTATGATGTGGTTGTCAAAGTAGAAGATTTGCCCGCTCGTACGAGTATTCAGCTAGCCTCATTAGAGTCTTTTTCAATCAGGGTGGTATCTCCCAAACCTGTGGGCCTAACGGCCCGCGCTTCGGGAGCTGCCGTACCAGGTTTTATCTTAAATTGGACGGCGTATCAGTGCCAACTTCCCGGTGCTCAGATTGCCATTTATCGCAAAGAAGGTTGTAGTGGAGGGACTTTCTCGGCCTGTACCAATCCCGGAGATCCGCTAGCCTTGGGATATACCGAAATCGCCAAAGTAGCTGCCACTGCTACTACTTACACCGACAACAACAACGGCTTGGGGCTGCGCCAGGGAGGAGTACAATATAGCTATCGTATTAGAGTCATATTTGCTTTGCCACAGGGGGGGACAAGCCCGCTTTCGGACGAAACCTGTTTAGATTTGCCTTCGCAAATTCCGGTATTGACCAATGTGACAGTGGATACAACAAGTAGTACTCGCGGGGTAATCACGGTCAAATGGACACGGCCTCCTTTTGCTCCTGGAGATGTACCTGGTCCTTATCAGTATCGACTTTCACGCGCGACAGGACTGAATGGTACTAACTATGCCGTAGTGGCTACTATCAACACCAACTTGGGCAACAATGCAGATACCATTTTTGTGGATAGAAATCTCAATACCCTCGACAATGGCTATCGCTATCGGTTGGAGTTTTTTCATACTCTCAATGGTACTTTGACGAGCTTGGGTACTACCGAAGCAGCAAGCAGTGTGCGTTTGGCTGCTTCTCCTGCTTCGCAAGGTGTACGACTTGAATGGCAGGCATTTGTACCTTGGCGCAATGAAAATCAAACTCACCGTGTGTATAGAGAGGTGAGAAATCGCCCCGGTACTTTTAATCTTATTGCCGAAGTGCCTGTTCAGGGAGCAAATACATTTACTTATTTAGATAATGGGGTAGACCGCTTTTTGGCAGATGGAAATGCGTCTATTACGTTCTCGACCGATTCAACCTATTGTTATCGCGTCGAAACCGTAGGAACCTACGATAGTCCACGGATAAGGGTAGGGCAGCTCTTCAATTTTTCGCAAGTTTTTTGTGCCTCTCCTTCCGACAGTACCCGACCTTGTCCTCCGGTTCTTACGCTGGACCCCTTGGACTGTAATGATGCCACTACGACCAACTGCCCAGACAAAGTAAGCAATGATTTGAACTGGACTTATCCTAGCAAAGACGCTAACAACAGAGATTGTGCGCCTGCGGCTACTTATAACGTCTATTTTGCGGCTACATCAGAGGGCACATTCCAGCGAATAGGGCAGACCACCGCGCCTGTTACTAATTTTAGGCATGGAGGATTGGACTCCTATGCGGGGTGCTACTATGTCACCGCCGTGACACGTTTCAACAGAGAAAGTGAAAGAAGCAACATCGTGTGTAAAGACAACTGTACGACTTATCGCTTGCCCAATGTCTTTACGCCCAACAACGACGGCAAAAATGATTTGTTCCAGCCGCTTACTTGCCCTCTTTTTGTTGAATCTGTGGTGTTTGTGGTGTATAATCGATGGGGACAAAAACTTTTTGAGACAACTAATCCTTCTTTAAATTGGGACGGTAAAACTTCAGACGGACAAGAAGTGCCTGCGGGTACCTATTTTTATCAGGCTACGGTGAAGTTTAAAACCATACAACCCACCAGCGAAGCGGTAGTTATTAAAGGTTGGGTACAGTTGGTGCGATAAACAGATTGGTAGATGCAAAAGGACGTAATTTTATTCGACGGGGTTTGTAATTTTTGTAATGCAAGCATCAATTTCGTGATAGACCACGACAAATCCCGTCGTTTTTATTTTGCGTCCTTACAGTCTGATTATGGGCAAGCGATTTTGAGAGAGCATCATCGGACTGTTCAGGATTTTGAGACGGTGCTGTTGGTTCGTGAAGGTAAATTGTACGAAAAATCCACTGCAGTGCTCGAAATCGCCCGTCATTTAGTGGGTTGGCGGTGGCTATATTTATTCAGATTTCTTCCTACTTCGATTCGGGATTTTGTGTATGGCCTCATCGCCCGAAATCGTTATTCGCTTTTCGGCAAAGCAGATGCTTGTCGGATTCCTACTAAAGAAGAACGTGCATTGTTTTTGGGGTGAAATTTGGTGATTTGAAGGTTAGATTGTTTGTTTGCAGACAATAAATCATCTTACAATTCACCCAATACATATGAAAGCATACGTTTTTCCTGGCCAAGGCTCGCAGTTTAGTGGCATGGGTAAAGAACTCTACGACACAAATCCACAAGCTCGCGTACTTTTTGATAAAGCCAACGAAATTTTGGGGTTTGAGATTACGAAAGTGATGTTTGAAGGTACCGACGAAGAACTCAAGCAAACCAACGTAACTCAGCCAGCTATTTTTATTCATTCGGTTATTTTAGCTTCCACCATTCAAGATTTCAAACCCGACATGGTAGCGGGGCATTCATTGGGGGAGTTTTCGGCTTTGGTGGCGGCTCAGGCACTTTCTTTTGAAGATGGTCTCAAGCTAGTGGCGCAGCGCGCCGATGCCATGCAGAAAGCCTGCGAACTGAATCCTTCTACGATGGCAGCAGTGCTTGGGCTGGATGATGCCAAAATCGAAGAAATCTGCGCCTCAGTGACGGACGAGGTCGTAGTAGCAGCCAATTTCAATTGCCCCGGACAAGTAGTGATTTCGGGCTCATTTGAAGGGGTGCGTTTGGCAGGAGAAAAACTCAAAGAAGCAGGAGCAAAGCGAGTGTTGCCTTTGGCGGTAGGAGGGGCGTTTCATTCGCCTTTGATGGAGCCTGCTCGGGAAGAATTAGCTGCTGCTATCGAAAACACCAATTTTCAGCCTCCTCTGTGCCCTATTTATCAAAATGTAAATGCCGAAGCTGCTACTGACGTAGCTACGATTAAAGCCAACCTTATCGCTCAATTGACCGCTCCAGTTCGTTGGACACAATCTGTCAGAAATATGGTAGCTGACGGCGCCACCGACTTTGTAGAATGTGGGCCGGGTAAAGTACTTCAAGGGCTGGTGAAGAAGATTGCCTCCGAAGTGATCACCGCAGGCGTCTAAAAAAAGATTTTTTTTCAGTCCCTAAGGGTTTGAAAATCAGTTGTAAGAGGCAGGAAGTGGATTTTATTTGTCAAATATTTTCAAAATAGACTTGACACGTAAACTTAAAACTCCTACTTTTGCACCACCAAAATCGGATTGGCGGATGGTGTAACGGTAACACAGAAGATTTTGGTTCTTTTATTCAGGGTTCGAATCCTTGTCCGCCAACCAAAAGTTTAGTATAACTTATAGTGTTACCAAATAAGCCCTCATTAGAGGGCTTATTTGTTTTAAGGCCTATACGAATTCAGGTTATCTACTAAATTTCGTCAACACTAAATTAACGTTTCGATTGCTTGCCGAAAAATTTTGGACTTGTCTTAAGCTTTTCAAGTCGAGATGAAAATTTGCTATCAAATACTCCTTAGGGTAGGTTGTGGTGGTTTTTAAAATTCCTTGTTAGCAGTTGGGGTATTTTATTCAAGTCCCTTTTTGTCTGGATTCCAAAATGGTTTCGTTTTTATTTGTTTCGTGTCCCAATTTAACTCTCGTCTGAAGAATTGGTTTAGTGCAACACAAACTCTGCTGTCGCCACCAACATAAACTATCGTTTTCCCTTTCAATTTTGGAATAATTTCTTTGATTTTATTGATAATTTCTTCTGTCGGATTTTGAGGCAATTCGTAAAAGTCAAAAGGTGTTGTTCCGTCAATGTCGGCGTATACTTCATTTTTGTGTTGGCTGTATAAAATGCTTTCAAGTTGTCTGTCTTTGGGCAAGTTTCGTCTAATCATATACAAGTGAGATAGTGCCGATAAGTCGCCAACCATCAAATAACTGTCTGCGCTTTCGTCTACAATGAAGTTTCCTTTTTTCCAAGTGAAGTAAACTTTGTCGCCTACTTTTCGTTGTTCAATCCATTTAGCACCTGAACCGTTGCTGTGTGTTGCGATGGCCAAGTCAAGCGTTCCGTTAGTTTGGTCAATGTCCCAAACAGAATAACTTCTCACAAAGTCCTGCATTGTCAAACTTTCTTCTGTCAAACCGATACCAACACGCAAAAAATAACCTGCAACAAATTCAGCGTTTTTTATGTCTTCACTTTTTACACGAATTTTGTAGGCCGTTTCCGATATTTTTTGTTTCTCAACGATTGTGCTCTCTTTGAGGACCCGTTTCAATATGTTTTTAATAATTCCCATTTCTGTTTGTTTTAAGATGTATCATTTTTGCCTTCTGACTAACAGTGGGCGACTTGCCGAAGGCAGAGATTTTAGTGCAAATGATTGTCCGAAGTCACCCTTCCTTACGCAAAACCGCTATTAGCCGCTGCCCTTGTTTCCATTCAGTCGGGCAATTCTGCACATTCATAGTCATTGTCTTCAAGTAGTTTTATGGTTGTTTCTCGTATTTCAAACTGGCTGTCAATACGAAGAATTTTGTCGCAGTCTTCCAGGTCAAAATTCCATTTAGAATTTGGAATAAGATGCTTAAATTTTGACACCAGTCCTTTTATGGCCTTTTTTGTCTTAACCGAGGTTTTAAATACATAAATCATATTTCATAATTTTAGTAGTTATAACCCTTTTTTACCTTCAAGCCAATATCCTTGAGAATAGACATTCCCTTGGGTTTTGTTTTTTAGCACTTTTCTGAATACCTGAACAGATTTGACGTTTCCTACTAACGCAAAATTGGCATTAGTCCATTCGTCAGTTTTGAACAAAGGTAAATTGCCTATCCATTTTTCGTTTCTGAATGAACCGTTTTTTTGGAAAACAGTGAAGTTTTCTAACCCCAAAAGTTCGGGAACGTTTTTGTTTTCTTCATCCAGTTCAAAATAGAATTGAAATTGATGATTATTGTTTTTCAATAGGGGTAATAACGAACAAGCAAGACCCAACGAAGTTTCATCGCCAAAAAAGAATTGGTTTTCTACGCTGGGATCGTACAACTTTTTTCCCCTTGATGGACCAATATAAGTTTCATCGCCTGCTTTTAGGGAATCAAAATAGTTACTTCCAACGCCATTGGTATGTATATGAAAGATGATATCTATTATTCCTTTTGCCTTGTCGTGATAAGCTGCCGTATAATTCCTGTATTCAGTTTCTGAAACACGAAGCACGTTGGCATAGCCAATCTGAAAATTCATTTTTGATATATCTCCTTGAAAACGAATTTTCTTAATCTGTGAACTGATATAGGAAGTTTCTAAAACTTTTGCGTTTGGTCGAAGCGTGCCTTCGAACAAATTACTTACCCATTTTGGTATGCTTGAAATCATTGTTTATTGCATTTTAATTCAATGCAAAGGAACAGTGATTGAAAGTTTAGAACAATGCAAGAATAAGGTAAGTATTGGACTAATCGTGGTTTTTGTTTCGGAACGCCAAAGCGGTCATTCCGGAAACTTTGGTAAACAGCCTTGAAAAATAAGGGTAGTCGTCATAGCCTAATTCTGTGGCAATTTCTTTTACCGATATATCAGAATGGTAAAGCAAGCGTTTGGCTTCTAAAATGATACGTTGCTGTATATGATGCGAAACAGAATGCCCTGTGGTGTTTTTCACGCATTCGTTTAAATAAGGTGAAGAAATATTTAATTGCTGGGCATATTCTGTCGGTCGTTTGGCAGTAGCAAAATTTCGTTCCAACAACTCTTTAAAGGCTTTGGTTACGATTTCATACCGTGAAAGTTTGTCAAATGGTTTTGATTGGACTAAATACTGTGAAATAACAAGTCCGGTTAAGGTATTGCAACTGCCTTTTAGCAAAGAGTAATATAGCTTTTCGTTTTTTCGGTCAGATAGATTGATGCAAAGTGATACAGCTTTGGAAATAATAGAGAATGTATCTTGCTTTAATGCCAAAGGTTTTGCTGGTGTGATGTCTCCCAATAATTTTAGATATTCAGGATTCAAGTTTTCGTTACTAATTGCCCAAATACATACAGTTGCGTTCTTGAACTCCAAAATTCTATGCACTTGATTTTGGTGAACGAAAAGTACCGAGGAGGGTTTTACGGTATGTTTTTTAAAGTCAATTTCAATAGTAGTAGTTCCTTTTTCTTGCAAGAAAAACAAGTGGTATTCGTCTCTGTGCGATTGTTTGATACTGTTGAACTCCTCAAACTGTTCGTATAAATGAATATCCTTGCTCGCCATTTTTTCAATGAATATACCTGTGCCGAATTCGGCTGTCATAGGATTTACAAGTATGGAGTTTGTTTTCTTTGACATTGTCTAATTTTTCGTCTCAAATTTAAAGCAAATTTTCTTAGACTTGTCAGGTTTTGGGATGGTAGGCGGTCGGATTGAGTATCGTCTCACCATTACCGCCAACGGTTTGTCTATTGGCGCTGCTGAGGCATTTGAAAACTTCAGCCCAACCCCGAAAGCTTTCGGGACACAACTGCCCGATAAAATCATAGAAAGCGCTTCCATGTCCGCCTCACTATTGCCACTACGATGTTGGTGTTAGTTTTTATTTTGAAAGCACCACTTTTTTCAACCACTCTGACATTGCTTCAAAATAACCATCGCATGGAGGTTGAGATTTATTACTGTTTTCAATAGTTTCTTTCATTCCGCCTGTTTTACAACTTTTAAGGTTATGGTTGCAGTCAGGAAAAGTCTTTATTGTTAGATTAGCTTTTGTCTTTTTTCCTATTGTTTCTTTATATAGAGCAATAGTTTGCCTCCAATTGACATTAGTGTCCTTTTCTCCAAAAATGGCTAATACAGGGCATTGGATTTTCATAAGCGTTTTTCGAAAATTGGGCACATATATCATTAGCCCTGTTCTTTTGTCAAACATATGACCTTCACTGATAAATTGTTTTTGCTTGGATAGATAGGACTCTTTAGTTTCTGAAGAACTGTTTAAAAAAATCCAAAATGGGTCTCTCCTTAGATTTTGTGTCGCTTTTTCATGCTCAGTAAATGTTCCACCTTTTCTAAATATATCATTACCTCGCTTCCATTCTGAAATCAATAGTTGTATATCGGTTTCACTTCTGCCTTCAATTCTAAGATTAGTTTCAAGCAAGTAGCCAAAACTCTCCTTGTCGTCTGTTCCACTCACAGAAATCCAATAAGAAATTTTTGGGTATTGTTCAATAACCAACGGGCAAATCCATCCTGCACGGCTAATTCCCCAAAGTCCAATATTGTTAGCTCCTGCAATATTTTTACCTTCTATTTCTTTAATTGCAGCAAGAACCTCATCGGCACTACTTTGCACGGTTTGATTTATGTCAAAGTCGCCTTCACTTTTTCCACAACCGGGTTTATCCCAAATAACACAGGCAAGTCCAAGTTTTACAAAGTTTGACCGTAAATTGTAATACCCATTACCTTCTACAATATTACTTTTTCCATAACCTTGAATAATTAAAATTATTGAAGTAGGCGTTTGCCCAGTTGGTAAATCCAGAAGCCCACTAAGTTTTTTACCATTATGAATAAACTCAAAACTTTCTGTTTTAATCTGTCCAAATGCAGAGTTGCAGACGAACATCATCAGGATAGTGAAGAATCGAAATGATATATTTTTTTTCATTTGTTAAGTGTTTTTTCTGCCGGAACTGTGCTACTAAAATTACATACAAGGGAAAAATGGTTGCGAAGGGCGGGATTAATACTAATTAATAATTGAGGGATGGGCATTATTGAAAAGTGACTTTAAAATTCTCTAAACTGCCCAACTC
>VFQP010002810.1_pt1 | contig 18779 bp, 16 predicted proteins | sample 3512351 | NCBI WGS metagenome assembly VFQP01 (sample SAMN10412372, study PRJNA504923) | tailings metagenome | isolation source: Relicate 1 Philex TSF1 revegetated site | place: Philippines: Tuba, Benguet | collected 2017-08-29
CCCCCCACCCCACCCCCCTCCTCTCTCGCTCACGCCCGCCTTGCCGCGCCCGCAGCTGGACGTCAAGGGCTTCCTCACTGACTACCTGCTCAGCAAGAGGTCGCTGGCCGAGCTGCTCCAGTACAACAAGGACCACCCCAGCAAGGTGCGAGGCGCCCGGCCTCACCACCGCCGCTACGTCCTGCAAGGCTGCAGCACCAGGGCCGCCCGCCACAGAGGTGACGCACACGCGCCCCGCCGCGCTGTCCCCCCCCCCCCCCAAATCACGCAGGTGTTCCTGTACCCTCGTCCAGGCAAGGCGCCGCCGGCCGCCGCCGGGCCGCTGCGCCGCCACGAGCTGCTGGCGCCCCCCTTCTTCTCCTTCCACCACGTCAACGCGTATGAGCAGGCGGGCGGCGCCGAGGTGGTAGTGGACACCATCAGCTGGCAGGACATTGCCTTTGACGTGACGCAGTACAACATCAAGGAGGTGCGCCAGTGGGCAGACTGAAGGGGTGGCCCTGCCTGGCACTGGCAGCTGTTCGCTGCGCACGCATCTCTCCCTGTGGAGCGGCGCAGGCGAGCGGACGCAGCTGCTTGTCGTTGGAATCGTGTGAGCTCAAGCGCCTGGGCTGTCGCCGCGCTTGCGCGTCGCTTGCAGGACTACTACGACGGCGGGTGCCGCTCGCAGCTGTACCGCCTGGTGGCGCACCTCCCCACCAGCCGCGTGCGCAGCTGCCGGCGCATGGTGCGCCGCACGCTCGAGTTCCCCACCTACGCCATGGCGAGGGCCACCGGCAAGCCCTATCGGTTCGCCTACTTTTCCGCCGACGCCGTCGACCACGACGTGGCCTGGGCGCCCGCGCAGGTGTGATTTGGCTGCGGGGGGAAGGAGGGGCATGCGCGTGCGCAGCAGCAGCGGCAGCAAAGGAGGCTGCCGAGCGGGCTTTCCCTGGTCCTGCGCATACCTTGCGACGCTGCCCATGCTGCGCGCCTCCCCACTTGCGCCCTGTTCAGGCCGTGCTCAAGGTGCAGCTGCCCATTGAGGACGAGGCGCGGGCAGCAGCGAGGCAGCAGCAGCCGGGCGGCCACCGCCCTGGCCACCTCCGCCCCGAAGACGCACTCACCGCGCCCGTCTGGGCCGCCGCGCCGCCCTGCGCCACCAGCGCCGCCACGCCCACACCCCGGGCGTCGCCTGCCGGTGGCGCTGCCCCCCGGCCGCCTCAAGCGGCGGCCGGCGCGGCAATGAACCACATCGTGCCTCTGGCGCGCTCGGCGGCGGCCTTTGCCTCCGCACCTGGGAGCGCCTCGCAGCGGCGGGACCAACAGCAGCAGGAGGGGGGCGGCGAGGAGGAGGGCGTGGTGTGCGAGGAGTGGCGGCCCGGGCCGCGTTGCTTCCCCCAGGAGCCCATGTTTGTGCCGCGGCGCGGCGCCACGGCCGAGGACGACGGGTGGATCATCGTGGGCGTGCACAACGCCGAGACGATGCGCGGCGAGGTCGCCATCCTGGACGCGCAGAGGTGCGCTTGGAGCAGTGCGCCGCGCCTGCTCGCCCGCGCTCCTTTTCGATCGTCCGTGGCTGACCCCGCAGCGCGGTGTGGTTGCCTGTTGCACCGCAGGCTGGGCGAGGGGCCGGTGGCGGTGATCCACCTCCCGCACGCGCTGCCCACGGGCCTGCACGGCACGTGGACGGACGAGTACTTGGGGCCGGACCCCGGCGACGCGACGGTGCCGGCCTGGCGCACACCGCACAGGATCCGAGAGCTGTGAGCTGCCTGCCCAGGGCGCCCAGCGGCCCGCCCAGGCCCAACTCTTGTACCTTCAACGGCTGCGGAACCTCGCGCGTGCTGCATCCGTGTGTGTGTGTGTGTGGCGCGCCACGCCACGCGCGTGTGGGCGGGCGGGTCGGTAGGGAGCAGGGAGGTCAGGGGAGGGCGCGCGAGGGCTGCGGCCTGACCGCGCCGTGCCTTGTTCCTGCCACGTAGTAGCGAGCGTGCCGCGCGCCCGCACGTGCATCCGGACCACTGTGCGGACATTTGCTCTCGTTTGCGTGCCCACGGCGCCCGGGGATGGGGCGTGCCGCTGCAGGAGGAACAGAATTTGCGCGGCCGAGATGGAAAGGGCTGTGCGGGGCCTCTGCCGAAAGACAATGTCGTTCAATTTCCTGGAGAGGAGTGGCGAGGGGGAAGGGGGCTGTTGGGATGCGCGGAGAGGTGGCGGAGCAGTTGCGCAGGCCCCCGTGAAGGATGGGTGTGGCGTACGCGTGGCGCAGCGTCTTGCGTCTGCTGGCCTGCGCAGTCGGCCCATCCTGAGCGTGTGTGGCGCGCGCCCGCCTGCCACCTCTCCTGCTTGCTCCTCCCTCGCTCCCCCTTAGCCTCTGTGTTGCTTTGGTCCAAACCTGCGCGTCCGAGGAGGAGGTGATGGAGCGCACTCTTGTTTGCCGCGCGTGGGACTGAGTGTCAGGCTGTCGTGGAACTGTCTCTTTCTCTCGCTGCTCTGCCGCCGCGTTTGCTGCTGAGGCGTGCGGGTGTCTGCACCGCCGTGGCTGCACGCCCATTCCGTTGTTGTTTGCTGTCTCGGGATTGCCGGCGCCGCGTAGGCACCTGCAGGGGGGGTTTCATTCACGGTGAGAGAGAGGCTCGAGAGCGTGTGCGCAGAGAGAGACGTGTGCTTGCCGGCGCGAGCAGACTGGGCAGCGTGAGCGGACGAGAGAGAGGGAGGGAGAGCTGTGTGTGTGGCGATGTTTTGGCCAGTGCTGGGTTTTGTGGTTGTACCCGTGTACCCGAGGCGCACTGCAACCGGAGCTGCCTCGTCGCGCAAGGGTCCGCTGCCCCGGGCGCCTCCGGGCGAAACACAGGCAGCCGCAACATGGAGGAGCAGCAGCCACATGGTGCAGTGCTAGAGGTGCTGCTCCCAGCGCAGGCGTGTGTGCAGCAGGCGAGCCCAGAGGAGCCCAGGCCCCTCACCTTTTTGCGGGTGCAGGCCTCGAAGCGCCCCAGACTCTGCTCGCCGCAGCAACTCGCCGCACATCACAACGCTGGCTGCTCAGACCTGTCGTCTGCGGAGTCTGCGCCTCGATGGGATGCGTGCAGTCCGTGCCGCTGGAGCCTGCGCGCGACGGAAGGCTCCCGGTGAAGCAGCACCTGCGCGCGACCTACGCGCACACGGCCACGCTCTCGCCCCAGGCCGACGCTGAGCTGCACGGCGCGTCTCGCGCTCCGGGAGGCGCTGGGAGGGAGCCAGCTGCTGGGCAGCAGAACGACGTTGTGGTGCTGCACAGCCCCACAGGTGCGCGTGCGCGATGGGTGCGTGGGCGTGCCATCGGAGACGGGCACGCTCAGCCCGGCTGCGCGCCGGTGAGGTACTCCTCGCCGCGTGTGGGTTGGGGGCATCCCGGACGCCACCCCATCGGACAAGCAGCTGCGTTGTCCCCCCCCCTGACGCGAGCGCTGCAGGCGCGCAGTGGGCGGCCTCCCTCATCGCCGAGCTCGAGGCCAAGCACGACGTCAGCGTGTGGTGCCCGACCGAGCAGCACAAACTGCTGTCGGTGGTCCACAGGTGCGCGAAAGCTTTTGGGGCAAGTGCTGGCACTTACGCACGGCGCGCTCCACGTGCTGTTGAAGCAGAGCAGGGGAAGGGCGGCCCAGAGCAACGGGTGCTGGCACGACCGGCAGCAGCGATTGATCGGGTGTGTGGGCGATGGATCGCGCGCGGCGGCTGGGCGCGCCTGCAGGGTCAGCAGCGCCCTCCCCGGCGGGCACTCGGAAATTCGACCCTTGCGAGACAGCGTGCGGCCGGCGCCGGCCGAGATCAACGTGGGCCAGGTCGCCAGCATGGTCGGCAGCAGCTCGCTCGGGCTCATCGTGCTCGTCACAGCAGGTGCGTGCGAGAGGTTGTGTATGGGAGCCGCCGGCAGGTGCTGCCGCCCCCGCCCGGCGGGAAATCTCGCGCCGCGGCAACGGGCAACCCGCGCAAATCCTGGACATGATCAGCGCCGCCGTCACGACGCGCACAGCAACGCTGCTGCGTTTCGCTGCAGCGCAGCGGCGTGGGCCCCGTGCGTGGGTGCTCCACGCACGCACCCACAAGGGCAACCCCACGGCAAGCCAGAGATACACGCATTCACACGTGCACATGACGGCACACGCGCGCAGGGTCCACGTGGGACGACAGCCTGCTGGCGTGCCTGCGGCACCCCTGCTGCAAGGAGCGGCCGCTGCTGCTGCTGCACGCGCCAGAGTCCTGCCCGGCGCCCGTGCTCAGCGACTGGCCATCAGACGTGCAGCAGCTGCTGCTCTCGCGCAAGATCCCCGGCCACACCTTCATCTCACTCTACGCAGAGTACGGCGCCGCCGTCGCGCTCGCGCGGCTGCGCCAGCTCAAGCAGCAGCAGGCGCCGCCGCCGCCAGCGACGGCGCGCAACAGCGCGCAGCACCCGCAGCAGCTGCAGCACCACGCGGCGCACAGCAGCGGCGCCGCCACGCCGCTCAACTCGCGGAGCTCTGCGCCCAAGGGCACGCCCTCTGCCGCCATCGCGCCCGCCTCGTCCGACCTCGGCGCGCGCAGCAGCAGCCAGACGCGCAGCCACTCTGCTGCGCAGCAGCCGGCGGCGGCGGCGGGCGCCACGGCGTCGCCCAGTGACGTGACGGCGTCGCTGGGGACGCGCGGTTCGTCGGCCACGCTCACGGGAGCTAGCTCGGGCTGCGGCACGCTAAACGCCAGCACCCCGGTGGCGGCAGCGGCGGCGGCGTCGGGCGCGTCGGGCGAGGGCTCGCCCGCCGGCGCTGGCGGCGCGCAGCAGCCGCCGACGCCGGCGCCGACGGGGACGGGCGGGTCGTCAGGGAGCACGCCGCCCACCTCCACCTCTGCTGCTGCTGCGGCGGCAGGCGGGCAGGTGCAGCAGCAGCAGCAGGCGGGCGAGGATGGCGGCAGCGGGGCGGGCGGCGCGGCGGCGGCGCCGGCGCAGCTGCCGCCGGGCGTGGAGAGCCCCTGGAACGAGGTGCGGGCGCGGCTGGCGGCGCTGCGCCAGGCGGCCCAGCAGCAGCAGCAGCAGCAGGGCCCTTGCGCGGCTGCGGTCGGCAGCGTGGTGGAGCCGGCGCCGGGCGAGGAGGCGCGCGGCGGCGGCGGCGACGAGGACGTGGCGGCGGCGGCGGCGGCACTGCCGGCGGGCCTGTGGGCGGGCGGCGGCGCGCCGCCGGGGGTCGTGCTGGCGGTGCACCACCCCACCATGCTGCGCCCGGCCATCGACATGGCGCTGGCCCTGGCCCCGCTGCTCAACATTTGCCTGATTGACGGGTGCAGCGTGCCCGCCGCGCACCACCACCACCACCATCACCACCACCACCACCACCACCGAGGGCCTGCGCAAGGGCGCCACACGCTCCACGACCTCAAGAGCCTGCGCACCGGCCTCCTGGAGCACACGCTGGGCGGCCTGCAGCCTCCGCACGCCAACGGCGCCACCGCGGCGGCCAACGACGGCGGCGCGGCGGCGCTGCCGCCGCTGCCCAAGGGCGGCCCGGGCAGCCTCCACGTGCGCACCAGCGCCAGCCACTCGCAGCCGCAGCAGGCGCAGCAGCAGGCGTCGGGGCCGCAGCCGGGCGGCTCGCCGGGGTCTGGCGCCACCGCCTCGACGGCCGCCACGGCGCGCCACCGCCCCACGCCGAAGCACCACCGCGGCGGCGGCGGCGGCGTGGCGGGGTCGTCTTTGGGCGGCGACGAGGGCTCTTCGCTGCTGAGCACCAACGACAGCCAGGCGCTGTGGCAGACGTACCACCCGGCGCCTGTCTCTCCGTCGGGCGTGACGGCGGACTTGGGCAACGGGGCGGCGGGCGCGGCCAAGTGGCTGGTGGAGCCGGCGGCGGCGGCGGCGGGTGCGGGCGGGGCGGCGCCGGGCACGGCCGACACTTTGGGGTCTGCGGGCGGGGCGGCGGCAGGTGTGCGCTGAGGGCTGTTTTTGCTCGTGCAGGAGGGGCGTTTGCTCGATGCGGCGTTTGCTCACTGCGGCGTTGGCGCCTGCACGCAGCGAGGCGAGGCGAGGTTTCTGTGACACGGTGCCTCACGCTCTGGTGACGCGGCGCAGGTGGTGGTGGTGGTGGCGGCGGTGCGCCGACGTCGCCCAGCGTGGGCAGCAGCGCAGGGCAGCTGCACGTGCTGCAGCAGGAGGCGCTGGACGCCGTGCAGGCGCTCCGCTCCGCCGGCGCGCAGCAGGGCCCGCCCTCGGGTGTTGCCGGCGGCGGTTCGCGCCCCGGCAGCCTGCTGGCTCGCGCAGGCAGCGGCCGCCTGGGCGGCGGCGCCGGCGCCAGCAGCAACGGCGTGCCCGCCGGCCCCGCCGCCGGCAACGGCGTGCACGCGCCGCTGGTCTGGTCCGGCTGGCCGCTGCGCCCGGCGGGCCCGGTGGGCGGCCGGCACTCGCGGTCGCAGTCGGTGGGCGCGCTGCTGGGCTGGTCGGACAGCGCGCACAGCGTGGTGGCCGGCGGCATGGGCGCGCACGTGCTGCTCGGCAACCGGCTGCCGCCGCTCGGCAACGGCGGCGCGGCCAGCGGCGCGGCGAACGGCGCGTCGCCGGCGGCGGCGGCTGCTGCGGCGCAGCAGCAGCAGCTGCCGCAGACGGCGGGCGCGTCGGGCGAGCCGGTCAACCCGTTTGCGACGGCCAAGAGCATCGCTGGCGGGCTGCTGGCGCACGCGTCGTCGCTGCGGCTTCCCGACGTGTCGGCGGGCAGCTTCCAGGCAGCTGCCACCACGGCGCCGCCGCCGGCCGTGGCGGCGGGCCTGCCGGCGCTGCTGGCGCCGGCCGTGGTGGTCGGGCGCGACGGCGGAGCTGTGGTGCTGCCGCCGGAGGCGGCGCGGGCGGGTGGCGAGGCGGCCGCCGCCGCGGCGGCGGCGGGGGCGGTCGAGGTGCTTCCGTTCCCGGTGGTTCAGACGGGCGGCGCCGAGGCGGTCAAGGCGGTCAACGGCTGCGTGCATTACGTGCTCTTTACTGGGTATGGCACGGCGAGCGCGCAGGCGGGCCTCGAGGTGCATCTGGCCATCCAGGTGGGTGTGTGTGGAGGCGGGAGTTGGGAGTTGAGAGGGCGTTGGGAGGGCGAGGGACGGGGGCCAGCTGGGTGCGCCTGGCCATTCAGGTGGGTCTGGGTGGTTGCTGGGCGCTGGCCAAGGTGGGGCACGCTGTCATTGTTCGAGGCACGTGAAGGGGCCCACGTGAAGCGCGGCCACGCTCCAACCCCATACAGCCCAGCCCAGCGTGCCCCGAAGGCAAGGCGTGCGGTTGGCCCCGGCCAGACAGGGGGGCGTCGCGCTGCGTTGCCCCGTGTGCTGTCGCGCGCAGGCGCGCGCTCGGCTGCACATGGTGAGCGAGGCCTCGTTCAACATGCTGCGGCCCGACACGCGGCACTGGCAGCTGAGCCAGGACGAGGCGGGCCGCCTCACCACGGCCTGGCTGCAGCGACTGCTCGTCTACCCAGACCACGTGAGTCGCCCTCGCTTCACCTACCTGGCGCGCCGGCGGCCGCCACAGCTGCAGACCACCTGAGCCTGAGCGAGTCCCAGCGTTCACCTTTTCCCGCTCTCCTCTCACGCATTCCGCGCCGCCGCGCAGATGGACCCGTGCCTGGCGGGGCTGGCCCGCCGCTTCGTGGACGCGCAGCCCGACGTCATCGCGCTCACGCCCGCCTCGCCCACCGGATCCAGCGCCTCGGCAGCCAACCCCGCGCCCCTCAGCGGCGGCAGCCCCTCCAGCAAGCAGCAGCAGCAGCACGTGGCGCACTTGGAGATCAGCGGCGGCGGCGGCGGCGGCGGCGGCGCTTTGGCGGCGCTGCCGCCGCCGCCGTCGTCGCCGGGCGCGCCCATCCCCAGCCTGTCGCCGCAGCGGCCGCAGCGGTCCTCGGCGCGCGCCGCGGCGCCGCCGCAGCCGTCGCGGCTGAGCGGGCGCGCCAGCCAGGGCGCTGCTGCTGCTGCCGGCGGCGGCGGCGGCGGCGGCGGGGAGATTGGCTCGAGCGAGCTCGTGAGCGGCGGCGTGAGCTCGTCCTCCGCAGCGCAGCAGCAGCAGCAGCAGCAGCAGCGCGTGATGAAGAGCGGGGCCGACGCCTCCTCCACCAGGGTTTCGCTGGTGGCCAACGCGGCAGCGCCCACGCCCGCGTGAGCGCGCCACCGAGCCCCGTGCGAGCGCGCCACCACCCACGGCGCGCCCCTGGCTGCGACTGCCGCCGGCCTCGTGTGAAGCTTCCGAAGTGCGCCCCCCCCCCCCCCCCCCCCCCGAAGTGCCGCATCGGGGACTGAATGCCGCACCGAAGAACCTCTCCCTCTCCGCGCCGTGCAGCGCTCTCCCCTCCAGGGCTTTTGCAGGAGTTGTGTCCGTGGCGAGGCTGCGCAGGCCCTGTAGCGGGGTGGTGTGTGGGGCGGGCAGGGGGGTCCCGGACCGCGAAGACAGCAGCGAGGGGCGTGTGCGGTCAAACTGCGGCGCGTGCTCAGTGTGCGCCAAGAGGGCTGGTGCCAGTGCTGCGTCAGCTGCCTGCGCGCGGCGGCGCCTCCCGGCGCCGGCGCGGGTGGCTTGCGGCCGCCTTTTGCACTTGTGGTGCATCGCGGACTTGATGGCTTCATGGTGCTGGTGGTGAGTCGGGCCCCCCCCCCCCCGCGGATGCACACTGGACGGCGTGCCTGGACGCCGCGCGGCACTGCGTTTGGGTCGCGTGTGTGTCAATTGCGTGTAAGCTTGCGCTGCTGCGCCGGTGCACGCCGCGGGCACGCTCTCTGCGTGCCTGGTGCGTACCGCCCTGCGTGTCCCCACACCCGTCTCTTTCTCTTCCTTCTTTGCTGCGGCGCGCACGCGCCCCCGTTAGCAAACTGCCGCACTCCGCAGCACCGCACTGCTTCTTCGTGGAGAGCGCCCGACTGTTTGGCGCCCCCAGTGGTGGTGGCGAGTCGTGGTGTGGCCCCCCGTGGCTCTTGCGCGGGTGGTCTTTTTGTGTGTGTTGGGGGGGAGGCGTGGTGTTGGTGGGCCTTCCTAGCGAGATGATGGTGGTTGGGGCGTTGCCTGGGTGGTGTTCGTTTAATGCACGTTTGAACCCTGGTGTGGCTCTACTGGCGGCTTGTGCCGGGGGAAGCACCTCTTCGTGATGTTGTAGACGCGACGCAAGCGCGGACTAACCGCGTATCTCTCTTTGTAGTACCAAGAGCATGTTGGCGTGCATCGGCGAGGCGCAGGCCTGCTGGGTTCGTCGCACGAGCCGCCGGCAATCGTTTGATTTTCTGCGCGCTGGGCGTGCTCCGCGCTGCGCGCGCCCTCTCTCTCAAGAAGGAAAACACCACCCGGCCGGAAGACTGATAAGCGCACCCTCGGCGCCTGCGCCTGTCTGTGCGCGTGCTGATGCACCGCCGCGTCCTCTGCAACTCAAGGCTGTTGACCAATGGGCCCAGAGCAAGCAGCGTGGCAGCGGCGCCCTCAGGCCTTCACAACACACGAACAGGATGGCGGCCCAACGGCCGAGAGGGAAGCGAAGAATGAATCCGGGGGCACCACACACAAGCGATGGCCTGCGCTGCGGCTAAAGGCTCATGGGCGCCTGCTGCGGCTGCGGCGAGGCCTGCTGCTGCAAGAGCAGGCGCTGCAGAAGCTGCTGCTGCTGCTGCTGCTGCTGCTGCTGCTGCTGCTGCTGCTGGGCCGCCATCGCCGCCGCGCCTGGCTGCGCCCCCGCCCCCAACGGGCTCGCCACCACAGACGGCAAGCCCGGCGGTCGCCCCGGCAAATGCCCCCCTCCTCCTCCTCCCGCTAACGCCGCAGGCGACGCGCCCTGCTGCTGCTGCAGCTGCTGCGACAGCTGCCACTGCAGCTGCAACCCCGCCGCCGCGTGCTGCTGCTGCTGGGCCGACGGCGGCGGCGTGAAGGCGCCCGCCGGCCCCCCGCCGCCCTGCCACCCCGCTTGCGTTTGCTGTTGCGCGGCGAACGCAGACGCCGCCACGGCCGGCTGCTGCGGCTGCTGCTGCTCGTAGCCCGTGGCGATGACGCCGAGCGCCTGCGGCGCGCCGTTGGCGCCCAGCGCCCCGCTGGGCGCAGGGCTAGGCGAGGAGGACCCGGGCCCGGCGGGCGCGGCGGCTGCGGCGCCGCCGCCAGGCAGCGCGGGCTTGTAGACGGTGCCGTGCTTGCGCGCGGCGCTGCTGGCGGCCTTGTTGGCGAGCGCCTGCGCGTGGTCCGCCCGCATCTTTTCGTGCAGCTGGTTGGCCTTTGGCAGCGCCACCGACGCCACCGTCAGCAGGGCCATTTGCGCCAGCTGCTCCAGCCGCTGCACCCGGCGCTGCGCGCGCTGCGCCTCCTCCTCCGCGTCCCGCTGCTGCTGCTGCGGCGGCTGGGGGGCAGTGGAGGGGCGGCCGCCGCCGCCGTCCACGTCCATGGGCGCCGGCTGCGGGGGCTGCACGGGTGCGGATGAGGGGGGCTGCGGCGCGGAGCTGCTGGGCGGGGGCGGGAGCGTGCTGCGGCAGGCCGAGAGCGCGTCGTATGCAAACACGGCCTCCTGCGCCGCGCAAGCACGCCGCCACACACAGACGCAACAGCTGTTTTGGCAACCTGCCCTGTCCCGGTGCCACGCAACACGTGTGACAAGGCATTCGGTGAAGAGGGCCCACGCGCTCTGCTGACCTGGACTTTGTCGGGCACGAGGCGCGCCAGCCCCAGCCACACCCACGCCGGCGGCCCACTGCTGACGCCGCTGCCGGCCGCCGCCGCCTGCTGCGTCGCTGGCGCGCCCGCCGGCACCACGTCCCACACGCCGGCGTTGGCCTGCGCCGCACGGTGCAGGCGGCACGCACACGCACGTGGATTGTGAGCCACGGCGCGTGCAGGGGGGCGGGACGGAGCAGCTAAGCACGAGGGGGGGGGCAGGGGCGCACCACTAGCCGGTGGCACGCCTGCACCAGGTTGTGGACCTCGAGGATGGCCTTGGGCACGGCGTCGGGCTTGGGCGCCTGGCGCGGCGCCGCGTCTGCAGCAGCCAGGTGTGCACACGCACGCACGCCACCCCTCAGGAGGCTGGCGCTGAGGCCAGATGGGCTGCTCTCCTGTTGTGATGCGCTGTTTAGCGGTTGAAGCGCTGGCCCCCCATGTCGCACCCTTGGGCGGCTTGACGGGCGTGAGGATGCCCCGGAACTTGGGCCCGCCCCGCCGCTCCGGCTGCCCCGCCGGCGGGGCCGTGGCGTACCCTGCGGGAAGGCGTGCGCACTCGCACACGCGCGCGTCTCCCACCGCCCTGCTGCCCCTCTGCGTGCGGTCTCCCACGGGCCCTGCGCCGGGGGCCCCAAGCGCTGCTCACCCGCCGGCACGCCAGGCGGCGGCATGGCGCCCGCGGGCGTCAAGGGCTGTCCGCTGGCGGGGTCCACCACGTAGCCCGCCTTTACCAGCAGCTCCTTTTTCAGCTCCTCGGGGTCCCTGCAGCAGCCACGGCGCGCGCTGGCGCTCGTCCCGTTGTGGCGCGGACGTGACCAGGTCCCACAGCCCCCACGACCTGCAACAAGGCCCAGCGCTGCTCGTGCTGCTGCGGATGACGACACTGCTAGTGCTGTTCCCCTTGCCGCCGCCGCTGCGGCTGCTGCTCACTTGGTGACGAGGTTGGAGTAGAAGGGGTCGGACGACGCGATCACCACCTCCTTTTCGGCGTCGTAGTCCTGCGTGCGTGTGCCGCGCAGCACCACGGCATCAGGCGGGAGCTGCTGAGGGCTCGTGCACGCCCGGCGGGGCGCCGCAGGGCCCGGGATCGCGCCCGGCCCGCTCGGCAGCGGCGATGCGGTGCTGAGCCCAGAGAAGCAGCGCACCTCCTCTGGCACCGCGCAGCTGCTCTTGGCTGGGTCAGGGTTGAGCTCGCAGTACCTGCGTCGGGTGAACAAAGGGGGCAGCGTGCGCTCGGCGGTGGCCTCTAGCAAGCGCATCTCGCAATTTGCTCACGCAGCAGCGCCCCCAGCCCCCTCCGTGCTGCCCGATGAGTCCACGAGCTCGCACGCACCACGTCGCGTTGTCGTCCACCGACGTGCCCGGCGGCAAGCGCCTCCACTTCTGGCACTTGTCGCACTGAGCCCAGACCTGCTCTTGGATGGTGGGCAGGGCCTGCGCGGCCGGGGCCTCCTGCACGCCCGGCGCTGCCTTCCCGCCATCGCCTGCCCCTCTGCCTCCTCTCCCGCGCCCGCGACCTCGCCCTCGGCCTCGCCCTGCGCCCGTGCCGCCAGGCGGGGCCATCTGGCGGCCTCAAGGTGCGAGCCGATGCAGCCGAGCGACCTCCGTGATGCTGCTGTGGGGTGGGTGCTGCGGGGGGAACGCGCGCTGCGACTTGGGGATCTTGCCCTCGGGCTGCTGCTCTTCCCCCTGGTGTGCCGGACACCAGCGTCGCACAATAGGGACTGTGCTGGCGGATGCTGTGCGGACGTTGCTGTTGCTGCTTCTGCCTGGCGGCCCAGGGAGGCCCACGCTGACGGAGGGCACTGAACCCTGGACGTGGTCGGCGTCGGCGGCAGCGTGCGCTACGGCTCGAAGGGCGCGCTTTGCAGCAGTCCCCTCCTCCTCCAAGAAAGCAAACCACAGCAGCACCGAAAAGCAGGACTGCCCGCTGCACAGCCGCACGTGCACAGCCGCACGGACAAGCCGGCAGCTTCCCCCTCTACAGAGCTAGAGCCGCTCCAGCGCTCAGCGGATGGGCGCCGCCAGCTCGGGGTCGAACTTGGTGCCCTGCGCGCGCGCCTTGGCGCGGCGGTAGCGGATGAGCGGCAGCAGGTGGTGCGAGAGCGTCTCGAGGCCCCACTGCTCCTTGGCGTAGTCGGCACCAACGTCCTGCGTTGGCGAGCACGCACAGAGCAGGAGCCAGACCACACGAAAGATGCGTCCCGGCGCTCGTCTGTTGGTGCAGCAGCCCTCAACCGCTGCTGGGGCGGCGCAGTGTGGTTGCTCGCCGCACGCGCGCCGCGCTTAATCACCTCGAGCGTGATGTCCCAGTCCTCGAGGTTGTTGGTGGTCTCCCAGTCGATCTTCTTGAAGAGGATGGGGTCCATGTGCGCGATGACGCCGTGCGGCAGGTCCACGCCAAAGTGCTTCTGCAGGTGCTTGAGCTGCGCCGCCAGCGTCAGCGCCCACAGCTCCTCCTCCTCGGCGTCGTCCAGCGACGCCTCCAGCTCGGCCACCTCGGCCAGCTCAAGGTCCAGCAGCTCCTGCAAAGCAGCGGGGCAGTGGCGGGGGAGCGACCACCACACGTGAGAGCTCGGTGCGCGCGCTTGCTTTGCCACACTTGCTTGGTCCCGCTTAGAGGCAAGCAGAGTGCGACGGCGCGCCGCACCTGGGTGAGGGCGGGGTACTGCAGCTCCTCAATCTCCACGTTGGTGGCGTCGCCCAGCACTGCACAGAGGAGCAGCAGCAGCAGCGAGCACAAACCTTGCCGGCGCGGAGCGCACACGCCGCGCGGCCAGGCATAGAGCAGCGTCGGGGCGGCGGCGCGCAATCTCACGCTGGTGCTTCTTGGCCGTGACATAGGCGGCGTAGGGCGACTCCTTGTCGGCGGCCGCCTTCTCGGCCGCCAGCGTGGGCGCCTGCGCCGCAATGGCCTTGGCGCGCTCCACCACCTGCACCATACGTGAACGAGCAGCGAGATGATCACGTTGGCGGCGCTCCGCGACAGGGCGGCAGGAGCAGTCGCACGCAAGCACAGAGCGCGCGCACCTGTTGCACGGGCGTGGGCGGGCTCTTGAGGCTGTGGCCGGCGGCGGCGGCCGCCTTCTCCTGCGCCTCGAGCTTGGCCGCCAGCGCCAGGCCCTCCTTGTACAGGTAGCGGTCGGGCGTGTACTTGTGCTCCGTGATGGCGCGCACCTGCGACCAAAAGGGAGCGCACGCACCGTCACGCGGCACAACCCCTGCTCGCGCCCGTGCCCCCCGCCCACCAGGCGACAAAGACCTCGGCTGTCCGGCGCGGCGCCGCGCATCCAACAGCGCGCATCGCACAGGGCGTGCGAGCCCCCTGCTGCGCGCACCTGGGCGCTGAGGGGCTCGCTGCCTCCGCCCAGCACGGTGAGCTCGGGGCCCAGCAGCTCCTTGAGCGCCGCCTCGGGGCTGTCCAGCTTGGCAGCCACCTCGGCGCCCTGAGCACACGCACACACACACACGCCACCCCACACGCACACGCTCGCTCGCGCGCAGGCCACTGCATCACGCCCGCACGCTAGCCGCGCCAGGTGCATCCAATGGGGCGCGGGGCCTGTTGAGAGGGGTCACGCACCTTGGCCTCTGCCTCGGAGGGCGGCAGCTCTGCCTTGACGTCGGCGGCCGTCTCGCGCTTGAGGAAGAAGTTGCTGAAGGCGGGGCCCTGGTGCAGGCGCTCGGCCAGCGTCTTGGGCCCGGCGCCGGCGGCGCTCAGCAGCTCGGCGTACGCGGGAGCCACGTTCTGCAAGCCAGCGACGCACCAGCGGCTCAAGGTGTGCGCTGAACCGTGTGGCGTGTGGCCGCCCGCAAAGAGGGCGTGTGTGCGTGAGGGGCCGAGCAGGAGCAGGTGGCGCGCACCTCGAACTTGGAGGCGAGCTGCGCGTCCACCAGCTTGAGCGGCACGGCGGCAATCTCGGGCGAGACGAGCACCTTCTTGGCCCAGTACTTGACGTAGCGCTCGTGCACCTCGGCGCGGCGCGCTTGCAGCACGCGCGCCGCCACCGCCTTGCTCACGTACTGCGGCGACCGCGTGTGCAGCGCGAGAGGGACGGCGTCAGCGCAGCGCAGAGCGCTGCATCCCACCCTGTCGCCCTGCCCCTGATGCTCGCGCCGCTGCTCCTGGCACGCGTGCTGCTGCTGAGCGGTCCTGGGCCAGCCTCCCTCGGGCCGGCGCACCTTGAAGCCGTCGAGGGGCTTGCCGCCCTCCACCACCACGGCCTTGTCCGCCAGCGCCTTGGCCACCACGTCCGACACGTCGCCACCCAGCTCCTTGACAGACGCCGGCACCGACGACACCTGCGCGCGGCGGGGAATGGGCCGCGCACGGCGCACCGTTTGGTGCTGTGCTCGCTGCGACATCCACCGCACGGGCCTCTCTCTGCCGCTGCGAACCAGGCCCCGAGGGGCCAGCTGGCGCCCCCCGCGTCGCTGCATGTGCCCACCTGCAGCTTGCGCTTGGGCTCGAGCGACTTGAAGTACTTGTCCGTCACGCCCTTGAGGCTGTCCAGCGGCACGGGCTTGCCGTACGTCCAGCTGGGCAGCGGCACGGGAGGCACAGCCTGCGGCCGCGCAGCGTCACCAGCGTGCGGCGCACGCGCACACCAGCCGCGTCAGCACCAAGCGCGTGTGGCCTGGATCCCGAGGGCTAGCGGCTGCAACGGAGCATGCGCAAAGCTCACCGAGGCCGGGCTCTCCTTGGCGGTGGCCTCCGCCTCCTTCTTGCGCTGCGCCCACCAGGCGCTCTTCTGCGCGCACGCACATTCGGCAGCGGCTCTGTTGCACCTGGATCTCTGCGCCCCATCAGGCGTGCCCGTCACCCCAACGTTGTGCCGCTGCCGCTGCTCCCCCCTTGTGAAGGTCCTACGCGGCTCTTGCCTTGCTAACGGCGTCGGCGGCGCGGCCCGACAGCACCGTGTCGAAGAAGCGCGGCACCTCGCCCGCCTTGAGGCTGAGCGCGCGGAAGTTGGGCACCGGCGCCGACAGGTCCTCAAACGTGCGCGGGTTGTGGTACTTGAGGTACGGCTGCGCGGCGCGTCAGCACCAGCACCAGCGCGCGCTGAGGCACGCGCTCGTGGTGGTGCCGCAGGCTGCGTGCGGCACGGCCCTGCGCCTTGCCCCCCGCCGCGATCGCGCGAGCGCTGCCGCGCGCGCGCACCTCGTTCTTGCTGTCGCCGATGTCCTTGTAGGTCTGCAGCAGCTTGAGCAGCTGCGCGGTGCCGGCGGCCTGGCTCTTCCAGCTCTCGAGCACCGAGGGCGCCTCGCCCTTGATCGACTGCGGGGCAGCAGGGGCGGGCCATCGTCGCCTCAGGTTGCGATCTCGGGCCCCGCGCCTCTGCCGGGCGACCGCACGCGGCCCTCCACGGCGAGCGGGGCCGCAAGATCGACTCGTGATTGGAAGCGGGCCCCCACAGCAGCGCGCACTCACGGGCTTCGCGATGGCCACCTCCTCCGTGAACGAGATGCTCTGGGGCGCCAGGTAGTAGCGCACCGAGCATTGCGCCACCGAGGGCAGCTCCTGCAGCGCGCACAGGGGAAAGAGGGTCGAAGCGCCATCATCCCCACTCTGGCCATCAGCAGCAGCTCTTGCTCCACACGAGACTGAGCGCGCAGACGCCTCCTCGGAGCTCCTGCTGCAGGCTCCTCCTCTGTGCTCTCCTCGCTGCCATCGGGCCCCAACTGGGCGATGGAGGTGATGGGACTCACCCTGCGGGAGCCGGCCCTGGAAGCCAGGACCCTCATCATCCTGCACGACGCTAGCTGGCCTTACGCTCGCCGCTGCTCGCTCTCGAGAGCTCGACATGGACACGAGGTCTTGCGTGCAATTTCCCCACGCCGCGACGCTCGAGAGCAGCACAGCGTGAGAGCAGAGGCACAGATGGCACACATCTGTTGCGCTGGCGGTGCCTTTTCTCCGCTCTCCGACTCTCGCCGTCGCGCCTCCGCCCAGCGATGGCCGCCTTGATGCAGCGCTGAGCAGCGAGCGCCTTGCACCTGCCAAGCAGTGAGTGGCCTTCGCTCGCCCCAGGGGAGGCAGCCGCGCGTTGTGGGGCGGGGGCTGAAGAGTCGAGGATCGTGCTCCTCAGCCGCCGCCACCAGCGAGAAGCAGCCGCCGCAGCAGCGCGCTAGCAGCGCTGAGGTGCAGCCATCAGGAGGCAGCGGGCGCTGTGATGTGCTGGAGACGGGCAGCGGAGGGGCCTGGTGCTCACACCCCCACCGCACGCACGCACCGACGTCGTGTGTGCGCAGGCCTGACCGCCATCGCCTGAGGCTCTGGATGGCCTGATCATCCGTCGTGCTTGATGTGTCGTTCAAGCAGCGGCCCAGGCAGCTGGCCCCAAGAGCTGTGGACGGTGCGTGCGCGGCAAGCGTTTTCCCGCGGCGCGTCGGCTCAAGCAACACCGCGCGTGCGTGCGCAAAGTGAGGGCTCTCGCGCCTGCGTGCCTCCCTGTGCAGGGACCCCTCAGGCGTGGATCCACGCCCGTGGTGGTGCCCAGACGGACGAATGTGCACCCGACGTCCGCGCGGCCCCCCAACACCACACCAGGTGGGTCCCGAGCGTGCTTGCGCACATCGTGCATGCTTGCGAGCGCGTGATGAGCTGCAATGTTAAGTAGATATGGACATCCGAGGTCCTCCGTTGACGATGTTTGTGCAGTTGGGAATCTCTCTGACGCTCGCCGAACGACAGCGTGCCCGGTTTGCTCCAGTGGGAGCGCGGCCCTCCCTGACTCGTGGCTTTTTGTTGTTGGCGCTTGTGCAGGTGTTGGCCTGCGCCGTCCATGCTCAAGGTGAGCCGTCACGTTGAGCCGTGCCGGGCAAGGTGCTTCGCGACCCGTGTAGCGGCTCAACGCAGGCTTGCGCTGCCACCGGCTGACGCTCGTGCAGGCCAACCTGGGGGCTGGCCAAGCTGGTGGCCCTTTCACAGCTCAACTCTGCTTCCCGCGCGCCTGTTGCTGCCCGTGCTGCCTGGACTGCCGTGCTGTGCGACCTCTTCCTCCAGGCATCCCGCCCGTGCAACCCCTTTGCACACCGAGCACACCAAGGACAAGAGTCTCGTCATTTCAACGCAGCATCAGTAGCAGCAAGGGAGTGAGCAGTCAGCGCAAAAGAAGGGTGGAGGAGATTTCCTCGTGGCCAGCCAGAGGTCGCCTAGGACGGCGCCGGCGAGAGCCCGTCACGGTAGCCTGACGCATCGAGCTGGTCGACCAGCTCCATGTCGCCCGTCTTGATGATCTCGCCCGACTGCATGATGTGCACGAAGTCCGGCTTGATGTAGTCCAGCAACCTCTGCGCTCAAGTGTGACGTGCAGGTGGGCCCCATCCCGCGTGTCAAGCACGCGCCCCTTTGACAACAGCACACTCGGCTCCCCCCCCCTAACGCAACCTGCGGCTCACCTTGTAGTGCGTCACCATGAGCACGCCCGACTGCTCGCTCTTGAGCGCGTTGACCGCCTTGGACACGTCGCGCAGCGCGTCAATGTCCAGCCCAGAGTCAATCTCGTCCAGGATGCACATGTCCGCCTGCAAAGGCCACCCGGGCATGATGGACATGCATCTCCCGCAGCCGCACACGACGTGGATCCCCGTTGGGCCTCTCCCGCGCACCTCAAGCACGGCCAGCTGCAGGATCTCGTTGCGCTTCTTCTCGCCCCCGGAGAAGCCCTCGTTCACGTTGCGGTTGAGGAAGGACGGGTCCATGTTGAGCATCTCGAGCTGCGCAGTGGACATCGGCGCCCAGGCAGGCGCAAGGTCAGCCGCCACCACCGGCGTGCACCCCGGCGTGCTGCACCCGGCTCGATGCTCGCGTGGCGACGATGTTCCCTGACCCGCACACGCACAGAGAGGAGCGCTGCTGCTCTTCTTCTAGAGGCTGTGCCCCGCGCGCGACCCGCCGTCCCTTCCCCTCCCCACCCGCACAGCCAGCCATCATCCCAGAGAGCTCCACCACCACCGCCACCATCACCACCGCACCTTGGGCATGATGTAGGCGTAGAACTCTAGCGGGTCGAGCTCGGGCTGGCCCAAGGCCTTCCTCCGCGCGTTCGCGGCCATGCGCAGAAAGTCGATGTTGCTCACGCCGGGGATCTCCACGGGCGCCTGGAAGCTGAGGAAGAGGCCCAGGTGCGAGCGCTCCTCGGGC
>VFQP010002811.1_pt1 | contig 18775 bp, 11 predicted proteins | sample 3512351 | NCBI WGS metagenome assembly VFQP01 (sample SAMN10412372, study PRJNA504923) | tailings metagenome | isolation source: Relicate 1 Philex TSF1 revegetated site | place: Philippines: Tuba, Benguet | collected 2017-08-29
CATAGGTTACTATTCAAAAGATCTGAATGTTCAGCATTGTACACTCAAACCTTCTGACATTATCGGATAAAGCATAACCTCTGGAACCTATTAAACCTATGGAACCTCTCAAACCTCTCAAAACCTCACTCCGCTTTCAACGACTTCACCGGATTCACCCTCGCAGCTTTTACCGCCTGAAAACTTACTGTCACCACAGCGATCATCGTTGCAATAAACGCTGCAACCACAAAGATCCACCAGCTGATATTGATACGGTAAGCATAATTTTCAAGCCAGCTGTTCATCACCGAATAACCGATCGGGATGGCAATGATCGTGGCGATGATCACCGGCTTCAACAGATCTTTTGATAGCAGCACTACGATATTCCAGGTTGACGAACCGATCACTTTGCGCACGCCGATCTCTTTTGTACGCTTATTGGCAGTAAACGAGGCAAGGCCAAATAAACCGAGACACGCAATAAAGATTGCAAGGCCCGCAAACACGGTCAGGATGGATTGCTGCTGAAGATCTTTTTTATAAAGCAGATCAAACTTCTCATCCAGGAATGTATACTCGAATGGAAATACCGGAGCTATCTTACTGTAGACACTTTTGATGCCATCCAGTGTGGCCGGAATATTTCCCGCTTTCATTTTCACAATGAACAAACGCCTGTCCATACTAGGAGAGATCACCAATGGATCCATTTTGTTTTTCAGGGAAAGAAAATTGTAATCTTCCACCACTCCGATCACACGACGGCGGGTGCTGTCCCGGAATTTATTCAGGATCCACTTGCCAACCGCCTGATCAGGCGTATATCCCATCATGGCAGCAGCGGTACGGTTCAGTATCACCGCATCCGTTGTATCTGTCGGAAAATCCGAAGAGAAGTCTCTTCCCGCAATAGGCTTTATGCCAAGGGTTTTTAAGTACTCAAAGTCGGCAAATAATGTCCGCATCTTCAGAACCGCTTCATGATCACCTTCCGCTTCAAAATTATGGCCGTCATGAAAACCGCCGGGCTCAGCTGATGCGATCGTAACGGATTCTATATCGCTGCGGCTTTGCAGTTCACGTTTGAATGCAAGCTGATGATCATAGATCGCATCATTGTCCAAACCGATCACAAGCGATTGCGACTGATCATAACCAAGCTCACGATTCTTTACATATTGCATCTGTACTACCACAACGATCATTCCGATGATCAGCACAACCGAGATCCCGAATTGTACCACGACCAATACCTGGCGAAAGAAAGAGCCACCCTTTCCTATTTTCAGTTTCCCTTTCAACGCCTGTATCGGCGAGAAAGAAGACAAGACAAGAGCAGGGTAACTGCCTGCCAGTAATCCGACAACCAGGATCACTGCAATAAAGAACGCATACACCTGCCACGCACCCCAGTTCACATCAAGCTGATAACCTACCAGTGATGTATACAGCGGCCGAACAAGAAAAAACAATCCCACAGAAAGAATACACGAGATCAATGTGAGCACCATTGCTTCACCAATAAATTGACGGACCAGGTTATTGCGTAATGCCCCCATCACTTTTCTTAGTCCAACTTCCTTTGAGCGCTCAACAGCCCGAAGAGTGGAAAGATTCGTAAAGTTGATACACGCGATCACCAGCACGAGTATCGCAATAGATAAAAAGATATACACCATCTTCTGATCACCGTGTCTCATCGAATCAACGCCTTGCGCCTTTTCAAAATAGATCTCCGTCATCGGACGCAGGAACATGCCAAAATTCATTTTCAGTTCAGCCATCTGCTTGCCCATATACTTATTCCTGAACCGGTCAAAGTCTTTATTAAGTATTGCGGCATCGGTTGCCCGGTTCAGTTTGAGATAAGTGAACAGGTTATTATTTGTCCATCCCTGCAACCAGTCAAACTGCTCCCATCTTTTGATCGGAACAACCATGTCAAAGTCCATCGTTGAATTGGCAGGAACATCCTTCGCAATACCCGTCACCTTTAGTTGAATGGTTTTATCCATCTCAAGCATTTTACCGACAGGATCGGCATCTCCAAAGTATTTCTTCGCTGCAGATTCGGTAAGAACTATACTCAGCGGATCTTTCAACACTGTAGCAGCGTCACCTTTGATCAGCGGAAAATCAAACATGCTGAAAAACCCGCTGTCTGCGATGTAGATTTTCTTTTCGTTAAAAGCTGTTGTTCCAAGCTGCAGCAAAGCATTCGACGGCATTACACGTACAACACTCTCAACCTGTCCGGGATAATCAGTAATAAGCGCTTTCGCATAAGGACCGGAAACATAAGGAACGTCTTTACTTTCGCTGCTGGTCTCTATCTTTCTCATCAACCGGAAGATCCGGTCATTGTTAGCATGAAAACTATCAACGCTTACTTCATTGTTTACATATAAAACGATCAGCATACAACAGGTGATGCCAATTGTTAAACCCATGATATTGATAAATGAAAAGACCTTATTCTTCCGGAGATTACGCCAGGTGATCTTTAAATAATTCTTAAGCATGATAATAGCTTTGTTTGCGTTATAGAACAAAACGGGGCAAGTAGACTACTCGAAGAAAATGCCGGTTTTACAAAACTTTAAAAAACAAGTGATTATATCAAAATATTTAAGCAGAAGTGTTCGCTTTTGATACAGGCAATGTTCACTATCGGGTCGATAGATCTCTTCTTTTTATTAATTTACAAAACAAATCCTGCGACAGCTATCTGACTGTCGACCGTCGATGATCGGACATCGATCATCGAGTTTAAAAACACAATAGCATGAAAGAAAAATGTTTGGCGCTTTTCATTTTCTCAGCATTTCTTGTTTCCTGTTCCCATAAGATCCGCCCGGAGAGACCCTCGCTTACCGCGACCGACTTTAAACTTGATTCGCTTCCTTACTCAGAGATCAATATTCCGGTTCAGATAAATCTTCAACCCGTGTACGCTCTTGCCGAAAAACAGGTGGACACGTTGTTTACTTCTCCAAACTATCCGAACAGCTGGGTTCAGTCAGCCTGTGATGTCCGCTACAAATATTCATTCAGACGCGGGCCATTTAAAATGAAGGCCTCAGGCATGGCTTTGAATTTATCATTCACAGGATTTTACAAGATCATCGGTTCCAGCCGCGGATGCGTAGCCGGAGCCGCCATCACACCATGGACGGCGCCCTGCCGTTGTGGATTTGATGAACCGGAACGCCGGGTGAATGTCTCGTTCAGCAACTCCATGAGTCTGCAGCCAGACTATCATCTCAAGCTCTCCATAAAGCGGAATGAACCGCAGGCACTGGATAAATGCGAGGTTTGTTTTTGGGGACAGGACGTCACCAAACAGGTAATGCAGGGTCTCAAAACCGAGCTTGACACTACCAAGGCGGTACTGGAACGCACTTATGGAAATGTAGATCTTCGCCCACAGTTCCAACTCCTTTGGGATCAGCTTTGCAAAGCCTATAATATTTATGAAATGGGCTGGCTCCAAATGAATCCGCAAAGGATACGCATCAATAATCTTTATGCAAAAGACGATTCTTTATACGTGAACCTGGGCCTCGCGGCAAGACCGGTTGTAACATTTGAAAAACCATCCACACCGCCTTCCAAAGTACCAAACATGGGAGAACTTGGCCGTCAACGCGGCTTCGCCATCTTTTTGGATGCCTCTTTGAATTATGACTCATTAAGCTCTATCATTAATGATCAGCTTGTAAATAAACAATTCGATTTCAATAAAGGACCTGTTAAAAAGAAGTTCATCATCAAAGACGTAAAACTATCGGGTGCAGGCAATGAGAAGCTGATCATTAAGATTGACTTCGCGGGCACAGATAACGGCACTTTATACCTCACGGGCAAACCGGTTTACTCCAAAGAAACCCATATTCTGGAAGTGAAGAATATCGATTTTGATATCCATTCAAAAGATGCATTATTGAAAACCGCAGAGTGGTTGTTCAGTCGCCGGATCATTACCGAGGTATCCAAACAAACCCGGTTTGATCTGAACACTTATATCGATTCCGCAAAAGTCCAGATCAACCAGCAACTGAACAGGGAACTGATCAAAGGCGTAAGCAGTAAAGGAAAGATCGACGATATCCAGTTGATCGGCATCTATCCGCTTGGACAGGCACTGGTTATCCGCAGCAATTGCAGCGGAGAACTGGCCATCAAAGTCAATTCTATCGATTTCAGTCTTTAATTTCCGGAGGAGTACTGATCTTGAAGGAAAAGTTGCGCTGCGCGATATAACTGGTCACTACCACCACCAGCACAGTGAATACCTGCGCAAATACCGGGTAGATATGAAAATATTCCACCAGGATCTTCAGCAGGATATAGTTCAGGGCGAGGTTGAACAGGCAAACCATGAAATAGCGGAAAAATTGTTTTGAAGCAGGAATATCAGAATCGCTGAAGACAATGAATTTCATCAGCAGAAATCCGAAGAGAACGTTGAATATGAAGGAAAAGATCAGGGCCGCGACGTGTGCTTTCATCGCATAGAATCCAAAATCAAAAGTCTTCTCCTGGAGGATATATTTAAAAGAAACAAAATAGATCAGGAAACCGCACATCATATTCAATCCGCCGCAAACCGCATATCGAAAGGTTTGCAGGTTCATGATCTTCCTGAAAGGAGGATGAAAAAAGTCAATCAGGGGTAACAAAAAGCCTGTCGCGCTATTAATTTGTTTCTTCATTGCGGGTAAAAATATTACAAGTTTGTGATTTGGAGATCACAAAGAATATAAAGTTAATTGCCTCCGTATCGTTCACACATAAAACTGACTGAACGCTCTTATCCATGAACCCAAACCAGAAAATATCCTTCTTCATTACATCCAATAAGGATCTTCCACCCCGGGCTCCCTTACCATCTTATCGCCTTACCGGTTTATTTTTTGCCGCGAAGGCGGTAAGATGGTAATAATTAAAAACTTACAGGTTTCCCCTGTATGGCAGGAAAACGTCTCAGTTTTCATATTTTTGCCGCCAAAACACAGACGGATGGGCATTGTAAAGCAGGTAAAACCATTGATCGTTAAGGCTCTGAGCGAATTATACAGCTATGAGACAACAGAAAATGAACTTACCATTAATATCACCAAACCAGAATTTGAAGGCGATTATACCCTGGTTCTTTTTTCTTTTGTAAAACAATTGAAAAAATCCCCGGAGGCACTTGGCAAAGAAATTGGAGAATTCCTGGTAGCAAATAATTCCGAGCTTTTTACGTCATTCAACGTGATCAAAGGGTTCCTGAACCTCACCATTGCAGATGCCTACTGGCAGAATTTCCTTCTATCGGCACATAGCGATCCAAATCTTGGCCGCAAACATCCTTCGGGCAAGAGCGTGGTGGTTGAATATTCATCTCCCAATACCAATAAACCCCTTCACCTCGGTCACCTTCGGAATAACTTTCTTGGCTGGAGCGTTGCTCAATTGCTGAAAGAAACTGGCTATGATGTGGTGAAAACCGCTATCCTGAATGACCGTGGAATCCATATCTGTAAATCGATGGTGGCCTGGCAGAAATTCGCCAACGGAGCAACCCCTGCTTCCACTGGTATCAAAGGCGACCATTTTGTAGGCGACTACTATGTTCTTTTTGGTGTAGAACACAAAAAAGAGATGGAAAAGCTGATGGCCGATGGTATGTCAAAAGACGATGCAGAAAAAAATGCACCGCTTATGCAGGCTGCACAGAAGATGTTGCTCGACTGGGAAAATGGAGACGCTGAAGTACGCAATCTCTGGGAGAAAATGAACAGTTGGGTGTATGAAGGCTTTAATGAGACCTATGCCAAGATCGGTAGCGACTTTGATAAAAACTATTTTGAAAGCGAAACATACCTGCTGGGAAAAGAATTCGTGGAAGAGGGCCTGCAAAAAGGTGTCTTTTACAGAAAAGAAGATGGCAGCGTTTGGATCGATCTTACCGCAGATGGTCTTGATGAAAAGCTGGTATTAAGAAAAGATGGAACTTCCGTTTATATCACACAGGATCTTGGACTCGCTGATGAAAAATTCAAAGAGTTTAAATACGATCAAAGCATTTATGTGATCGCTGATGAGCAGAACTATCACATGAAAGTACTGAAGCTGATCCTGCAGAAACTTAACAAACCTTATGCTGATGGTATATACCATTTAAGCTACGGCCTTGTGGAGTTGCCTACCGGAAGAATGAAAACCCGCGAAGGCACTGTTGTTGACGCTGATGATATCATTGAAGAACTCAAGAAAGTTGCCCGCGAAAAAACAGAAGAGCTTGGAAAAGTAAAAGACTTTAACCCGGGAGAATTGAATGAGTTGTATGATACGATTGCTTTAGGCGCACTGAAATTCTTCCTTCTTCGCGTAGATCCGAAAAAGAAGATGGTGTTTAACCCTGAAGACAGTATCGATTTCCATGGATTTACAGGGCCGTTTATCCAATACACGCACGCCCGTATCAAATCGATTTTACGGAAAGAAACTCCAGGCCCTGCGGCTGCAAAAGCAAGCGTTGAGCTTTTACCAAAGGAAAAAGAACTTTCTGTATTACTGGAGCAATACCCTTCTGTAGTTGAACAGGCGGCGAATGAACACAACCCATCTGCTATCGCCTTGTACGTATATGATGTGGCAAAAACATTCAGTTCTTTCCTGAATGATCATTCTGTATTACACGCCGAATCTGAAGAGAAAAAACAAGTACGTTTACAGATCAGTGCACTTACTGGAAATGTGATTGCTGCAGGAATGGCTTTGCTCGGTATTCGTGTACCTGAAAGAATGTGATCTTACATAAAACTTTCTTACCGTTCTTTCTGGCTCACCGGTTTAATTTTTACCGGTAAGCCAGAAAGAACGGTATTTTTTTTGACGCAGGTGATTTCAACCCAAGATCGTGTCATAAAGCAACTATCGGGCTGGTATTTCCAAGATTATTCTCAGTACAATAAACTCCGCCGGTCTGACCGCTGCCAATCCAAGTTCAACAATCAATCTTCCTTCCAGCACATCATTCGCCGTCATCGTTGAATTCAATCCAATGTTTACAAAAAAAGCGTGTTCCGTTTTGCTTCCCTGCAAAGCGCCGTCTCTCCAAAGTAAGGTCAGGTAATTTTCCATCTGCCCCTTTATTTTAACCCAGGTATTTGCATCATTGGGTTCAAATACCGCCCATTGCAGTGCACGTGATACAGACTGTTCAACCATGATGAACAAACGTCGTACAGGCACATACCTCCATTCATTATCGTTTCCCGCAAGCGTACGAGCACCCCAAACGACCGCATTACCACGACCAGGAAATAACCGGAGAGCGTTAATGGATTTACCCTGAACCGGATCAATATTCAGGTCATCCTGTTCACCGGTTGTTATAGTCAATTCAACACTATTAACACCTGTTAGATCTGCATTCGCGGGTGCCTTCCATACACCCCTCATTTCATCTGTTTTAGCATAAACGCCGCAAACCGCCGGTGAAGCGGGAAATAAAAGAAGCTGATTAGATATGGACGCCAGCAGCGCATCATTCCCAGGATCATTATCCAGCTTTAATGAAGCAAGTGTTTTCTTTACACCTGAAGGAAGATTCAACAGGATCTGTTCTTCATTATACAGATCGGTCAGCTTAACTTTCAATCGTGGAAAGTATGCTGCCCCATATATAAGCAAAGAAAGATCGTTTGTAATCGATGTTCGGAATGCCGTCACATCATCATACCAATAGCTTTTGGCCCGGAATACATCTGTCACCAACATCCGCGACCGCATTGAAGCGCATTGCAGTAAAGCCTGATCACAAAGCGAGTAATAGTCTTGTGCAGAAGATAACGCGATCGCATCCGGAAAATTCAGCAGGGTTATCTGATCCAGATTTGCCGCTTTTTCCAAGCCTGTTAACAATGATGCAAGATCCGGAGCGGCTGTTGTTTTCTCTCCAACTGAAATCACACAGCATTTGCTTCCTCCATTGGCAAAAAATAAACGTACAGCATGATAGAGATAACACAACCCATTACTATCAGCTGTTACATTGCCTGCATCATCCACCGATACATCTTTTTCCAATCCGGGCGTTCCTGTATACTGCTCCAGTTCAATCATTGAACGCACTTCATAAGAACTAACAACCACCTCACCTGCATCATTTCGCTGAATGGCCGGAGTATAACCGATAAATGCAGGGAATGCAGTCTCGACAGAAGCCACCGAAGCCGGAAGCTTTGGCACTTCTTCTATATAAACACCGGGAGTTTTATAAACAGCCATATTATTACTGTCTGGGGGTAAATGGATCACTTAAGTTACGACTATTCACATTACCTGTAAATACCGGGCATCGCACTATTATGATTGTGTGTAAATACAAGCCCCTCATAAACGAAGTGTACGTTCTCTGGTAAAAAAAAAGCGTCTGAGGCAATCCCAGACGCTTGATTCAAATTATTTGTTGCCCCTAAAGCCCTCCAGGCATTTGTTTCTTTTGTTTCAAAGAAGCAAGACTTGGATCCATTTCAATTGCTTTATCACACAATTGCTGCCCCTTATCTTTCTCTCCTTTTTTCTGATAGCACATACCAATCATGTACAATGCTGATGCATTTTGCTTATCGTATGCAAGCATCTGATCCCAGTAATCCATTGCCTCCACGTATTTTCCTTTGAAGTAATAGGCTTCAGCAAGCATGTTCAGGATATTCATATCGCTTGGCCTTTTTCTCAGGATCTCTTTGATGATAGCAGTACCTTGTTCCAGGTCGCCAGCATTCAGATACGCGATACCAAGGTTTTCCAGGTAATCATTATCACGCTTGTATCCTTTTTCACCAGCAAGCAGGATATACTTCAGTGCGTTCTTATCTTCATGCATTGCATAGTAAATAAGACCTAGCTCATACATCCAGTTATTTTTTGCAGGATCAAGTTCGATCGCTTTTACAAAGAACGGAATGCTTTGTTTATAGTTCTGCATGTCAGCATAGCTGCGTGCGATCATATAAGGCACTTCAGCATTGGTTGGATCTTCTTTAGCAGCGATCGTCAGATGTTTCAATGCATCGCCATAATTTTCCTGTTCGTAGCTCACCTTTCCTACAAAGTAGCTGATCTTTTCAGAGGGATCGGCTTGTTTCAGTTTAGCTGCATAAAGGAGTACGTCATCATGCTGACGAAGATTGAAGGAAAGATTCATCAGTTGCTTATAAGTAGCCGGTGAATTATCGCCAAGCTCATTCAGTTTTTTATAATGCTCACGGGCCTGCGGATAACGACGCAGATCAAAAGTTGCCAGAGCAAGCTCAGCTATAATCTCTTTGTTATTGCGGTCATATGATGCAGCTTTCTCGAATTGCTTAAGCGATTCAAGCTTGCGGCCATTCGTCTTTTCTTCAATACCTTTCTGGAAAAAATATATAGCGCTATCAGAAGGGGAATCTGATGGCTGCGCAGCAGCTGTTAAACTGCAGATAAGGCCCAGTACGGGCAGGGATTTCAGGATGATCATTTGGATATGGATTTTAAGGATAAATCACCGGATTTGCACCGGAAAATCTGCCTTTTGGCACATGAACTAACGCTAAAATAAAACATTTATTTGATAATTATGCCCCCTAATGCGGGCAAATTTAGCAGTATCCGGTATCTTAACGAGTCTTTATCAACCAATTCTGACCGGATTTCGGGGTTATAAACATCCCCTGAACCCCAGAATCGCTGATTATCACTGTTAAAGATCTCTTTCGAGTAGGATTTTCCCTCAACGTAGACTTGCCAGTCGTGGCGCACCACCGGTGTCATATTAAGAATTATCAATAGGTCATCCTCTTTGTTTTTTCCCCGTCTGCGGTAAGAGATTACCGATTCCTGCCGGTGATTCAGGTCTACCCATTCAAAACCGCCCTGTTCGAACTGCAGTTCATGCATGGCGGGCTCAGTTTTCAGAAGTTCGTTCAACGCCTGTATACAGTCTTTCATCTTCCAGTGAGGATCGAATTGTAAAAGAGACCAGTTCAGCTCTGATTTATAGTTCCACTCCGTTGTTTGTCCGAATTCATTTCCCATGAAGAGAAGCTTCGCGCCAGGATGCGTCCACATGTAGGTATATAACAAGCGAAGATTTGCAAACTTCTGCCATTCATCACCTGGCATCTTGTAGATCATGGGGCTTTTGCCATGCACAACTTCATCATGGCTCAGTGGAAGCATAAAGTTCTCGTCATAATAATACATCATGCTGAATCCAAACTTATCCTGCGAACCAGCGCGCTGCAACGGATCCAGTTTGAAATAATCAAGCGTGTCATGCATCCATCCCATCATCCATTTCATACCAAACCCGAGACCGCCATTCCAGGTCGGCCGGGTAATGCCTGGCCAGTCTGTCGCTTCTTCAGCGATGGTTTGCACATCCGGGAAATCGCGATAGATGGTTTCATTAAGATCTTTGAGAAAAGCAATGGCTTCGAGGTTTCCATCACCACCATGTTCATTGGGCTCCCACTCTCCTTCTTCTCTTGAATAATTCAGCTTGAGCATGGAGCTCACTGCGTCAACACGAATACCATCGATATGAAACATCTCCAACCAGAAGCGTGCGCTGCTGATCAGAAATGATTTTACTTCTCCCCTCTTATAATTAAAAATATAACTGTTCCAGTCGGGATGAAATCCTTTACGCATATCTGCATACTCATACGTATGGGTTCCATCAAACATGAACAATCCGTGTGCATCATAAGGAAAATGTGAAGGTACCCAGTCAAAGATCACGCCGATACCTTCCTGGTGAAATGCATCGATCAGGCGCATGAGTCCCTGCGGATCACCAAACCTTGATGTTGCCGCAAAGAATCCAATACACTGATATCCCCAGCTGCCATCAAACGGATGTTCCATTACCGGCATGAATTCAACATGTGTAAAACCCATTTGTTTTACATATGGCACCAGCAATTCGCACATCTGATCGTAGGTGTTATATCGCTCTTCATCACCGGCATCCGGCCGCTGCCAGCTGGCCAGATGCACTTCATAAACACTCCAGGGTGCGTCAAGAGAATTATGTTTCTCCCGATCACGCATCCATTTTTCATCATTCCATTTATAATAAAGATCCCAGGTAATAGAGGCTGTATAAGGCCGGCGTTCCCAGAAGTTTGCAAGGGGATCCCCTTTTTCCACTTCCTTTCCTTCAAATCCCGTTATATGATATTTGTATGCTTCACCTAGTTTGAAAGCAGGGATAAACCCTTCCCATATGCCGCTATTATCCCATCTTGGGCGCAGTGGGAACTGGTGCGGCTTCCATTCATTGAAATGACCGATAACGGATACTTTCGTGGCATTGGGTGCCCAAACCGCAAAATACATTCCCCAGACGTTATTGACCTGCACTGAATGCGATCCAAATTTTTTATAGATCGAATAATTTGTGCCGTTCTGAAAATTATTTACGTCCTCGTCCGACAACATGGAATAATTCCATACAGGGTTACCCGTATCCACAAAATGCGTTTCCTCGTATTTACCATTCCGACTTGACAATGGAAATATTTTTTCGTTATTTCTTTCGTTTTGCGATTCCATTTCTTCTCCTATCTGCTCCTTCCCTGTGTTCATAAAATATTTTGTATGGATTATTCTGGTTTTTGCGTCTGAGAACAACTTACGTCTTTTTATTGAAATATTAACAGCGCCAAACGGATTCTATCCGCGATTAACAACCGGAAATCAGCATTTTTGCGTCGTTCATATAAATATTGGATATAGTACCCTGACGTATCAATATTTTGCACCCAACCAAAAACCGCCATGAGAGCATTACTACTCCTAACATTCGTGTGTTTAACGCAATTTGCTTTTTCACAAACATCATCTATCAAAGGAAGTGCCCGGGATACGTTAGAAAAGAAAAATCTTTCCAATGCCGTTATTTCTTTATTAAGACCCGCCGATTCTGTCCTCGTGAAATTCGCCCGTACGAACGCGAGCGGTAGTTTTCATATCGGCAATCTGGAAGGCGGCGAATATATCATGCTTGTTACTTTTCCAAAGTTTGCAGATTATTCAGATAAAATCAAACTTCCTGCCGGAGAAGAATTAAACCTTGGTTCAATTCCGCTTACACCGAAAAGCCAGCTCCTCTCGGAGGTGATCGTACGCGCCAATAATACGATCAGGGTAAAAGGTGATACTACAGAATTTACCGCTGATAGTTTTAAAGTACGTGAAGGCGCTACTGTTGAGGAGTTGCTCAAAGTTCTTCCGGGTATGTCTGTTAACAGCAAAGGCGAAGTAACCGCTCAAGGGAAACGTGTAGACAAAGTACTGGTGGATGGCGAGGAATTCTTTGGAGCTGATCCGACTATTGCTACGCAAAACATCGGCGCAAAAGCAGTGGACAAGGTTCAGGTTTTTGAAAGCAAATCAGAAGCTGATCAGCTAAAAGGCATCGGCGCTACCGGTGATGGCAATAAGACCATTAATATCAAACTAAAAGAAAGCGCACGAAAGGGATACTTCGGACGTGTGGAAGGAAGTACCAACTTCGAGAACCTGAACAACGGAAAAGTGATGTTCAACCGTTTCAAAGGCAATAAGAAATTTTCCGTGTATGGTACAAAAAGCAACATTAGCACCGGAAGCCTGGGATGGGAAGACCGCAACAAAATGGGTATTGAAGACGACTATGAGTATGATGAAATAATGGGTTACTATTACAGTTACGGAGATGGTGACAGTGAGTTCAATGACTGGTCGCTTCGCGGCTTGCCCAATGCATACACTGCCGGCGCGCTTTATGGTGATAAGTGGAGAGACGATAGAAACAAACTGAATCTTTCTTATCTCTATAACAGACTTGGAACCACTAATACAACTATCAAAAACTCACAAACACAACTTGGAGATTCTTCTATCTTCAGCAATTCAACTGAAAGAAGCAAAGGACTATCGCAACAACATGCTGTAAATGGAAAATTTGAATGGAAAGTCGACTCACTTACTTCATTCAAATATACAGTTGCAGGAAGCTACCGTTTGAAAGACAATCAGAATATCAGTTACAGCGAATCACTGAATGACGAAAATGAATTTCTGAACATCAATAACCGCACCAATACCGGCAGCTCTACCAAAAAGCAGTTGGATAATGTGTTTACCTATAAGCAGCTTTTCAAAAAGAAAAACCGCCAACTGATCACCACACTGCGCCTCGGACTCATCGAAGATGAATCAGACAATCTTCTTCAGTCAACAACAAACTTTTATACAAACGGGAATATCGACTCAACCGAGATAATCGATCAGCAAAAGATCAACACAGGTACTTCTACGACTTATGGTGCAAAAGTTACCTATAATGAACCAATAACAAACGAATGGAATATCGTAACTGAGTACAGCTTCAACAAAAGTGTATCGGAATCGCGCCGCAACAGTTTCGACAAGGGTGTTGACGGAAAATATTCCGATTACAACCAGACATTCAGCAACAACTTCGATCTGAATGCAACATCAAACAGCGGTAGTTTGCTGGCGCGTTATCAGGGTAAGAAATTGAGAATGGCTTTTGGTTCAGGTCTTTCCGCTATTCAACTGAACATGAAAAACCTCGATTCCCAAACCAGAACCAAATACAACTTTACAGGCTTTACACCGACAGTGCAGTTTGGCTATAATCTCAAAACACAAACACGTCTTGGCCTTACCTATCGGGGGAACACAGTACAGCCCTCCCTGAGTCAATTGCAACCCTTGCCAAACAATAGTGATCCGCTGAATATTTATACAGGCAATCCTGACCTTAAGGTCGGCTTTAACCACAATATCAACTTAAACTTTAATGACTACAAAGTATTAAGTGGAAAATACACTTACGCAGGTCTGGGCGTCACCTTTAATGATAATGCTATCACACAAACCAGTTCTATCGATCTCTCTACAGGTAAAAGAACCTATTCCCCTATCAACGTTGACGGAGGTTATAACTACTATCTATATGGCGGATGGAATTCAGGCCAAAGCCCTAAAAAACTGAATCACGAGATCAGACCGGAAATAAACGGAGGCAGAAACGTTAACTTCCTAAATGGAGAACGCAACATGAACACTTACGGAACTTATGGCATCACTTATACAGTGAACTATAACTTCCCTGAAAAATTCAACTTCAATGTAGGGCCATCACTGACAAGAAACATTTCCAAATCATCGCTGTCACCATTATACAATAACAACTACTGGAGCTATGGCGGACGTGCTTATGGATACGTAAAACTGCCATTGAACCTGGAGCTTGACTCTGACGCAGATTTCAATCTCCGTCAAAAAACACCCGCATTTCCCAATGTTGTGAATATCATTGTATGGAATGCCAACCTGTACAAGAAATTCCTGAAAGATAAATCACTCCGCATCGGCGTGGTAGCGCATGATATCCTGAATAAAAACATTGGTTTTGACAGAACGATCAACAGCAACTTCATCAGTGAGCAACGTTATGACCGTCTCGCGCGTTACTTCCTTCTTTCTGTAAACTGGACGTTCAACAAAATGCCGGGCAGCAAATAATAACAACCAATCCTAATTGATAAAAAATGATTAAACGTATTTATATAACTATTCTTGCTGCAGCATTAGGCTTTGGCGCAAAAGCGCAGCAGATCTTCCTCGATAAGGTAAGTATCGACTTTGCCAAAACCGTTTCCGTATGGCCATTGATCAAAGAGATCGAACCAGAATGGTTTGAGCAGGGGAAAGATCATATGCCAAAAGAAACAGTCAGCTATTTTAATTTCACCAGCGATGGAACAAAATCTGTCTACAAACGTGTTAAAGAAGCCGAAGTACCAAAAGGCATGTGGTGGGAACCATTTGCAGATCAGAATGTAATTTTTAATGACTATCAAACAGGCACTACCATTTCACAAAAACCGGTGTTTGAACAAACCTTCCTGGTGGAAGATAGCCTGGCAAAGATCAAGTGGAAGATCACCGCTGATACACGCGTGATCGCTGGCTTCGAATGCCGTAAAGCAATCGGGATCATCTTTGATACCGTTGCAGTTTTTGCGTTCTATACAGATGAGATCAAAGTAACCGGCGGCCCTGAAAGTACCAATGGCTTGCCAGGTATGATCCTTGGCGTTGGAATACCCAGATTGCATACAACCTGGTTTGCCACAAAAGTGCAGGCATTGAATGCAGTGGAACCAAAAGCACTGGCACCAGCAACGAAAGGAAAGAAGGCGAATAAGAAAGAGCTGCTGACTTTATTAGATAAGGCGCTCAGCCAGGGACAGGAATGGGGAAAAAAGATGGTATTGGCCTTTGTGATTTAAGATATGACCGATGTTCGGTGGCCGATGATCAGTCATCGACCATCGAACATCGACACTCCAGGAGATCTCCTATTGCTTTTCTGCACGATGCAATAGCTTTTTGCGGGGATCCAGTAAATAGCTTTCAATCTCTCCTTCCTGCAACTCAAAAACCTGCTCCCTTGCCTGTATATCGAATGTTGTGTCGGTAATTTTTCCGTTTTTGAATTTAAGTTGTATCTCCAGCGGAAACGTAAAAAGATCTCCTTTCTGTTCAATCTTAAAAGTATTGCCCATCAACCGCACGTTAATAAAAGGGATCTGTTTACTTTTCAGCCAGGGCAAAATAAAAGTCTCCATATTGGTGCCGGCTGCTTTGGATACTTCAGCTATGAATGCCTGAATAGTTTGATTTCCGGTTCTGACAAATTGCTTTATCATCTCAAAAAATTTATCCCGGCCCAGTTTATGTTCGATCATATAAAACAGCCAGGCGCCCTTACTGTATGAAACACCGCTGTTGCTGTAATCTTCCCAAAGAGACCTATTTCCTTCAAAGTTTCCATTAAAATAATTATCCCTTTGCGATTGGAAAAATTTTTCAATGATCGTATCTCCATAAACCGAGGCCAGAATAATGGATTCAGTATAAGTGGCCCAACCTTCCATCAGAAAGTTCGTTGCAGGTCCTGAAGGGCTGGTCCAGCCATGTGCAATTTCATGCCCGAAAACTGCCCTTGGCTGCGGATTATCTGTAATCAGGTAACTGCCGCTCTTTCCCGCAACAATAATACTGTTACTCCTGTTCTTCCAGCCATTGCCGCTGGTCCGATCCTGCACAATACCGAGATAATTACTGATCGGTTTACCAAAATGCTGTTGCAAGGTGGTATGACATTTTAAAAAATATTCTTTCAATTGTTCGCTGCCAGGTGAAAAATCCTTAGTGGTATAAATGGCCAATTCTGTCTCACCAGCCTTGACTATGTTTGGTTCCCATTGACTGTCGTAATAAACAGACAAGCCAAATGTGGGATTTCCGGATCTGGCCGTAACTATTCTGTAGTTACCAGAGATCGTATCTTTCTGCGTAAGACTGGTTGATAAATGATATCCATTGGGAATAGTGAATTTCAAAACGAAATCAGCTCTGTCGTGCGGACTTGAAAAGCTAAAGAATGGGTGCCAGTAGTATTGATTACGCAGATGTCCGTACTCGCTGGAAAAAAAGCTTGAGTTCTTGTTTTTATCATCCTGCTCAATCTCGTCTATCACATAATCGAGTACAAGTTTTTGAGCGGTTCCTTTCGCTGCTTTGATCCATAACAGCCCACCCGAAAAAATAAATTCCGTTTCATGACCGTTGAGCGAAACTACTTTGATATTCGCTTTGTGGTTTAGCCGCGCAGCAAATCCGGTAAAGTCATTTACGTCTATGGTTAGGGTGTCAATCACATGAATTTCTTTCCCGGGTAAAAAGTCAGCTGCAATATTTTGCCTGGCGATCCGGTTGAAGCGATCAGTTTCGATACGATCCATGAGTTGCCACGCCCCATGTATTTTTTCGAATTTATAGATGCCTGTATACTTATTCGAAAAATTCGTCTCATCGCCGGAGTTTCCGAACCGGAATAAGCCGGTAAGCAATACATACGCGCTGTCCCGATTGATGAACAGGATTTTCGATTTCCCGGGTTGCCTGGCGAACTTCTCTGCAACCGCCGATGCATAGATCTCTCTTACACTTTCAAGAGGAAATACATGATCAAAATCTTCCGTGATACTGCTACTGAATGCTGAATCTATTCGTCTGATCTGGTGCTCAAGTTTTACTTTATCTTTCTTGTGTTGGGCTGAAATATCAATCGTAATCAAAAAAAATATTACTAAGGCCAGGCTGGCTTTCAGCGCCTCATTAAATACTATTCTCATCTTTAAGTTGTAAGAATGACAGGAATTGCCAAAGCTTTTTCTTAACTACCGGAAAAAAATGAAAAGGTTACACAGATTGTAATAAATAGCGCAGGTAGCTGCTTTTCCGAAGAGAATCAGTTTAAACGAATCTCATCAAGCATGGAACAATGAGTCTGCGGCAGGCATCCGATGAACTGGAGATCAATCCCGCCTATCTATCCAGGGAATTCTCTAAATATTTCGATAAAATCTCCTTTGGAGATGAGATGTGTAAACTCAGGATCGAGAAGTCTCTCACCACAGGTTTACCTCCAGCAGCTGTACAGCGCACAAGGCCTGTCAACCACCAACGTTCTTCTACCAAATACTAACAATTTTATACAGGCAATACAGAAGCCCGGTATCTTAGATTGATTTCGCCATGCAGTTGTAACATTTCGTCCATCGCCCGTAAAACCCATTTTATGCGCTCACTGATCTTATACCTTGTTCTGTCTGTCCAACTGACCATCAACCTTCAGGCACAGGTCTCAACAAAACAATGGACAACAACCGAAAAAACTTCCATTATGCGATCGCTTGATTCAACGCTGGAAACACTTCACGTGCTGGTCAGCCCTTTATCAGAAAGGCAATTCTTCTACAGGGCAGACAGCAACAGCTGGTCAGTAAATGATGTGCTCGAACATCTCGGTGTGATTGAAGAAGGTTATGTCCGGGAATTCTGGTGGGCCCTGTCTCAGCCTGAAATGCCCGCGTCTTACCAGGACTCAACAAACGGTGGTGATGAAAAAGCAATGGCCTACGCAACTGATCCGGCAAAAGGCCATGCGCGTGGCACCAATCTTCCGATAAATCGATACTGCGATAAGCAAACATGCTGGAGAGTGTTTGCGGCAGCGAGAGAACTTTCCAAAGATTTTTTCGTGCGCAATAATGCAGTCAATATGCGTGCGTATTATGTGTTCCGTAAAAGTGCCTCAGGCAAAAGAGATGTACGTGATCTGCATCAGCAGGCATTGTGGATGCTGTCGCATTGCATCAGGCATAGCGAACAGATCCGCCGGATCATGAATGAACCGGGATTTCCCCAATAAGATAATGTGTATTGGTAAACTTCAGACAGCCTCTACTCCCAACGTTTTCATTAATTCGCGGGATGCTGCACCGCCTGCACGATTCGCTCCGATCGTTGAAGCAGACGGACCATAACCAACCAGATGAATTCTTGGTTCCTTCGCTACCATCGTTGCCAGCCGCCCGGCCATGATGATGCCGCCGCTCTCCTCTCTTGGCAAGACCTGTTTTAAATGATCTAATGAACTTTTAAACCCGGTGTTCCATAAGATCACATCCGCTTTTTCTTCTCTGCCATCATCCCATTTCACTCCATCGGGAGTTATTTCACTGAACATCGGAAAGCGTTTGAGTACGCCCCGTTTTTCCATGTTCTCCACTGCGGGCGATACAGGAAGTCCTGTAACAGACACTACCGATAAAGGCAGTAATCCTTTTCTCACCCGTTCTTCCACCATGGCCACGGC
>VFQP010002812.1_pt1 | contig 18769 bp, 17 predicted proteins | sample 3512351 | NCBI WGS metagenome assembly VFQP01 (sample SAMN10412372, study PRJNA504923) | tailings metagenome | isolation source: Relicate 1 Philex TSF1 revegetated site | place: Philippines: Tuba, Benguet | collected 2017-08-29
ACCCCGAGTTCGTCGCCATCCTGAACAGCGAAAACCTGAGCCGTGCGCGGCATGCCAAGAAATCGGCGCGTCTCAATGAGATCTCGGGTTACGCACTGTCCGTACTCGACGGCATTCTCGCTCGCGGCATGGCCGGCGGCATCTTCCAGCCGGGGCTTACCGCGCGCGATGTGTACCTGATCATTGCCTCGCTCGGCTACTTCTACAACTCGAACCACCATACGCTGAGCGCGTTTCTTGGCGAGCCCATCATGAGCGCGCCGGCTGTTACGCATTGGCGCGACGTCATCCAGCGCACGGTGCTCAACGCCGTATGCCACGACACCGAGATTCCGGCCGTCGACACGACGCAGGCACCGCGCAGGCCGCGCGGGCGGCCGCGTCGCGTGGCCTAGGCCGCCACGGCCTCCGCCGCGCCGATTGCCGCCAGTGCGGCATCGCGCGGCATCACGGTCGCGTACTTCTGCTCCATATCGAACAGGTTCGCTTCATGCGGACCGATCGCGCGGTCGCCCACGCAGTCCGACAGCACCAGCGGACGGAAGCCATACGACATGGCGTCGACAACGCTGGCGCGCACGCAACCACTGGTCACGCAGCCCGCCACCAGCAGCGTCTGCACACCACGCTGCGCCAGCCATGCCGCCAGCGATGTGCCGAAGAACGCCGACGGCACCGTCTTGCGCACTACCAGTTCACCGGGCGCCGGCGCCAGCTGCGGCACGATCTTGCTGGCAGCGCCGTCTTCCTTCAGCGTCAGCATGCCGGGCACCTTGAGCGTGAAGATGTTGTGGTCGGCGTCGTCATCGGCAAACACGATGCGGCTGTGCGCCACCGGCCAGCCCATCCGGCGCGCGGTGGCCAGCAACGGCTGCGTGTTGGCGATCGCCTCGGGAATATTGCCACCTCCAAATACAGCCGGATCGGCAAAACCGTTGACGAAATCGATGATCAACAGGCCAAACGGCGCCTTCAGTTCCATCGCCGTGCCAAAGCCCTGGCGGCGATACGTTTGCACTTCATCATGCATGAGCAAGCTCCTGACCGGGATGGGTTGCGCCATCGAGCACCTTGCCGGCGGCCACCACGGGCTCGCCATCGAGGCTGACGGTGCAGCGGCGCAACGGGATATCGATATGACACGCCGTGGTACGGCTGCCGCCTGCTTCGTTGTTGGGGCCGAACGAACACAGGAAGTTGCCTTCAAACGCGCGCGCGTCCATGCCAATCGTGGCCTCGCGGTCGTACATCGCCAACGTGGACCAGCGTGCGCGCGGTTGCAGGCCCCAGCCGACATGCGACATCGCGTATGACTCGGGATCGTTGAACGACGCCATGTAGTCGGCCAGCAGTTCGGCGTCGAGGCCGCCCTCGATGTTCGTCACATAGCCGTTCGTTACGGTGACGTGGATCGGCTCCTGCACGTAGGACTTCATCGGCAACAGGATATCGCCGCGATCCAGCACCAGATGGCCGTTGGTACCGCCTTCATTGGGCCATGTCAGCACGAATCCGCTGGGCCAGTGGTCCCACCGGCCTGGCTCGTCGACGAAACCGTACTCGCTGATGGCTGGGAACTCGCCAAGGTCGCAGCGCAGGTCGGTGCCCGCTTCCGACGTGATGTGCATGGTGCGGGCGCGCGCCAGTCGTGCGGTAGCCGCTTTCACACGCGTGCGGTCCGCCTCGGTCGGCACCAGGCGGGCCAGCACTTCGGGCGGCTCCACCGCCAGCAGGATCTTGGTACCGGTAGACAGGATGTCGTGCTGCTCGGGCGAGAACAGCAGCGTCATCAGGTCCAGCACCAGATCGCTGGCCTTGAGCGCCGCAATGGCGGCTGGGTTGCCGGTCAACGGCGTGGTGCCCAGATAAGCCAGCGCGTCGCGGCTCAACGCCTTCTCGCCATTGACTGGCGGCAGGTCGAGCCGGTTGACGATGGCGCCCATCGACGCCGCTGCCAACAGTGCCGTGCGCAGCGTTTGCGGGTGCGTGTCGGCGCCGGTCAGCACCGTCACGGTCTGGCCCGCTTCGAGTTTCGACAGCGTAAGAACCTGCTTCCATGCGCAGGTCAGGTCGTAGTCACTGACAGCCATGCCTGGCTCCTTGCGGTTGTGCTCAGCCTGCGAGCGGTGCGCCGAGAAAATCGCCGAACGCTTGATAGAAGCCGGCTTCGTTATCCCACGGGATCATGTGACCGGCATCGGGCACACGGGTTTCCAGCAGTCCTGGCCGCAGCGACGTCAATTCCTCGACATCGGCAGGCAGTACCACGTCGCCGCGCGCGGCCGTGATCAGCAGCGTGGGCACGTCTACGTGCGGCAGGTCTGCGTGGACATCGTCCGTATGGAAACCATCGAAGCTGGCCAGCATTGCGCGCTCGTCGCAGGTGTGCAGCCATTCAGCGCGCAGGCGCAGCTGCTCGTCGGTCCACGTGGGGCAGAAGCGGCGCATGCCTTCGGCGTCCGTGCCCTGCGTGGCAAGGCGGATCGAATCCACATACCACGGCAGTTGCGCAGGATAGGCGCGGCGGCCCGGCCCGGAGACGGGCGGATCCACCATCACGAGCCGCGTCAGCCCGGCCGGTCTGGAACGTGCCGCGCGAATGCCGATGCGGCCACCCATCGAATGCCCGACGATCTGGTAACGCGTCAGGCCCAGCGCCCTGGCGAATTCGATGACGTCGGCGGCCTGCGCATCGAGGCTGTAGTCAAGCTCGGCACCGGCCGACGACAGGCCACGGCCGCGCACATCGAGCACATAGGTATCAAAGCGGGTACCAAAGCGCTCGCCGACAAAGCCCCAGGTGATGGCCGGGCTCGTGATGCCCGGCACAATGATGACGGCATCGCGTCCGTCACGGCCATCGGCGGTGCCGCCGTAGCGAAGGTAATGCTGGCGAATGCCGTTGGCATGCACATTGCCGCCATATTGGAACGTGCTCATTGCGCGGCTCCGATCAGTAAGCGCCAGACAGCAACGCGCCGCCACCGGGCACCACCGCTTCCAGGTCGAGTTCCTTGAGCAGCGCGTAGGTGGTGGCAATCGCTGCCGTGATCACGGGCTTGCCTGTCATGGCCTCGACCTTCTCCACCACCGGTAGCGACGGCATCTGGACACAGGCCGACAGCACCACGGCATCCACGTCCTTGGTGTTCATGGTGGCCACGATGCCGGGCAGGCGCGACGGATCGTGCCGGCCCACTTCGAGATTGTCGGGAATCTCAAGCGCACGCCATTCGACGACTTCGAAGCCTTCATGCTCGATATAGTCGACCACCAGTTCGGTCAGCGGCTTCATGTAGGGCGCCACCAGGGCGATGCGCTTTGCGCCGATCACTTTCAGGGCATTTACCAGCGCACCGGCGCTGGTGACCACTGGCGCCGTGCCGCCGTTCTCTTCGGTGCGCGACTTCAGGCGCGTTTCCGATGTGCGGTGATATCCACGCCCCATCGACATGATGGCCACCAGGCACGCATAGCCAAGCACATCCACGCGTGCATCGCTCAGTTCCAGCGCGCAGCGGTCGGACTCGGCGTCCATGGCTGCCAACTCTTCCTTCTTCACCGTCTTCATGCGCATGCGGCTGGAATGGAACGTGAACCGCTCAGGACGCACGAGCTGGCGGGCGGCCAGCATTGCCGGGATCTCGGTCTCCATCGTGGTGTTGGAACTGGGGACGATCTGTCCGATCCGGAAAACTTTCTGCACTTGTGACTCCATTCGTCTGTGTCTTTGTCTACCCACCCGCCCTTGCCGCGCGGGACGCATGGCGCACGGATGGCGCCCTTCCGGAAAATTCTAGTGTACACACCTTATTTTTTCAACTCATCATTGTTCTGGAAAACCCGCACTCATTCAGTGCCTTCTGAATGAATGAATCCCTTAAATAGCGCATTATTTCGCCATTCATGGGCATCGAATTAAAGTTGATGATGCATCATCAGGGTTTTCCATGAGCTATGCAAAAGTCATCTTTACTTGGAAATTTATGGTGTGTACACTCGATTTCAACGTGACAGACCAACTCAGGAGAGACGTCGTGCAAGGGAATACTCGAATTGCGGTGATTGGTGCGGGCCTGGGTGGGACGGCAGCCGCCGCCCTGCTTCAGCGTGCGGGGTTCAACGTGAAGCTGTATGAGCAGGCGCCGGCCTTCTCGCGCCTTGGCGCCGGCATCCACGTAGGGCCGAACGTGATGAAGATCCTGCGTCGCATCGGTATCGAGGACGCCATGAACACGATGGGCTGCCACCCGGACTACTGGTACAGCCGCGACTGGAAGACCGGTGAAGTCATCGCGCAGATTCCGCTTGGCGACTACGCGCTGTCGCACTACGGCGCCAGCTATTTGACCGTGCATCGTGGCGACTTCCATGCGCTGATGACCGATGCCGTGGATCCGAGCCGGCTCGCGTTCAACAAGAAGCTCGAACGCGTGGAGGATCTTGGCGATGTCGTGAAGCTGACGTTCACCGACGGCACCGTGGAAGAGGCCGATATCGTAATTGGCGCGGATGGCGTGAACTCGCGCATCCGTGAACATCTGCTTGGCGCGGAACCGCCCAAGTACACGGGCTACGTTGCACATCGCGCGGTGTTCCCGATTTCGCGCGTCAAGGGCTTCACCCATGACCGCTGCACCAAGTGGTGGTCCGACGATCGTCACATGATGGTTTACTTCGATACCAGCAAGCTCGACGAGATCTATTACGTGACCGGCGTGCCCGAACCCGAGTGGGACACGAGCAAGAGTTGGGTGCCGAGCAGCGTCGAGGAAATGCGTGCCGCATTCGACGGCTGGCACCAGGGTGTACAGTCGCTGATCGAGGGCACGGTGGAAGTCACCAAGTGGCCGTTGCTCGAACGTGATCCGCTGCCGCTCTGGAGCCGCGGCCGCCTGGTACTGCTGGGCGATGCCTGCCACCCGATGAAACCGCATATGGCACAAGGCGCGGCCATGGCAATCGAGGATGCCGCCATGCTGACGCGCTGCTTCACCGAAGCAGGCCTGCAGGACCACGCCTACACGTTTGCGCTGTACGAAGCCAACCGCGCCGAGCGCGCCAGCAAGGTACAGAAGGTTTCGCACGACAATACCTGGCTGCGCACGAACGAGAACCCCGACTGGTGCTTCGGCTACGACGTGTTTTCGGTTGCACTGCGTGACCCGGCGGCCCGGCCAGTACCAGCGGCAGCCTGATTTTCCACTTGAAACGCCCCCACTAGCCCGATGACCGCGCCCCGCCCCCTGAAATTGCGCGTGAACCGGAACTCGCACGATGTCTGTGTGGATCCGCAAACGCCGTTGCTGTACATCCTGCGCAATGACCTGGCCTGCAACGGCCCGAAGTACGGGTGCGGGCTGGGCCAATGCGGGGCGTGCACGGTATTGATCGATGGCGTGGCGGCGCGCTCGTGCATCGTGCCGGCTGGCGCAGCCGTGGGCCGCGCCGTGACCACGCTCGAGGGGCTGGGCTCGCAAGCCGATCCGGACCCGGTGCAGCAGGCGTTCATCGACGAGCAGGCGGCCCAGTGCGGTTATTGCCTCAACGGCATGATCATGAGCACGAAGGCCTTGCTGGCCGTGAATCCGGACCCGAGCGAGGCCGAGATTCGCGAAGCACTGCGTTTCAACCTGTGCCGCTGTGGCACGCATGTGGAAATCCTGCGGGCCGTGCAGCGGGCCGCCCTCTTGCAGCGCGAAGCCAGCATGCAGCGCGAATTCGAGACGATCCGATGAATGCCCACGCGCGCGATTCGGCTCCTGTTGCATTGCCAGCCACCACGCTGCATGGATACGCCGTGCGTCCGGCTGGAGGCACGGGACGTCTGTCCAGCTTCGATGCCGATGCCGCGCGCCGGTGCGAAGGCGTCGCCGAGATCATCGTGCGTGGTGATTTTCTTGCGGTGGTCGCCGCATTGCCGGAGCAGGCCAGAGTGGCGGCCGTGGCATTGCGACCGGTATGGGCACTTCCCGAATCGCATTCGGCGCCGATAACCTCCCGCATGCAGCGGATTGCATCGCATGGCGACGCCAGCGACGCCCTGGCCCAGGGCGAGCCGCGCATCGATGCCACCTATCGCTGGCCGCTGATGAGCCCACGCGCCGATGCGTGCGGCGTGGCTACGGCCGACTGGCACGATGGCGCATTGCGCGTATGGCTGGCCTGCGCACAACCGGCCGCGCTGCGACTTGAACTGGCGGCGTTGCTCGGCATTGCCGACGCGCGCGTTTCGATTGTCTGCGACCCCGATCCCCTTGCCGGCCATGACGGATTCTGTGCCCGCCAGGCTGCCGCCGATGCGGCGCTGATGAGCCACGCTGTCGGCCGCCCGGTGCGCGTTACGTTCCACGCCACCGATCCGGGCGCCCCTCCAGCGAAACTGGTACTGGACGTCAGCGGCACAGTCTCGCCAGCGTCGGCTTACCGGATCACAGCCTCGGCAACCGCACTGGCCAGCACCCCTGTGGCACTGGTGCAAACGGGCACCGCGTCACCGCTTGCAGACGCCTCGCACGCGGATCCCAGCCTGGTACCGCCCTATTCATTCGATCATATCGAGGTAGCAGCAACGCTGCCGCTCGATGTGCCCGCCGATATCGCCGCGCGCGGCCAGGTATTCGCGCACGAGTCCCATCTCGACGAAATGGCCGCCCGGTCCGAGATCGACCCGGTAGCGTTGCGACTGCAACGGCTCGACGACCGCACGGGCAGCGCACTGATTGAACGCGTGGCGGCACAGTCCGGTTGGAATGGGCCGCTGCACGGTCATGCGCAGACCGATACCGCCATCCGTCGCGGGCGCGGCTTTGCCTATGCCAGCGTGATCGATGTCGATGATGGCCGTCCGGCGCGCACTTGGTCCGCCTGGGTAGCCGATGTCGAAGTCGACAGCCGAACGGGCGATATCAGCGTCACACGCGTTACCGTCGGCCATGAGCGCGAAGCACGCACGCCGGCACCGCATGCGCGTACCACCTCGATCGAGGACGACGTCGCTACCGCCACCCGCTTGCTGACCACGGGCGGCAGCGGGCACGACGACTGGGGCGATACCGCAGAGGCCGCCGAAACGTTCGAGATCGCCACGCACGAAGCCGGGCATTCGATTGCACCGCGCACCCGCGTCGATGTGGTTGGCGCGCTGGCCGGCGGCGCGTCGGCTACGCTACCTGCCGCTGCCGCGGTGGCAAACGCGATCCATGACGCCACCGGCATCCGGTTGCGCGAACCGCCGTTCAGCGCCGGTCAGATCCGGCAAGCGCTGGCCGATCAATCAACGGCGCGCGACGCGCCACGCAAGCGCCGGTGGCTGCTGGCCGCCCTTGCGCCCCTGACCGCGCTGGCGGGCCTGTGCGCCACGGTTATGCCATGGCGGGCGCCGATCGCGCCGGTGGCTCCGGTGGAACCGGGCTTCTATTCGGCGGCCACCATCGAACGCGGGCGCCTGGTGGCCGCCGCCGGAGATTGCGCGGTCTGCCACACGGCACCCGGTGGCACACGCAATGCCGGTGGCTTCGCACTCGAAACGCCATTTGGCACGGTGTACAGCACCAATATCACGCCCGATGTCGAAACCGGGATCGGTAACTGGTCATACGCGGCCTTCGACCGCGCGATGCGTGAAGGCATCCATCGTGACGGACGTCGCCTGTATCCGGCCTTTCCGTACACGGCCTTTGCCAAGGTCAGCGAGGCCGACATGCAGGCGCTTTACGCGTACCTGATGGCGGCCGAGCCCGTGGTATCGCGCCCGCCTGAAACCAGGCTTGCCTTCCCGTTCAATGTCCGTCCGGCACTGGCGGGCTGGAATGCGCTGTTCCATCGCAATGAACCGTACCAGCCCGACGCCAGTCGTTCGGCACAGTGGAACCGTGGCGCCTACCTTGCGGAAGGGCTGGGTCACTGCAGCGCCTGCCACTCGCCACGCAACGCGCTCGGCGGCGAAAAAGGCGGCAAGGCGTACCTGACCGGCGGCGAAGCCGAGGGCTGGGAAGCGCCCGCATTGACCGCGTTGTCGAAGTCACCGGTGCCGTGGACCGAGGACGACCTGTTCCAGTACCTGCGCACCGGTTATGCCGCCCGGCACGGGGCGGCGGCGGGCCCCATGGCACCCGTGGTGGAAAGCCTGCGCGAACTGCCGGAGACCGATGTGCGCGCGATTGCGCACTACGTGGCCTCGTTCAGCACGGCGCCGGAGACCACGGCAACAACCACGGTAGCTGCGGTCGAAGCGCGCAGTGACGCGACGGCATTGCGCTTGTCGGGCACGACGGATCGGCTGTACCAGAGCGCGTGCGCGGTATGCCATCAAGGCAATGCAGGCGTGCCGCAGTTTGGCGTAAAGCCGTCGCTGGCATTGAACAGTAATCTGCACAGCGCGCGGCCGGACAACGTGATCCAGGCGGTGCTGCATGGCGTGTCGGCGCCGCCGCACGCCGGTATCGGCTATATGCCGGGCTTCGCCGACAGCCTCGACGATGCGCAGGTGACCGCGCTTGTACATTACCTGCGTGAACGATTTGCACCGGACGAACCGCGCTGGAACGGCGTGGCGGACACCGTGGCGAAGATCCGCAGGCAGTCCTCACATTGATGTAGCAGTCTCTACATGAGTGCAGCAGGAACGCACCGTGCCCGCCCGCGCACCATAAGCAGGCGGCGAGGTGCCTGAAGTAGACGAGCAGTACACAGAATCGATGCCAAATCGATCGCAATACGGCTGGCGCGGACCTTGCAACAAAGCAGGGCCGCCCGGCCCGGCCAGATCTCGGGTAGACAAACCACGGCGGACACGCCAAAAGGAGCGACAATGCAATCCCCGTATCAAGACACTGCGGCTGTCCTGCCCCCCGTGGCAGCTGCGACGCCTGACATGTACCGAAGGGTCGGGCGGCGGCGGTTTCCCGACTCGAACCTGAAGCACGGTTCCATGCGCGAAACCATCGCGCATGACGTTGCGTGCGTGCCAGTCCGGATCCTGTAAGGAGAAGCCCCCATGTCCTCCACCCCACCCATTGCTGTCGGTGGCGCCCATCCCGCCATGGGCAACCATTCCGATCGACCTTCTCATCACACCTCGTCCGCCAAGGTGTCGCTGGAAAATGCCATCCAGGCCGCTGGTGTCGGCAAGTTCCAGTATCGGTTGTTCGTCATTTTCGGACTGGTATGGCTCGCCGACGCCATGCAGGTGCTGTCCATCGGCTTCAGCGCACCGTCGATCGCCAAGACATTTGGCATCTCGGTACCGCAGGCCCTGCAAACCGGTACGTTCTTCTTCGTGGGCATGCTGATTGGTGCATTCGTGTTCGGGCGTCTGGCTGACCGCATCGGCCGCCGGCCCGTGCTGATGATGGCCGTGGTCATCGACGCCGCTTGCGGGGTGGCTTCGGCATTCGCACCCGAACTGACCTGGCTGCTGGTGCTGCGCTTCCTGACCGGGATTGGCGTCGGCGGCACGCTGCCGGTCGACTACACGATGATGGCCGAATTCCTGCCCAGCGATCGCCGCGGCCGTTGGCTGGTACTGCTGGAATCGTTCTGGGCCATTGGCACCATTTGCCTGGCACTGCTGGCGCTTGTGGCACTGTCCTACGGCGACCAGGCCTGGCGGGTGATTTTCCTCGTCACCGGCATTCCGGCGCTGATCGGTGTGGTGCTTCGCTTCTATATTCCGGAATCGCCGATGTTCCTGAACCGCAACGGCAAGTCGGACGAGGCGCGCAAGGTACTGCAGCGCGTGGCAAGGACCAACGGCAAGTCTGTCGACATCCCGGCCTTGCACGCCGAAGTGGTCGAACGGAAATCAGTCTTCGCGCTGTTCTCCGGCAGCTTTCGCCGTCGCAGCTTCGCGCTGCTTGCGGCGTGGGCACTGATTTCGATTGCGTACTACGGTGTCTTCGTCTACCTGCCGATCAAGCTCAGCGCCGAAGGTTTCGCGTTTATGCGCGGGCAGGTCTTCCTGGTGGTACTGGCCATCGTTCAGCTTCCCGGCTTCGCATTGTCCGCCTATGGCGTGGAACGTTGGGGCCGCAAGCCAACGCTGATCGGGTTCCTGTTGCTCAGTGCGGCCGGCTGCATGCTGTACAGCCTTGGCACCTCCCCCGCGCTGGTGGTCGGTTCGACGCTGCTCATGAGCTTCTCGCTGCTCGGCACCTGGGGCGCGCTTTACGCGTTCACCCCGGAGGTCTATCCGACCGACCTGCGGGCAACGGGCATGGGCATGGCCGGTGCCGTGGCGCGCTTCGGCGGACTCTTTGCCCCTGCGATCATCGCCCCGGTGATGGCCACGCATTTCACGCTGGCCCTCGTGATGATCTCCAGCATGCTGCTTATCGGCGCCTTCGCGATTAGCGCCGTCAATGTGGAATCACGGAATCGCGCGCTGGACTGAAGCGATTGAAACCGGAAGGGCGGCTTACCTTGGTTGTGCACGCCGCCCATCCCGCCAGCAACGCACGTATCAATTCAACGGAAAGCGTTTCGCCAATGCGGTGAAGCGTTCATCTTCCTTGCGCACCTGGGCCGCGAACTCGTCTGGCGTATTCACCAGCGGTTCGGCACCGGCCGACGTGATTGCCTTTTGCAGTTCCGCATTGCGCATAGCCTCGCGGACCGCCGCGTAGATGCTTTGCGTCACTGCCGGTGGGGTACCCTTCGGTGCGAACAGGCCGAACCACGTGGTGTACTCGTACTGCGGCATGCCGGTCTCCACCACCGTACGCACATCCGGCGCGCCGCTGAACCGATGCGTGCCCTGATTGGCCACGATCTTCAGCGTGCCGGCCTTCTGGTGCGGCAGCGCCGAGGCCACACCGGTCACCGCGAAGTTCACGTTATTGGCGATCATGTCGGTAATGATGGCCGCCGTTCCCTTGTAGTTCACCACGATCAGATTAGGCAGCGCTTCCGCCTTCAACTGCTGCCCAAACAGCTTCGCCACGTTTTCGCCGGTACCCATCGAGCAAGGCGTCGTGGCGGTCTTGCAGTACTTGATCAGTTCGGGTAGCGAGGTGGCGGGGAACTTGCCGTTCGCCACGATCACGCCCGGCGACTGCGCAATGTTGGTCACTGGCACCAGGCTCGCCAGCGGGTCGGTGCCAGTGAACGAAGGCGTGTGCTTGGTGAGCACGATGGCCGGTGTCTGCAGCAGCAGCGTGTAGCCGTCAGGCTTGGCCTCGGTAACCTTGCGCGTGCCGATCAGGCCGTCCGCACCCGGCAGGTTGACCACCAGCACCGGCTGGCCCCACTGTTCCCCCAGCAGTTTTGCCGTTGCGCGCGCCGAGGCGTCGGTACCGCCACCGGGCACGTACGGCACGACAATGGTTACCGGACGATCGGGCTTCCATGTTGCCTGCGTCTGCGCGTGTACAGGTGCGGGCGTGACAGCGCCCAGCGTGACCGCTGCGACCGCTGCGACGGTTGTGGACAGCAGGACGGCGCCGATCCGTGGATGGCGGCGCGTGGGGTGGGTGATAGGCATGTGGGTCTCCTCCATTTGGTTTTATATGTCTCGGCAGTGATGGATCAGCGTGCCCAACGCTTCTCGAAATCCCATACTTCCTCGAAGCCGATCAGCTTGCAGAACTCGTTGAAGTCGGCCATCGGAATCTCGGGCGACAGACTGGTACCCGCTTCCTTGAGGTGGCGCAACGATTTCTCCATTGCGGCGGCGGCAACCAGGCTGGTCATGGCCGGGAAGATGGCAAGCGAATAACCGATTTCCTTGAGCACGTGCGCGGGCAGGATCGGAGTCTTCCCACCATCGGCCATGTTCGCCATCATGGGCAGGTCGAAGGCCTCGCAGGCGCGACGCATTTCTTCCTCGGACTGGGGCGCCTCGAAGAACAGGATGTCGGCACCAGCCTTCGCATAGGCTTCCATGCGGCGCATGGCATCGTCCACGCCAAGGCTCGCACGGGCATCGGTACGGGCGATGATGAGGAAGTTCTCCTTGTCCTGGCGGGCTTCCGACGCGACCTTGATCTTTTCGACCATATCCTCGATCGGCACGCAGCGCTTGTAGGGCGTGTGGCCGCACTTCTTGGGGAATTCCTGGTCTTCGATCTGGATCGCCGTGACGCCGGCTTCCTCGTAGCCGCGTACGGTGTGATGTACGTTGAGCAGGCCACCATAGCCGGTATCCGCATCGGCGATCAACGCGGCCCTGGAGGTGCGCGTGATGGTGCGCATGCGGTCGACCATCTGCGTATAGGTTGCAATGCCGGCATCGGGCAGGCCCAGGCTCGAGGCAGTGAGCCAGTAGCCCGAACCGTAGATGATGTCGAAACCGACCTTGGTGGTCATGACGGTCGCGATCATGTCCTGCACGCCGGGGATCACGATGAACTCACCCGCGGAAATTTTTTGTCGGAGAATGGGATTGGCCATGACAGCTCCAGTAGTCCAGTAGGCAAGAAAGATAAACTCGCCGCGGCTCAGTCCATCGAGGCCAGCCACGGCTGATTCTGCTGCACGCGCTGCTCATAGGCACGTAACGCGGCGTCATGCCGCAAGGTGCGATCCACCTCGTCTTCGGCGGAAAGCAGTTGTTCCGCATGCCCGTCGGCAAGCGTGATGGCGATGACGCTGCCATCGGGAAGACGCAAGGTACGATCGGCAATCCCGATGTGAAGCGGCGCGTCGCCGGCCTGGCTGAGTACCTTCAAAAGGTGCGCATGATCGGCCGGCGTCACGGTGGCCGCCACCACACCGTTCTTCACGCAGTTGTTGCGGAAGATGTCACCGAACGACAGTGCCACCACCGCCTTGACACCATAGTCCGACAATGCCCAGACCGCGTGTTCGCGCGACGAGCCACAACCGAAGTTCTGCAATGCCACCAGCACGCCTGGCGGCGTCGGCTCGGCCATGAAGGCTACTTCAGGGCGCCCCTCCGCCAGCCAGTCGGCGAACAGGTGCGCCCCCATGCCCGTGCGCTGCACCAGGCGCAGGAAGCGTCCGGGAAAAATGGCATCGGTGTCGATATCGTCGCGCTGCATGACTGCCGCGCGGCCTTGAACTTCTGCAATGACGGCTTTCATGCGAGGTACTCCCGAGGATCGGTCAAGCGCCCTTGCAGCGCGGACGCCGCAACCGCGGCGGGGCTCATCAGGTGGGTACGGCCGCCCTGCCCCTGCCGGTTCTCGAAATTCCGGTTCGAGGTGGAAGCACAGCGTTCACCGGGCGCGAGGCTGTCGCCATTCATGCCGATGCACATCGAGCAACCCGATTCGCGCCACTCGAAGCCCGCATCGACAAACACCTGCGCCAGGCCCTCGGCCTCGGCGGCACGCTTGACGCTGCCCGAACCGGGCACCACCAGCGCACGCACACCCGGTGCCACGCGGCGGCCGCGCACCACCTCGGCGGCGGCGCGCAGGTCTTCCAGCCGGCCATTGGTGCACGAACCGATAAAGGCCACGTCGATCGGCACCGACGATAGCGCCTGGCCTACCTTGAGGCCCATATAGGCAAGGTTTTCCTCCAGGCGGTCGCGCTCGGCCTGCTCGCCCAGCATGGCGCCGTCTCCCACGCAGCCCGAGAATGCGGCGCTGTCGGCCGGCGTAGTGCCCCAGGTCACAAGCGGCGCAACGGTGGCGGCATCGAACTCGACGCAGCGGTCGTAGTCGGACGCGGCGTCGGTGCGCAGCGCACTCCAGACCCGCGCAGCCTGCTCGAAGTGCTCGCGTGCGGCGCCCTGTACGCGTTCGCGCAGATAGTCCAGCGTGGTGGCGTCCGGTGCGATCAGGCCGAAGCGCGAGCCTGCCTCGATGGTCATGTTGCAAAGCGTGAGCCGTGCTTCCATCGACAGCGCCTGCAGCGTGGGACCAAAGTACTCGACGCCATAGCCATTGCCACCGCTGGTGCCGATGTGGTGGATGATGGCCAGCGCCAGGTCCTTGGCGTAGACGCCCCGGGCCAGCGCCCCCGAGATCTCGATGCCCATCGTGCGCGGCTTGCGCATCCACAGGCTTTGCGTGCTCATCACATGCGCGACTTCGCTGGTGCCGATACCCCAGGCCAATGCGCCCAACGCGCCGAGCGTGGCACTGTGCGAGTCGCCGCACACCACGGTGCTGCCCGGTAGCACATAGCCAAGCTCCGGCGCAATGACATGAACGATGCCCTGCAACGGATGGTCGAGGTCGAACAGGCGCATGCCGGTGGCCTGCGTATTGCGCCGCAAGGTGGCAATCTGTTCGCGGCTCTCCGCGTTGGGGATATTGGTCAGACGGTCGGCCGTGGTCGGCACATTGTGGTCCTGCACTGCAATGTGGCGTGGCGACGAGCGCAGCGTATGGCCGGCTTCGGCCATGCTGGCGAATGCTTGCGGGCTCGACACCTCCTGCACCAGGTGTCGATCAATATAGATCAGGTCTTCGCCGGCATCGTTACGGGCAACCGCGTGGGCCGCCCAGATCTTGTCGAACAGGGTTGTCATGGTGTGGGGTACCTATGCATTGCTCAGTGGCACTCAGTTGCGCTGAAGCTTGCGCGGTGGCGCTGCTCAAGCTCAGTCCAGCCTGATATTGGCGGCCTTGACGATGGCCTTGTTCTTGTCCAGGTCACGCACGATCTCGCGGCCGTAGGCATCTGGTGTGCCTGGCGTGGCGACGATACCCAGCGATGCCAGGCGCTCGCGCATTGCGGGGTCGTTCAACACTTTCTGCAGCGCGGCGCTGAGCTTGTCGATCACCGGCTTGGGCGTGTGTGCCGGCGCCATCAGGCCAACCCATGAATTGATCTCGAAGTCCTTCAGCCCGGTTTCGATCAGCGTCGGTACGTTGGGCAACGACGGTGCGCGCTGACGCGAGGTAACGGCTACCGCATCAACCTGGCCGCTCTTGACGAACGGCATGGCACCAGTCACCGCCGCGAACGTGACCGGCAGCGTGCCCCCAACCACGTCCAGCAGCGCCTGGCCGCCGCCCTTGTAAGGCACGTGCGTCATCGGGATGCCGGTGCGCTGGTGAAACATCTCGCCAGCCAGGTGCGTGGTGCTGCCATTGCCCGCGCTACCGTAGGACATGCCGCCTGCCACGGTCTTCGCATAGTTTTGCAAGTCCGCAACGTTCTTGATGCCCAGCTTCGGATTCGCCGCGATCAGCAGAATGGCGTCGCCGATCTTGCCGATGGGCGCGAAGTCCTTGACCGTGTCGAACGGCACCTTCGCATAGACATTGGGGTTGATCACCAGCGTACCGTCATAGCCGAGCAGCAGCGTGTAGCCGTCCGGTTCGGCCTTGGCCACCATCTGGGTACCGATGTTGCCGCCTGCGCCGGGCTTGTTGTCCACCACGATCTGCTGGCCCAGTTGCTGGCCAAGCTTCTCGGCCACGATACGTGCGCTGGTGTCGGTCACGCCGGCATTGGCAAACGGCACGATCAGCCGGATTGGCTTGTTGGGATAGGCGGTCTGCGCGTGCGCCGCAGGCAGGCCACAAGCGGCCAATGCCAGGGTTGCGCCCAGCAAACGGCGGGCTTGTGCGGACTTGGTGAGATATGGGTTCACGAGGGCTGTCTCCTGTGTTGTTGGAAAAGGGCATCTGCGTGCCTTTTTGGCGATGGCGATTGAAGCTGGAATACGGTGATGGTCAGGTTCGCGGGTCCTGCGCGCGACGGGTTGCGGCAAACGCCATCAGGCGTTCATCGCGCCACGCGCGCCGCGCTTCGAGGTCGGCCTGTGACAGATGCTCGCGGCGATGCGTCTCCACTTGCCCGATCAAGTCCGCATCCCAAGGTGTTTCGTGACTGCGTGAATGCGCGATGCGCTGGTACAACGGACCCAGCCGCACTGCATAGTCGGCCACGCCCCCCGGCGCATTGAGGTCGATGGTTTCAAATGGCCCCATGAACGACCAGCGCCAGCCCAGGCCATCACGGATGGTCTTGTCGACGTCCTCGCAAGTGGCCACGCCGTCCTGCACGAGTGCCCACGCTTCGCGCAACAGCACCGCCTGCAGCCGGTTCAGCACGAAGCCTTCGACTTCCTTGCGCACATGGACCACGGCCTGGCCGACGGCCCGCATCAGTGCGTCGGCAAAGTCGACGGTGCGCTGTGCCGTTTCCGGCGAAGGCACCAGTTCGACCACCGGGACCAGGTAGGGCGGATTGACCGGATGCGCGATCAGCACGCGCGGCGAGATCGACAAACCCAGCGCGAACGCCGAGCCGGGAATGCCTGACGTGGAACTGCCCACCACCACGTCGGGCGAGACCAGCGCGTCCAGTTCCACCATCAGTTGTCGTTTCACCTCGACGCGTTCGAGCACCGACTCCTGCACGTAGGCAACGCCGTCCACAGCGTCGGCAAGCGTGGCAACCGGCGTGATGCGCGCCAGCACGGCGGCGGGCTCCTCGTCGATCAGCCCGTGCCGACGCAGGCCTTCGAGTTGCGCTTCAATCAGCGGCACCGCCTTGCGCGTGATCTCGGAGTTGGCGTCGAACATCCTTACGTTCAGGCCCGCGCGGGCAAAAACGATTGCCCAACCGGCGCCTACCAGCCCAGCTCCGACAATCGCCACGGGGCGGCCGGCGCAGAGCGCCTGGATTTCATGGTGGTGCATCATGTTGTCTTGCGTCCCTTGCCAGCTGGTTTCGTACTCCGGGCGTCGAGGGTGTCGCGCACGCGAACGGTGCCGCGCTCAACCAGCACGCACGGCACATCCACGCTGCGTGCCATGACCTGTCCGCCGATCTGGTCGAACAGCAGTGTCCGCGTGGCTTCCACCATCAGTTCCACGTTCTGGTTTACGGTGGTCAGGTTGAATGACGGCCACGCGGCCTGGGGCACATTGTCGAAGCCCACCACCGACACATCGCGCGGCACCTGCATGCCCAGTTCGGCGCGCAAGGTTTCCAGCGCCGCGATGGCCATATGGTCATTGGCGGCGAACAGTGCATCGGGGCGGTTGTCGGGGTCGTGGAACAGGTCGAGCACGGCACGCCGCGCTTCGGCAAAGTCGTAATGGCCAACACCGCGCGCATACAGTGGCTGGCCCGCGGCATCCAGAGCGTCGCGCAACCCGGCCTCGCGATCGCGGCTGGTCGATGCATTCTCCGCGCCAGCCAGCCAGGCGATGCGACGATGCCCGGTGCGCAACAGCAGTTCACCAACCAGCCGGCCGCCGTCCCGGTTCTGCGAGGTGACAGAACTGGTCGAGTAGGCGCCCATGGCCCCCACCTGTGCCACCCGGTTGAACAGCAACACGGGAATACCGGCATTGATGCAGTCATTGGCCAGCGCCGACGACAGTGTCGTGGATGCCATGACAATGCCGTCGACCTGGTATTGCAGAATGTCGGTCAGCACGTCGTCGGCATCTTCCGTCTGGCTGATAAACAGCAGCACGTGATAGCCATCCTGCTGCAGCGCCTGGCACAGACGCTCGATGACCACCGGATAGAACTGGTTCTCCAGATAGCTCATGACCAGCCCGATGATCCGGCTGCGACGCGTAATCAGGCTGCGCGCAATGGCATTGGGCCGGTAGCCGAGCTTGCGGGCCGCGGTTTCGATCCGTTCACGCGTTTCGGGCGCCACGCTGGCGCCCGGCGTAAACGTGCGGCTGACCGCGGACTGCGAAACTTCGGCGAGACGAGCCACATCGTGGGCGGTAACTTTTTTCATGCTGCAGTCCAGCCGCCATCGAGCATCAGCGCACTGCCCGTCATCAGGCTCGAAGCATCGCTGGCCAGGAACACCACCGGGCCCATGATCTCTTCGATCCGGCCCAGCCGACCCAGCGCGATCTTGTCGAGCACAAAGCGGCGGAACGTCTGGTCCTCGAACATCGGCGCGGTCAGCGCCGTTTCGATAAACGTCGGGCACAGCGTATTGACGCGGATGCCCGCCGGACCGAGCTCCCACGCCAGTGCCTTGCTCATGCCTTCGATGGCATGCTTGCTGGCGCAGTAGAGCGTGCGACGCGGGCTGCCCACATGTCCCATCTGCGACGAGACATTGATAAACGAGCCCGGCAAACCAGCCGCCTGCAGGCTGCGCGCGACCTCACGCGAAACATAGAAGGTGGCCTTTACGTTCAGCGCGAAGACCGCATCGATATCTTCGTCGGGCGTGTCGGTCAGCAAGCGGGGCCGGTTCATGCCGGCGTTGTTGACCAGGATCTGGAAGGGCGCGCGGCTACCGATCTCGCGCTGGACCGCTATCGGATCGGTAACATCCAGCACCATGAAATCAGCGCTGGCGCCTTGCTCGCGAATGGCGGCGCTTGCGGCCTCCAACTCGGCACCGGAGCGGGCCGCCAGCGTGACCGCGGCACCGGCTTGCGCCAGTGCCACGCCCGCCGCCAACCCGAGTCCGCGGCCACCGCCGGTGACCAGCGCACGCTTGCCATCGAGACGAAAGCCGCCAAACGTGGGCAGTGGCGTTGCGGCTGTCACTGCTGCAACTCCGGCACTGGCTCGTACCAGGGCACGTCGGGACGATTGCCGTAGCGGCGCACGCGGATATTGGCCTGCTCGCCGTGGCCCGCGAAATTCTCCATATGGCACAACCGCGAGCAGTATTCGCCAATCTCGGCGCTGGCGGCGTCCGTCGTTACGCGCTGGAAGGTGCAGGTCTTCAGGAACTTGCCGACCCACAGGCCACCGGTATAGCGTGCGGCCTTGTTGGTGGGCAGCGTGTGATTGGTACCAATGACCTTGTCGCCAAAGGCCACGTTGGTGCGGGGTCCCAGGAACAGCGCGCCGTAGTTGGTCATGTTGTTCAGGAACCAGTCGGGGTCGCGCGTCATCACCTGCACGT
>VFQP010002813.1_pt1 | contig 18765 bp, 14 predicted proteins | sample 3512351 | NCBI WGS metagenome assembly VFQP01 (sample SAMN10412372, study PRJNA504923) | tailings metagenome | isolation source: Relicate 1 Philex TSF1 revegetated site | place: Philippines: Tuba, Benguet | collected 2017-08-29
GGGGGGGGGGGCAGGCAGGAGGACCTGGCCAAGGGTGAGGCGCTGGTTTCGGGGCGGAGAGGTGGCGCGGGGGGGGGGGAAAGTCAGCGCACAGTGCTTGCACCGTCGTGACGACGGACTTGCTGACCGTCCGTCGTGACAACGGACGGACTTGCTGGCCGTGGAGGCCAGGCGGGCGGTGCCGGCGCATGCAAATTGACCGCGCGTGCTGGTGCCTGCCGCCGCGACCCCCCCCACCCCACAACACCCCCCCCAGGCCTGGTGTACCCCCCGCTGTCCAAGATCCGCGACATCAGCATCGCCGTGGCGGTCGAGGTGATCCGCACCGCCGCATCCGAGGTGCGCGCTCCCTCACCTGCGGCGCATGCCTCCCTCTGGTGCACACGCCTGGTGCGGCAGCAGGGCCACGGATCCTTTGCCCTGCGCACGCGCGTCAACGTTGGTGGATGTGTCGGTGCACGTGCTGCAGGGGCGGGCGCGCGGGCGCTGCCTGGAGCGGCTCTCACAGTCGCACGAGCGCCTCGTCAGCTGGGTCAAGGCCATGATGTTCGTGCCCTCGTGTGAGTGCCCGCATGCGTGCATGAAGAGCGCGCCGACGAGCGTGGGCCGTGCCCATCGCTGCCATGTTGCATTTGTGCACGCAGACGCCTCGCTGGTCAAGCTGCCGCGCGGCGTGGGCGAGTGATCATCCTTGCGCAGACTGTGAGCTATTTCGTGCGTGGTTGCTGCGTGCTGGGTCAGGATGTATGTATACGTCTGGCGCGCAGGCTGCTTCTTCTTTGTGTGTCCCCGTCCCGCGTGCACCCCATCGCAACGAGGACGTGCAAAACCTTAAGCTTGGGCGCGCCACTTGCAGTGTGTTCAGTCACCGCAACACCGCAACACCGCAACTTTGCAGGGGCGGCAGCACATTCGCAAATCACGGAGCCGCAGCGGGGGTCACAGTCGCCGACGGTAGCAGTCAGGCCAGCAGTGCCACCCGTTGTCCCACTGCATGCTGCACTTGCAGGGGTTGCTGCAGCCCATGGGTTCGCAGAGGCTCTGGCACGTGCTGCCGTTGCACGTCGCGTTCGCGGGCGCAGGCGGCTCGGTGTAGGGCCGTGGAGGAGGAGGGCTGGCAGGTGAAGGAAGGGGCGTGGAGCTCAGGAGCGTCCTGGCGTGCGGGTCCACGCCTTGCTGCGGCTCGGGTTCCTCGGCGAGGCGCAGGGATCGCGCGGCGTGGACTAGTGTCGTGGTGCTGAGGAGCGCGAGAGCGAGGCAGAGGAGCAGCGTCTGGGACTTGCTCGGGGCCATCTTTGCTTTGTTCACGACGTCGGGTTCCTCTCGCGCGTCCTTTTGAGGCCTCGTTGCTTCTCACACCGCAAGTTGGGAGCACGGGGCACAGGTGGGCCGCGGCACCTGTCCCGTCGCTTCCGGGCACCTCTCCGCCGGCCAGCTTTCCGCCCTTCCCACCCACGCGAGCGCAAAGCGGCGAACGTCGAGGCTCTGCGTCAGTTCGCTTGCGATGGGTGGCGCAACGCCGCCTGGACGCTTGCTGCCGCTCTCGCTGCTGCGCCGCCGGCGCACCCCGCGGCCCGGCCCCCCGGCTCCACGCCCTCCCTCCCTCGTTGCTCCTCAGCGCCAACACTTGCAAGAAAGAGAGCAAAAAGCGGCAAAGCCGGACGAAGCGTACTGTTCACAGCGAGTGCGAGTCCACGGCGCCGCCCACCGACGCGCCCGACCACGCGATCAAGTCCACCTCCTGCAGCGGCCACGCGTAGGCGCGCCAGGCGCCAAGGTCCTCCAGCGCCATCCACGCGCGCGTCTCCTCCGAGTCGCCGTCGCCCCCGCCCCGCCCGTCCGAGCGCGTCGCGTTGACAAACGCCACGGGCGGCCGCCAGGTGCGCGACGCCTCGTGCGCGCACGCGCCGCGCTCCCACCCGCGGCGGAACCCGTCCAGCTGGTCGGCCTGCCAGCGCAGCGCCCGGCCGCCGCCACCGTGGACGCCGTCGGCGGCGCCGAGCAGCCGGCGCCGGCCAGAGGCCGTCACCTCGGGAAGCCCTGCAGGCGCACCAAACACACGCGCACCGTTTTCGCGCCACGTGTGCGTCGACGGCGGCGGCAGAAGCTGCGGAGCAAGGCAGCAAGTGCCTAGCGGCATCCTCACTTGGCGGCGGCGGCAGCGTGGCGTTGCCGCCCTGCACGCTGGCCACCCACTGCGCGAGCGCCGGCAGGATGGGCGGCAGCGCGCGCAGCGCCGGCGGCGGCGCGGGCAGCGCCCGCGGCCGCTTGCGGTCGATGAAGACGCTGTAGCCGTCCTGGTCGCTCGTGTCGTTGCCGGCGCCGTTCCAGAGCAGCGTGCCGGCGAGCACGCCGTTGGTGGCGGCGCTCTGGGCCAGCAGGCGCGCCACTACGGCCAGCAGCACCTTGCGGTCCTGCACCTCGGCCTTCCTGCGGGGAGCAGCACGCGCGGCACGCGCAGTACGGTTGCCGCAGCAAAGCAGCGCTGTAGTCGCCTTCAGGGGCCAGGGCCAGAGCAGCACTTTGGAAGGCGGGCGCGCACGCACCACCAGGTGAGCCCGAACTCCTCGAGCAGCAGCGGCTTGTCCACCTTGGCAGCCACCTCCTCGTGCGCCTGCACGCGGGCAGCACACGGCCAGCACCCGGCGGCAGCCACAACGTTAGGGCTGGCGGCTGCTCCGGCGCAGCCGAGAGCCCTCGGCAGGGCGTCAGCGGCGACTCCGTCGTCGCCAAGCCTTGAAAGCGCAAGGGCGTCGAGCCTTGGGAGCCCACTGCGGAGAGGCGTGGCCCGTGGCGCAGTGGCGCTGCGGCGGCTCACCTTGACGTACCGCACAAACCACTGCAGGTAGCAGGCCGTGCCGCAGTACACGAAGTCGGGGTCGTCGAGGTAGGCGCGCCCGTCCGCCGGCACGGGCTGCCACTCCATGTGCCGCTCTGCGCGCCGCGGCGGCGGCGGCGATGGGCTGGGCGGTGCGGGCGTGAGCAGCCGAGCGGCTCTTCCAGCGCGTGGCAAAGCAAGACACAGCATGGGCGGTGATGCGGGCGGTGCGGGAGGGTGGGGGGTGGCGCACCATATACGTGCAGCGTGGCGAAGTCGACCGACGGGAGCGAGATGATGCGCACCCAGTCCTCGCCTGCGGAGCAACCGACGGAGCGATGAGCGCGTGTGTGAGGGCGGGGCGCACGCTGAGGTGGTGGCGCGGGGCGGGCGGGAGGGGAGGCAGGCGCCTCGGGCAGGCGGGCGGGCGGCGCACCCTCGCACTGCGCGCCGGGGCCGGGGTTGACGAGGTGCAGGCCGCTGGCGGCGTCGTACGCGAAAAAGCCCTGCGGCGGCACACATGGCACCCCCTCAGTGCAGCGCCTGAGCTTGCTTCAACAAGCGCGTGGGGCAGGCCCAGCTCGCGCAAACACCCGAGGGTTTCTGCGCGCAAACACCCCGGGCCTTTACAGTCGTGATGGTGCCTCGGCGCCTGCACTCAGCCCCTCGAGCCCATTTGTGAACGATGGCCGAACGCTCGGCGCACCTCGGTGCCCAGCGCCACCAGCTGCTTGGGCGCCTCGCGCTTGGCGTGCGTGGTCATCTCGTCCATCCAGCTCACCGCCACCTCCTGCAGCTCCCCCTCGCACGCTGCGGGCGCGACACGCAGCCAAGGCGTGCGGCACGAGGCGTTGGGGGCCGGTGACGCGCAGCCCACCTCGCCTTGACACCAGCCGCTCGAGTGGGAGTGGGCGTGGCGCGAACGAGCGGCACCAAGGGCTGGCGTCAGATGCCAGGCATCGCACAGCGCTGCCATGTGCGACAGACGTCGACGCCGTCAAGGGATGGCACCCCTACCTGGGCAGCGTGGCTCGTTCAAGACGTCATACCCCAGGATGGTGCTGTCGTCCTTGTACGCCTGCCCACGTGCAGAGACAGTTGGCCACCGCGCCACAACGCGACCCTCCGTCCGCTTCAGGCCGTCCAGGCGGCCTTTGCAAGCACAACGGCGCATGCTGCGAGCACCCAGCCCGTGCGCACCCGGCCGCTGAAGGTGTTGACGCGGTTGAGGATGGCAGAGATGTGCGCGCGGTACAGCTGCCGCGCCGCCGGCAGCCGGTAAAAGTCCACCACCTGGGGGCACACAGGAGGAGCGGCGCCAGGCGCCCTCGAATGCAGCTCGCTGACGGTGCGGCGACGCACAGGCGCTTGCCGTTCAGGGCGGAGCGGCAGCGTCCGTCACGACGAGTGCAGCAGCAGCTGGGTCCCGGGGGGGCGGGCGCCGCGCCGCGCACGCGCTCACCGTCTTGCCCTCTGGCCCGGCGGCCAGCCACAGCAGCTCCTCTGGCGACTTGTACGCTGCAGCAGGGGGAAAGGGGCGCACGGCGTGCCGTGCGAGCACGGCGCTTCCAGGTGAGCCGCACGGCCCGCCAACCGACCAGGGAAAGCGCAGAGCACGCCCGGCACACCGCCTGCGGTGCGGACCCGCCTTCACGCCCCTGATGCTGTGTCATCCTCCTTTGCTCATTGATCGTGCCAGGGCTCACCCTGCCAGAAGTTGCCCAGCGCCAGCACCAGCCTGAGCCCAAAGGCGCGCGCCGTGTGCACGATGAAGTCCAGCGCCTGGAACTGCCCCTCGTCGTAGGCGAGCCCCGGGCCGCCCAGAGGGAGGCGTGTGTTGAAGGCCCACGTGCGCACCACCCGCATGCCCAGGCGCTGCGGGCAAGCGAACAGTGGTGGCCACGGCAGGCGGGCACCTGGTCGCGCTCCACAGCAGGAGCACGGCAGGCGGTGAAGGTGGCAGATGAGTGGGCTCGTGCTTGCTCACCTGGGCAGCCGCCAAGGCCTCGGCCACCTGCCGCCGCCCGTGCTCTCCGCCCCAGCTGGCGGCATCGATGAACCAGTACGTGTTCATGCCGTTAAAGCGCCAGGTCTTGTCGCCCAGCACAAAGGTGTGGCCGCGCGTCCGAACAAACTGCGCACCAGCAAGCCATGGCCGACGCGTGCAGCTGGGTGTCGCGTGCAGGGGCCAAGTGCAGCCCCTCGCCCGCTCTGGCGGCGCGCCCCATCCTGTGCCTGGCCCATTGCAATGCCAGTCCGTGCCTTGTGTGCAGCAGCACTGCCAAGTGCAGCCACTCGCCTGCTCTGGCGGGTCGGGGGGTGCGGTAGGCCTTGAGAGGAGTGCCGGCGGGGAGACGAGCACTCTCTGGCCCGTGTTGCGCAGCGTGACGAACGTGCCCGGCGCGATGGCGGGGTCGACGCTGCTGCTGCTGCTGCTGCTGCTGCTGCTGCTGCTGCTGCTCGCCGTGTCGTTCGCCAGAAGCGCGCCCGTCGAGTTGATGGGCACCGGTGCGTGCGGCGCAGCGGTGCGTGCGGCGAGAGGTGCCGCAGCCAGCAGCGCGAGCAGCGCGAGTGCTGACGACGCCATCGTAGGTAGGCGACACCGCATGTGGCCGCCGAATCGAGTTGTGGCGCAGTCGACACCGCGCCAACGACCAACCGATCAGCTCAAGTCGCGCCCTCGGCCTCTCCAGCCAGCACACGCTCCACGACGCACGCCATGAGCTGCTGGCACCGCGCCGGGTCCTCCAGCGACAAGTGGCCCACCTGCGGAACGAGTGGCACGCACCCGAGCGCCGCGTGACAGACGCCCCGCCTGCTCGCCCCCACAGCGGTGATGACGCCCGGCTGCGCACAAGCGGCACCGCCAGCTCTCTCACCAGCGCCTCCAGCGCGGTGGCCCGCTGGTACTGCTGCGGGCTGCCGCGGAAGCGCTGCCGCAGCGTGGTGGAGGCCGGCGCGCCCGCCACCAGCCGCAGGAGCCGCGCCTCCTCCTCGGTCAGCGTGAAGGCGGGCGCTCCGCCACCGCCTGGAGCAGTGCAGCCCAGCACTCAGTTGGAGCAGGCACGGTGGATGGGGTCCCTGGGGTCTCAGATGGGCTGAGGTAGGCAAGGCGCCGCACCTTGTTGCCGTGGGCTGGGTCGTCGGGCGTCGAGCAGCCAGGCGCACACGGCCGCCTGCGCCTCGGCCGTCACCTGCTTGTCCGCCAGCGCGCGGTACGTCCTGGTGTGCTTGCGTGGCATCAGGTAGGCGCTCCGCATGTGCAGCTGCGCGAATGGCACGGCGGCGCCCGCGTGCACGCACGCGCCTGTGTGCGCTGGCGCAGGTGGGCCTCCATCACGCCGCGCGCGATGTGATGCTGGCGCACCGTCCACACGGCGTCACCGAGGAAGGCCAGGCTGGATGCGCGCTGCAGGAGCTCCTTCTCCTGCTCCCCTTGGGCCTGCGGAGCTGCTTGGGCGGGCGCACTGCTCTTCTCGCGCCCAGATCGCTCCGAGTTGCTCGTTGCTTTCCCGTCGCCACCCTGGTGCTGCTGCGATCGGCAAACGCTGAGCAGGCGCCGCCGCGGCTGATCAAGTCGGTAGAGATGTCCAGCAGTTCGTGCGCTCGTTGGCGGAGGCGCAGCGGCGGCGGTGCGTGGCTGCATTGCAATGATCAGCGTCATGCTGCCAATGTGCGTGTGTGCTGAGCTTTGCTGTGAGCGCACACCGCCGGTGGTGGCGGTGGCACGCATGCCAGTGCCGCATGATCGCGCGCGGCCGGTGCGTGCCAGAGCTGCAGCCAGTCTCACGGGAGGATCGTCCCATCGCTGACAGCCTCCTCAGCATGCTCTTTCCTTGTTCCTGTCCTGGGCTTCTCCCGGCGCCAACCCTAGGTGCAACCCTGGCCTCCTCGGGCACAGTCGAAAGTTGCAGGCCTGTCAGTGTAAAAAGAGGGGGGAGGAGGTAGAGGCAGAGGCACCCTTCCGTCGTCATGTTCTTCGTGCACACAGCAACGGCGCTTCACGCCGAGATTCCAATCATCTCGGCTCTCACAGGGAGGCTGAGCCACAACCTGGTAGGACTGGAGGTGGCACAGTGCATGCGCAGGCTGTGGGTGCAGTTTGCAAAATGATGGCGTTGGTGAGTGTTGGGACATGGGTTGAGGCGCACTCTCGTCTGATGCTGAGGAGAGTGGAAGGAGAAACACCGCTCGCGCCCGGCAGCAGCAGGGCCTCGAGCGCCAGGGCGGCGAGTGTGGGAGCTGTTGAGGCCCCCATGAAGGGAGCTCTACCGTTGTTTCTATCAGCTGTGGCAAGGTCGAGAGCAAGAAGAGGCATTTCCCGTCAGCCAGCCAGCTTCTTCTTTATCCACTTGACGGCCGTCTTGGTGGCTGACTTGGACTTGGCGGTGGCAGAGGAAGTGGAGGTGGTGGGCCCGGCAGCGTCTGCCACGCTTGCCACCGAGGTCTCGGAGCCCGCCACACTGCCCCGGCCCACCGGCACGTCAGATGCTTGCGAGGCAACCCTCCCAGCGGCGGGGGGCAACGACGACGGTATGCGAGACGGTGGGCCACCGCTTTGCGGCAGGCCGGCGGCAGCCGAGTGCGCACGTGCGGGGGCGCCAGCAGCGCCGGCGCCTGACGAGCCTCCCAGCTGCGATGGCGGCGCCGCCGTGCGGACGCTCGACGTCCCAGGCGCCCCGTCGCTGATGTTCATCCGCTCAGTGGCCGCTGCGGCTGTGCCAGCGGCCCCGTGCTGTGCGCCAGGGGCAGGGCTGGGTGTGCTGGACGCTGCTGGTGTGGTGGAGCTCGTGGCCTGCGACGCCACCGCCGGCGGGGAGGCGGTGGCGGTGCCGCCCTGCTGCCCGTTTGGCGAGTGCATGGCCGTGTGCGCGGCGAGGTTCTGCGCCGTCAGCGGGTCGGAGCCCGGAGCGGTCGCCGCGTCCAACTGCTGCGGCGGCTGCGGCAGCGGCAGCGGCAGCGGCAGCGGCGCCGGCGCCGGCGCGGGCTTGTGCTGCGGCGGGAACGCGCCCGCCGTGCGGCCCGCCGCAGCCGGCTGCGCGTCGACAAACGTCACGCTGGCGCCGCGGGGCTGCCGGCCCGACGGGCCTCCGCTCGCCGCCGCCGCAGCCACCGCCCCATCTTGCTGCTGCTGCGAGGTGCGTGTGTGGGAGGCGCCGCTGGGCGCGTACGAGGCGGCGCTGGGCGACTTGGACAGCGCGGCGTTGCCGTGGCTGTGCGCCTGGCTGATGCGGCCCGAGACGCTGGCGGTCTGCAGCCGCGCCAGGTGGCCGCTGCCCGCCGAGCTCCGCTTGGCGTAGCTGGGCTGGCGGCTGACGCCGCTCGCCGCCGTCTTGTGCGAGGCGCTCGACTGCAGGCTCTGCACGCCCGCCGGCTCGAGCGTGCCGTGCGCCGTGAGTCGGAAGCGCGGCACGCCCGTCGAGCTCATCAGCTCCGAGTGCCCGGACGCCGAGCGCGCGCCCAGGTGCCGGACGCTGCCGCCCGTGCTCGAGTAGGCGCCCTTGAGCCCCGAGCTGAGCTCCTCGGTGTCCTCGCCGCTGTGCTCCCCGCTGGGCGGCAGCTCGGAGATCTCCATCATGGACATGGCCCGAGTGCGCTGCTTGCCAAACAGGTTGGAGAGCCGGCTGCGGCTGCTGCGCCGGTCGTCGGCGTTGCTGGTGGCGCCGCTCTCCCGCTCATGCAGCGAGCTGGCCTGGCTGGCCAGCCCAGGCGCTCCCGCCTCGGAAGCGGCGCCGCCGGGAGAGAGGCGCGCCGCCGCGGTTGCGGCGTGCCGCCCACTGCCGGACTTGCCGCCGCCGCTCAACGGGAGCAGCGCGGAGAGCAGCCGCTTGCGCCCCGAGCCCTGCGCACCGCCCGACTCGGGCGCCTGCTGCCCGTCTGCGGTGCCGGCGGCGAGCGGCGTCCTGCCGTGCGTCGTGTGCCTCTTTGGCGACATGCCGCCGCCCTCGTCCCCCCGGGCTAGGCGCTCGACGTGGCCGCCGGAAAAGCTGACGCCGCGCGCCATGAGCGCCTCGCGCACGCGCGCGCCGGCGCCCGCCACGGCGCTGGTGGTGCTGGCGGTGCGCTGCCCCGCCTGCGCCAGCGCCGCCGCCGCCGCCGCCGCGCCGCTGCCGCGCCCGCTGCTGTGCCCGCTGCTGCGCAGGCCAAAGCCCTTGACCGCCGCCTTGAACAAGGCCTTGAGGTTCTGCACGCTGGCGGCGCGCTTGCCAATGGGCGCGCTGCTGCCCAGGCTGCCCTGCGAGCCGCGCTTGCTGCCGCCGCCGCTGCCGCCGTCGGCGGCCGGCCGCGCCACCAGCTGCTGCGAGCTCGCCTGCGACTCGCCGCTGGCCATGCTGGCCAGGCAGTTTGTGTGCACGGTGAAGCCGCCGCCGTCGCCCTGGCCCGCGCGCGCGCCTCCCTCGGCGTACACGGCGCCGTGCTCGGCGTGCGAGGCGTACGACGTGGTGGCCACCAGGCCACGTGAGACGGTGGACGCCAGCGCGGCGCCAGCGCCGGCATTGGCGTGGCTGCTCACGCTGCCCGACTGGAGCTGGCCGCCGCTGCCGTCTGCGTCGCCGGGCGCCACCGCCTGGGCGGCGCCGTCGCCGCCGCCCGCTGGCGGGTACGGCAGCAGGGCGCGGGGCAGGGAGATGCCAGAGGTGAAGGACCGCAGCGAGGGCCGGACGGGCGCCGGCGCGCCAGAGTCTGTGACGCCGCGGTGGTTGTGGGGCACGGTGAAGGAGGAGGATTGCTGCGCCACGCTCTCGTGCTGCTGCTGGTTCTTGCCCGAGGGGGACAGGGAGGGGAAGATCAGGCCCAGCAGCCCTGGCTTGCCCGGCTTGGCCGGCGAGCCGCCAGGGCGCGCCGCGCCGCCGCTGCTGGACCCGGCTTCCGCGTGGTCCGCCAGCGCAGGGAGGCGCGAGGCCGACGCGTCCGACTGGGTGAGCAGCTGCGCGTGCTCCTCGCTGCTGCTGCTGGGCTCGACGGCCCGCTGGCCCGGCGACGGCGAGGCGTCGGCGCCGTGCGGGGCGCGCGGCGACGGCGGTGGCGGCGGCCGCGCTGCGGCGCCGCCGGCCCACCCCGTGCTGCTGAGCGGCGCGGCGGCCGTGGCGCTGCTGGCCCCGCTGGTGGAGTCGTTGCTGGGCCAGGCGGGCGACGCGGTGGCCGGACCGCCGCCCAACGCTGTGCGTGCTGCCGGAGCGGCGCCCCCTGTTGGTGGCGCTGCGGCCTGCTGCTGCTGCTGCTGCTGCTGCTGCCGCTGCTGCACGGCGCGCGCCCACTGCACTGCGGGCCCCGCGCCGGGCGGTGGCGTCGGCGTGTTGGCCTCCGAGCCCGCCCCGTGCAGGTCCGAGGTCGCCGCGCTCGTGTGCGTGTGCCGCGAGCTCTTGGTGACGCGCGACGACGTGGCCGAGCGCGACGACATGTGCTGCGACGAGCCGCGGAAGTATCCGCTGTGCGGGTGGCTGCCCAGCAGCGACTCGCGCATGCCCGGCGTCTCGAGCAGGCCGTCGCGGAAGTCGCTGGGGTGCAGGTTGCTGGTGCGCCAGGGGTCCAGGAAGTCCGTCTGCAGGCCGGCGCTGTTGTGGGCGCTGGCGTGGCGCTTGCCACCCAGCGCGCTGCCGCCGTCCTCCGCACCCGCCAAGCTGGGGTCGGAGCGGTTGATGCTCTGGTCGCTCTGCATCAGCGCGTTGCTGTTGCCCAGGGCCATCCTAGCGCCCGCCTGCTCGCTGAGCCCGCAGGGCATGGCGTCGCCGGCTGGTGGCTGCGAGCGCCACAGCCCGATGAAGGCGTGCGCCTGGGCGCCGCCGACGCCCGGCAGCGGCGTGGACGAGTCCGCGTGTGCGCCGCCGCCGCCGCCGCGCGGCGGGGAGGCCGGAGGGCTGTCCTCGTCGCTGCCGCCGTTACCGCCGCCGCCAGCGTGCCTGGCCGACGCGCTCAGCTGCCTGCCCGGGAAGGTGTAGCGGGCGCCGCGCCGCTGCTGCAGGCTCAGCGCCACCAGCGGCGCCGACACGCCGGACGGGCCCACGTGGCTGCTGGCCTGCTGCGTGTTGTGCGCAGCGTAGGCCTCGTACGCCTCCTGCCACCCGGCGACCTGAACGTGCACGCACTTGCCGCGACAAGGCTGAAGGAAGGGAGCATTTGCCCCCACTTACTGTGCGTGTACTTCCTCCCACACGACTCGACAGATGCTTGCTGGCCCCCAGCAAGGCCTCTCACCTTGACCATGTAGGTGTGCATCAGGCCCTTGCCCTTGATCTCCCGGAGGCCCAGCGACACAAACTGGTACTCGAGGTCGTCGTCCTCCTCGCCCTCCTCGTCGCTCGAGTGGGGCGTGCCGGCCGCCGTGCTGCCGCCGGCGTGGCGCAGGTGGCTCCCACGGCTCACGCGGCTGGCGCGGCTGGCGCGGCTGTTGCGGCTGTTGCGCTCGTACGCGCTCGTGGTGCACGACGCGCGGCGGCTCCACCTGCGCGTGGCGGCGGCGGCAGTGGCAGTGGGCGGCGCGTCAACAGCTTGAGAACCGCGCCCGGGCGCACGAGCGTCGGGGATCCCCCAGGAGGGCCGCGCTGGTGTCTGTTCTCACCTCGAGTCGGCGTGCGTGCTTGGCCGGTCGCTGGGCCCAAAGGAAGGGCGGTCGCTGTCCTGCGTGTCGGCGTCTCGGCTCAGCAGGTCGCCCAGGAGGTCCCGGTTGGTCGCCTGGCTGCCCAGGCCGGGCTGCTTGGCGTTGGGCTGCGCGCCGTGGTCGTCCAGCTTGCGGAGCATCGAGGCGGTCGCGCTGCGGTACGTGCTGTGGCTGACCTGGATGCAGCTGGGGAAGCCGCTGCTCTCCATCCGGCTTGCGCAGTTGACGCTGCGAGGGCGGGATGATGAAATGATGATGGCGTGAGCGCGTGCCGTTGCGGGGCAGGCGAGCCTCACGTTGGCGCGGCCGCGGACGCACCTGTCGCCCCAGACCGTGTATTTGAAGCGCTTGGTGCCGAGCACGCCGCTGTGCGCGGGGCCCGTGTTGATCCCGATGCGCAGGTTGATGATCTCGCCCGTCTTGAGCGGCTGGCGCGTCACCTCGATCATCTCGTGCGCGGCGCGCAGCAGCTTGAGCGCGTGGTCGCTCTCGCCCTCGTGCCCGCACAGCACCATGTACCTGCACGCCATGCTCGAGCTCAGAGGCGCGTGGATAGAGGGCACGGCCGCGTGCGTGCGTGTCCAGGCGCGTGCTGGGCGACTCTCCGCGGAGGCCGGGAGCGGCGCGACGCGCACCCGTCGCCGATTGTGTCGACGTGGTAGACGCCGTGGCGCTCGCAGATGTCGTCGAAGCGCGAGAAGAGGTCGTTGAGCAGCTGGGCCACCTTGCTCGAGGGCCAGGTGGCCGATAGGCGCGTGAAGCCCACCACGTCGATGAAGCCGATGCTCACCTGCGCGACGCGCGTCATCAGCAGATGCGTGCGCGGGTCACGTCGGCGCAAGTGCCGCACGCCCCGCCGCACAAACTCAGCCGGAGCAAAAGGCGGCGCTCAAGGTCCTCCTCGTCGCTCACCTCCTCGTGGTACTGCGCAATGTACTTCTTGCCCTGCTTGAGCTTGCGGATGACGTGCGCGGGCAGGATGGCGCGGAGCAGCTGCATCGAGCTCGACGCCTCGGCCTTGATCCTCACCGCGCGCCTCAGGGCCACCTGCGCAGCACCAGTCGTCGTGCGTCGGCCGTTGGGCGCAGCGTGGCCGGGCATGCTGACGCCAGCGTTGCTTGCCCACCCAGCGCCTCTCGCAGCACCAGGCACGACCCACCTGCATGTTGATGCGCGCCTCGAGCTCGACCGACAGCACCGGCAGCACCATGTAGTCGTTGGCGCCGTGCATCAGCGCCATGACGCCCTCGGTCGCCGCCGCCACGTGCCCGCCGCTCCCGTCCTGCTCCGCCTCCCCGCCCGGCCCGCTGGTGGACCCGGTGGCCGGCAGCAGCATGTTGCCGGCCTTGCCTCCCACCATCTCGCCCATGGCAAGCTGAGGCGCGCCGGAAGCCCCGGCGGCACCTCCCGCCCCGCCAGCCGTGGCGCTGGTGAGCATGATGATGGAAAGGACAGACGGGTCGTGGAGCTCTCGGAGCGCCACCAGCAGCTTGAGCGCCGACAGCGGCTGCGGCGGCGGCGCAAAGTCGCTCCCAGGCAGGCCCGACATGACTGAGCTCAGCAAGACATCCGAGCCGCCCGCGGACGCTCCGTCGTGCGCGCCAGACCCGTCGCCGCTGGCGCCGTGCGCGCCGAGCAGGCCGGGAATGGTGGGCGGGCGCGCGCCGCCTGCCGACCGTCCGCTGGGTCCCGGCTTGGGCTTGGCGTTGCTGATGGCGCTGTCGATGAGCACGGCGTCGGGCAGGAACGTCTGCTCGCTGATGAGCTTGAGGCAGTCGTTGGGCGAGGCGTACGTGATCTCGTAGCGCTTCTGCGGCAGCGCCGAGCGGATGGCCTTCATCTTGTTGCCATCGGCCGACACCAGCATCACCTGCGCATGGGGTGTTAGTGCCGCACAGCATCAAGGCGCGAGTGCGGAAGGAAGGACGGAAAGGCCGTGCGGCCACGCAGGCAGCCAGCAACGCACAGCCTGCGTCGCCCGGGCAGCGCACGCTGTCCGCAGCGCGCGCACCTTCATGCGGCCCTCGTTCTGGGGGTCGTCGCTGAAGTGCAGCTGCCGGTGGTGTTGCTGCGGCGGCGGCGCGGCGGGCGGCGGCGCCGGGGAGGTGGTGCTGCCTGCCCTCACGTCACCGGGCGAGGCCCTCTGAAGCGTGGACCCGGGCCCGCGGGCCACGGGCAGGCCCGCCAGTGCCGCGACCTGGGCGGCTGGCGTGGGCATGCTGGCCGACGCGTGGCGCTCGAGGATCACCTCGGGGCCAGGCGGAGGCGCAGAGGGCGGCGCGCGCTGCCCGCCGTCGGGAGGCTGCAGCGTCCCCGGCGCCAGGTCCGAGCTGGTGGAAACGAGCTGGCTGTTGGCTGTGCTGGGCCGCCACATGCCCTGCTCAGGGCTTAGCCCCGGCATGGCCAGCAGCGCCAGCGACATCTCGGCCGTGTTGCCCGTGGTCTGCGAGGAGGACGTCGTGCTGCGGAACATGCCGTTGGCCAGCGTGGCCATGGTCGCCATGCTGGTGGGTTCGACCGGGGAGCTCGCCGCGCTGTGGCCGGCGGCGGCGTGGGCGGCGGTGAAGCCGGGCCCGGGCGACGTGCGGGCGGACGGGGGCTCAAAGGGCGAGCGAGTGGAAGTGCAGTCGGTCCCGCCGCCGCCGCCGCCGCCAGGCCCGGCGGTGCGGATGGGGCTCGCCGTGAGGCTGCTGCCGTCGGAGCGCGCCGCCCCGTCCAGCGTGCCAGGCTTCTGCGGGCCGTCCCCCTCGCCAGCGCTCGACAGGCGCAGCTTGTTCGAGATTTGCAGCGCGAAGGGCACGCGCTGCTCGGCGTCGCCTGGCGCTGGCGCGTCGGCGGCGCCGTTGCCCAGGTGGCTGCCGCTGAGGTCGACGGCGCTGCGGACCCGGGGCACGTGCATGGCCAGCGCGGCGGCCGAGACGGCGGCGACCGCAGCGGCGGCCTTGGCGGACACCTGCCCCTCGGGACCGCTGCCGTCGCTGTGCGGCGCCGCCCACTGCTTGCGGGGCCGCTCAACCACGGTGGCGCTGCTGCTACTGCCGTCGGCGGCTGCGTCGCTGGCACGGGCGGCGGCCAGCTTGGGAGGGAACAGCGCGGCGGCCAGGCCGCTTGGCATCTCCTGCGACGCCGACCGCTGCACGCGCTGCGGGGCGTGGGGCTGCTGCCTGCCGGCCGCCGCCGCCGCCGCCGCCGCCGTCTCCTCGAGGTTCTCCTCGAGCTGCGCCTTGAACATGACGCCCCGCCGCCGGAACGACTGCTTGGACAGCGCCCGCATGGCCATGATGCTGGCGCCGGCGCCGGCGGTGATGCTGCCGCCGTCGCCGCCGGGCCCCGTGTTGATCAGGCTGCCAGACGACGCCGCCACGGCGTCCAGGTCGCTGTGGGACTGCAGCGCGTTGACGCTGCCGCGCGACAGGATGCTGCCGCCGCTGCGAAGGCTGCTGGGCAGAGGGCTGGTGATGCCGTCGGCGGCGCCGCCGCCGGGCGCCTCGACGGACGAGCCGCGGCGCGACAGGACGGACGTGGGCCTGGCCGCGTAGGAGGGAGAGGTGACGGCGGGCGGGCCGGCGTTCAGGCGCTCCGCTTCGCCCGGCGTGGGAGCGCTGGGCCTGGCGTGCGCCTCGGCTGCCGCATCGTCGAACGTGGCGCTCCAGCCCCGCCGGAAGGCAGTCCTGCCAGTGGGTGGGCTCACGCGCGAGTGGCGCGCCGACTGCAGCGGGGTGTCCAGGGACGGCTGGGAGGCCTCGTGTGAGAGGTTGGTGGAAGCCGAGGCGTCGCCGTAGGGCGACGCGCGCGCGCGGCGCGAGTAGTGGCCTGCCGTTCCGGGATGGCTGCCTTCGTCGTGCGGCGGCGTGCCAGCAGCTGCCACCTGCGCGTGCACCGTCCGATCGAAAACGCGTCATGCTGGGAAGGGTCCTTGCCATCACCCTTGCGTACAGCTGTGCAGCGCCGGCCCAGCCTCGCCCGCACCTGCGGGCTCGCCCTCCTGGCGTTGCGCGCAAAGTCGTCGCTGGTGCGCCAGGTCCGCGCGATCATGCGCCCGATGTCGGCGGCGGAGACGAGGCGGAACAGCTCGCGCTCGCTGCTCGTCATGCTGGGCTGCAGCGCGAGCCCGTCGGGGCCGACGCTCACGACGTCGTCCTCCTCCGCGGCGAGAGCTTCCTCCTCGTCGACGTCGTCCTGCGTGCGAGGCCGCCCGCTGGAGGATCCCTCGCGCTCCGAGTCGCTGAACAGCCCCGAGGGGCCGGAGATGGCCTGCGACGGCGCCGTGTCCAGCGCCGACTCGTGGCCCTCCGGGATCGGCGCGACCATGTCGGCGGTGCGCTGCATCAGCCGCTGCTCGCGCTCGTCGTCCGAGGCGCCCGACCCGGGCCCGCGCCAACCAAGTGCCGCCGCGATTATGTCGAACGCGGTGGGCGGCGGCAGCTCGTCGTCCGCCGTCTCCTCCCCACTGGTGAATCCCGAGCTCTGGCTGGCGTGAGGGTGCAGGCGGCCGGCAGCGTGCTGCAGGCCAGAGTCGTCGCTGATGCTGCGTTGCCTCCGCAGCCCGCCGCCGCCAGCCGCGGCGTGAGGGGCTTCTGCTGCGCCTGCACCGCTGGTCGGTGCAGAGCTGCGGGGCGCTTCGTAGAGCGCGCTCCTCTGCGCCATGCGCACGCCCACCGGCCCGCCCGGCGCCGAGCGTCCGTGCGCAGGTCCCGCGTGCGCGGCCGAGGCCGCTGCGCTGCTGCTGGCGAGTCGCTGCTGCTGCTCACGCGGCAAGGGCAGCCGGTAGCCCAGCTCCTCCGCCGTGGACATGAGCATGGGGCTGATGCGGGGCCTGTCCATGACGCCGTCGAACGTAAAGGTGGTGGGGCGGCCGGCCGCCGCCGAGTTCGGCGACTGCACGCGGTCCTGCCTCTGCAGATCCGCCCCGCCCGCCGCGGCCGCTGGAACGCCCTCCTGCGCCGTTTGCGGGCTGTGCGGCTGCCCCAGGCGGCTCTCCAGGCCCATGCGCGTGACTGCCCGGGGTTGGTCCACCACGGGCATAACGACCATCCCGCTCATGCTGAGGTCTTGCGTGTCGTTGCGCCGGATCGGCACGTCGTCCTCCACCACGGTGCCTGTGTCTGACGTGCGGCCCACGGCCGCCGCCGCCGAGCTCGGCCCGCCCCGCGGGCGCCCGCCCGCCTGCTGCAGGCCGCCTGGCCCGCTCGCCACCAGCGCGCCGATGTTGGACCTGGCAGCAGGCGCCGCCGCCCCTGGAGGAGCGCCTGGCTGCCACGTGCCTGGCACGCTACCAGGCACGCTGCTCCGCCGCGGAGGCGCAAAGTCGCCAGCGGGCTGCAAGGCGGGCTGTGCCTCGGCCCAGCTGTCGGGCTGCAGGGGCAAACTGTCGCCACCAGGACCGCCCTCTCCATGCTGCTGCTGCTGCTGCTGCTGCTGCTGCTTGCCCGGTTCCGCGAGTGGCCTGTCCAGTGGCAAGAGGGCAGCTTCACCGCGGCTGTGCTGCTCGACGTCCAGCTCATGGGCGTTGGCAAAGCCCTCCAGGCTAATGAGCCCAGCAGCGCGGCGCCGGGCGTAGTGGTCGTGCTTGTGCGGGCGCAGCGAGCTGTCCACGCTGTACCGCCGCGGCCCGCCCCAGCCCAGCAAGCTGCCGACCACCTGCCCCAGCGAGCCATAGTCTGTGTCACCGGCCTGGGACAGGAGCGCCCCGCCGCCGTTGCCGTGCCGCACGTCGCTGGACACGCTGTGGCGGTCCTGGGGCTGGTGCGGCGCGTTGAGCGTGGCCGGGGACAGCTGCGGCTGGGAGCGCAGCTGCTGCCGGTGCCCCTTGCGCTGGCTGGACGGCGTGCGGTGCAGCGGCGGCGCTGAGGGAGGTGCGGGCGCTGCGCTTGGCCCGGCGGCGGTGGGCCGGAGGGATGGCGGCGCCTGCTGCAGCGAGGCCAGGGCTGCGGTGCTGCTGGTGGAGGCTTCCCCTTGGTTGTTGTGAGGGAAGGGGGAAGCGGAGCGGTGCCCGCTGCAGCTGCCGCTCGCCGGCGCCGGCAAGTAGGCGCCTGCAAGCAGGCGCACACGGAGCGAGTGACGCCACAGCGAGAACGCCTCAAGAGAAGGACGCATTCCAGGGCGTGTGGTGTCTGTCTGCCAGTGGGGGAGAGACTGGCGCACCTGGCGCGTCCTGAAACGGTGCGTTGTACGTCGCATCTGTGCCCCGCGCCGCGGTAGGGCCGCCGCTGCCGCCGCTGGCACCATCAGAGCTGGCTCCAAGTGTGAGGTTCACAGGTGCGTCGAGGTCCTGCTGCACGCCCAGCCAGGCGGCGCTCCGCTGCACCGTGCGCTTGGCCGCAACTGCCCGTCGCAGCGATGCGGCTGATGCGCGCTCCACCAGCGCCAGCAGCGCGAGCACGAGCCGCGCGCACGCCCACAGCAGGGCATGGTGAGCCTGCACCAGCCGCCGCCGCGCTGCTTGGAGCGTCTCCGGGGGCACGGTTGGGCGCTGGAGCCATCTCCAGCCAGCCACAAGGTCCTCGGGCGGCAGCACCACCCAGGCCAGCGACGCGACGAAGCAGAGCGCCTGCGCCAGCGCCACCAGCGCAGCATCGGCACCCGTGAACGTGCGTGAGGATGCTTGGTGGTCGTGGTCAATGTGTGCACGGCAAGTCAGCATCAGGACACCCGGCGCGCGAACACGCCGCCGCCACGCCACACGCACCGCCGTCAAGATGGCCAGCAGCACCATCGAGCCGCGCTTGGCCTGCGGCTGCGGCTGTGGCTGCAGCCCTGTCACGGTACAGTCGCCATTTGGGCGGAAGGCGCCGGCTGCGCTGCGCGAGCGATGACCTAGCTTATGACAGCCATCTCCTTTGTCGTCTTGATGCTGGTCCTGCGTGCTTGCGCCTGCCACTCGTTCCCAAGCCCTCGGCCATGCTGCGCTTCGGCATCGCGAAGAAGCAGCAAGGCGTCAGAAGCGAGGATGGATGCGTGCACAACGACGGAGCCCGCCGCTGTGGGGCTGGCGCAGCTGGACGATGCCGCCCTCAGCATTGTGCTGTGCCATCTGGCACTCGACGACCTGGGGCGAGTGGCGCTGGTGGCGAGCTGGCTGCGCAGCGCGTGCCTCAATAACCAGCTCTACCTGCGCCACCTCGGCAGCCTGGGGCTCCGTGTGCAGGCGAGTCTGCGCCCTCTGACCTGACGACGGCACGCTGTGGCGGTCTCGGCCTGCAGTGCAGTGCAGTGCACTCAGCACGGCGGCTGCATGGCTGCATGGTGCCCACGAACAGCCGTGCACGCAGCTGCTGCGTGATCTGCCGGCGCCCCCCCGTTGCACGCGCAGCTGGGCAAGCAGCCCGACGTGGGGCGATCGCTCGCC
>VFQP010002814.1_pt1 | contig 18761 bp, 16 predicted proteins | sample 3512351 | NCBI WGS metagenome assembly VFQP01 (sample SAMN10412372, study PRJNA504923) | tailings metagenome | isolation source: Relicate 1 Philex TSF1 revegetated site | place: Philippines: Tuba, Benguet | collected 2017-08-29
GAACGCCTGATCGACCACGACCTCTACGTCACGCTGGAACCGTGCCCGATGTGCGCAGGCGTCATTTCCTTTGCCCGCATCCGCCGTCTTTACTATGCCGCGCCAGATCCGAAAGGCGGCGGTGTCGAACATGGCCCCCGCGTGTTCAGCCATCCGACCTGCCATCACCGGCCAGAACTTTACCCCGGCCTCGGCGAAGAAGAAGCGGCAGTCCTTCTCAAATCTTTCTTCGCCTCACGCCGCCCAGAATAGAGCAGAGATTGCCGATCGCGCTCAGCGCTCGTCGGGCGATGGCAAGGCCGCCCGGATCTCCGGCCTCGCGATCTCCTTGAGCCGTGGAGCGTCGAGCACACGCAGAAGCTTCGTGCGCAGTTGCTCTTTCGCCGGCTCGGCCGCCGCGAGTATTTCTCGCACCTTCAAAAACTCGAGCGCCTGAAAATGTCCCGTTCCTGCTTCGATATAGATGTCGGGGCGGCTCGACTTCAGCTTCTCGCGTACGATCGAATGCTCGAACAGGAACGACGACGCGAACAGCGCTTCGAGCGCCGTCGGCCGCGATCGCGAGGGAGACGGCACTGTCGTTCCCGACACATCGACCGCAACCAGCAGATCGGCTTCGCCCGCGAGAACATCGAACGGCAGCGGATTGGTGAGACCGCCATCGATCAAGCTACGTCCCCCGATCAGCACCGGCTCGAAAATAACCGGCAGAGCCATGCTCGCGCCGACAGCCGGCCTCAACGGCCCGCTCGAAAAAATGGTGGGTTCGATCGCATAGAAATCGCTGGCAACGACACGCAACGGAATTGCGAGATCTTCGAATGCGAACGGCACACCCGGTGGCAGCACAAGTTCGAGAAGCGCTTCCGGCGCCAGAATAGCCGCGCGATCCGAGAAGAAATTCCAGAAACGGCCGGAACTCTGCACGCGCGCCGCGAAAAGATCCCGCACCAGGCTGAAGCGCTTGGTTAACGTCTCTTCGGTATGCGCGCGAATGTCGCGGGCCGAAAGCCCCGCTGCGTAAGCCGCGCCGTAGATCGCGCCGATGGATGTTCCCGCAATGATTTTCGGTTTGATTCCAAGCTCGTCGAAAACTTCGAGCATAAGAATATGAGCGAGACCGCGCGCGCCTCCACCGCCGAGAACAAGGCCGATTGACGGCGCATTCCCGTCCACACTCACTGGAGGTTGGCCGCGATTTGCCGCAATGCGCCGCGCTTTGCCGTCTGCCATGATCAAGCCTCAGAGATATCTTCTCTGCGCATCATAGGCGGGTCCGAAGCCGGACAAAATCCGTTCTCTCAAAACGGACCACCTGAAAGTTCTATGACCGATCGAAGAGCGTGCCTCGGCTCCCTCGCCAGGCGGAATGCGGAAATCGCAAGCTCAGTCGGCCATTCAACGACGGAGACGATCATGACGACCAAATGGGTTCGCGCCTCGACCTTGGCGCTCGGCCTCTCGGTTTTCGCTGCTACCGGAGTGTCCGCGAACACGGAACGCTGGCCGGGCACGAATGCATCCATCGGCGGTGCCATCGCAGCGCGCATCATTGCTGTTAAGTGCTCGGGTCCTCTGACACCGGCAGAAATCAACGAGCTCGATACCTACATCGACGAGCGCCAGACTGCGTTCATGACGGCGAGCAAGGCCAATCAGCGCCTTGGCGAAACGCTGTTTCCGCAGCTCGCACGCGACTATAACAAGAGCTACTCAACGCCTGAGGCCTGCGATTTCGCAGCCCGCGACATGGTGCGCGACATGCTCACTCGCGTGCGCGCAGATCAGGCCGAGCTGAAGAAGCAGGCCGCGCTCAAGCAGTAGCGCACGCCGAAAATTCACAAATAAAAATCGGGCCGGGAAGCAGATCGGATGATCGCTTCCCGGCCCGATTTCATTTCAGAAGATTACGCCAGCTTGAAAGGCATATCCTTGCCGGCGAAGAACGCATCGATGTTGTCGAGCGCTTCGAAGCCCATCTGGTTGCGCGCCTCGATGGCGGCAGAACCGAGATGCGGGAACAGGAACGTGTTCGGCAGATCGTAGTAGCCCTCGTTGATCTTGGGCTCGCCTGCGAACACGTCGAGGCCGGCATAGGCGAGACGGCCAGACTTGAGCGCCGCGATCGTGTCCTCGTCGTTGACGAGATCGCCGCGTGCCGTGTTCACGACGATCGCACCCTGCGGCAGCTTCTCGATCGTTGCCTTGTTGAAGAAGCCGCGCGTCTCCGGCGTCGAAGGCGCGTTGATCGAGAAGAACTGCGAGATCTTGAGCAGGCTGTCGAGGCTGTCGTGATAGGTGGCGTTGTACTTCGCCTCCACCTCGGGCTTGGCCCGGTAGATATCGTAGTAATGGATTTCCATATCGAACCCGCGCGCACGCTGCGCCAGCGCCTGGCCGATCTTGCCGAAGCCGTAGATGCCGAGCTTCTTGTTATCGAGCCGCTGACCGACGAGTTGCAGCGGCTGCCAGCCCGGCCACGAGCGCGTGCGGATCATGTGCTCGCCTTCCGACGCACGACGCGCGGAGCCGAGCAGCAGGAGCATCGCGATCTCCGCGGTTGCGACCGTGACGCCATGCGGGGCGTTGCCGACCTTGATGCCACGCGCCTTGCACGCCTCGAGATCGATGTGGTCGAAGCCGATCGAGAACGTCGAAATGCACTTGATGTTCTCGGGAACGCGATCGATGACCGCCTTCGGGCACTTCTCGTTCAGCGTCAGCAGGACTGCATCGACCGACTTTGCCGTCTCCAGCATCTCGTCGACGGTGATCTTTGGGTTGTCGCCATGCGCAATGACGTCATAGGTCTCGCGCGCACGGGCCATGACGGCCTCCGGTAGGGGCCAGGTGATCAGGATCTTTTTCTTTGCCATGGGTCGTGTGTTCTCCCCGGGATTAGACTTTGGTGGTGCGACTGGCCGCGATCCATGCCGCATGGCGCGCGGTCTGACAAGCCTTTCAGGGCAATTCCAGCTGTTCTAATTGCTTGCCGCAGTGCGAAAAACTGCCCGTTCCGCGCCCGGGCCGCCCAACCGGGCGTGTAACCCTTTGTTCACCAAGTTCGTCGCACTCTTTGACCGTCTTCTGAGATTAAAAGCCGCAGCAGGCCGCCCGCTTGCGACCAGCTAGCCTCCCGGCGCGCGGACCGGACCTGCGAGAGTGTGAAATCGTCATGAGGGCCCTCATCCTCGCATTGGCGCTGTTGGCCGCCGGCAAGATCTGGTTCCAGGACAGCATTTATCGCGCCGCGACCGAAGAAGCCCTCGTTGCAGCCTATCGCACCCGTGCAGCCGAAGCGTGCGCGAAAAGTGCCTCTGTGATGCCGCCGGGGCCGAACCAGGAGAAGGCGGTGGACTGGTCTGCGGAAGCCGAGCCGCACGTCGTGGTCGGCAACCCCGCAGTACCCGTCCGCGTGTGGCAGCTCGAGCACGAGCAATGGAATGCCCGCTTTCGCCAGCCGTATCTGATCCTGTCGGTCGAGCGCGCGAGCCTCTCGTGCGCTTACGACCTCCTGAGCCAGACGGCAGAAATCACCCGCTCGTAAAGCCGACTTCGCCCCTCGAACGCAACAGCGCGGCACCCTTTCGAGATGCCGCGCCGAGCCAAATCGCACGTTCGGGAGAAGGTCGCGATTAGAACTTGTACTTGAAGCCGGTCCAGATAGTCCGGCCTTGGCCTGCCTTGATGCCATCCTCGCGGTCAGCGATGTAGAGCTTGTCGAGCAGGTTGTCGCCGGCAACGAACAGGCTGAGGCCGCTGTTCGGAATGTGATAGTTGGCGCGCGCCGAAAGCAGCCAAACATCCGGCACGAGACCATCTTCACCCTCCGGATCACCTCCGTAAGCTGTGTTCTCTTCGTCCGTGTAGAAGTTGCCGCGATAGGTCCACGTCACGCTCGCGTCCCAGCCCGACGGATGCTCAACACCGACGGTGAGGTTTGCAAAGTGCTTGTAGGATTCGGGCAACCGGTTGCCCGATACGTCGTCCACCTCAAGCGGATCCGGCGGGCAATCGTCATCCTCATCGCAGCTGAATAGCGTGCCCTTTTTGATCTTTGCATCCGAGAGCGTGTAGTTGCCTTCGAAGAAGAAGTTGTACGGATTGCCGGTGAAGGGCCGGCTGTCGACACGGCCGTAGACCTCGAAGCCCTTGATCTCCACCTCGTCCATCGTGTGATAGACGTTGTTGCCGCCGCCGTCCGTTCCGGCGCCCTTCACCTGATAGTTGTCGATGTTGCTGTAGAACGCCGCGATATCGAATGTTACGCCGCGGATCGCCGTCGAACGCAGACCGATCTGGAAGTTGTCGCCGATCTCGTCATCCGGCGGGAAACCGGCGATCGCCTCGCGCAGAACCTGCGTCGTCAGACCCCGGTGGTAACCGCCATAGATCGTCGAACGTTTGAAGCCGGTGTAGGCAAACGCCACGCCCGGAAGCACGTGGGTCTTGTCGAACGAATCCTTCGAGCGCTCGTCGCTGAACCCCTCGATAACGACGCACTCATCGTCGATCAATCCTCCAGTAGCGGCGTCGCACTCTGCTTCAGATAGCTCTTCGCCCTCGCCTTCCTCTTCCGTAGAGGCCCTTGTGAGGCGCGAAACCTTGTAATGCTCGAGCCGAAGCCCGGGCGTCGCCGTGAAGTTCTTCGTCAGATGGATCGTTGTCTGCAGGAACGCGGAATAGGCGCTTGCATCGCTGTCCGTGTTGAAGATGTAAGTCCCTTCCTTGTCGCCATCTTTCAGGATTTCGCCCTGGTCACCAAAGAAGTTCCTGTTTGTGAAATCATTGTACTCGTAGCGGATACCAGCCTGGATATCCTGCCTCAACCCGCCGATGAAAGGACGATCCGCAAACTCTGCGCGCACTTCGGCGCCAAGCTGCCGGTACGTCCTAAGGCGTCCGAGCATCGTGCCTTCGGGAACGAACACAGCGTCCTCGCCTTCGTAGACGCCGATGACCGGCGAGAAGCCGTCATCCTCCTCGGAGGGATCGCCTTCAAAATTCTGATAGCGATCGCGGCGATGATCGAACCCGTAAACACGTGACGTGATCGTCGTCGTGTCATCGACGTAGTAGTTGTGCAGCAACTGCAGCTTGGTTACGTCGGCGTTGTAGGTATTGAAGCGCGCGCCAGGGTTTTCGAGCGACTTCTTGTGTCCGGTTTCGAAGAACAACTGCTCGGCGTTGCCGTTCGGACCGTCCTCGTCACCCTCCAGGTTGGCTTCGTCGTAGTTGTCGCGCTGGCGGAAATGCACGGCCGAGAACGTGAGATCCGAATTGATGCCCTTCCAGCCGATCGCGCCGTAGAAATCGTTGTAGCGCAAGCGCTCCAAGTCCCAGGCGCCATCCGCCTCCGCGCCGCTGTACGAGAACACGACGCCGACGTTCCCAATACCTTGCCGGGTATGGACGTGGCGGGTGTTGGAAACGCCCTTGTCGCCGTCTTCGGTAAATCCGATCGAGGCGCCGACCACCGTTTCATTCGCACCGAACGGCGACAGATTGCGGAAGTTGACGACGCCATGGTTGTTGAGCGGGCCCTGGTTGAACACCGCTCCCTTCAGAACCTCGATGCTTTCGAGACGATCGACCGGCGGCACGTAGTGGACCGAGGGATCGATCCAAACGCTCATGTTGATCGGCTGACCGTCTTCCAGCGTCAGCACCTTGCGGCCGCGCCGCGGAGGCGAGCCGCGCACGCCGATACCGCCATGACGACCAAAACCGTCATCGTTGATGACATTCACGCCCGGCACGCGCGCAAACACATCGTTGATCTGCCGCGGTTGGAATTGCTCGATCTGAGCGGTATCGACACGGCTACCCGCCGACGAAAACTGCTCGAGGTTGCCCGGAAGAATGTTCGAGGGATTGACGGGGCCGGTCGCGCCAGTCTCTGCACGGGCTTTGGCGCCGCCGCTGTTCGCTGCCCCATAGGGCGAGTTGCCCTCGGCAGGCGCCTCTTGGGCAAACTCCGGCTCTGCGGCCGGCTGAGCAGCTGGAGCCTTCTTGGCCGGTGCCTTCTTGGCAGCTTTCGGAGCTGCCTGAGGGGACTTCTTCTGAATGACTTCCACTTCAGGAAGCGCACCCTGGCCGGCAGGCTGTGCCGCCTGCTGCGCACGCGCTGTGGTAGCTGCCAGACAGGAAACGCCTGCCAAAAGTAGTACGCGTGTTGCCTTAAGCGTCCGTGTTTGCATCCCGTCCCACTCCCGATACCACCCCGATTGGTCCCTACCGGCAACACCTGAGGCCGGCGGGCCTCTTTTTCGACAAATTCAGAAATGTCGAAGAGTGGGAGCACGGACAATGGCACTATTTCCCGATCTTTCTCGGGAACATTGAATCTCCTAGGATGTTGCACGTCCGCATCTTTGACTCGCGACTTCTACGGTAGAACTTCCCCTTTTCACGTAGCTGCACCTCCGTATTACTACGTTTGCTTCATCAGTATTTATACCGATGTATTTTCTCCATGCGGTAAGGTGCCAAGATTACCCAACCCAGATTCGAACATTTGCACGCGCGAGTCGTCAGGCAACGACCCGCGCTCGATTGCCGAATTGCGGCCCGCCTGCCTCTCTCGCGCACCGACAGGACCCGACCTTCAGCCGATTTCCAGACGCGCACGCGCCGCGATCGGCCAAAACAAAACGGCCGGCTGTCGAACAGCCGGCCGCCTGATTGAAGCGTCGAGCCCAAGGCTGGACGCCGCTATTCGATGAATGAAAGCCCTAGAACTTGAACTTCACGCCGCCGTAGGCCGCGAACGGCTGGGACGGAGACATCGTGCGGGGATCGTCGAAGTTCCCGCCCGTTCCCAGGAACGGGATATCCTCGGCTTCGAAGAACGTGCCATAGAGGCCGTACTTCTGATTGAAGAGGTTTTTCACGAGACCGTAGACCTGGATGTTGTCGGTGATGTCGTAAGACGTGTGCAAGTCCACGCGCGTATAGCCAGCCAGCTTCGCGCTGAGATCGTCTTCAACAGACTCCGCGTTCGGAAAGTACGGCGAGTTGCTGGCGGCGATGAGATCGGCACCGACCTTCCACTTGCCCGTCAGCCAATATTCGAAGCCGGCCTTGAAGCGATGGCGCGGAATGCCGGGCAGGCGATCGCCCTGGTTGAGGAAGGCGCAAAGCCCCTCGTCGTCAGGCTCGGTGCACTTATCCAGCGTCGCATCGACGAAGGCGTACGACGCGTAGACGTTCCACTTCTTCGTCTCGTAGGAGCCCTGAAGCTCGACGCCCTGGCGCAGCGTGTCGCCAGCGTTTTTGAAGAAGATGCGGCCATCGACCGACGACGGCAGAATGTCGTCCGAAGCCAATGTGCGGAACAAGCCGGCGCCCCAGGAATACTGGCCGCCATAGTAATAGCCCTGGCCGCGCAGTCCGACCTCTCCCGTGCGGCCAACCACCTGCTTCAGCGGCGGATCGTCGGTCAGGAAGCTTTCGATGAGGCACGGATTTTCTTCTTCGGCGCAACCAAGCTCGGCCGGCGTCGGAGCGCGGTTCGATTCCGAATAGCCGCCGTAGACCGACACACCCTTCAGAAGCTTGTAGTTAGCACCTGCCATCGGGTTGAAGCGATCGTACTTGTTGGTGGCATTCAGGTTCGGGAATTCATTGGTTTTGTCTTCCATCTTGATCGTCGCGTGATTGTAACGGCCGCCGACCGTAACGGTCAGGCGATCGGTCACATCGAGCGCGTTCGAGAAATAGAGACCGACGTACGTGTTCGTGGTGGCGAGGTTACGCGGAGCCAGCTCATCGCCCTCGTCCGAATCTGGATCCAAGGGGTCCACGACGCCGCCAACAATGGTCCCTGACCCGTCGACCACATACTTGTCGCCAATCGAACCAAGCTCGCTCGAAGTCTTGTACTTGGAGCGACCGTGATCATAGGAAACGCCAGCAATGAATAAATTGGGGCGCCCGAACAGCGGCGTCTTTTCCTGGCCTTCCATGGCAGTACCCCAGCTCCAGCTGTCAGTGCTGAGGCGATCGAGCGTGCCATAAGGCTCGTCTGCGGCGCTCGCAAGTATCGGGGTGACCCCGTCGGCTCCAACGACAACCTGATCGTCTTCCCCTTCAAGACAGAGAATGGTCGCGTCGCCCGCGCACTCTTCGATCTCCGTCACGTTGCCGTCGACCACGCGGTTTTTGTAGTGCCGATAATAAGCCGCGCTGGAAATCGTCAGCGTCTCGGTCGCCTTCACCGTCGCCGACAACGTCGGCATGAAGACTTCGAGATTTGTCGTTTGCGGCGTCGTGAACGTGTTGCTCCAGCTCTGTTCAAGCAGCTCGACCGGAGCGGCAGCAGACGCACCGAATTCGTTCTTGGCGGCCGTCAGGCTGAAGTGCACCTCTGCCAGGCTGCCCTTGAGACCGATGTCGCCGTAAAAGCGCTTGATCTCGCTTTCCGAGAAATCGCGGAAGCCGTCTTCCTTGATGCCCTCTGCGGCAACGTACACGCTCGCGTTGCCGCTAGACCCACCGGCCTGGACGCCGATCTGACGACGCCCGAACGAGCCGCCCATGATGTCGACCTCGGCACCCTGGTAGCTGAAGCCATCCTTCATCAGGATGCTCACCGCACCACCCACTGCGTTCAAGCCGAACGACGGGTTGTTGCTGACGACCGACATAGACGCGATGGCGTTGCTCGGCAGCACGTCCCACTGCACCGTATCGCCGAAGGCTTCGTTGATGCGCACACCGTTCTGATAAACGGCAAGACCCTGCGAGCGTCCGCTAACCGGCGAAGCGTCAAAACCGCGGAACGAAACTTCCGCGCGCATCGGGTTGCCTGCCGCGTCGGAGATGATGATGCCCGGCACCTGCTGCTGCAGGGTCTGTTGAATGGAACTGGTACCCTCACGTTCGATTTCGGTATCCGTGACGTTCGTCACGGCGCTCGGCACGGTGATCGGAGGTGTTTGCGTGGGAGCCTCCGGCGTTGGCGTCGACGGCGCGCTGGACAGCGGCGACACGGCTACGGCCTTCTTCTTGGCACGAGCCGCCTTTTGAACTGGCGTCTCCTGGACGACGTCGACAGCAGGAAGCTCGGTGTCGGCTGCCGCCGGCGCGGCCCCACCTGTCTGCTGCGCGTTTGCAAATTGCGGTGCGACCACTAGCGCCCCAGCGCACAGCACGATCCGACCAAGTTTCATCGCCCCAAACCTCCCCAGTGCATTTTTACGCGTTCGTTGCCGACTGAGAGCCACCCACGTTGCCGATACCAAATTGATCAGCAGCTTCTCCCCTACGTGGACTATGAGCCGCGACGAGAAAGGGTCAACAATGTTGCATCTCGCTTTGGCCATATTTGACTTGATTCGCAGGCTGATGTGGCGGCCTTGCACCGGGAATTTTTCCCGATTTTTGCAAAACCCGGAATTTCAGGCAAAATCCTCAGCAGAACAGGGAATTATTCCCTATTGTATATGAGCAGTGAACACTCGGTATTTCACGCGACGGTGTCATTCGAAACACCCGAGGGATGCGCAATCGACTCACGTGAATTTTGCCCCATCTTTATCGGGAGCTTTTCGAACATTCACCCAGGCCTCCGACACGGGCCGAGCAAGTTCAACCGCCAAGCGGAATGGGATGAGTGTCGCCGCCCGTGTTGATTCTGGTCAAAATTTGGAGATAGTGACCTGCGAATTCGGCACCAAACCTGCGGGAACTCGTTGAAAATGCCGGAAAGACATCGGGACCTTCCACCTGCCCCGAACTCTGGGCGACGCCGGGCTTGTGTCAGGTTATAATAAAGCACTTGAGAGCAAGCAGTTCGTTGCGCGCCGCAAGGCGCACGGCGGATCAAGCGAGCCAAAGTTTCCCAAGTCTTAGGAGGACTTCTTGAACCGGCCCATCCGTGCCAGAGGCACAGCCCTCGGTTTTGTAGCGCTCGCATTCCTGTCCATATGCGCCGTACCCGCATCGGCAGAACCACCGAAACTCTCGGTCGAGCTGAACAAGCTGGAACCGCAAGGCGCCGGTTGCCGCGCTTACGTCGTCGTCCAGAACGACGAAGCGACCTCCTACCAGTCCTACAAGCTCGACATCGTGCTCTTTCAGCAGGACGGCGTGATCGGCCGGCGCTTCGCCATGGATCTGGCCCCGCTCAAGCCGCAAAAGCGCACCGTGAAACTTTTCGATCTCGACAACATCCCCTGCGACAAGATCGGAAGCTTCCTGATCAACGATATCGTCGAATGCAAAGCCGAGGCAGGCCCGATCGAGAACTGCCTCGCCGGAATGACCGTCAAGTCGCTCACCAGCGTCCAGTTGTCGAAGTAGGGTAAAGGGTATCGCCGTGGAGCAGATTACTGCCGCAGCCGGTCACGATTTTTCGATTTACGGCCTCATCCTGCAAGCCGACCCGGTCGTAAAGACGGTGATGGCGCTGCTTGTCATCGCTTCCGTCGCGTGCTGGGCGATCATTCTCGAAAAGTCGATCCGCCTTATGCGGCTTGGCCGCGACCTGAAGCGTCTCGAACAGACCGTCAGCGACGAGAACCTCGCCGAGGCTCCGCGCGGTCTCGTCCGCACGTTACTTTCGGCCGCCCACAACGAGGCCGACGACGGCGCCAGCCGCAATGAAAGCCGCAGCGATCTGCGCGCCCGCCTCGAACGTGCCATGCGCTCGGCGCTCAAGGGTGAGTTGCAGCGCCTCGAGGTTGGACTGCCGTTCCTGGCAACCGTCGGCTCCGCAGCTCCGTTCATCGGCCTGTTCGGAACCGTCTGGGGCATCATGAACAGCTTCACGTCCATCGCCCAGCAGAAGGACACCTCCCTCGCGGTCGTCGCCCCCGGCATCGCTGAAGCGCTGTTCGCGACGGCCCTCGGCCTCGCCGCCGCCATCCCCGCCGTCATGGCCTACAACATGATCTCGGTGTCGCTCGGACGTGGGGCCAATCGCGGCAGTACCATCATTGCCGAGCTCGCCAAGCGCCTCTCGCGGCCGCAGTCGGAAGGCTTCGGACGGGCCGCGACCGGCACGGACACTCTGCGCACTGCAGGAAAGTCTCTCTGATGGGAATGGCGGCCGGAAATACCGCGTCCCCGGGCGGCGACGATGATGACGTCAGCTACCGCCCGATGGCCGAAATAAACATCACACCGATGGTGGACGTGATGCTGGTGTTGTTGATCATCTTCATGGTCGCCGCACCTCTGATGGTCGCCGGCGTTCCGCTCGAGCTTCCCAACACATCGGCGGCCCGTGTCAGCCAGTCGAAGAAGGCCATGGTCGTTTCGCTCGCCGGAGACGGCGGGCTTTACATTCGCGACGAACAGGTCACCAACGACACGCTCGTGTCGAGGCTGCGGGACTTGCGCGCCGCCGAAGGCGATACCGTCGTCTACGTTCGCGCCGACAAGAAGAGCAACTACGGCGACGTGATGGATGTTCTCGGCCGGGTCGGCGAAAGCGGCTACGGACGCGTTTCGCTGCTCTCGCAGCCGAAACCCAAAGGCGCACAGTAAATCGGTACGGAGCCGCTTCGTTCGATGTCACTACGGGCTGTCACATGGCTGGTTTCTTTCGCGGTGCATGGTGCCGTCGCCGGCTTTTTCATGATCTCGCCCGGCGGCGCTTCGCTGGACGAAGGATCGGGTGAGGACACCTTCGTTGTCGAGCAGGGCATTTCGATCGAGGGGCTGGACAAGTCCGGCGAGGCCGAGGTCAACGTCACAGCCGTCGAAGCCCCGCCCCCTGTTCTGCAGGCCGCACCTCCCGTCGAAGAGGTGAAGCCGATCGAGGAAGACGTCCAGCACGTCATCGGCTCCGAAACCGGTCCCGAGCAGGAAAAGGTCGTCCGCGAGCCGGAGCCCGAAGAGCTCAAGGAACCCCAGCCCGAAGAGAAGGTCGCGGCCGTCGAACAGCTCGAAGTCCCGATCGAAGAGCAGCGAGCCGCCGGCGCAAAGCAATCCGGCGGCAGCACAACCGCCCTGTCCGCCTATCGCGGCCGGCTCTTCACCCACATCACGAAGAAGAAGTTGAACCCGCGCTCGCGCGAGGTAGGGACCGTCGTGGTGCGTTTCACAGTCGGCCCCCAGGGCGAATTGATCTCACGCGAGATCGCGACCAGCTCAGGTTCGAAGCTGCTGGATGACGCGGCCGTCGCTTCGATCGATCGCGCCGCGCCGTTTCCGGCCATGCCTTCGGAAGCGAACCACACCGGCCCGCTGGTCGTCTCCATCCCCTTCAAGTTCTCGGTGCGCTAACAGGCTCGGTCGCGGCTCGTGACGGCCGCACTTCAGGGCAGCGGCCCGGTCAGGAACAGCGTCACGCGCAGCCCCCCATGCGAGACCGGCGGCCCCGGCGGCTTGAACGGCAAGCCGCACGCCTTGGCGAGCGAGGCCTCGCTTGTGATCAGCCCGACGCGCCAGCCAGCAAAGCGCTCCCTCAGCGTTTGTCCGAGTGAACGATAGAGCGATTGCAGGCGCGCCTTCTCGCCGATGCGCGTGCCGTAGGGCGGGTTGACGATGACGAGCCCCGGAGGTCCGGCGGGCGCAACCAGCGCGCTGATCGCGTGCTGCCGAAACTCGGTCAGCTCGGCGACGCCCGCCCGCTCTGCATTGGCCCGGCTCATCTCGATCGCCCCGGTGTCGCGATCGCTTCCAAAAAAGCGGGCAGCAGGCGTCGCGGCGCTAGCTACGTCGCGCAGACGCTGCCAAGCTTCCGCATCGAAGTTGGCGAACTGCTCGAATGCGAAGTGCCGCGCACGGCCAGGCTTGAGACCGGCTGCGATTTCCGCGGCCTCGATGACGAACGTGCCCGATCCGCACATCGGATCGACAACGGGCTCGCTCCCATCATATCCGCATTGGCGCAGGAACAGCGACGCCATGGTTTCCCGCATCGGCGCCTTGCTGACGGCTTCCTTGTAGCCGCGCTTGTGCAGAAGCTCGCCCGACGTATCGACACCAAGCGTGCAAAGATCGTCCTCGATCCGCGCTCTGACGCAAACGTCCGCATCCGGCGAAACCGCCGCACCGAGTTCTTCGCGGATTGCTGTTTCAATCCGCTGCGCCGCAGCGCCCGAATGATAGATGCGAGAATTCTTGCAGGTGGCTTCCACGCGGAACGGCACATCCTTGCGAAGGATATCGCCCCACGCAAAACGGCGCGCGCGCTTGTCGAGCTGCGCCAAGTGCAACACCCGGAACGCGCCGATGCTGGCAATCACGCGGTTGGCACCCCGCACGTCGAGGTTCGCGCGCCAGACGTCGGGCCAGCCGCCCTTGAACGTCACGCCGCCGCTGATTGTCTTCGCGCCCTTGAATCCATTCGCCCGCGCCTCTGCACAAAGCACGGATTCCAGGCCCGGGGAGGTTGCCAGGAAGATCTCGAAATTACCGTCTGTCGTCATCCCGCCTGCATATCGGGAAGCGGCGGCCGGATCGACACCTTTTTCGGTGCGCCCGCTCGCCTCACCCCGGGAACGGCACCACCGTTTGCCTCTGCACGCCGAGCCCTTCAATGGTGAGCTCCATTACGTCACCCGCCTTGAGATACTGCGGCGGCTTCATCACCGAGCCGACGCCCGGCGGCGTTCCCGTCGTCACCACGTCGCCCGGCTCCAATACGCAGAACTGTGTGATGTAGGCGACAAGATACGGGATCGAGAAGATCATCGTCGCGGTCGAGCCCTGCTGCTTCACCTCGCCGTTCACTGTGAGAGACATCGCGAGGTTCGAGGGATCCGGAACTTCATCCGTGGTGACGAGCCACGGCCCGAGCGGTCCGAACGTCTCCGCGGCCTTGCCCTTGAACCACTGGCCGTTGCGCTTCATCTGGAAACGACGCTCCGACACGTCATTGCAGATCGCATAGCCCGCGACGTAATCCATCGCGTCCTTTTCCTCGACATAGCGTGCCCGTTTGCCGATGACGAACGCCAGCTCGAGTTCCCAATCCATACGGTCGGAGTTCTTGGGGTAGATTACGTCATCGAACGGCCCGGAAACCGTGTTGCCGAGCTTGTTGAAAATGATCGGCTCGGACGGGATCTCGAGGCCTGCCTCCTTGGCGTGGTCGGCATAGTTGAGGCCGATTGCGATGAAGCTCCATGGGCGCGCGACTGGCTGCCCGATCCGCACGCCTTCCGGCGCCAGCGGCAGCGAGGCGGGATCGATCGCTTTCAGCTTAGCGAGGCTCTCCGGCGAAAGCGTCTCGCCTGTGATATCGGCGACATGCTGCGAGAGATCGCGGATCTTCCCGTCCTTGTCGACGAGACCGGGCTTCTCCGAGCCCTTGGAACCGAACCGCACAAGCTTCATGGATAAAGTCTCCCTGATCTGAGACGAGCTGTCGTAGGATCGGCGCAAAAGTTAACGCAGGCCGCCCGATGTTTGAAAAGTTCGAGTGCTTTACATCACACACTGTTCCCGTCGGCAACGGCATAGAGATCGCAGCCTGGAAAGGCGGCTCAGGCCCGCCGCTGCTTCTGCTGCACGGCTTTCCCGAGACGAGTGCCTGCTGGCGCAAGATCGGCCCGCAACTGGCTGAGCGCTATACCGTGATCGCCTCAGATCTTCGCGGCTACGGCCGTTCGAGCAAGCCGCCCGGCGGCGGAGATCATACCGCCTACAGCAAACGCGCAATGGCCGCAGATCAGGTCGCCCTCATGAAGGCCCTCGGCTTCGATCGCTTCCGCCTGGTTGGCCACGACCGCGGTGGCCGCGTCGCCCACCGGCTAGCCCTCGATCATCCGAACGCAGTCGACCGCCTCGCCCTTCTCGACATCGCGCCCACCGCGACCATGTATGCCGCGACCGACCGCGTCTTCGCCGAGGCCTACTATCACTGGTTCTTCCTAATCCAGCCCGCGGATTTTCCCGAGCGCATGATCGCCAACGACACCCACCACTATCTGCGCCACACGTTCGCGTCGTGGTGCAAGACCGACGGCGCATTCGACGAAACGATCCTACGCCACTACGAGGAAGCTTGGTTCGATCCGGCCGCGATCCACGGCGCCTGCGAGGACTATCGCGCCGCCGCCACCATCGATCTCGTGCACGATGCGGAAAGCGATGCCGCAGGCCGCAAGCTCGCAATGCCGCTGCTGGCGCTATGGGGGGCACGCGGGATCGTCGCCCGGAAATTCGACGTGCTCGCCACCTGGCGCGAGAAATCCGCGGCCTCGGTCGAAGGCCATGCCATCGATTGCGGCCATTTCCTCCCCGAGGAAGCCCCCGAAGCCACGCTGAAAGCGCTTCTGGGCTTTCTGTAAGGTCCGCACACCGGCTCATACACAGCGATTCTCGCCCAGCGCCTTCTCCCTAGAGCCGACTCGGCCCAATTTCCGGTGACCGAGATCACCGCCGGGGACACCCGCAATGTCATTGCTGTTTCGCATCGTCTATGCCGCCCACGCCAAGGGCACGCATCACAAGCTGGCGCTCGACGCGCTGCGCCAGTTGCAGAGCCCGGATGCCGAAGGCTGGCAACGGCTGTTCCTGAAACACGCCGACCTCTACATGGAGGGCTCGAAGGCCCCCGACGACCAGTTCAAGGACTTCAAGAACCACGTTCTTCATGTCCGCGACGGTTATTGGGGTGGCGCGCTCGACAAGGCTGAGAAGTGGTACGGCGAGCTGACCGAAGCGCTCGCGCGCCAGGACTGGGAACAGGCGGTCTGGAACGCCGGCGTGCTCTCCCATTATGTCACCGACCCGATCCAGCCTTTTCACACCGGCCAATCGGACGCCGAGAGCAGCATCCATCGCGCCGCCGAATGGTCGATCTCGCGCAGCTATGACGCCCTCCGGGAGCAAGGCGTCGCCGCCCATGGCCTGATCGCCGTAGCGGCGGACACCAGCGAAACCTGGCTGCGCGATCTCGTCTGCAGGGGCGCCGAGAAGGCCAACCCGCACTACGAATCCCTTATCGCGCACTACGATCTGAACGCCGGCGTCTCCGACCCGCCCGCCGGCCTCGATGCGCTGAGCCGCAAGATCCTGGCCGAGTTGATCGTCTACGCCGCAGGCACGTTCGCCACCATTCTGGATCGCGCCTTCGCGAAGGCCGCCGTAACCCCACCGGACGTCGATCTCACGCTCGATACGGTGCTCGCCGCCGTGAAAATCCCGGCCAAGATGCTCGCGAAACGCCTCGCCGATGCCGAGGACCGCCGCATCGTGACTGCCATGTACGACGAGCTCAACGCCATCGGCCGCGTCGAGGCCACCCTCCCCGAGGACGACCGCGTCGTCCGCAAGCTTTATGAGGCCGAAATCGAAGCTCCGCGCCGGGCGGCGCAAGCCGAGAAGCGCGCCGCCGCTATTTCCGCCACCCCGAAAAAAGCGGCAAACCCCGTTCCGAAGCCAAAAATTGCCATCGCCAGCACGACGCTGGATACGTCCGCACCCAGTCAAGCGGCGACATCGAAATTCCGCCTCACGACGAGCGACAACATCGAGCGCGCGCCATCCATCGGCCCCAAGATGGCCGAGCGCTTGGCGCCTCTCGGCATCAAGACCGTGGCGGACTTCCTCGCCGCATCGGCCTATTTGACCGCCGACGCGCTGCGCTCGCGCAACGTCAAGGCGGACACGATCCAGTTGTGGCAGGACCAGTGCCGGCTGATGCTCGAAATTCCCGACCTTCGCGGCACCCACGCCGAGCTTCTGGCTCAGGCCGGCTATCGCACCAAGGACCGCCTGGCCGAGGCAGACGAAGCCAAACTGTGCGCCGACGTGCTTGCTTTCGCCGCAACCCCCGCCGGCCAGCGTCTGCTACGCGACGGCGCGGTGCCCGACATCGAGCGGATCAAGCGCTGGCTGACGGCCGCCCGGACCGCCCTCGCCGCCTGACGGCGGGCGGAAACAGGTTCCCTTCGCCAGTCAAATCGCCCGCCAAATTCCGGCGGGGACGGCCTGTCGCGCCCTTTCCTGATTGACAGCGCTTCTCGGCGTCGTATCGGTAGAAATCGAAATGACAGCGCGCCAGCTTGCGCCGATCGGCCGAAAGCCCGATAACCGGCGAAAGCGACGCGAAAACCGAACCGGCAAAAGCCCGAACTCACAAAAGGACCGCACCCGTGACCGACAGGACCGCAACCACCGGCAGCCTCACCACCTCCCAGACGGGATCGGCCATCTGGATTGCTCTCATCGCGGGACTGACGGTCGTCGGCAGCTTCGCCTATGCCTGCGCAGCGCCCCTGGCTGCCGTCGCAGCTCTCGCAGCCCTCAAGATGGGACGCGGCGAAGGTCTCGCCCTCGTCATCGTCTCGTGGCTGGCCAACCAGTTCGTCGGCTTCGTGCTGCTGAGCTACCCGCACACCGTCGACAGCTATGCCTGGGGCGCCGCCATCGGCGTTTCGGCCGTCCTCGGCTACCTCGCCGCTCGCGCCGCAACGCAGGCAAAGCTCTCGGAGCCGGTCGCCCTTGCTGTCGCCTTCGCTGTTGCATTCGTGGTCTATCAGATCGGCCTTTACGCGGCTGGAGTCGCTTTCGGCTATGAAGGCGATGCGTTCTCGACCGCCATCGTGACCGAAGTGCTGACCATCAACCTCGTCGCCTACGTCGGCTTTCTGCTGATCCACCGCGCCGCGGTTGCACTGTCTCTGGTGAAGCCGGCTCAGCCGTCCGCGCAAGCGGCAGCCTGAGCAGGGCACCCCCGTTGCGGCGCTTTCCCGCCGAACGCTTGATCTGCCTCACCGAGGAAACCGTCGAAACGCTCTACCTCCTCGGTGAGCAGCACCGCATTGTCGGCGTTTCCGGCTATGCGGTTCGCCCGCCTGAAGTGCGCAAGGAAAAGCCGCGCATCTCGTCCTTCTTGTCTGCCGACATCGATCGCATCGCCGCGCTCGAGCCAGACCTGATCCTCGCCTTCTCCGATATCCAAGGCCCGATCGTCGCCGATCTCGCGAAGAAGGGCCTTCCCGTCTATCTCTTCAACCAGCGCAGCATCGCCGGCATCTTCGCGATGATCCGCACTGTCGGCGCCTTGATCGGCTGCACCGAGAAAGCCGAAGCACTCGCCCGCAGGCTCGAAGCTCGCATTGGAGAGTTCGCCGAAGCCTCGAAAACGAGAGTTGTAAAGCCACGCGTCTATTTCGAGGAGTGGGACAGCCCGATGATTTCCGGCATCGGCTGGGTCTCGGAGCTGATCGAGATCGCCGGCGGCCTCGATATCTTCGCAGACCTTGGCAACCGGGCCGAAGCCAAGGATCGGATCGTCACCTCGGAGCAGGTCATCGCCGGAGCCCCCGATGTCATTCTTGCGTCCTGGTGCGGAAAGAAGGTCAAGACTGAGAGCTTCAAGACGCGTGACGGCTGGAGGACCGTCCCTGCCGTCGTATCCGGCCGGATCTTCGAGATAAAGTCTCCGCTCATCCTGCAGCCAGGCCCCGCGGCCTTGACCGATGGCCTCGACGCCATTCGCGCCGCCCTCGCCCGCTGATCCCACCCGCTTAACAAAGCCCTAAAATCAGCGACCACGCCCGCATCCCATAAAATTCGAACGAATTGCCCGCCGCAAATTTAAAAGCGTCTGCGTAGTCTCCTCACAGGGGAACAGGGGACACGCGCGAGCACATGGCCAAGTCAGTTTGGACCAGCGACAAAATCGTCGCTCAGCTCGATTCCGGCGCCCACTGGTCCGGCGGCAATCTCACCTACAGCTTTCCGACCAACGCCAACTGGGTTGCTTACGGCGAAAAGGCCGGGTTTTCGGCCCTCAACTCCGCCCAGCAAGCCGCTGCCACGTCGGCGATAGGCATGTGGGACAGCCTCATCGC